>Ga0070664_100001019_pt1 | contig 22008 bp, 14 predicted proteins | sample KBSC73metaG_FD_65863 | JGI IMG/M metagenome (GOLD analysis project Ga0070664, IMG submission 65863) | Corn rhizosphere microbial communities from Kellogg Biological Station, Michigan, USA - KBS C7-3 metaG | ecosystem: Host-associated > Plants > Roots > Rhizosphere > Soil ... | reverse complement strand
CCCGCTCCGCCGATTGCCCACAGCGAATACGCGAACGCCAGCGCCGCGACGATCGACGGACCAAGCGGCTGACGTGCCACGGCCCGAGTCGTCAAGAAGCCCGCAAGCGAACAGAACACGTACGGAACGAGCGTGCTAAGCGTGGCGAGGAGGATGATGAACGTGAACAGCGCCACGAGGCCCCGCGTGTAGTTCATCGCGATCAGAAGCGTCGCCAGCGCACTGCCGATGACGAGTCCGACGGTGGGCGTACCGCGGTCCGAGACGCGGCGGAACATCCCGGGAAACAGCCCATCGCGTGCCACAGCCAGCGGCAGCTGTCCGACGATGAGAATCCATCCGTTCAAGGCGCCGAAGCACGAGATAGCCGCGCCAATGGCGATGACTGCCGCGGCGCGGTCGCCGGCGAGCACGCGGGCGGCTTCGGCGTACGGCGCGGTGGTGCGGCCGAGCACCGCCGGCGGCAGCACGCCCATCACCCCAATCGTGCTGACGATGTAGATGCACGCCGCGAGAACAGTGCCGATGACCGTGGCTCGCGGGATCACCCGTTCGGCATCGCGGATGCTTCCGGCCGGAATCGTCGCGCACTCGAGACCCAGAAACGCCCACAACGTCAATGTCGCCGTCGTCGTCACGCCGCGAGCGAAGGCCGCCGGACTCGATTCCGTGATGACGAAATGCGAGCGGTCGAGCAGGATCAATCCTCCCAATCCGACAAGAATCAGCGGCAGAACCTTCAGCACGGTGGTCACGACCTGCACCTGCCCGGCGCTGCGGACACTCTGCAGGTTGACGACCGTCAACAGCCAGAGCGTGGCCACGGCCAGCGCAGCGGCAGCCGCCGGGCTGCGGACCACGCCTGGCACAAATGGGTCGAGATAGCCGACGAAGGCCACGGCGAGCGCAGCGTTCGTGGCCCACGCCGAGATCCAATAGCCCCACGCCACGAGAAATCCAGGAAGGTCGCCAAACGCCGCCCGAGTATAGGCGTACGGACCACCGGTCGCTGGATTGGCGGCCGCCAGTCGAGCGAACACGAGCGCCAGCAGCACCGATCCGCCCGCGGACACCACCCACCCGACCAGGCTGATGCCGCCGTAGGGTGCGAGCGAGGCTGGCAGCAGGAACACTCCCGAACCGATCATGTTCCCCATGACCAGCGCGACCGCCGTCCAGAATCCGAGGCCCCGGGCCTCGTGCACGTTCACGGGCGCAACTATGTCAGAATTCTGCCGTGGTCTCGATTCTTCGAAAGGAAAAGCGCGTCGTCGAGCACTTCCGTCAGGTGGGCGCGGTGTCGGCGTCACGCGCGGTGCGCCTTGAAGATTTGCAAGAACGCCACGGCCTTGGTCTTCGGCGGCTGCGCAAGCGCGCGGTGATTCGAGAAGCGGCGGCCGGCCGGTTCTACCTCGATGAAGAAGTGTGGCATGCGCTCGGCCGCACCAGGCGCCGTGTCAGCATTGCCGTCCTGGCGCTCATCGTACTGCTCATTATCGCTGTGCTTGCCGTCCGCCGCGTGATCGCGCCCTCATAGCAATTGGTGAATTGGTGAATTGGTGAATTGGTGAGTTGGTGAATTGGCACCGCGCGGCTACCGCCGCGCTTTTTGAGCACGCGCGGTACGCGTGCGAAGCCAACCCACCAATTCACCAACCCACCAATTCACCAATTACTTGCTCGCAATCAGCCTGTCTCTCATCGCTACCCGCCGATATAGTTCCCAATCCGTCGTCGGGTTTCCTTCGACCAGCAGATGGCCGATCGCGTAATGGTTGTCGCCCGCGAGCGGTGACACGACGATGGTGTCGAAGCCGTCGTGTCGCGCTCGGCCGGGCACGTCTATGGTGTAATCGGTGAGGCCAGAGTGACGGCGGTACTCCGGGATCGGCCCCAGATCGAGCTGGCTGACGACGCGGCTGCCGGAAAGAAACGTGAGCAGGTACCGATCATCGGAGTCGAGCGTCACGTCGAGATAGCGCCGTCCGCGCTTCGGCGGGCAGGCGATCGCCAGCGGCAGCGTGAGCGTCCGGTTACCGTCCGCGTCGCCGGGCGTCCCCGGCTGCCGCAGCGCCGACAGTTGATCGAGCGAGGTCACGGATCCGGCGTGCCGATAGAACTGCGAATTGATCTCGTGATCGTGCGTCCGCAGATTCATGGCGACGATGGTGGCGAGGCGTTCGCGGCTGAACAGGCGATCTGAACGGGTCACGATCCTGAGCTGATCGTAGAACCGGTGGAGTTCAGGATCGCGGAGCTGATTGCTCGACGTCTCCAGGCTTTCGCGGTACCCCTCGGGAATCATGCGGCGATAGTGTCCCGTGCGCCACTCCTGATTGAAGATGGCAGGGAGACGTGCGAGCAGCGGATCGGCGAGGGCGCACTCGTCCAGCAAGTAGATGTAGGGACCGAATTCGAGGCCCGACGTTCCCATCAGACCGCAGGTGTCGACGACGTGGGTGGTCGGTCCCGTCGGTTTCGTCGATGGCCAGTCCGGATCGCGGAAGGTGCCGCGCTTGGCAAGCGCCAGCGAATGGTCGCGGAAGTACACCGCCCGCTCGTCCACGACGCCGCTCGGCTTCGGCGCCGCGTCACCGTACCGGCTATTGCTCCAGATCGGCACATGCGCGCCCGTGGATCCGATGGCCAAGAGGATGACGGCGGTCGTTCCCCACACCGACCTGGACCCTCCAGGTAGCCGCGACATCAGCAGCACGCTGGCGAAGAGCGGCAGCGAGAGGAAACGGCCGGTCATGAAATCGCCGCCTATCGACACCACGTACCAAAGGTAGAGGCCGACGCCAAGCGCAAGCAGACGCGGCGCGAGCGTCCGCTGGACCGCCGCGATGACGGCGACTATTGCGATGGTCGTCAGCGTAATCGGATCTCGATCGAGAGAATCGAGGAGATAGAGCAGACCCTGCGCGCGCAGCTCGCGCGGGTCGATCCCCGTCGCCAGCTTTGCGTACGCGGTATTCGGGAACGGGAAGCCGTAGTACACGAGTGAGAAGAGCGTCCAGCCAATTGCCGGGACGCTGCCGATGGCCAGCGATCGCAGAATGGCGCCGAGCCGCCGGACCTTCCAGCACGCAAGGCCAAGGAGCGGGAGCACGATCAGCACTGCGTCCGGCCGGGTCAGGTAGAGAAGCGACCCGATGCCGCACAACAGGGTCAGCCATCTCTGGCGATCGATACGGTTGTCGAGAAACACCGTGACAAATCCGAGCAGCAACAAATTCGAGAGTGGATTCTCGAGTCCCGAGGTCGAGAAGTCGACGAAGGCGAGCGAAAACAGCAGCACGATCGCCGCGGCGACGGCCTGAAACGCCGACGTCGCGCGCGTGACGATCAGCCAGAAGGCCAGGCCGGAGCAGATCATCCCGGCAGCAAACGTCGTGACGTACACGTTGCCGATGATCAGGTATCCGAGCGTGAGCAGCAGCATCCAGAGCGGATGCGTATACGTTTGGACGCGTTCGGCCAGGTTGAACGTCAACCCGAATCCGTGTGTGACGTTCAGCACCGTCCTGAGCGTGATCTCCGCGTCGTCGCTAATCCAGGCAGTACGAAACAGGACGACGGCAAAGATGATGGTGCCGATGGCGCTCAACGTGCGCCGAAGCGGAAAATGTGTGTGATCGATGCGGTGAGTATATAGGAGCCCGCGGTTGACCACATCGTACGGGCGGGATACTGGGTCCGTGGTACATCGCCGACCACCGTGCCGATCGCCTGCGAATTCGTGATATTTTGCGTGCCGTGCGGGCATTCCCGCTTTCATTTTGCAAGACCTGAGCGACGCACCCGGGAGGAATGGAATGAGTGTTTCGATAGGCCGGTCTGGAGCGCTCCGGCTCGCCTGCGCCGCCGCGATCGCGGTGGCCGGCGGCTGGGCGGGCTCGACGGGGATCCTTGCGCAATCAAAGCCCGCCGCGCCCGCACAGAAGCTCGATACGGATTACACCGCCAAGATCAAAGCGGCCACGGCCGACCCGCGGATTCTCACCGAGCTCGTCGACCACATGCCCGCTTCCGACAAGGTGCCGTCGCCGCTGAAATTCTTCGGCTATGTCCCGGGCGAACCCGGTCACATGACGTACTACAAGGACATCGCCCGGTATCTCGATGCGCTCGACAAGGCGTCGGACCGCGTGACGATGTTCAAGATTGGCGTCAGCGACGAAGGACGCGACATGTTCGCGGTTGCCGTCGCAGACGAGGCGACGATTAAACAGCTCGACAAGTATCGGCAGATCACCGCCCAGCTCACCGATCCGAGAAAGCTGAACGACGCGCAGGCGCAACAGCTCATCTCCACCGGCAAGCCGATCTACTTCGCATCGGGCAGCATTCATTCGCCCGAGACCGGCAGCCCCGAGATGCTGATGGAGCTGGCCTACCGACTCGCAGTCGAGGAGACGCCGTTCATCCAGACCATTCGCAACAACATCATCTTCGTCTTCACGCCAGCCAGCGAGGTTGACGGCCGCGAGAAGCAGGTCGACAACTTCGTCGCCCAGCAGAAAGGGCAGCCGGCTCCCTCAATGGTCTACTGGGGGAAGTACGTTCAGCACGACAACAACCGGGATGGCATCGGCGTCGGTCTGCGGCTGACGCAGGTGATGCTGAAGACCTTTCTCGAGTGGCACCCGACGGTCTGGCACGATCTCCACGAATCGGTGACGCTGCTCTACACCTCGACCGGCACGGGTCCGTACAACTCGGTCGTCGATCCAATCCAGATCAACGAGTGGTGGCTTCTTGCCCAGACCGAGATCATGGAGATGACGAAGCGGGGCGTTCCCGGAGTGTGGACCTACAACTACTACGACGGGTGGGTCCCGAACTACATGTTCTGGATTGGCGTCACCCATAACTCAATCGGCCGCTTCTACGAGACGCAGAGCTTCGGCGGCGCCGCCAATCGTCCGCTGCCGGTTCAGCAGAGTCGCGAGTGGTATCGGCCCAATCCGACGCCGCCGGACATGCAGTGGGGGCCGCGCAACAACGTCAACATGCAGGAGAGCGCGCTGCTCATCGCGTTGAACAGCGTCGCGAAGAACAAAGAGACGTTTCTCGAGAATTACTACATCAAGAACAAGCACACCGTGGAACGCGGCAAGACGCAGGCGCCCTACGCCTACATCATCCCGGCCAAACAACGTCGTCCGGTCGAAGCCGCGGAGTTGATGAACCTGCTTCGGCGTGAAGGCGCCGAGGTTCACACCGCCAACGCCGGGTTCAACATTGGCAGCACGCAAGTCGCAGCGGGCGACTACATCGTCCGCATGGATCAGCCTTACAACGCGATCGTCGAGACGCTGCTGGGAGTGCAGTTCTACGCGCCGGAGAATCCCCGTCCTTACGACGACACCGGCTGGGCGATTCCGCTCGTGCGGAATCTGAAGACGACACGGGTCGAAGACAAGGCGATCTTCGAGAAGCCGATGACGCTGGCGACCTCGGATTTCAAGATTCCCGGAACCGTCACGGGCACCGGCCGCGTCCTGATCGTCGATCACACGACCGACAACCCACTGGTCACGTTCCGGTTCCAGAACGCCAACGTGAAGATGTCGGCGGCGGAGAAGGAATTTGACGCCGGCGGTCACCACTTCACGCCTGGCGCGTTCGTCATCGCCGACGCCAATCGCGCGGCGCTCGAGCCGTCGATCAAGGAGCTTGGACTCTCAGCGTGGGCCGTCGACACGGCGCCCGGTGTTCCCATGCACGACCTCGACGTGCCACGGATCGGGTACGTGCACACGTGGACGAGCACGCAGGACGAGGGATGGGTGCGCCTCGCGTTTGACAATTTCAAGGTGCCCTACACGTATTTTGCGGCGCCGAAGCTGCGCGAAGGCAACCTGCGCGCGAAGTACGACGTCATCGTGTTTCCACACGCGGGGCAGGGGGGCTCAGCGCTGATTACCGGCGGCGTCCAGGCCAATGAGCCGCGCCCATACAAGAAGAGTGAGCTGACGCCAAACGTGGGATCGGTCGATTCGACCGACGACATGCGCGGGTCGATTGGCGTCGAAGGGCTGATGGAGTTGTACAAGTTCGTCGAGCAGGGCGGCGTGCTCATTACGGAAGGCGCAACGTCCACCATCTTTCCCGAATACAACCTGACGCCCGGGGTGCAGATCGAGACGCCCGACAATCTCTATGTGCGTGGCTCGGTCTTGAAGACCGTCCTTGGCGACAAGAGCAGCCCGGTGCTCTACGGTTACGACCAGAACAGCCTGGCGGTGTATTTCAACCAGGCGCCGGTGATGCGCGTCGGCGGCGGTGGCGGATTTGGTGGCGGGCGCGGCGGCGCAGGCGCGAACGTCCCGCCGGTGGGCAATCTGACGCCGAACGCGGCGCCGCCGACGCTGACTACGCTTGACGGCCCACCTGCCGCGCAAACGGCGGCAGGAGGCCGTGGGGGTCGGGGCGGACGCGGAGGCGCCGCTGGCGTCGCGCCGGCGCAGCCGGCCGAGGGCGCTGCAGAACAGCCTCCCGCCGGTGGTGGTCGTGGAGGTGGCGGTGGTCGCGGCGGTTTCGGCGGCGGCGGATTCGGTGGGGGCGCGACCGTGAATGCGCCGCGCGTACTGTTGTCGTTCCCGACCAACGCAAACGATCTGCTGCTGTCAGGCATGCTGATCGGCGGCGATTCGCTGGCCGGTCGAGCCGTTGCCGTCGACGCGCCGATCGGCAAGGGCCACGTGGTGATGTTTGCCAACCGTCCGTTCTGGCGCTGGCAGACGCAAGGGAATTTCTTCCTCGGCTTCAACGCGATTCTGAACTGGAATGATCTGGATGCAGGACGGAGCACGCAGAAACCGGTGGGGACAGCCGCGCAGTAGCCTGAAAAAGGAGGCTGGCACTTTCCCACGAAAGTGCCAGCCTCCTTTCTATCGCTTTTTATTCGCTCTCGGGGCGGTAGCCCTCGCCGCTTCAATCATTTCCGGGCAGCCGCCTTCGACCGGTTTCGTCGCCACGACCAGGAACGGCGAGTGGCAAAGCTACACCGGCGACACCCGCGGCTGGCGCTACTCGCCGCTCGATCAGATCACCGCGCAAAACTTCAACGACCTCGAAGTGGCGTGGCGGTTCAAGACGGACAGCCTGGGCACGCGTCCCGAATACAAGCTCGAAGGGACGCCGCTGATGGTGGGCGGGACGCTCTACGCGACCGCTGGCACCCGACGGTCGGTCATCGCGCTCGATGCCGCGACCGGCGAGCTGCTGTGGGTGCATCGCTACCCGGAAGGATCGCGCGGCGCCGCCGCGCCCCGGCAGCTATCAGGCCGCGGCCTCGCGTACTGGACTGACGGTCGCGGCGACGATCGCCTGCTCTACGTGACGCCTGGGTACCGTCTCATCGCACTCAACGCAAAAACCGGTCAGCTGATTCCGTCCTTCGGCACGCATGGTGTCGTCGATCTCAAGGTTGGCGTGGTTTACGGTAATGGCAAGCCGATCGATCTTGAAACCGGCGAGATCGGCCTGCACTCGACACCCACCATCGTGCACGACGTGATCCTGGTCGGCTCCGCCATGAAAGAAGGCATGACGGTGACGACCCACAACAACACCAAGGGGCTGGCGCGAGCCTTCGATGTGAGGACGGGGAAGGTGAAGTGGACCTTCAACACGATACCGAAGCCCAATGAGCCGGGCGGTGACAGCTGGCTGAATGATTCGTGGGCGATCAACGGCAACACCGGTGTGTGGACGCAGATCACGGTCGACGAGGAACTCGGCCTTGTCTATCTGCCAGTCGAATCGCCGACGTCGGATTACTACGGCGCCAAGCGGCCCGGCAACAACCTCTACGGCGAGAGTCTCGTCTGCGTCGACATCAATACCGGGAAACCGAAGTGGCACTTTCAGTTGGTCCATCATCCGATCTGGGATCACGACATGTCCTCGGCTCCGCTCCTTGCCGATGTGACGATTGATGGCAAACCGCGTAAGGTCGTCGCGGTGCCGAGCAAGCAGGCATGGCTTTACGTGTTCGATCGGATCACGGGCGTTCCGATCTGGCCGATTGAAGAGAAGGCCGTCCCCAAAGGCGACGTGCCTGGCGAGTGGTACGCGCCGACACAGCCGCATCCACCGGCAGCGCTCATGTACGGGCGGAACGCGCTCAACGAGGATGATCTGATCGACTTCACGCCGGAGCTGCGCGCGCAGGCAAAGAAGAATCTCGAGCGCTACAAGTGGTACCCGGGCGTGGTCTACAACCCGCCAATCGTGGGCAACGTCAACGGACTGCTTGGTGCGATCAACATGGGGAATGCGAACGGCGGCACCAACTGGCCAGGCGGCGGCTACGACCCCGACACCCGCACGGTGTTTGCGCAGGCCGCGATGGCAACCATTGCCGCCGAATCTGTCGCCCCGCCGCCGGCAGGCTTCTCCGATCTCGAATATCAGGCGGGAGTAGTCGGACAGCCGTTCCGCGTTCGGGAGGCCGCCGGCGCCGGAACCTACGCCGACATTCCGCCGCCACTGCCAGCACGGGGAACCGCATCAGGAGGTCGAGGTCAAGCCGCCGGGATCGCCGCGGCGACACCGAATCCAGCTGCGGCATCGACCAGTGGAGGAGGACGGGGCGGCGAAGGAGGGCTGACGGTTCAGGGGTTGTCGATCGTGAAGGCGCCGTACGGCGCGCTGGCCGCGATCGATCTCGAGAAAGGCATGGTCAAGTGGCGAACGCCACACGGCGACACGCCCGACGTCGTTCGCAATCATCCGCTCCTCAAAGGGATGACCATCCCGAAGACGGGACAAAGCGGCAGCGTCGGGCTGGTGATCACGAAGACGCTCGTGATTCTCGGCGATCCGCAGGTGACAACGACGCCCGAGCACCCGCGCGGCGCGATGCTGCGTGCCTACGACAAGGTCACGGGCAAGGAGGTGGGAGCCGTCTTCATGCCCGCTCAGCAGAGCGGCTCTCCGATGACCTACATGGTCAATGGCCGTCAATACATCGTCGTCGCGGTGAGCGGCGGACCGTATTCCGGCGAATACATCGCCTTCAGTTTGCCGCCCGATGCGATTGCCAAATGAAACGTCCGGGAATCCTGGGTGCCGCGTGCCTCGTCCTGCTGGCCGTGATTGACGTCCGCGCACAGCAGCGGACGGTTTGGGACGGCGTCTATACCGAAGAGCAGGCGACTCGAGGAGAAGCCCTGTACGGCGAGCATTGCGGCAAGTGTCACGGCGCGACGCTGCAGGGCAATGGCGAAGGCGCATTGCCTCTAACCGGCGCAACGTTCAAATCAACCTGGAACGGAGTGGCCATGGGCGCGATGTTCGATCGTGTGCGCCTCTCGATGCCTCAGGACAAGCCCGCGACGATGACGCGACAGCAGGTCGCGGATCTTCTCGCCTTCATCCTGCGCGCGAACAAGTTCCCGGCAGGGACGAGCGAACTGGCGCGGCAGACGGACGTGTTGAATGCGATTACGTTTCAGGCGGACAAATAAGAATCTTCCGCCTAAAGGCGGAAGCTACAAGAGGGCGGAAGCTACAAGAATCTCTTCGTGGCTTCCGGCTTTAGCCGGAAGGCCCTAGCGCTTCACGTACTTCTTCAGCGCCTTCGGTCCTACCTCCGCGCCGTAAATGTTCCCATCGATGTCCGCGGCAACCCCTTCCGCCGCGCTCGTGTTGGTCGCGACCTCGACCGGATCGGGAATCAACGCGATCACCTTGCCGTCGCTGAGGCGGCCGACACGAATGCCGCGCTTCTCGGTACGGCTCCGGCCGTTGCCAACCGCGCCTGACTCCGAATCCGAAACATAGATGACGTCGTTCTTGTCGATGTAAATGCCGCTCGGACGGCTGAACTGCTTCCACTCATCGATGTACCTGCCCTGCTGGTCGAGGATCTGGATGCGGTTGTTGCTGCGGTCGCCGACAAACAGCCGTCCCTTCGAGTCGAATGCCAGCGCGTGCGGCTGATCGAATTCTCCTGGCCCCGTTCCCTTCTTGCCGATGACCGCGATGAGCTTGCCATCCTTCGTGAATTTCAAAATGCGGGAGTTGGCGCCGCCGTGCCCTTCAGCGACGAAGATGTCGCCATTGGGCGCGGTGACAATATCGTTCGGCTGATAGAAATACTCTGGCGCGGCGGCACCACCGGGCTTGCCGAGCGTCATCAGGAGTTGGCCGTCTGGCGAGAACTTGAATACCTGGTGACCCTTCGTCGCTCCTGGCAAGGGTCCGGTCCGCTCGCCGACGGCAGTTGCGGCGCCGGATGGCGCCGGCGCATTGTCCTGTCCGTCAGTCACCCAGATGCTGCCCTCGCGATCCACGTGAATGCCGTGCGGGAAAATTAGCATTCCCGCTCCAAAACTCTTCACCAGGGCCCCGGCTGGATCGAATTTCAGAATTGTTGGCAGAGGTGACAACTGCCCGGTTGCGCGATCGAGGCACGTGTTCGCGCCGCACCGCTCGGCGACCCAGACCGAATGGCCGTCGCTGTCGATGTCGACGGCGCTGGTCGATCCCCAGGCGCGTCCCGCCGGCATCTTCGCCCAGCCTTCCACGGTGCGGTACGGATTGTCCTGGGCGGAGAGCAGCGCGACGGTAGCCAGCCCCACCATTGCCATCCAGGATGCTCTGCGCATGGTTGGGCAATCTACCATGCGGTTCGGCCGGCGGTGAACCGCACCACTCGTGAACCGCACCATTCGTTGACGCTCGTGCGATCCGGCCTTAGAATCCAGGCCACAAGAAACGGGCACACAAGGGGAGGTGGGCTCATGTCCGTGTCACGCCGCGGCTTCCTCCAGGGGCGGGTCCTGCCGTTTTCCGGTGCGTTCATTGCCGCGCGCGGCATGGAGGCTTACCAGGCCGACGCGGCGCAGGGGCGCGGCGGCGGCCGATCGCTCGTGCCACCGGGCGTGAAGGAAATTCGCATCAGCAGTAACGAGAACCCGCTCGGTCCGGGTCATGCGGTGCTCGATGCGATCCTCGGCAAGTTTCCCGAGGCCAACCGATATCCGTTCAACAGTACGCCGAGCGACACCGCGTTGACCGCCGCAATCGCGGCAAAGTTCAAGATCAAGCCGGAGAACATCGTCCTCGGCGGAGGATCACAGGAACTCTTGAAAAACGCCGTGCGTGCGTTCACTTCGCCGGCGCGTGGCCTCGTCACCGGGTCTCCATCCTTCGAGAATTGTCCTGGCACGGCAAAGAAGCTTGGGCGTCCAATCGCCGAGATCAAGGTCGATTCGGCGTTCCGGCTGGACCTCGACGCGATGATCGCCGCGGCCAAGGGCGCCGGCCTCGTCTTCTTCAACAACCCGAATAACCCGACCGCAACGGTGCATGGAGCCAGGAGTGTCGCGGACTTCGTGGCGCGCATCCGTCAGTCGTCGCCCGAGACGGTGATCCTCATAGACGAGGCGTATCACGACTACGTGACGGACCCGTCGTATCGGAGCGCGGTTCCGCTCGCGCTCGAGACGCCGAATGTCTTCGTGACGCGCACGTTCTCGAAGGCCTACGGCATGGCCGGGATGCGCGTCGGCTACGCCATCGGCCGTGCCGAGACGATGAAGCCGCTCGAGAAGTTGAAGATGCCGTTCAACATCAGCGTGTTCGGCGTGGCCGCCGCGATTGCCGCGCTCAATGACCAGAAGCACATCGATGCCGAGCGCGACCGCAACACCAGAGTGCGGGCTTTCACGCTCAAAGCGCTCGGCGAGGTCGGATGCAAGACGGCTGATTCGCAAGGTAACTTTCTCTTCGTCGACGTCGGAAGGCCAGCGAAGGAATTCCGCGACGCCTGTGCGAAGCAGGGTGTCGTAATCGGACGCGATTTCCCGCCGTTCGAGAAGACCCACGTCCGCATCTCAATCGGGACGATGGAGGAAATGGAAAAGGCGGTCGCAGTCTTCAAAGGGGCGCTGCGGCCGGTTTCGACGTCAACCGGCGCGCAGACGGAGGAGGCATGATGGCGCTGACGCGGCGCGGCTTTGTTCAGACCGTCGGAATCGGCGCGGCCGGCGCGCTCACCAGTTCCTGGATCGGATCGCGCGGACGCGAGAACGACATCTGGTCGCTGGTCGAACCATCGCTGCACGCCGTCGAACCTGGCCTGATTGTGCTGGCCAGCAACGAGAATCCGATCGGTCCGGGCGCGAAAGTGCTCGAGGCCGTGAAGGCGGCGTTCGGAGAAGGCGGGCGCGCCCCAGGCCGGTATTCGAACCAGTCACGAGATCTGATTGACGCGATTGCCAGGAAGCAGGGCGTAAAGCCTGAAAACATTGTTCTCGGGTGCGGCTCTACGCAGATTCTCCGTTCCGCGACGCACCTCTTTACTGCGAAAGACAAGCCGCTCGTCGCCACGATCCCGACCTACGAGGAGTGTGCCGGCTACGCGGAGATGATGGGCCATCCCGTGCGGCCAGTCGCGCTCGCCGCGGACTTCACGATCGATCTCGACAAACTCGCAGACGCGTCGAAGGGTGCGGGGTTGGTCTTCTTCTGCAATCCCAATAACCCCACCGCGACCTACGTCGGCGCGCGCTCCGCGCGCGATTACTTCGCGAAGATGAACCGCGAGTCTCCCGATACGACCATTCTCGTGGATGAGGCGTATTTCGACTACGTCACCGGCCAAGATCACGACACGCACATTCCGGTTGCGATCGAGAACCCGCGGGTCATTGTCGCGCGCACGTTCTCGAAGGCTTACGGCATGGCGGGCCTGCGCATGGGCTACGCGATCGGTCACAAGGACACGATCAAGAAAATGGCGGATTGGGACGGTGGCTCCGGTACCGGATCGCTGAACGTGCTGGCGATGCACGCTGGAACCGTCGCCATCGAGCAGGATCCATCGTTCACGGCCAACGAGCGCGCGCGCAACAAGGCGGTGCGCGATTTCACCATGAAATGGTTCGCCGATCGCGGCATGCCACCGACCGACTCGCAGGCGAACTTCATGTTCGTCAACATCGGCCGTCCCGCTAAAGAATTCCGCGAGGCGTGCCTGAAGAAAGGCGTGCGCGTTGCGCGCGACTTCCCGCCGTTCGAGAAGACCCACTGCCGGCTTTCCTTTGGGACGATGGAGGAGATGCAGAAGGCGGTCGCGGTGTTTGGCGAGGTGCTGGGGAAGAAGGCGGCTGCCGCCTGAGTCGCGAGTTCGCGAGCCGCCACCTACTTAGGCCACACCGTCCCCTGATCCATCTTCGTCACCGGCGCCATGCCTTTGTAGACGAACTTCTGCACGCGGCGCCCCTGATAGGTCTCGGTCGTGAAAATGTTCCCCTTTGAATCCGTGGCGATGCTGTGGACGGCGAAGAACTGTCCCGGTTGGCGACCGCCGTCGCCAAAGCTGGTGAGGATCTGCAGGGACTCACGATCCATCACGTAGATCTTCTCGTTCTTCCCGTCGGCCAGGTAGAGATACTTCTGCTGCGGGTCCTTGGAAAAGGCAATGTCCCACACCGATCCGTCGCCAAGTGTTCGTTTGGCGATGAACTGTTCCTTGACGAACGTACCATCCTTGCGGAACACCTGAATGCGATCGTTCGGGCGGTCGCAGACATAGACGAGTCCGTCGTTCGACAACTCGGCGCAGTGCACCGGCGTGCGGAACTGCTGTGCCGGTGGTGCATTGGGATTGTAGACGCCGAGGTTCGCGTCGTCCGGCTTGTTGCCGTACGCGCCCCAGTAGCGCTTGAACTTGCCGGTATCCGCGTCGATGACCGCTACGCGCTTGTTGCCGTAGCCGTCGGCGACGTACGCTTCATTTTCCTTTGGATCGACGAAGATCTTGGCGACGCGGCCGAAGTTTTCGGTGTCGTTGCTGCCCTTGCTCTGACCCTTGTGGCCGAACTGCATCAGAAACTTGCCGTTGCGCGTGAACTTCAGGATGTGAGAATCCTTGGCATCGTTGCCACCGATCCAGACGTTGTCCTTGTAGTCGATGAAGATGCCGTGATTCGATCCCGGCCACTCGTAGCCTTCGCCCGGCCCACCCCAGTGGCCGACGAGATTCCCGGCGGGATCGAACTCGAGCACCCAGGGAGCCTTGCGGCAGCACGTCGCGGTGGGCGGGTTCTGATCGGCGGCGCCCTCCACCGCGTCGACGCGATCCGCGCGGTGCACGATCCACACGTGATCCTGCGAGTCGATGCCAAGACCGATCGTCTCGCCGAGCACCCAGTTGTTCGGCAGCGGCTTCGGCCACAACGGATCGACCTCGAAGCGAGGCGCCTGGATGGTTCCCTGCGCCTCGAGCGATCGATTGAGCGTCCACTCGGCAATTCCCAACACGACCAGCGCCGTGAGAAAGCTTGCGGTCACGAGCGCGTGACGGCGACTCATCGATTCTCTCCTGCCGGCGCATCGAGTCCCTTGAAGGTGAACTTCTGCAGTCGTTTGCCCTCGTAGGTTTCGCCGGTGTAGAGATTTCCCTTCGAATCGACCGCGATGTTGCCGACGCCGTAGAAGTGTCCCGGCCATCGGCCACCCGCTCCGACGCTCGAGACGTTTTCGAGGGTGTCGCGACGGAGTACCCAGACCTTCTGATCGGATCCGTCCGCCACGTACACGAAACGCTGTTGCGGATCGTGCGAGAACGCGATATCCCACACCGCACCCTCGCCCAGCGTGGACTTTGAGACGAAGCCCTCCTTCACGAAGCTCCCGTCTTTCTTGAAGGCCTGAATCCGATCGTTCCGGCGATCGCAAACGTAGACGAGTCCGTCTCCGGCGAGCTTGACGCAGCTTACGGTGTTGAACTGCTTCTCGGGCGGCTTGCCGGGATCGTACGCGCTGGCCGGCGCCGCGTCAGGTCGTTGACCGTATGCGCCCCACTGCCGCTTATAGGCGCCGGTCTCGCTGTCGAAGACCACGACGCGCCGGTTCTCGATGCCGTCAGCGACGTAAACCTCGCGGGCTGTCGTGTCGATCGCGAAGCCGGCCGGTCCCTTGAGAGCCGTGTTGCTGGCGTTGTCCGATTGACCGATTCGCAGGAGGAATTTTCCGTCGCGGCTGAATTTCAGCACCTGCGCGTCGCCCGGCTGCGGCGCGGCCTGCCCCGTTCCGTTCGTCGCCGGGGCGATTCCGGCAATCCAGACATTTCCTTTCGCATCCACCGCGATGCCTGCGGGTGTCCGCGGCCAGACGTATCCTTCTCCGGCGCCACCCCACGAACTAAGCAGCGTTCCCGCCCGATCGAATTCGAGCACCGGTGGGGCCGGAGCGCAGCACGATTCGGCCGTCGGTGGATTGGTGCCGATCCCTGCTTCCGTCCGTGCCGTGAGCGAATCCATTCCGCGATGCACCAGCCAGATGTGATCCTGCGCATCGACCGAGACCCCGGTCACGGACCCGAGAATCCAGTGGTTCGGCAAGGGCTTCGGCCAGAGTGGATCGACTTGAAATGTGGGCGCTGGCGAGGGAGTGCGTTGCGCCGACACCGGGATTAGCATCGCCGTCGCGGCGAGCGCGAGCGCCGCGGAGGCGCGAGAAAGATGATTCATCGGCGACACTGTTGCCGGGGCAGTATACTCCGGGCGAGTGATGAGAAGATTCCTTGTCGTCGCCCTGTTGCTTCTCGCCACGCCGCTGTCCGCCCACGACATTCCATCCGACGTCACCATTCACGCGTTCATCAAGCCGGACGGCAGGATTCTGAAACTGTTAGCGCGCGTGCCACTCAAGGCGATGCGCGACGTCAACTTTCCGCTGCGCGGACCTGGTTTTCTCGACATCGCTAAAGCTGACGACTTTCTGAACGACGCGGCACTACTGTGGATCGCCGGGAGCGTCGCGATCGATGAGGGGGATCATCGGCTCGGACCGCCCCGCATCACGGCCGCGCGCGTGTCCCTTCCTTCCGATCGATCGTTTCAGTCCTACGAGGATGCGCTGCGGCACGTGGTGGGTCCGCCGCTGCCAGTGGACACCGAAATCGCGTGGGATCAGGCGGTGATGGACGTGCTCCTCGAGTACCCAATCCAGTCTGAGGCCTCGCGGTTCTCGATTCAGCCGGAGTTTGCACGTTTGGGCCTCCGGGTCGTGACGGTTCTCCGCTTCCTGCCTTCCGACGGAGTCGTGCGCGCGTTCGAATTCATCGGCGATCCCGGTGTCGTGCGGCTCGATCCGCGGTGGCATCAGGCGGCGTTGCGATTCGTGGGTCTCGGTTTCGTCCACATTCTCAGTGGCGCGGACCATCTCCTCTTTCTGCTCTGCCTCGTCATCCCGCTCCGCCGCATCAAGCCGCTCATCATCATCGTCACCGCTTTTACCGCGGCGCATTCGCTGACGCTGATCGCCGCTGCTGCGGGCGCCGGGCCTGACGCGTTGTGGTTTCCACCGCTCGTCGAAACGCTCATTGCCGCCTCCATTGTCTACATGGCGCTCGAGAATATCGTCATCGCCGCATCGCCCGGTGACACGGCGAACTCGCGCCTGGGCCGTGCGCGCTGGGTGATGGCGTTCGGCTTTGGTCTGGTGCACGGCTTTGGTTTTTCGTTCGCGCTGCGGGAGTCGTTGCAGTTTGCCGGCTCGCACCTTCTGACTTCGCTCGTTTCGTTCAACCTGGGCGTCGAGCTTGGCCAGCTCGCGGTGCTCGTCCTGATGGTTCCGGCGCTGCATCTGCTGTTCCGGTTCGCGGTGCCGGAACGAATCGGCTCGATCATGCTTTCAGCATTGGTTGCCCACAGCGCCTTGCACTGGACGGGGGAGCGGTGGAACCGATTCCGTCAGTTCGGCTGGCCGGCACCTGATCTCGCTTCCCTCGCGTCAGTGGTTCGCGGATTGATGCTCGCCGTCGTGATTGCGGCCGTGGCGTGGATAGTGTTCCTGGCGTTGGCGCGCCGGTCAGGCGGTCGCATCACGGACGAGCAGCGGGAGCGGGGCGTGTGAAGGCGATTCCGCAGAACCTCGCCGCGCGCCTTCACCGCCAGTCGGGCGCGGAGGAGTGGTCCGTATCGCTCGAGCTATTCACCGAAGCGTTGCAGGCGAGCGCCGATCGCGGATGTTCCGGCGATCTCGCGTCGTATCTGAACGGGCTGCATCTGCGGGATCTGGCGTTGGCGTGCGCGTGCGCGGCGGGGGAGGATCGTGCATGGGACCACTTCATTCGGGAACATCGGCCGGGTCTGTACCGCGCCGCGGATGCGCTCGCTCCCGGCGGCGCTGCCCGCGAGCTGGCCGACTCGCTTTACGCCGATCTGTATGGCATCCGCGATCGTGATGGCGAGCGCCGGTCTCTGTTCAGGTATTTCCATGGACGAAGTTCCTTGGCGACGTGGCTGCGCGCCGTCCTCGCCCAGCGCCACGTCGACGCGATCCGCGCGTCTCGCCGAGTCGAACCGCTGCCCGACGATGATGCGGCTCCCGCCGTCGTGTCGAGGGCGTCGCCGGATCCGGATCGCGCGCGATTCCTGACGATCATCCAACATGCACTGACGGTGGCCATCTCGCTGCTCACCGACCGCGATCGCCTTCGGCTCGAGTGTTACTACTCGCAACAGCTGACGCTTGCCGAGACCGGGCGGATTCTGCGAGAACACGAAGCCACCGTGTCTCGTCAGCTGGCAAAGACACGCCAGAGGTTGCGGAAAGAGATTGAGCGGCATCTGCGCGAGCAGCACCGGCTGGACGACGCGCAAATCGGTCAGTGTTTTGCCTCCGTTGCCGACGATCCGGGGCCTCTCGACCTCGGCGCTATGCTTCGCAAGAATTCGGTGCCGGATCGTTCAATATGATGAGGATGTTCACGGCGTAACACATGTCAACCGACCGCGACCGTTCAATCGAGACGCTGCTACGCCAGCGACATAAAGACGACGAATTGCCGTCCGTGGCGCAGTGTATCGACCCGGAGGTCCTGGCTGCGTGGGTCGATGGCGCACTGTCGGATCAGGCGCTGACAGAAGCGGAGAAGCACGCCGCGGGATGCGCGCGATGCCAGGCATTACTGGCCTCGATGGCGAAAGCCACACCGGCCGCGGAGCCTCGGTCATGGTGGCGTGCGGTGTCAGCGAAGTGGCTCGTGCCCGCCGCTGCCGTCGTAACGGCCCTGCTCGTGTGGGTGTCGGTTGGACCACGCCGGGCGCCAGCCACCCTGCGTCCCGCGCCGTCAGCAGCGACGTCGCCCCGGCCGGAGGCGGCACCAGCCGTAATCACTCCAGAACCTCCACCGAGCGGACAGCCCGCACAGAGTTACGCCTATTCCGCGAGGGAGCGCGACGTCGAGGCGAAGAAGGATGCCGTCCTCGAGCAGGCTGGCCGACGCGCAGGCGCGGCGGGCGGCGGCAACATCGCTGTGGCACCGCAACGAGTGGATGCGCTCAACAAGACGGCCGATGCAGTCAGCGCGCGTCCGCGGGCTGGCAGCGCCGGCGGTGTCGCGGCTGCCCCGTCTCCCGTGTTGCCGCCAGCCGCGGCTGCACCTGCGGAGCCTGCACCGGCGTCGCCGCCTTCACGACCGGAACCATCGGCGTTCGGTGCCCCTCCGCCGTTGCCGCAGCCACGAGCGGTGCCTGCCGAGACCAGCGTCGCCGAATCGGTCAAGATCACGCCGCAGGCAGACGCGAAACAGCTGGCGGCCGCCTTCCGGACCAGCTCGGAGATCAGGTCGCCGCAGCCCGATTACCGGTGGCGAATCGTTCCGCCGTCCGGTATTCACCGTTCAGTCGACGGCGGGGTGACCTGGTCGGTGGTTGATCCCGTTCCAGTTCAGGGGGCTGTTGGTGGGGTGCCCGCGCTGGTGTTGACGACCGGGTCGTCGCCCTCACGCGACGTCTGCTGGATCGTCGGTCACGCTGGCGTCGTATTGGTAACCACCGACGGTGCGACGTGGCAGCGGCGGCCAGGTCCAGGATCAGCGGATCTGATCGGCATCCGCACCGATAATGCGCGCGCAGCGACGGTCACAACCGCAGACGGCCACCAATACGCGACGTCGGATGGCGGCGCGACGTGGACGCTGGTGAAATGACCTATCAGTTTCCAGTTTCCAGTCACCAGTTTCCAGTTCCAGCCAACCTTCGCTCACAATTCAGGCGAAGGTTGTCCCGCCGAAGCCGCGCAGCGGCGAAGGCGGACGCGAGTCGCGAAACGATCGCCCCCCGATGATTCTGCGCCACTGGGTGGCCCCAGCGCTGGTCTTCGCCGCGTTCGTTGCCTGGTGGCTGTTTCCAGTTCTCTCCCATCCTTCATCCGTCATCCCCGGTGCTGGAGCAGGCGATAACATCACGTTCGTCTGGAATGTCTGGTGGATGCGCTACGTGCTGCACCATCCGGGGCACACGTTCTTCTTCACTCCGTTCCTGTTCCATCCGATCGGCGCCGACCTCACCTTGCACACGCACACGGCGCTCCCGGCGCTGATCGGGTCCCTCTGGTCCTCACCAATCGCCGGGCAGAATGCCGTCGTTGCGATGCACCTCTACCTGAACTTCGTTTGCAGCTATGCGCTCGCGCATCGGCTGACCCGGCGCGTTCTGCCATCGGCCGCCGCGGCGACGATCTTCGGCACGTCGGCGTTCGTCAGCGCTCATCTGAACGGCCACTTCAACCTCATTGCGGTATGGACGCTGCCGCTCGCATGTGTGCTGACGTTGAGGGTCATCGAGAACGCCTCGTGGATCGGCGCCGTTCTCCTTGCCGTGGCGCTCGCGGCCACGGCCTATAGCGACTACTACCTGTTCGTGTACGCGTCCGTCCTGGTCGTCCTGCTGTGGATTGCGCCAGCCGTTGACGTCACGATTCGAACGGCTCCCTTCACACGAGCGAGGCGGCGTGTGCTTCTGGCGCTGGCGGCGCTCGCAGCGATTGACGTGTTGATCATTGCGGCCATTCTGCTGACCCCTGCCGATCGCGTCGATGTCGGGCCGATCCACATCTCCCTGCGAAGCGTGCGAAATCCCGTCACGGCAGCGTGGATGTTGCTGCTTGTCGCTGGTACGATCGCGCTGACGCCAAAGCTGCGGCTGAACATCAACCTACGCCTCCTGTCGCCGACGCGAAGGCTCGCGGTGACAGTGGCGTCGCTCACCGTCGTGCTCCTGCTGCCTCTCTTGACTCACGCGGGTGCACTGTGGCGCGCCGGCACTTATGTTTCTCAGACGTACCTGTGGCGAAGTGGTCCCGCTGGAGTCGATGCCGCGACGTTGGCTCTGGGCGGTCCGTTTCACGCGACGTGGGGCGAGGGCGTGCGCGCCTTGTACTCGCGATTTCAAATCGACGTGATTGAGGCTTCCGCTTGGGTACCGCTGAGCGCGCTGCTGCTCGTCGCCGTGGCGATCGCATTCCGTCGCGACGGCCGCAGCATTGCGCCGTGGCTGTTTACAGGGGCCATCTTCCTGGTCTGGGCTCTCGGACCATGGCTGACGGTGTTCGGCCATCAGACGCCAATCGTCCTCCCGGCGATCCTGGTTCGCTTCGTGCCGATCGTAGCGAACGCTCGGATGCCCGGCCGTGCGATCGTGGTCGTCTATCTGGTCGTCGCGGTGCTGGCCGCAATCGGGCTCGATCGCCTGCTATCGGGCAACGGCAGAACACGAGCGGCTGCGTGGTGCCTCATCGCGATGCTGGTAATCGAGTGCTTACCCTCGCGACCGCCTCTCTACGTGCCTGCCATCTCGCCGCAATACTCGGCGCTGCGCAACCAAGCCGCGACCGGGGCGATTTGTGAGCTTCCGCTTGGTCTCCGCGACGGCTTTGATGAAATCGGCTCGTTCGACTCTGCGGTGCTCCTTCACCAGATGATCCACGAGCGCCCGATCGTCGGTGGATTCATCGCGCGTCTTCCGCCAGGCATCACGCAGACCTACCAGAGGATGCCGGTTATCCAATCGTTATTGCGGCTGTCGTCGGGGACGGACCCAGTCGCTCAGGACTTGACGCTCACTCCCACTCAAGCCGCGAACGCGCTCGCCTCCAGCGGTATCGCATTCATCATCCTCGATACGAGGAGAGCGTCTGCGGCGCTGATCGAATATGTTCGCTCGAACATTGAACTACGGCAGATTGCGGAGGAGGATGGGCGAGTGTTCTACGAGGTGATGTCGCGTCCTAATCACTCCGAGGGGGTTCGCCCCTCGGACTCCCCGACACGCTCGCTCGCGGGGGTCCCCCAGGCCCCGCTCCGCTCACGTGGGCTCACTCGCGCGCTCGTTCGCCACTCCCACGAGCCTTGAAACCACTTCTTACGCCTTTACCTTATTTCGGCACCGATTTGCCGACAGGCCCACCGGTACCGCCCCTCAGACGCCGGAAGAGATCCCACAGCGTGTTGGTGTGCGTGTAAAGCTGATCTTCGGGCAGATTTGACGGCGTGATGAACAATCCCGTCGATGTCACCACCCAGCTTTGAAAGATGATGTGGTCCGGCATGGCATCCCAGGTTTGAAATGCGTCGGCGATGACGTTGGCGAGCCCTCCATCATCGGACGCATACAGCGCATCCGCCTCACCGTTGTAGCCAACGATGATGATGCCGAACGGCATGTTCAGGGAGGCGGCGAATGTCTGAAGACGCTTCATGTCCCGGGCGAAGGCGCCGGGCGGAAGGCTGTGCCAGTCCACGTCCATGTGCAGGAACGCCGGTGGAACGCCGCGGGCGCGCAGCAACTGCACCATGGTCTCGATCGCCTCCTCGCTCGAGAACGGGTAGGCTTCGATCAGGCCGATTTTCAGCGTTGGTCGCGCGCGGTTGACGGTCGACATGTACAGGGCGACGCGATCGGCGGTTGGTTCCAGGGCTGGCCCGCCGCACGCCTTGGCTCGACCCGACACCCAGGGTTCGTCCATTGCCAGATACGACAGTTGGCCGCCCGCGTCTTCGATCGCCTTCACCGCGTCGAGCGTTGACTGGATCGAGGCCTCCATCCCGCTCGCATCCGGCGTGCACCAGAATTCCTTGACCGATCCGGCTTCGAGCGCCGTCTTGATTTTCCAGCTCACGACCTTCCGAAAAGCACCGGCGCGGACGAGCGCATCGTAGCTGTTCGGACCGACGATCGATGGCGCCGGCGTTTG
>Ga0070664_100001017_pt1 | contig 22018 bp, 18 predicted proteins | sample KBSC73metaG_FD_65863 | JGI IMG/M metagenome (GOLD analysis project Ga0070664, IMG submission 65863) | Corn rhizosphere microbial communities from Kellogg Biological Station, Michigan, USA - KBS C7-3 metaG | ecosystem: Host-associated > Plants > Roots > Rhizosphere > Soil ... | reverse complement strand
GAGAGATGGGCAGCGTCACCTTGGCGATCCTAGGCGGGCTTTCCGCGATCCTGGACTCCTGTCGGTGCTCCGGCGCCGACAGGAGTCCAAGATCGCGCTAAACGGGGTGGCTGAACTGGAAGGCGAGGAGGCGGTCGGCGTCGGCGGCGGCCTGCGCGAGGACGTCGTCGAGGCGGAGGAAGGCGTCCCATTCGTCCAGGCCGGTGGTGGCGACGAGGTGATCCAGCAGCCGCTGCTCCAGGGCGGTGACCCGCTCACCCTTCCAGACCGTGTCGGCGACGCTGACCAGCAGGTCCTCGACGGTACGGGCCGGCTCCCGCCACGAGCCGTGGGTCGCGGCGAAGCGGGCCAGCTCGGCCGGGACGCCGTACTGGAGCAGGATCTTCTGCCCGGCCGGCTCGTGCGCGTGGCCCGGCCCGGTGAGCTCCTCGATGTGGCGGACCTTGCCGATGTCGTGGGTGGCTGCGCCGAAGAGCACGGCGGTCCGGTCGGTGGCGAGGCCGTACGGGGCGAGCCGCTCGGTGACCTGGTGCGCGACATGGTGCACGGCGCGCAGATGCGCGGCGAGGCGCGGCGGGGCGTCGAGGGCCTCCAGCAGTTCGGCCGCGACCGACGGAAGCGGCCGGACGGCCGGATCGGCGAGCGCCTGCCGAAGGGCGGAAGAGGCCATGGGCTCCCACGGTAGCCCGGCCGCCGACGTACGCAGATGACGCGATCTTGGACGCCTGCTGTCGCAGGAGCAACAGCAAACGTCCAAGATCGCGGAGTGGCCGCGCGGCGCGCCGGGTGACGGCCGACACCCGCGGGCGCTGGCGCGGCGGCCTACAGTAGCGGCCAGCCGGGTTCGACGCGGGAGGTAAACGGGTGACCGCGCATGGCGCGGGGACGCGCTGGTGGCGGCGCGGCCGCGACGAGGCGCTCGCGCGTGCGCGCGCCGCCGCCGCGTCCGCGGCTACCGCGTTCGTCGATCTCGACACCCGGCAGCGCGCGACGACGTTGCAGGTGGAGTCGTACGGGGCCCTCGAGCGGGGACCGGCCGGCGCCGCATTGGCCGCGGAATGGGACGCCATCCGGCGCACCGCCGACGACGCGGCCGCCGGCTACCTGCGCGTTCCCGAGCAGTACGACGTCGATGCCGATCTCACCGAGCCCGACGCCCGCTCCGCCGAGGCCGCTCTGCGCCGCGCCGAGCACTTCCTGCGCCAGGCGCTCGCCCAGGTCACCGCGTTCTCCGAGCGCAACCAGGGTCGCTTCACCACCGTCGAGCAGGCGCTTTCCCGTCTCGCCGGCGCCGGCCGCGACGCCGAGGCCGCCGTCGCGGCCGCGCGCACCGCGATCGCCGCGGCCGAGCGGGCCGGCACGCCCGCCCACGACGCGGTCGAGGCGCTGGCCGAGGCCGAGCAGGCGCGCGCGGTGCTGGGTGAGGGCGCCGCCGTGCACGGGCTCCGCGCGGCGGTCCAGGCCGCCGACACGGTGCTGGCGGCCGCGTTCCGGGCCCGCACGCTCGCCGAGACGCTCGACGCGCAACGCGACGAGGTGAGCCGCGCCCTCGCGTCGGCACGCACCCGGATGGAGGCGGTCGGCACCCGACGGGAGCGGCTGGCCGACACGCTCAGCGCGCTCCGTCGCGACTTCATCACCAGCTCGTACGCCGACGTCGAGGGGGCACCCGCAACGGCCGACGCGGCGCTGACCACGGCCCGCCAGCGGCTCGCCGAGGCGGAGCGGCAACTGGTCCGGCGCAACCTGCCGCTGGCGCGGGCGGCGATCGCCGCGGCCCGGCAGGCGCTGGACACGGCCGGCGGCGCCGTCGACGCGGTCACCCAGCGGTACGACTACCTGCGGGAGTTGAAGCGTGACCCGCAGACGGTGGTGCAGCGCACCCGGTTCGTGGTGCGCGAGGCGCAGAAGCTGTTCGTCTTCCTGGGCGACCGGGTCGACCAGCGCTACGCCACCCAACTCGACTCGCTGGTGCGCCGCGTCACGACGGCCGAGGAGGGTTTCGCCACCCCGCATCCGGACTTCTGGCGGCTGGACCGCGACCTCGCCCGCATCCGCGACGAGACGGCCGACGTGGTGCGTCGGCTCCGTGGGATCTGAGGGCGGTGGCTCGACAGGGTAGGGCACGGCGTCGCTAGGGTTGGGATCGTGGCAACACCTGTCGGATTCCGCCTCGGAGTGGACTTCGGCACGTCCAACACCGTTGCCGTGCTCGCGACACCCAGCGGCACCATGCGGCAACTGCTCGTCGACGGGGCGCCGGTGCTGCCGTCGGCGGTCTGCCTGACCCGCGACCGGCGGCTGCTGGTGGGCCGCGACGCCGTCCACGCCGCCCGCTCGGCGCCCGAGGGCTTCGACCCGAACCCGAGGCGGCGCGTCGACGTCGCGTCGGTGCGGCTCGGCGGCGTCGACGTCGCTGTCGTCGACATGATCGCGGCGGTGCTGGGCCGGGTGGTCGGCGAGGCGCGTCGGGTCGCCGGCGGCGCGATCGAGTCGGCGACGCTGACGTATCCGGCCGGCTGGGACCGCAACCGCCTCGGCGTGCTGCACACCGCCGCGGCCCGCGCCGGGCTGGCCGCGCCGCACCTGGTGCCCGAGCCGGTGGCGGCCGGGTACTCGTTCCTGCACGCCGCGGAGAGCCCGGTGCCGGTCGGGTCGTGCGTGGTCGTCTACGACTTCGGCGCCGTCGCCTTCGACGCGGCCGTGGTGCGGCGCACGCCCACGGGCTTCGAGGTGCTCGCCACCGACGGCCTGCCCGACACCGGCGGCGTCAACATCGACGCGGCGATCGTCGGCTACCTCGGCACCGTGTACTCGCCTCGCGACCGGACGGCCTGGCAGCGGCTGGTGGAGCCGTCCGGGCAGGCCGACCTGCGCTCGTCGATGCTGCTCTGGGACGACGTGCGGGCCGGCAAGGAGATGCTGTCGCGGCAGCCGGCGACGCTCGTGCACGTCCCGTTGTTCGAGACCGACGCGCCGCTGGGCCGCGAGCAGTTCAACGAGCTGGCGCGGCCGATCCTGGTCCGCACCGTCGAGACCACGCGCGCGGTGATCGCGCAGGCGCGGGTGGCGCCGCAGAACGTCACCGGGCTGTTCCTGGTGGGTGGGTCCAGCCGGATCCCGCTCGCGGCGACGCTGCTGCACCAGCAGTTGGGCATCGCGCCGACGGTGGTGGAGACCCCGGAGCTTGCGGTTGCCGAGGGCGCCCTGCGCTCGCTGGGCCTGGTGGCGGCCGCCCAGCCGCAGGGCCGGGTCGACCTGGTGCGCGGCGGGGTCGGCCCGTACGCGGCGCCCGGGTTCGCGACCGGCCCGGTGTACTCGGGCGGTCCCGCCTACGCGGGCGGCCCCGCCCCGGCCTACGCGGGCAACCCGGCGTACTCCGCCGGTCCGGCGCGCGGGCCGGCCTATGCGGGTGGCCCGGCATACGGGCCCGGGCAGGCAGCCGGCCAGCCGTACCCGCCGTATCCGGGTGCGCCGGCCGGGCCCGCGCATCCCGGCCGGCCGGCACCCGGCGGCGGCGTGCCCGGCGGCGGCGTGCCCGGCGGCGGGGCTCCCGGTCGCGCGGCTCCGGGCGGCGGGGCTCCCGGTCGCGCGGCTCCGGGCGGCGGGGCTCCCGGTCGCACGGCTCCGGGCGGCGGGGCTCCCGGTCGCACGGCTCCGGGCGGCGCGGCTCCCGGCGGCCAGCCGCCCGGCGGTCCGCCGTCGACGGGGCCGGGGTCGGGCGCTGCGGCGCGGCCCGCCGGCCCGCAGCCGCTGTGGGCCGGCTCGCCGGGCGTGACCGCACCGGCGCCGCCGACGACACCCGCGACGCCAGGGGCCGGTGGCGGTTCGGGCGGATCCTCCGGGCCGGCGCGGTCCGACGCGCACCCGGGCCGCCGCACCCAGCCGGCCGAGGCCGACCGCACCGCGCCGCTCTGGCCGCAGCAGGCGCCCCCGGCTGGCGCCGCGCCGTCCCGCACCGAGCCGGCTTCGTCGCCGTTCGGGCCGGAACCCGCGTCGTCGCCGTTCGGCCCGGCGTCCGACCCGTTCGGCCCGGCGTCGGATCCGTTCGGTCCCGAACCGCCCAGCGTCGAGGAGCACTCGCCGCGGCACGCGCGCCCGGACCCGACGCTGCCGATGCCCGCGGTGTCGCCCACCCGGCCGATGCCCGAGGTCCGGCCGGGTCAGCCGCTGCCCGGCGACGAGCCCACGACGATGTGGCGGATGCCGGCCGAGGAGGAGCCCGCGCCGGAGCCGCCCCCGTTCGAGCCGCCCCCGCCCGGGCCGCTGCAGCCGTTGCCGCCGCCGACCGCCGCTGACGACGACGACGAGGACGCCTTCGAGTGGCCCGACGACGACGCGCCGGTCCCGGCGGAGGGCGTGCTCTGGGTCGGCACCGTGCCCCCTGCCCCGGTCCGCCCGGCCCCGCCACGGGCCGCGCCGCCGTCCGCCCAGGCCCCACCGGCCGCCGCGCCGGCCGCGCCGGTCCAGGCCGCGCCGGCCGCGCCGGCCCAGGCCGCGCCGGCCGCGCCGCCGGGCCACGCCGCACCGGCCCAGGCCGCACCGGCCCAGATCAGGCCGGCCCAGCCCCGTCGCGAGCAGGCCCGCCCGGCCCAGCCGCCGCGCCCGCCGCTCCAGCCGCCGGACTCGGCGCGTCCGCCGGCGGCCTCGGCGGGGATCGTCGAGCCACTGCCGGTGTCGTCGCCGAGCGCGGCACCGGCCGCCGACCCGGACGCCGAGCGCGAGGAGTTGCGCCGCGCGCTGAGCTCGGTGCGCACCCGCGCCGAGGTCGTCGAGCACCGGCTCGAGAAGCTGCCCGAGACCATGAGCACGCTGCGCCGCAAGTTCGTCATCCCGGCGTTCCAAGACGTCGAACCGATGCAGCCGCGGGCGGTGCGGCAGCTGCGCACCGCGCGCGAGATGCTCTCCATCGCCGAACGGCAGGCCGAGGCGGGCCGCTGGCAACTGGTGCGCACCGCCATCGCCGACACCCGCCAGGCGCTGGAGGAGGCGACGGCGTCGATCGCCGCCCTGACGGGCCGGCTGGCCGTGCTGGAGGAGCTGGCCGCCGACCCGAAGGGCCCGCTCGAGCAGGCGCGTTTCGCGGTCCGGGACGCCCAGCGGCTGTTCGAGATGCTCTCGCCCGGCGTGCCGGCCGAGCACGGGCAACGCCTGACCGCCCTCGCCCAGCGGGTGGACGCCGTCGGGAAGGCGCTCGCCGCACCCCGGCCCAACTACTGGGAGCTGCACAACGAGCTGGCCCAGGTGCGCGACCGGACCCGCGAGACGATTCTCGCGATGCGCAACCGCTGACCCCGTCGGGGAAATCCGTCGCGTCGCGTGCTTCCCCGGGGCTCAGAACCTCGCGAAGGAGCGGACGGGCATTCTGGGGCCGAATCTCGGGGCGCCGAGGCCGGCCAGTTCCAGCAGCGTCACCACTCGGCCGCGGTGGCCGCGGAACGGCTCCAGCAGGTCGAGCATCCGCTCGTCGGTGCCGCGCGGCTCGCCGGCCAGCGCCCACGCCACGGTGTTCTTGTGGTGGTAGTCGCCGACGCTCACCGCGTCGCCGTCGCCGAAGGCGACCCGCACGACCTCGGCCGCCGTCCAGGGGCCGACCCCGGGCAGCGAGGTCATCAGCCTCGTCGCTGTCGCCGAGTCGGGCGCCGTCTCCAGCCGGGCCGCGAACGCCGCCGCCCGGCGCACCGTGTCGGCCCGCTTCTGCTCGACGCCCCACGGGTGGAACTTCCAGTACGGAGTGGCAGCGACGTCCGCGGGGTCGGGGGGAAGCATCAGCCGATCGGGAGCCGGGCCGGGCACCGGCGACGCGAAGTGCCGCAGCATCCGGCGGTAGCCGTGCGCGGCCTCCTTGCCGGTGACCTTCTGCCCCAGGATCGCCGCGACGATGTGGTGGAACACCCGTCCGGACGCCGGCAGCCGCACCCCGGCGAACGTGTGCCACAGCCGACGGATCAACGGGTGGTCGAACGAGGAGAGCCCGCTCACGTCGTCGCGCAGGCCGGCGACGGCGTCCGCGCGTTCCAACAGCCACCCGGCGCCGGGCCCGTACGCGGTCGCGGTCAATTCGCCGCTGAGCCGGAGGCGCAGGGTGCCCGGCCCGTCCGGAGTGCGCGTCGCCCACCACGCCTCGCTGCCGCCGGCCAGCACGGTCGGGTCGCGGGGGATCACGGCCAGCCGGCCGATCGTCCGGCCGAGGTCGTACCGGTCGGGAATCGCGAACGCGACCTCAGACACCGGCCGGCACCCGGTGCGCGGCCAGCGTGAGCGCCCGGTGCAGCAGCCGCCCGTCGCCGAGCATGCTGCGCAGGCGGCGCTCCAGCCCCGCGATGGGCACCAGGTTCTGCGGGGCGCGCGGGTCCTTGTACGCGGTCGCCGCGAACCGTGGCAGCGTGATCATGGACAGGTCGGCCAGCGCGATCGCGGCCTGCGGCGGCAGCTCGACGGAGCACTCGATCCGGGCCAGGTTGCTCCACGGCGCCCCGCTCTGGCCGGGCAGGCGCAGGTACCAGGTGTACTGCTCCCAGCGCGTGCCGAGCTTGAACACCGGGGTGCGCTGGCCCGTGCGCAGCGCCGTGAGCACCTTCGACTGCGGCGGCTTCAGGTACGGCTTCTCGTGGCTCTTGATGTAGCCCAGCACCCGCGAGATCCCGGCCCGCCCGCGCAGCGGGCCGTCGGCGACGAGCAGTTCGTCGGCAGTCGACTCGTCGCGCGACTCGGCGAGCACCGCCGACTCCAGGGCCTGCAACTGCTGCTGCAGAGCTCCCGACAGGGCCGGCAGTTCGCCGCTCTTCGCGGCCAGCACCGGATAGCGGCCGGCCGACGTCTCGATGGCGCCGGACGCGGTGAACGGCGTGAACACGGCCCGTTCGACCCGGGCGGTGATCACCTCGGCCGTGGCCCGGCGCAGGTCGCACCGCACCACGCCGGCCGCGAACGACGCCGCCAGTCCCGGGTGGACATCGGTTTCGTCGCCCACCCAGACCCGCGCGTCGGTGCGGCGCACGCCGTCGACGAGCAGCGCCACGTCGGCCGCGCGGACGTCCGGCGGCGGCGAGATCGGCTCCCAGACGGCCGGATCGCGCTCGACGTCCAACTCCAGCCGCGCCTCGGACGCGCCGGCCCCGCTCACGAAGTCGCCGGTCTCCACCCCGGCCCCGTAGGAGGGGTCCCAGGCATCCACGAAGAGCTGCATTTGAGCGGGCCGCTTGACCGCGGGCTCCGCTCCGCTCCGCCCGCTGGCGACCCGAGTCATACCGACGTCCGTTCCACCCGTGCCGTGCGCGCGTCGCGGCTGACCTCGAACCGTACCGGGATGCGCTCGGCGAGCGCCCGCACGTGGGTGACCACGCCCACCATCCGGTCGCCGCGCGCGGCCAGATTTTCCAGCGTCGCGGCCACCGTGTCGAGGGTCGCCACGTCGAGCGTGCCGAAGCCCTCGTCGAGGACGATCGACTCCAGGCTCGCCGCGCCGGCCGACATCCCGGCCAGTTGTTCACTCAGGGCGAGCGCCAGCGCCAGTGATGCCTGGAACGTCTCGCCGCCGGACAGCGTCCGCACCGCGCGCCGCAGCCCGGCGTCGTGATGGTCGACGACGTAGAACTCGCCGTTGCGGTGCCCGAGGTCGTACTGTCCGCCGGAGAGCTCACGCAGGATCCGCGAGGCGCCGGCCACCAGGGCGTCGAGCGCCTCGGCGAGCAGCCACCGCTCGAACCGGTCGGCCCGCAGGTGGGTGGCGAGGGCGCGGGCCACCTGGCCGTCGCGCTCGTGCCTGGCCCGGTCTTCGCGCAGCTTTTCGGCCTCGGCGATGCGCTCCTCGATCCGCCGCCGGGCCGCCGCGGCCCGTTCGAGCGCCACGGCCGCCGCCCGGGCGAAGTCCGACCGTGCCGGCGCCGGCACGCCGGCGTCGACGAACAGCGCGCCCAGGTCGGCCTCCACGTCCGCCACGGCGGCATCGCCGGCCGACACCGCCGCCGCGCTCGCGGCCCGCTCGTCGCGCCGGGATGCGACCTGCGCCCCCGCCCAGTCGGCGAGTGCGGTCCAGGCGCGGGCGAGGTCGTCGCGGTCGGCCGGGGGCGGTGCGAACGGCGCCAGGCCGTCGCGAACGGCGTCGAAGTCGCGCCAGGCCGTCCGGACGGCCGCTTCCGCCGTCGCGGCCGATGCCGACGCGGCACGCGCCGCCGCGCGGGCCCGGCGTACGGCGGCGGTGGCGTCCTCGCACGCCTTGCGCTTGCCGTCCAGGTCGGCGAGCGAGCGCTTGAGCGCGGCCGGCTCCGGCGCCCCGGCCAGCTGGCTGTCCAGTGTGGACAGTCGGGCGGCGAACGCGTCGGCCTGCGCCCGCGCGCCGGCCAGGGCCCGGTCGAGATCGCGCAGCGCGGCGGTGCGCTGCTCCAGCGCCGCCGTCGCCTTGTCGGCCGTTGCCCGGGCGGTGACGCCGGCCGCCTTCGCCTTCTCCGCCGCTGCCGCGCGCTTCGCGGGCGGCAGCTTCGCGACCGGCTGCTCGCACACGGGGCACGGCTCGCCGGTGCGCAGATGCGGGCGCAGTTCGCCGGCCCGGTCGAGGGCGAGCGCCGTCTGGTAGGCCTCGCGGGCATCCTCGAGGGCCGTCGCGGCCGCCGTTGCGTCGGCCCGGGCGGCCGCGACCGCCGCCTCCGCCGCCTCGTGCTCGGCGCTTGCCGCCGCGAGCTGCTTGGACAGGGCCGACGCCTGGCGCACCACCGTCGCGCGCTCGCCGTGCAGGTCGAGCCAGCGCCGCAACACGGTCGGGTCGCCGGCGGTGGCCAGCTCGGCGCGCAGCTTCTCCTCGCGCTCCTCGGCCGTCGTCACCGCGGCCGCCGCGTCGGTTGCGGCCGCCCGGGCGTCGGCCGCCGCCGTGGCCAGGCTGTCCACCGCCCGCGGACGACGCACTGCCGCGAGCCGCGCGATCTCGTCGTCGAGCTTGTGCAGTGCGGTCTTGGCCTGCTTGGCGGTGTTCTGCGCCTCCGCGAGCCGGGGCAGGGCCGCGTCGACGTCCTTGACCAGCCGGTTGGTCGCATCGACCCGCGCGGTGGCTTCGGTCAGGGCCGCCTCGTCGGCGTCGGCGTACCCGGTGAGCAGGCCGTCGACGGCCTTGAGCTGGATGTCGGCCTCATTGGCGACCACGCCGGCGCGCTCCCGCACCCGGCCGTAGACCTCGAGGCCCAGCAGGTTGACCAGGATCTTCTGCCGGTCGGCCGGCTTGGCGTGCAGGAACGCGGCGAACTCGCCCTGCGGCAGCACCACGCACTTGGTGAACTGCTCGTACGGTAGGCCGACCACCTCGGCGACGGCCTGGTCGACCTCGCCGGGCGTGCCGGCCAGCACCTCGCCGAGCTCGCCGTCGATCTTCCCGTCGTCGTCGAACCGGCTCAGGTCGAAGCCGCTGGGCAGCGCCTCCAGGCCGGCCTGCCGGGTGGTCACCGCGCCCTTGCCGTCGCGGCGCACCACGCGGGTGAGCACGTACCGGGCGCCGGCAGTCTCGAACACGAGCCGGACCCGGCCCTCGGTGACGCTCGGCGCGAGCGCGTTGCCGATCGCGGTGCGGTTGGCCCACCGCGGCACGGTGCCGTACAGGGCGAAGCAGATCGCGTCGAGCACCGTGGACTTGCCGGCACCCGTCGGCCCGACGAGGGCGAAGAAGTCGGTGTCGGTGAAGTCGACGGTGGTCGGCTCGCGGAAGACGGTGAAGCCGGCCAGGTCCAGCCGCAGCGGGCGCACGGGTCAGCCCACCTCCTCGTAGAGCCGGCCGAACAGGTGAAGCGTCGCCTCGTCGGCGTGGCCGCGGGTGCCGAGGTACTCGGCGAACAGGTCGGTGGGGGAGCGGCCGGCGCGCGCCTGGGCCGGCCGGTCGGTGGCCGTCTCCGGCAGCATCGACGGGTCGATGCGCACCTCCAGCGCCGTCGGCAGCAGCGCCTGCACCTCCTCGCGCAGGCCGGCCCGGGGCGCCTCGCGGACGAAGACGCGCAGCCATGCTGTTTCCTCGCCCAGCTCCGCAAGCTCGGCGAGCGTGCCGTGCACGGTGCGCAACGGCGTCGCCGCGGTGATCGGCACCTCGCGGACCCTGGCCGCGGTGTCCCGCGTGACTTCCACGATCGAGACCGACGACGCGTTCTCGGCCTCGCCGAAGTCGATCGCCAGCGGGCTGCCGCTGTAGCGCACCGGGCAGGGGCCGGGCACCGTCTGGGCGCGGTGCAGGTGCCCGAGCGCGACGTAGTGCGCGGCCTGCGGGAACACCGTCACCGGGACGGCGTAGCCCATGATCGTGTGGGCCTCCCGCTCGCCGCCGCCCTGGGTGGCGCCGAGCACCGTCAGGTGGGTGGTGATCAGGTTGACGGTGTCCTTTTCGAACGCCGTCTCGGCCAGGCTGCCGATCAGACGGGCGATGTGGTCGGCGTAGGTCTGGGTGGCCTCGGCATCGGTGAGGTCGAACATCTCGCTGGCCCGCACCGCGTAGCGCTGCGACAGGAACGGCAGGGCGAGCAGGCGCCACTCCTCGCCGGTGGCGGTGCGGCCGGCGATGGTGTGCTCGCTCGCCTTGTTCGTCACCGCGCCGCGCAGCGTGATGCCGGCCGCCTCGGCCCACGGCCGCAGCGCGTCCAGCGCCGGGCCGTTGTCGTGGTTGCCGCCGATCGCGACGACGTCCGCACCGGTTTTTCGCAGCGCCGTGAGCGCCCGGGTGACCACCCGCGTGGCGTCGGGGCTCGGGCTGGCCGTGTCGTACAGGTCGCCGGCGACGACGATCAGGTCCGGCTGTTCGCTATTCGCGACCTCGATCAGCTGGGCCAGCGCGCGCGTCTGCTCGTCCAGCCGGGACTGGCCCTTGAGCACCTTGCCCACGTGCCAGTCGGACGTGTGCAGCAGTTTCACCCGCTCACCTCGTCGCCTAGAACGGAATGTCGTCGTCGGACAGGCCGCCGACCGCGGCGCCGACCACGGCGAACGGGTCCTTCGCCTGGACGAGCGAGCGCAGGCTCGTCACCGGAGGATCGCCAGCCTCCGCGGGCCTCGTGGCCCAACCCGGAAAAGGGAACTCGATGCACAGCGGCACCGGGATGTCCGGCTGGCTGAGGAACATCGTGCCCGGCTTGGCGATCAGGGCGCGCTGGCGCTGGGCGGGCGGCAGGAAACCGTACTCGGCGCGGCTCGCCTCGCTCGGGTCCAGCCGGCCGACCACCTTGATCGCGGCGTTGGTGATGATCCGGCGCTCGACCTCGCTGGCGGTCTGCTGGCAGCCGATGAGCACGACGCCCAGCGACCGTCCCCGTTCGGCGATGTCCAGGAGCACGTCCTTGATCGGCGAGGCGCCCTCGCGCGGGGCGTACTTGTTCAGCTCGTCGAGGACCACGAACAGCAGCGGCTTGGCGGTACCCGCCTTCTCCTTGCGCTCGAACTCGGTCTTGAGCGTGACGCCGACGACGAAGCGCTGCGCCCGGTCCGGCAGGTTGTGCAGGTCGACGACGGTGAGCTGGGCGCTCTCGGCGGTGTTGATCGAGTGCGGTCGCCGTTGGGCCAGGTCTCCGCGGATCAACCGCGACAGGTCTCTCTTACTGGAGATGAGCCGTCTTGCGAACGCGTTGACGGTGCCCAGGCCGACGGCGGTGCCGGTCCAGGCGAACCGGGTGTTCTCGTCGCCGAGCTGCTCCACCAGGTAGTCGACGAGGTGCTCGTAGCTGGCGATGCGCGTCCCGTCGACGCTGATCGCGCCCTCGGCCGGGACGGCCGCCTTCTTCAGGTGCGCGGTCACCGAGTGGACGACCATCGTGTACTGCTGTCGCTCGTCGTCGGCGTCGGCGAAGACGTAGGGCAGGAGGCTCTTTTCGCAGAACTCCGCCAGCGTCCAGTAGAACGGGTCGACGCCGGCGAGGCGGCTGCTCACGTCGGGGGTGGCGTCCTTGGCGCCGGCCCGCGGCGGGGCGTAGACCCGCACGTCGGGGAACGGGCCGGCGGGCAGGCCGAGGGTGGCGTAGCTCTCTCGTGTCCTGTCGTCGAGCTTCGCGTTCGGGTGGTCGAGGAACAGCAGGTCCTCGCCCTTGACGTTGAAGATCAGCGCCTTGGTGTTGGCACTCTCGCCGGCGCCGCCGAGCACGCCCGAGCGCAGCATCGAGTACATCAGGAAGGTGGCGAAGCTCGTCTTCGTGGCCACGCCGGAGATTCCGGAAATGGAGACGTGGGCGCCGCGGCTGCCGTCGATGAAATCGGCGTTGAGGTAGAGCGGCGCGCCGTCGCGGCCGAAGCCGATGGGCACCTGGCGGTCCATCCGGTCGAAGTAGAGGGCCTGGTCGCGAGCCTTGTCCTTGGCCCGGTGCACGACCGCGCCCGGTTGCGGCGGGACGTAGACCTCCGGGGTGACCCGGGTGGTGGTGATCTCGGCGGCCTCCTGGACCTGGGCCGGCAGCGTGCCGTCGGCGATCGCGAAGACGTCGGAGTCGAACATGGCGCCCTCGTGGCGCGCCCGGACCGCGGTGACCACACCGGCGATGGCGACGGTGGAGCCGTCGGGCAGTTCACGGCTGGTGACCACAACGTCGTCGAGCTGGAGGTAGGCGCCCGTCGCCACGGCGACCCAGAACTGCAGGGGCGTCGCGTCGGACGTGCCGAGCACCCGCCCGACGACGGTCCCCTCGTTGTTCACGGCCGCTCCTCGCTCCTGCAAGATCGCACGTACGTTCGCATAGCATCCTGCCCCACGGGGTGCGCGAGTTGGCGGCGGCACGCCCGGCCAACCCCCTCGATCCCGTCGATCTTGCAGTTGTGGTGCCACCCAGAGCGGGGCAAAGTGGGGTAAATCCCGGCACCACAACTGCAAGATCGACGAGGGTCTACGGGCGGGTGTAGCGCAGGAGCAGGAGGTCTTCCGCAGCCAGGGCGTGCCTCAGGCGTAGGGCGCGTGGCATCGGGGTCCGCAGGCCGGCGGTGATGCGGCCGGAGCCCGGGCCGGCCAGCGTCGGGCCGATCGTGAGGCACATCTCGTCGACGAGGTCGGCTGCGGTGAGCGCGCCCAGCAGGTACGGCCCGCCCTCGCAGAGGATCTGTGCGAAGCCCATCCGGCGCAGCACGTCGAGGGCGCCGGGCAGGTCCACCGACGCCTCCCCGACCGCCAGCACATGCGCCACCTCGGCCAATGCGGCCCGGCGCTCGGGCGGCGCGGACGACGTCGTGATGACGAACGGGCGCACCGGCGCCTCGGCGAACACGGCCGACGCCGGATCGAGGTCGGCCGACCCGGACACGATCACCATCAGCGGGTTCTCGGGCAGGCCGTGCGAGAGGCGCCAGTCCTCCCGTCGCTCGCCGAGCCGCAGCGCGCCGTAGCCCTCGTGACGCAGCGTGCCGGCGCCGACCATGAGCGCGTCGCAGGTCATCCGGAGCAGCCCGAAGACCCGCTTGTCGGCCGGGTCGGAGATGCCGGCGGAGTAGCCCTCGGCGTCGGTGACCGCGCCGTCGAGGGTGGTGACGAAGTTGACCCGCAGCCACGGCACGCCCGGTTCGGTGGCGTACGCCGCCAGCAGGTCCTCGTCGTCGAGCGGCGCGTCGCCCCGTTCGAACTGGAAGATCCCAGTCATGGTTGCGTCCGGCGCCGGTTTCGGCACTCCCGGCAGATCACGCCAGATAGCGTGCACGCACGGTCGGCGACGGTCAACAATGTCGCAGACCCCCAGTCGAGCGGAACCCGAAGGACACCATGCAGCGCATGATCTACCAGCTGAAGGTCACCGTGGCCGAGACCGACCCACCGATCTGGCGGCGCGTCCTGGTGCCCGGCGGCTACACGCTGGACCGGGTGAGCCGGATCATCCAGCTCTCGCTCGGCTGGCAGGGTTACCACCTGCACAGCTTCGAGATTGACGGCGATCAGTACGGTGAGCCGGATCCGCTGGGCGAACTGGAGCTCGCCGACGAACTCGACATGCGGCTGGACCAGGTGGCCACCGAGGGCTCCCGGTTCACCTACGTGTACGACTTCGGGGACTGGTGGGAACATGAGATTCTTGTCGAGCGGGTCGCTCCGGCCGATCCGGACGAGCGCTACCCGGTCTGCGTCGCAGGTGAACGGGCAGGTCCGCCCGAAGACGTCGGGGGCGCCGGCGGGTACGCCGACCTGCTCGCAGTGTTGGCAGATCCGGACAAACCCGACCCGGCTGGATACCGTGACTGGCTCGCAGAATTCGACCCTGATCGCTGGAACGCGGCGAACGCCTCTACACTCCTGCGCCGGATGACCTAGGCTTTCGGGAAGCCCAGCTGGGAGCGCTCCCAATACAGACGACGAGGTAACTGTGACAGACATCCGGTTTCCCGCGGACTTCCTCTTCGGCGCAGCCACGGCCGCGTACCAGATCGAGGGCGCGGCCAGGGAGGACGGCCGTACGGCCTCGATCTGGGACACGTTCAGCCACACCCCCGGCCGCGTGGTCGAGGGGCACACCGGCGACGTCGCGTGCGACCACTACCACCGCCTGCCCGCCGACCTCGACCTGATCGGCGACCTTGGACTGCAGGCCTACCGCTTCTCCGTGTCGTGGCCGCGCGTGCTCCCGAACGCGGGCAGCACCCCGAACCGGGCCGGCCTCGACTTCTACCGCCGGCTCGTCGACGGGCTCCTCGAGCGCGGCGTCGAGCCCTGGCTCACCCTGTACCACTGGGACCTGCCCCAGGAACTCGAGGACGCCGGTGGCTGGCCGGTGCGCGACACGGCCGAGCGGTTCACCGAGTACGCCCTGGCCGTCCACGACGCGCTGGGCGACCGGGTCAACCGCTGGACCACGTTCAACGAGCCGTGGTGCTCGGCCTTCCTCGGCTACGCCTCGGGCGACCACGCCCCGGGCCGCACGGAGGCAGCCGAGTCGCTCCCGGCGGCGCACCACCTGATGCTCGCGCACGGCCTGGCCGCCCGCGAGCTCACCGCCCGCGGCGCGCAGGTGGGCATCACGCTCAACCTGTACGCGGTGTCCGCCGCCGGCGACCACGACGCCGACCGGGACGCCGCCCGTCGCATCGACGGCCTGGCCAACCGGTACTTCCTCGACCCGGTGCTGCTCGGCCGCTACCCGGCCGACGTGCAGCAGGACCTCGCGGGCATGAGCGACTTCGGCTTCGTCCGCGACGGCGACCTCGAGGCGATCTCCGCACCGCTCGCGATGCTGGGGATCAACTACTACAGCCGGCACGTCGTCTCCGGCGAGCCGGCCCCCGCCGACGAGCCGTACTGGCGCAAACCGACCGCCTGGCCGGGCAGCGAGCACGTGCGGTTCACCAACCGGCCCGGCGTCCCGCGCACCGCGATGGACTGGGAGATCGACGCGCCCGGTCTGCGCGAGGTGCTGGAGCGGGTCGCCGCGGATTACCCGCGCGTCCCGCTGTACATCACGGAGAACGGGGCCGCCTTCGACGACAAGCCGGACGCCGACGGCACGGTGCGCGACCCGGAACGCGTCGACTACCTGCGCGACCACCTGAAAGCCTGCGCCGACTCCGTCGCGAACGGGGTGCCGTTGCAGGGGTACTTCGCCTGGTCGCTCATGGACAACTTCGAGTGGGGCTGGGGATACACGCGCCGGTTCGGGCTGGTGTACGTCGACTACGCCGACGGGCAGCGGCGCATCCGCAAGGACAGCGCCAACTGGTACGCCGGGTTGATCGCGGACCGATGAAGCGCCCGACGCTGGACGAGGTGGCCGCTCGCGCAGGCGTCGGCAGGGGAACCGTGTCCCGGGTGGTGAACGGTTCCACGCAGGTGAGCCCGCAGGCCCGCGAGGCGGTCCAGCAGGCCATCGACGAACTGGGGTACGTCCCGAACCGGGCGGCCCGCACGCTGGTGACCCGCCGCACCGACTCGGTGGCCCTCGTGGTCTCCGAGTCGGAGGAGCGGGTCTTCGGCGAGCCGTTCTTCGCCGGCATCGTCCGGGGCATCAGCGCCGAACTGGCCCGCACGCCGCTGCAGTTGTGGCTGGCGATGGCGCAGTCCCGGTCGGAGCTGATGCGCCTGGAGCACCACCTGACCGAGCAGCACGTCGACGGCGTCATGCTGCTCTCGCTGCACGGCGCCGAGCCGCTGCCCGCACTGCTCGGCGAGCGCGGCCTGCCGACGGTGCTGGGCGGCCGGACCGTCACCGAGGTCGACCCGGAGTGGCCGGTGCGCTTCGTCGACGTCGACAACCCGGGCGGCGCCCGGGCGGCCGTCGAGTACCTGATCGCGTCGGGGCGGCGGCACATCGGCCACGTCGCCGGTCCGCAGGACATGGCGGTGGGGCTGGGCCGGCTCGCCGGCTACCGGGCGGCACTGGCCGGCACCGGCAAGCGGCCGCTGATCGGCTACGGCGACTTCAGCGAGATCAGCGGCGTCGCGGCCACCCGCAGCCTGCTCGAGCGCGAGCCGCGCATGGACGCGCTGTTCGTCGCCAGCGACCTCATGGCGCTGGGTGCGATGCGCGCGCTGCGCCAGGCCGGACGAGCCATCCCCGACGACGTCGCGGTGGTCGGCTTCGACGACGCCGTGTTCGCCGGCCAGGTGGATCCGCCGCTCACCACCGTCCACCAACCGGTGGAAGCCATGGGACGGGGGATGGCGACGACGCTGTGCCGCCTGATCAACGGCGAACCGGTGCAGGACGTCGTACTGGACACCCACCTCGTGCACCGGGAGTCGGCCTGAGACCTCCGCGATCTTGGACCTCCACCACGGCTCCAGCAGCAGCTAACGTCCAAGATCGCGAAGACTAGTCTCGGTACTTCCGCAACTCTCGGCGCGCCAGCGATGCGCGGTGGACCTCGTCGGGGCCGTCGGCCAGGCGGAGTGTGCGGGTGTTGGCCCACAGCGCGGCGAGCACGGTGTCCTGGCTGACGCCGGCCGCGCCGTGCGCCTGGATCGCCTTGTCGATCACCCATTCGGCCATCAGCGGGATGACGATCTTGATGGCCTGGATCTCCGCGTGGGCGCCGCGGTTGCCGACCGTGTCCATCAGCCACGCGGTCTTCAGCACCAGCAGGCGGCCCTGCTCGATGCGCACCCGCGACTCGGCGATCCACTCCTGGATCACGCCCTGCTCGGCCAGCGGCCGGCCGAACGCCACCCGCTCGCTGACCCGGCGGCACATGAGCTCCAGCGCCCGCTCGGCCTTGCCGATCAGCCGCATGCAGTGGTGGATCCGGCCGGGGCCGAGGCGGCCCTGCGCGATCGCGAAGCCGTCGCCCTCGGCGCCGATCAGGTTCTCCGCCGGCACCCGGACGTTGTCGAACACGATCTCGGCGTGCCCGCCGTGGGTGCCGTCGGTGTAGCCGAACACGTGCATGCCGCGCTTGACGTCGATGCCCGGCGTGTCGCGCGGGACGCAGATCATGCTCTGCTGCTTGTGCCGGTCGGCCTCCGGGTCGGTCTTGCCCATCACGATCAGGAGCGCGCAGTTCGGGTCCATCGCTCCGGACGACCACCACTTGCGGCCGTTGACGACGTACTCGTCGCCGTCGCGGGTGATCCTCGTTGCGATGTTGGTGGCGTCGGAGGACGCGACGTCGGGCTCGGTCATGCAGAACGCCGACCGGATCGTGCCGTCCAGCAACGGCATCAGCCAGCGTTCGTGGTGCACCGACGAACCGAACTCGGCGAGCAGTTCCATGTTGCCGGTGTCCGGTGCCGCGCAGTTGAGCGCCTCCGGCGCGATGTGCGGGCTGCGGCCGAGCAGCTCGCACAGCGGCGCGTACTGGAGGTTGGTCAGGCCGGCGCCGAAGCGGCGGTCGGGCAGGAACAGGTTCCACAGGCCGGCGTCGCGCGCCTTGCGCTTGAGCTCCTCCATGATCGGCGGACGGGTCCACGGGTTGTCCAGCCGGGCGACCTGCTCCTCGAAGATCGGCTCGGCCGGGTAGATGTGCTCCGCCATGAAGTCGGTGAGCTTCTCGTGCAGTTCGGCTGTGCGTTCGTCGAAGCTGAAGTCCATCCCTACATCCTTTCGAGCGTGGCGCGGCCGGTCTCGACAAGTGGCAGCACGATCGTCCCGATCTGATCGAAGCCGGTGCCGACCGTCTTGCCCTGCATGTACCGGTAGTGGATCCCCTCCAGCACGACGGCGAGCTTGTAGCAGGCAAGCGCCGTGTACCAGGGCAGCGCGGACAGGTCGACCGGCGAGGTCTTCGCGTACCGGTCCAGCAGGTCCGCGGCCGACGGGAATCCGGCGGCCGGGCCGATGGCCGTCGCGATCGGGTTGCTGTCGTCGATGTCGCCGAGCACGTCCCAGTAGGTGACCAGCAGGCCGAGGTCGGTGAGCGGGTCACCGAGCGTCGCCATCTCCCAGTCCAGGACGGCGGTGACGCGCCGCTCGGCCGGGTCGACGAGCAGGTTGTCCAGGCGGAAGTCGCCGTGCACGATCGCCGGCGGGGGCGAGACCGGGACCGTCGCGGCGAGCCCGTCGCGCAGTTCGTCGGCGCCGGGCAGGTCGCGGCTGCGCGACTTCTCCAGTTGGCCGGCCCACCGGCGCACCTGCCGGGCCAGGAAGCCCGCCGGCTTGCCGAAGCTGCCCAGGCCCACCGCGTACGGGTCCACCCGGTGCAGCGCGGCCAGCGTGTCGATCATCGCGTAGGCGATCTCGTGCCGGGCCGGCTCGGGCAGCGGATCGGTCTGCGCGCGGGTGCGCAGCACCTCGCCGCGGACCTTCTCCATGAGGTAGAACGGCGCGCCGAGCACGGACTCGTCGGTGCACAGCAGGTAGGTCTCGGGGACGGGCACGTCGGTGTTCCGGAGGGCGGAGATCACCGTGTGCTCGCGGACCATGTCGTGCGCGGTGGCCAGCACGTGGCCCAACGGGGGGCGGCGCAGCACGTACTCGGTGGTGCCGTCGGTCACCACATAGGTCAGATTCGATCGACCACCCGCGATGTGGGCCGCCCGCAGCGGCCCGGTCGCGAGTTCTGGCCGGTGCTCGGCGAGGTAGCCGGCGAGCGCCTCCCGCTGCAGGCCGGGCGGGTCCTCGTCGGAATGCGGGGGAGCGCTCATCACCAGAGTCCAGTCACAAGTTACCGATTAGTCAAGGCGGGCGGTTCCCCGCGATCTTGGATGTTTGCTATCGCGGGAGCGATAGCAAACGTCCGAGATCGCGAACGAACGACAGGTTTCGTGGCGCCGACACGACCGCGCAACGTCGTCGAAACGAGCGGCCGGCACGCTTACGCACATGTTGTTGCGGTTGAGGGTTGAACTGCCCGACCGGCCGGGATCGCTCGGACAGGTGGCCCGCACGCTCGGCGTTGTCGGCGCCGACATCGTGTCGGTCATCGTGCTCGAGCGGGCGCAGGGGCGTGCGGTCGACGACTTCACCGTCGTCTGGCCCGCCTCGGCGCTGGTCGGGCGGATCCTGGTCGGCCTCGGCGCGGTGCCCGGTGTGCGCGTGGTGGGGGTGTGGCGGTGCACCGAGTTGCCCGCGCCGATCGGCCGGGACGTGGCTCTCCTGGGTCAGGTGGCGGCCGACCCGGGGCGGGGCCTTTCAACCCTCGTCGACGGCGTACCCGGTCTGGTCGCGGCGGACTGGGCCGCGGTGACCGCCGTCGATCCGGCCTGGGCGGGCGCCCCGGCGAGCGCGCCGTTGACGGTGCGGTACGCCAGCTGGGGCGCCCCCCTGGTGCCGGACATCCCCGACGTCGCGCCGCTGCGGCCCCGCTCGGTGACCGCGGCCGACGGGACGCACTACGTCGCGGTGCCGCTGCAGAAGGCCGGCCTGGTGCTGGTCGCGGCGCGCGGCGGGCCGGACGGGCCGGGCCGCACGTCGGCCGCCGACGGGGCCATCCCGCCGCCGTTCCACGCCAGCGAGGTCGAGCGGCTCGGCCAGCTGGTGAACGCCGCGGTTCTCGTGCTGGGTGAGCACCTGGCGGAGGCGAAGCTCGCGGCCTGAGGACTTTCCAGAACACGCCGGGCGACGGGAACCGGGTAGCAGGCGGGCTCCCGGTTCCCGCGCCCGGCGTCACCCGTTCGTCGCCGCGCTAGCGTTCATCGCATGACTGAGACCGCGCGCGGGCGGGTCCGGGTCGAGCCCGGCGCCAAGCGGGTCCGCGGCTACGCCGGCGGATCGCTGATCTTCGATACGGTGGCCCCGCTGCTGGTCTGGGAGGTTCCGTACTACCCGGCCTACTACGTCCCGGCGGACGACGTCCGGGCGAAGCTGGAACCCACCGGCGCGACCGACCGCTCGCCCAGCCGCGGCACCGCCGAGATCCTCGACGTGGTGACCGAGCGCGGCCGGCTCGCCGGCGCCGCCCGTCGCTACCCCGACTCGCCGCTGGCCGGCCTGCGCGACGCCGTCCGCTTCGACTGGGCCGCCCTCGACGTGTGGCTGGAGGAGGACGAGCCGGTCTACGGACACCCGCGCGACCCGTACACCCGCATCGACGCGCTGCGCAGCTCCCGGCACGTGCGGGTCGAACTCGACGGTGTGCTGCTCGCCGAGTCCACCCGCCCGACGATCCTGTTCGAGACCGGGCTGCCCGCGCGCTACTACCTACCGCTGTCCGACGTCCGGATGGAACTGCTGGAACCCTCGGACAACCGGACGCTGTGCCCGTACAAGGGCTGGGCGTCGTACTGGCACCTCGTGGTGGACGGGAAGCGGTACGAGGACTACGTGTGGACGTACCGCACGCCACTGCCGGAGAGCCAGCAGATCATCGGGTTGGCCTGCTTCTACAACGAAAAGGTGGACCTGATCGTCGACGGGCGCCGCATCGACCGTCCGAAGACGAAGTTCAGCTGACCGGCTGACAATCGGTACCGGGTGGCCTTGCCAGGCTTGCGGCTTCGAAACCGACCCGCAACCGACCGGCACCGAGGCCGGCACCCGAAGGAAGCCCGAACCGTGTACGCCCGCTTGATCATGTTCATCGTCGGCCTGTGCTGCTTCGTGCTCCTGGCCACGGCGTTCGCCCAGATGCTGACCAACCAGGAGCTCGCCCGCCGCGACGTCGGCGCGAGCCAGCACAAATGAGTTCACAGCGCGACGGCGCGCCGCTCCCGCCGGGCCACCTCGGCGGCGGCGAGGATCCGCACGACCGTCCGTCCGAAGTGGACGTCGCGCGGATCGCGCCGCTCGCCGCCGGCGGCCATCGCGATCAGCCTGTCGACGGCGTTGCCGAACGCCCGCACCGCGTCGGTTCCACCGCCGCCGGGCACCACCGCGACGCCGTGCTCGCCGTAGAAGACCTGCTCCATGGCGACGGCGTTGGGCGCCGCGTTCAGCGTCAGCGACAGGTCGCTGGCGGCGCCGTCGGCGTGCCGGGCGATGACGTTGACCGTCTCGCGCGGCCCGTCGACGGCGGTCACCTCGCTGACGTCGCCCAGGACGGGCAGCAGGATCGACAGCGCGTGCGGGCCGATGTCCCACAGGCCGCCGTGCTGCCGCCGCCACGCCGAGGCGCCGTACGGGTTGCCGGGCTGGAAGATCGACGCGTGCATGACGCCGCGGCAGGCGTACCAGTCGCCGGTGCGTCGAAGGTCGGCGAGGAACTCCTCGATCTCGGGCCGGAACCGGTTGGTGAAGAACACCAGCGCGGCGACGCCGGCCGCGTCCACCGCCTCGACCACCGCGTCGGCCGCCGCCGTGGTGAGGGCCAGGGGCTTGTCCAGCAACAGGTGCCGGCCGGCGCGCGCCGCCCGCTCGGCAAGGTCCGCCTGGACGTCCGGGGGCACCGCGACGCTGACCGCGTCGACGTCGGCGAGCAGCGCGTCGACGTCGGGGTAGGCGCGGGCGCCGAAACGATCGGCAACGGGTTTCGCCTTCGCCGGGTCGCGCCCCCAGACGCCGACGAGGTCGGCCGACGGGTGCGCGGCGAGCGCCGCACCCTGCGTTTCAACGGCCCAGTGACCGGTGCCCAGTAACCCGAATCGCACGCGTCAGTCTCGCACGCGGGCGGTGGGCGATCTTGGACCTACTGCCCGGGCAGCGGCAGGCGTCCAAGATCGCGAAGAAGTCAGGTCGACGGGTAACGCGAGTACTCCGGGAAGTTGCCGTACAGGCGCTCGTCTTCGTCGCCG
>Ga0070664_100001016_pt1 | contig 22026 bp, 21 predicted proteins | sample KBSC73metaG_FD_65863 | JGI IMG/M metagenome (GOLD analysis project Ga0070664, IMG submission 65863) | Corn rhizosphere microbial communities from Kellogg Biological Station, Michigan, USA - KBS C7-3 metaG | ecosystem: Host-associated > Plants > Roots > Rhizosphere > Soil ... | reverse complement strand
ATGCGGCAGATCTTATTACAGAGGTTCTTGGTGGTGGCGGTTCATCGCGATTATACCAGACACTGGTAAAAGAAAAAAAACTATTTAGCAATATCGAATGTTATCATTTCGGAACAGTGGATCCTGGCTTGCTCACCATTGAAGGAAAATTGATCAAAGGAGTTAAGATGGAAGATGCAGAAGCCGCCGTGGAAGAAGAGCTGATCCGGTTGAAACAATTTGGAATTGAAGAGAAAGAACTGATAAAAGTGAAGAATAGAACTGAAGCCGTCATCACATTTGAAGATATGAATCTGATGAATCGTGCAGGTAGCCTTGCTTTTTACGAAGTGTTAGGCGATGCTTCACTCATGAATTCTGAATTGGGCCGTTATCAAAAGGTAACCGCCGAAGATATACTGGAAGAAAGCAGAACGATTTTTGCCGAAAATAATTCAAGCACCTTGCACTACTATGGAAAAAATTAAGGAGAGAGGGATTAATAGGAAAGTATCGCCGCCGATTGTTGATGCCGTTCACTTGAACATCGATTTGCCCAGGTATGAATTGCACGTTTTAAGCAACGGCGTGGAGGTATACCTTTTTAATATGGGGACACAGGACACCATGATGGTGAACTGGGTGTTCGATGCCGGCAACTGGTACGAAGAAAAAAACCTGATTGCCGCCGCCACGAATCACTTGTTGAAGAATGGAACGAGCAAGAAAAACGCATTTGCGATCAACGAGCATTTTGAGTTCTACGGCTCTTATCTCAATCGCAGTTGTTATAATGAAACGGCAGAAATTTCATTGCACTGTTTATCGAAACAAATAAAGGAACTGTTGCCCGTAGTTGCCGAACTGATAAATGAATCCATATTTCCTGAAGAGGAGTTGGCCATTTACAAGAAGAATATGCAGCAGCGACTAAAAGTGAATCTGCAAAAAAATGAATTCGTGGCCGCCCGCATGTTGGATGCGTATTTATTCGGAAAACAACATCCATATGGGCGATATAGCAGTGAGGAAGAATATCAAGCATTGCAACAAGATGAACTCAAAAATTTTTTCAATCGATATTATCGCGAAGGAAAGCTAGTCATTTTTGCTGCAGGCGTATTGCCCAAGGATTTAGTTCAACAACTGGAGTCCTCATTTGGCAAATTAAAGCTGTCGAAACATACGCTTCCGCAAAACAAGATTGCACTTGAACCTGCGTCAGACAAAAAATTCCGAATTGAAAATTCAAAAGATGGGGTGCAGGGAAGCATCAGGCTCGCGCGATTGTTTCCCAATCGCAAGCATCCGGATTTTCCTATAATGCAAGTGTTGAATAACGTGTTGGGTGGATTCTTTGGCTCACGATTGATGAATAACATTAGAGAAGACAAAGGATATACATACGGAATCCATAGTTATTTGATGAATCATTTTCAAACCAGTTCGTTGGTAGTAAGTACCGAAGCGGGGAAGGATGTTTGCGAACCAGCTCTGGTAGAGGTGTACCGTGAGATGGAGCGATTGCGCCAGGAGCCGATTGGTGAAGAAGAGCTATTACTCACTAGGAACTACCTGATTGGTTCTATCCTGTCAGAATTGGACGGGCCGTTCCAGGTTGCTGCACGTTGGAAGAATTATATTCTCAATGGATTGACCGAAGAATATTTTTACAACAGCATCAGGATAATCCGGGAGGTTAAACCATCGGAACTGCTGGAAGTAGCCCAGAAATATCTCGATAAAGATGCCTTCTATGAGTTAGTGGTTACCTAAGAATACGCAACTAAAAGAATTATTCTACTTTCAGAGTTGATATATTTTCTTCGTCACTAAAGCACCAATATTCAATGCAGTTCGAACGAAAGGATTTGACAAATGACGAGTTGATCGATTTGTACAAAAATCTTTTATTGCCGCGACTCATTGAAGAAAAGATGTTGCTGTTGTTACGGCAAGGCAGAATCAGTAAATGGTTTAGCGGTATTGGTCAGGAAGCAATTGCTGTTGGTGCTACCAAAGCACTGCAACAAGATGAATGGATCATGCCGCTTCATAGAAACCTTGGCGTATTCACTTCTCGTGGTTTGCAGTTGAGCAAACTTTTTATGCAATGGCAGGGTAATCGGGAAGGATACAGCAAGGGAAGAGAAAGAAGTTTTCATTTTGGCACGAAGGAACATCACATATGCGGAATGATCTCTCACCTGGGTCCGCAATTAGCCATAGCTGATGGAGTGGCGTTAGCTTATAAATTAAAGAAGGAACAAAAAGTTTCGCTAGCTTTTACTGGCGATGGTGGAACAAGCGAAGGCGATTTTCACGAAGCCTTGAATGTGGCATCTGTTTGGGATCTTCCGGTGATATTCGTTATTGAAAATAATGGTTATGGACTGAGTACGCCGGTGAATGAACAATACCGGACAGAGAGCCTTGTATCAAAGGCGAATGGATATGGAATGGAAGGTGTTCAGATCGATGGCAACAACGTGCTCACCGTATATGACACCATCAAAGGCATAAGAGACTATTGCATACAAAATCAGCGACCTTATTTGGTGGAGTGCATGACCTTTCGCATGCGCGGTCATGAAGAAGCAAGCGGTACTAAATATGTGCCGAAAGAATTGTTTGATGAGTGGGGAAAGAAGGATCCGGTATTGAATTATGAATTGTTTCTTATTCAACAAAAGATACTTGATAGTGATGGAGTCCACAAAATTCGTGAAACCATCAAACAACAAATCGAATCTGATCTGCAGCAAGGATTCAATGCCGCGCCCATCCATGTTGATGAAGAAGACGAATTGAATGATGTCTATGCGATGAAGCCAATGGATGCGCCCCGACTTCAAACCTCAAACAATAAACCTCAAACCGAAAAAAGGTTTATTGACGCAATTAAAGAGGGACTGCATCAATCCATGCAACATCATTCCAATCTTATTTTGATGGGACAGGATATTGCTGAATATGGCGGCGCTTTTAAAATCACCGAAGGATTTGTTCAGGAATTTGGAAAGGACCGCGTTAGGAACACGCCGTTATGCGAAAGTGCAATCGTAGGTTCCGCATTGGGATTAAGTCTGGAGGGATTCAAAAGCATGATGGAAATGCAGTTCGCGGATTTTGTTTCGGTGGGGTTCAATCAAATTGTAAATAACCTCGCGAAGATTCATTACAGATGGGGGCAGTCTGCAGACGTGGTCATCAGGATGCCCACGGGTGCAGGAGTTGGAGCCGGGCCTTTTCATTCGCAAAGCAATGAAGCCTGGTTCACGCATACACCCGGATTAAAAGTTGTTTATCCAGCAACTCCGGCGGATGCAAAAGGATTATTGATTGCAGCCATTAACGATCCTAATCCCGTGATGTATTTCGAACATAAGGCCTTGTATCGAAGCGTCAGCGGGCTTGTTCCCAATGAGTATTATGAAATTGAAATTGGCAAGGCGCGATTGGTCCAGGAGGGGGATGATATCAGCATTATCACCTATGGAGCTGGCGTGCATTGGGCAGAAGATTTTGCAGCCGAACATCCGGAAATCTCAATCTACATCCTGGATCTTCGTACGCTACTTCCCCTCGACTATGCAAGCATCCGCAACGCAGTAGATGCAACCGGTAAAGTACTGGTATTGCATGAGGATACATTGACTGGCGGCATTGGCGGCGAAATAGCTGCGTGGATCGCAGAACATTGTTTTCAAATGCTGGACGCACCAGTGATGCGTTGTGCTTCATTGGACACACCCATTCCTTTTAACATTGAACTGGAAAATAATTTTCTCGCGAGAGCGCGATTAAATGAAACAGTTCAACAATTGCTCGCATATTGATTACGCATAGCTCCGCGTAATAGATAGACTCGCACAGAATATTTACGAAAGTTCCCAATAATTGTCTTTGGTATTCGTAACTTAACCTTCCTCCTTGTCCTTGATATTCCCTGTGAACTTTCATCACCCAAAACTTAGTTTATGAGACAATTCCAGGTAATCAGGTTCCTTTTTGGAATGCTGATCATTACTACATCTGCATATTCGCAAAACAAACAAACGAATTGGAGCCCGCAACAATGCATGAAGCTTAAAAACATTACCGCTGTACGCCCGTCACCTGATGGCAGTAGAGTTTTGTATACGGTAAGAGAAGCTGTGATGACTGCAGACCGCAGCGAATACATTAACCAGGTATTCCTCTGCAACTCAGATGGCAGCAATACCATTCAACTAACAAGAGGAGAGAAAAATTCTTCCAATCCAAAATGGAGTCACGATGGGAAATGGGTTGCTTATACAAGCAACAGAGATGGGAAAAATAATTTGTATGTGTTGCCGATCAATGGCGGAGAATCAGAAAAAATCACGGATAGCAAAACCGGAGTGAATGATTTTGCGTGGAGCCCGGATGATAAAAGCTTTGCGCTTACGATGGCCGATAGTGAAGGAGATATTGATGAGAAAAATAAGAAAGGAAAGGAAGATTGGTATTTCATGGACGATAGCGTGAAGCAAAATCGTTTGTATGTAGTATCATTAAATGAGAAGGATAGTAGCGGCAAGCGTATTCAAAAGTCCTTGACTAAAGAAAATTACAATGTCATTGATTTCAATTGGAGTCCTGATGGCAAGCAGATTGCTTTCACCCATGGCAGGACGCCGCTAGTGAACGACCAGGTGTATAGTGATATTTCTACTGTTGATGTTGCCACCGGAAATACGAAAAAGTTGGTGAGCTCACCTGCCGGAGAAAGTGATCCCTCGTATAGCCCGGATGGAAAATTGATAGCTTATTATTGTACTGAAGACAAGGTGGATTGGGCCGGCGCGGAGCATGTTCAGATTTATTCAATTGCTGATGGAAAAACCTGGCGACTTGCTGCTACTCCAAACGAAGATGGTGGCATCATTGGATGGACCGCCGATTCAAAAACGATTCTCTGGGGCGAACCCCATACTACACTTTATAGTGTGTATGCACTGAGTGTTGATGGCAAAAAAATCAGTGAATGGACTAAGTCTGGGAATGATTTGATGGGCATTCCTTATCTCAATGAAGGAGGAAGTTATCTGGGCTTCATTCTGCAGAATTCACAAAAATTGCCGCAGGCATATGTAAGTTCTCTTGCTTCTTATTCGCCAGTAAAGGTGTCAAATATCAATGCAGATAAATCCAGTGCGGCATTGCCTAAAACAGAAGTGATCAAGTGGAAAGGGGCGGATGGAAAAGAAATTGAAGGGCTTCTTACTTATCCGATAGACTATAAGCCCGGACAAAAAGTTCCTCTGATATTAAACGTGCATGGTGGTCCCGCAGGAGTATTTTCCCAAGCATGCGTTGCTGCCAACGGTGGCGTATACCCAATTGCTACATTTTCAGAATTGGGTTATGCGATATTACGTCCTAACCCCCGAGGATCTACAGGATATGGCACTCCATTCCGGACAGCCAATCACATGGACTGGGGAGGAGCTGACTATAAAGATTTGATGTTGGGAGTTGATGAAGTCATTAAGATGGGTATCGCGGAAGAAAACAATTTGGGCGTGATGGGCTGGAGCTATGGCGGATTCATGAGCAGCTGGATTGTGGGACATACTGATCGTTTCAAAGCCGCTTCAATCGGTGCGCCGGTCGTTGATTTGGCTCATCAGAATCTTACGGATGATATCGCGGGATTTCTTCCTTCTTATTTTGATAATGATCCGTGGGCAGATTGGGCTTCATATGACGCACATTCGCCTTTACGATTTGTGCAAAATGTAAAAACGCCTGTGATGTTGCAGCATGGTGAGGCGGATATGCGGGTTCCATTCACAAACGGTTTGATGTTCTATCATGCATTGAAGCGCAGAGGAATTCCTGTAAGGTTATTAGCTCTCCCTCGTCAACCCCACGGTCCAACCGAACCAAAAATGTTGATGAGAGTGATGCAGGCAAACGTAGAGTGGTTTGATAAGTATATGACGCCGAAGAAAGGATTTTAGTGAGCGGAGTCGAGAAACGCATTTAAAGGATTTCGCTTCGAAGTACAAAGGCTTGTGTCTCAGTACTCGCATGAATACCGGTGCAAAAGATGAATGCGCTTCAACCTTCCGGTTGCGTCTCCAGTCTTCGAGGCGAAATCTCTCAGCGACTATTGGCTTTGAAGACCCTGATAAAATTTCCACCCAAAATTTTCCTGATCTGCTTTTTGCTATAGCCTCTTTCTCTCAATGCGTCTGTAATTTTTGGGAAGTCTTGCACACCGTCTAAACCTTGTGGAGTTGAATCCACGCCATCGAAATCAGATCCGAGACCAACGTGGTTGACGCCTATTAGTTTTACAATATAATCAAGGTGATCCAACAACATCGATAACGGCGGTCGCAAAGCTTCCGCGTCAGCACGATACGTTTTTGCCAACCACTCTTCTATTTCATAACTCGCCCATTTCAGTTTCGTGAGCGAATCAACTTCGTGGGAGTGAGCAAATATGAATGCGGTTTGTTTTCTTAAGAACGAACTGTCCACAAATCCGGAATAGAAATTTAAATGGATTACTCCTCCGTTTTTTCCAATCGCTTTAATCTGATCATCTTTTAAATTTCGAAATACGGGACAGAGTGCATATACACAACTATGCGACGCGATGACCGGCTTAGTAGTGATACTTATCGCATCCCAAAAAGTTTTTTCGCCAACGTGACTAAAATCTACCAGCATACCCAATTCATTCATTCTTTGTATGACTTGTTTTCCAAAATCATTCAGACCAATTGATGGATTTGGAGATTTGTGTTGTGATTCATCTTTCGCAGAAGTGGCCCAGGAGGTGGAGTTATTCCAGGTTAGCGTCATGTAGCGAACCCCGCGTTTGTAAAGGCTGTCAAGTTTACTGAGATCGTCCTCTATCATATGTCCGCCTTCCAAACCCATCATTGCGGCAAGTTTTTTTTGTTTTACTGCCAGCTCAAGTTCTCTTACGTTGGTAACGATGGACATCTTATCCGGATTTCGCCGAGCCATCGCATATAAAGAATCAATTTCAATATTTGCATATTTGAAGGCCGTGTCTTTTCCAAATCGTTCGTCACAAAAAATGGAGAATACCTGCACATCTACCCCGCCTTGTTTAAACCGGTATAAGTCGCTCTGTGATTTTCCACGCAGGTCATTTTCGAAATTCAATCCCTTCATCGTTACTGTAGAAAGCACGTCGTTATGCGTGTCAACCAGTATTGCGCTCTCATGAAGTTTTGAGTTTGATTGGGAAAAAGCAACCGATGCTGCTAACAAGAGAACAATAGACAGATGCAAGCGCCTTCTCATGATGGAAATTTAATGGAAGATACTGAATGAACTAAGGTCATGTGATTGCCGAAGGCAATCAACCTGCCTGCCGGCAGGCAGGTTCGTGGAAATTAACTTCCAATCAGTCAGGTTTCAAATTACTGATCCGGTGCTAAGTTTTCCTAATTCGCGTATTTCGCGCAATTCGTGTCTTGGAATGTCTATACAAAATACAGTGCAACCAACTGACAAAAGACGCCCGCAAAGAAACCCAAATAAATTTCATATGCAGTATGGTGGGAAACCATGAATCGCGCAGTACAAACCAGGCCTGCAATAAATATCGCAATCGAAAGATAGACTCCATTAAACGTTGAATCACGAAACGCCAAAATGAAGAAGAAGGTGAGTACCGATCCCATGGCAGTGGCGTGTAAACTAACACGCATCGGGATATTCAATAACCAGGCACCGCAAATACTGAGAAATGCACCAAGCAAAAAGATTTGCATTTCATCTGGAGAGTCTACATTCTTGAACACATACCAACTCCAGAAGTAAAGCGTCATTGTAATTACCAGGGGAATGATTCGCTCTTGCTGTGTCTTCATTTGAAGCGATGTGATGACCAGCTTGAGTCGCCACATCAGGAAAACCGAGAATGCGGGAATAAAGAAAGTACAGAGTACAACGTTGGCTAAGCGAAAGATTTTCATTTTATCGCTGTATCCTGCAAACACTAACGGATGAAGAAACAAAAGGAAGCAGGTGACGTAGGTCGGGATAAACAAGGGATGAAATACATAGGAGACTATATGACCGAATGTTCTTGCAGTTCCAGAAATTTCTGATTCTCTTCTTGGCGTTAGTTTCTTAAGGCCGTGTTGGCCTACTGAGTAGTTGCTTTGCTCCATTTTTTCTTCGAAAAAATCTGGCTTTAGAGTTCTTTGCGTAACCTGGCCACCGGAATGTTCAATTGTTCCCGGTATTTGGCCACGGTTCTGCGTGCAATATTATAACCTCTTTCTTGTAAAAGTTCAGTGAGTCGTTCATCACTGAGTGGTTTCTTTTTTTGTTCGGCTTCTATCAGATCCTGGAGGATCTTTTTTACTTCTCTTGTTGAAACTTCCTCACCGCTATCAGTGCTGAGGGATTCTGAGAAGAAGAATTTCAATCGATAGGTGCCGAATTCTGTTTGCACAAATTTACTGTTGGCTACCCGGCTAATAGTTGAGATATCCAATCCGGTACGTTCGGCAATATCTTTAAGGATCATTGGTCGCAGCGTTGTTTCATCGCCTGTCATGAAGAATTCCTGCTGATAATCCATTATGGTTTGCATGGTGCTTATCAGGGTGTGCTGCCTTTGCTTGATGGCATCAATGAACCACTTGGCCGCGTCGATCTTTTGTTTAATGAATAGTACGGCTTCCTTTTGTCTCTTGTCCTTCTTGCTGCCCCTATCATAATCCTTCAACATCTCGCGATAACCTTCGCTAATGCGCAGATCGGGAGCATTCTTAGAGTTCAGTGTTAGCTCGAGCTTGCCGTTATTGTTGATAATAAAGAAGTCGGGAACTATGTAGCTTTCGGCCTTGTTCACCTGGCCAACATTCCCGCCTGGCTTCGGATTCAGGCGTATAATCTGGTTGATCACATCGCGCAACTCATCATCGTTCATATCCAGCCCACGTTGAATTTTCTCGTAGTGCTTCTTAGTAAACTCATCGAAATAATCTCGTATCACGGAGATTGCCTTTTCAACCTGCTTCCCTTCTTTCTTTCTTCTCTCCAATTGTAACAAGAGGCTTTCCTGCAGGTTGCGCGCCGCTACACCGGCCGGATCAAATTTTTGTATGCTCTTGATGAGCTCTTCTACTTCTTCTTCAGTTGCATCAATGTTTTGCCTGAAGGCGAGATCATCCACAATGGCGGCGGTATCTCTGCGCAGGTATCCATCGTCATCAATACTACCCACTATTTGTTCTGCAATTTTCCGCGTGCGGTCATCCAGTTTCAACATCCCGAGTTGATCCGCCAGCATATCATGAAAGGTGGTTTCAATCCGCACCGGCATCACCTTGTTGTCATCGGCTTCGGGATAGTTGTCGTCCCTCAATTTGTAATCTGCAATTTCATCATCGCCCTCATGAACATAATCGCTGATATCTATGTTCTCATAATCATCCGCTGTCGTCGTCTCCTCATCAAATTCGCCGTCTTCCGATTCAAATTCGTCCTTCATTTCATCGGGCTCCTCATGGTCTTCTTCGCCTTGTTCCAGGGCAGGGTTTTCCTCCAATTCCTCCTTTATGCGCTCCTCAAGGTTTGCAGTAGGTACCTGCAATAGCTTCATCAGCTGGATTTGCTGGGGTGAAAGCTTTTGCAATAACTTCTGCTGTAAATGCTGTCCTAATGCCATTCTACTATATTTGTGGCCTCCCCCTGAAATTTTTCAAAAAGCGGCCTTTGCATCAAAAATCAGGCCGTAAATTTACAGACAAATACCTATTAGCACGTGCAACGAATTTTTAAAATATTTCTTGTCTGTGGTTTATTGATATCCAATAGGGTTTTTGCCCAACAAGTTCCTTGTCTGGCAAAAACCCTAAATCCGGCGCCCGTTCTCTTCAATGCTCGCGATACTTCAAAAAAAATTATGCCTATCACCACCGCGGGTATACGAAGTATTAGCCGTTCGCTTTATGCGGATAGACTCGGTTTCTTTTGCAGAAAGGAATTACAAATGGAAAAAACGATTCGGGTTCCATTGCGCTTCAGGTTGGGATCTTTGGAATATGTGAATAAGATGGAAGGAAAGTAACAAGGCCACAAGGTAAGGCTCAAGGCATGAGAAGCGTCCCATGCCGATAGCTATCGGGACAGAATTGATTTGGAAGAGGCATACTTCAGATTGTAATTTACCTGAGGAATCTTACTGTTTATTCATTTTTCACCAATCAAAGAGGAGGTCATTATGACAAATCTTGCATTGTACGTAAAGCTGGAAGCAAAAGAAGGGAAGGAAGAAGACGTTGAAAGCTTTCTTCGCAGCGGATTATCCATAGTAGAAAACGAGCCAGCCACCATTAGCTGGTACGCGTTGAGAATGGGTCCATCCACCTTCGGAATATTTGATACGTTCCCCGATGAAGAAGGAAGACAAGCGCATTTAAGTGGGGACGTTGCCAAAGCATTAATGGCAAAAGCTTCGGAATTATTATCAGAACCTCCATCCATCCAGAAAGTTGAAATCCTTGCAGCGAAGATGCCAGAACCAGCTCATTAGCATCAAGCCTCAAATTGCAAACTGCAAGTGGTAGCACCAATCACCCTTGTAGTTTGCAGCCTGCGGCTAGTAGCTTTCTGTTTACATTAGCCTTATGAAATCCGCCTCTATAGCAGAAATCAAACAACAATTAAAAGAACTACCTCCGGGAAAACTGGTAGAACATTGTCTTCAACTCGCAAGATTTAAGAAAGACAATAAGGAGTTTCTTACTTATCTATTGTTTGAAGCCGATGACCTCCAGGCTTACATAAAGAATGCAAAGGAATGGATTGATCAATCATTTACCGAGATCAATACGTCCAATCTGTATTATGCAAAAAAGAGTCTCAGAAAAATCCTTCGCGCTTCAAACAAATACATTAGGTACACCGGAAGCAAAACTGCTGAAGCGGAAATCCTAATGCATTTTCTTACCAATTTTAAAGGACTCAAAATTCCTTTTCATAAGAGTACTGCGCTAACTAATTTATATGCTGCCCAAATAAAAAAGATCAATGCCGCTTTGAATAGCATGCACGAGGATCTTCAATATGACTATAAGAAGGAATTAAGCAGACTTGAAATCTAAATCAAGCACGATCAATAAACTACATCTCTCGAAAACCCCGCAAGAAAAAATTTCAAAAAAAATTGTGTAGTTAAATAACTACACATATATTTGTAGTCAAATAGCTACATAATGAATTTGAGACGTGATGTTTTCCAGGCCATTGCTGATCCCACACGCAGAGCGATTCTCCTGTTAGTGGCTTCACAATCATTGACAGCGGGGGCAATTGCCGCCAACTTTGATACGGCACGCCCAACTGTGTCCAAACACCTGCAAATACTCACCGAATGCGAACTGCTAACCCAAGAGCAAAACGGCAGAGAAATATATTATCACTTCAACCCAAAAAAAATGAAAGAGGTGGCCGAGTTCATTGAACCATTCCGGAAGATGTGGGACGACAGATTTAATAAGCTTGAATCAGTGATGAAAAAATACAAAGCAAAATAACGTCCTGAATAATTAAAATATATGGAACGAAAAACGAAGGTCAACGCAGAAGATGGAAAACAGGAATTGATGATTACCCGTGAATTTGATCTGCCATTGGAATTACTTTTCAAAGCATATGCTCAAGCGGAACTATTTGAGCAATGGATGGGAACGAAAGTGTTGAAGCTTGAAAGTAGGAAACACGGCAGCTATCAATTTGAAACAACAGACCCTAAAGGAAACAAGCATCGATTCAACGGGTCGATTCATGATTTCCTGCCAAACAAAAAGATCATTCGGACATTCGAAATGGAGAATACGCCGTTTGGTGTTCAACTCGAGATTTATGAATTCGAGGAGCTCACTCCTGATACTTCAAAACTGACAATGCACGTGCTATATGAGTCCGTTGCACAGCGAGATCAGGTACTCCAGTTACCATTTGCGCAAGGAATAAACATGGCGCACAATCGTATTCAAGATATACTCAGTAAATTAAAATGACCCGTTATGACGCAGCGTAACCGCCCATCAGGCAAGGCAGCTAAAATCACTTATTGGATTGCAACCATATGGCTTGCACTCGGCATGCTGTCAACTGCTTTTGTGCAGTTGGTTAAAGCAAAAGAAGGACAGGGGGGAGTAAATAGTATCACACATTTGGGATATCCGGTCTACTTGCTAACACTACTCGCCATTTTAAAAATTCTTGGAGTGATTGCTGTTCTCATAACGCGATTTCCAATATTAAAAGAATGGGCTTATGCCGGTTTTTTCTTCGTGATGTTGGGAGCGATATTCTCTCACGTGTCGGCCGGCGATCCCATGAGCGCCATATTTCCATCATTGCTATTACTGATCCTGACCATGGTATCATGGTATTTCCGACCTTCAAATAGAAAAATTTCGGTCGTATCAACAAATCACGCATTTGCTAATCAATAAAAGCGAATTGTATGAATCCAAAAGTTGATTGGTTCTTTGATAAAGCTACCCAATGGCAGAAAGAATTCGAGAAACTCAGGTCCATCATTCTTGACTGTGGTCTTAATGAAGAATTGAAGTGGGGACAGCCTTGTTACACCTACGAGAATAGAAATATTGTTTTAATACACGGATTTAAGGAGTACTGTGCGCTGCTGTTTTTTAAAGGCGCCTTAATGGGTGATGCTAATGGCATCCTGATTCAGCAGACAGAGAACGTTCAATCCGCCCGACAGATCCGATTTACCAACGTCAAGGAAATAGCTAAGTTGGAGAAAGCATTGAAGGCTTATATCTATGAAGCCATAGAGGTCGAAAAGGCGGGTTTAAAAGTGGCATATAAAAAGACCGCGGATTATAAAATGCCAGAAGAGTTTCAAAAGAAATTGAATAAGAGCGCTACGTTGAAGAAAGCATTTGAGGCATTAACTCCTGGTCGGCAAAAAGCATACATTTTTTATTTCTCTCAAGCTAAGCAAGCGAAAACCCGCGAAGCAAGAGTTGAGAAATATCTGAAGCAAATATTGCTGGGAAAGGGTCTAGAAGACTAGAAAAAATTACGACCTGATATGAGGCGAAATTCAAAATGTCATCTCGTCAAGTGTAAAAAAAGTTAACATGGGTACTACTATCGCGAACAAAAAGAAGCTGTCATCCCAAGACCTGAAACAACTACTCACCATCTTGAAAGTTCGGTTTGAAAAAAACATGGACCGGCATAAGGGTATTGAATGGTCGAAGGTTCAGGCAAAGTTGGAAGCCTACAGTGAAAAGCTTTGGTCGCTCAATGAAATGGAAAAAACTGGCGGCGAACCTGATGTTGTGGGCTATGATAAGAAAACGGACGAGTATATTTTTTACGATTGTTCAGTGGAAAGTCCCAAAGGACGCAGAAGCATTTGCTACGATCAGGAAGCACTTGACTCAAGGAAAGAAAATAAACCAGCAAACAGTGCAATTGCAATGGCACGAGACATGGGCATAGAAATCTTAACCGAGGAACAATATCGAAAATTGCAACAGGTTGGAGAATTTGATACCAAAACGTCAAGCTGGATCGAAACGCCACCGGCGATTAGAAAACTTGGCGGTGCAGTTTTTTGTGATCGACGCTATAACCACGTTTTCCTTTACCATAATGGCGCAGAATCTTATTATGCAGCCAGAGGGTTCCGCGGATCAATAAAAATCTAGAAAGCAGCGCTACTCAACTGGCATGGTGTTGTCCTCGTCACCGAATACATATTTATTAAACCACTGCCAATTGTGCCAAGTTGCTGCAAGTCTTTCCTTTGGTTTATTGATCCCATGTCCAAATCCTTTGTATACTATGAGTTTTGAAGGTATACCACGATCCTGCAAACCGCGATATAACTCATACGCATTGGGAATTGGAACTCTTCTGTCAAATTCACCATGTTGAATCAACGTTGGCGTGCTAGCCTTGTTAATATTTGTCATTGGTGAAGTTTTCAAATACACATTCATATCACTCCACGGCGTTGCCTGTAAATACTGTCGCGTGAATGGTGTAATATCCGTATTTACATAGTATGTCACCCAATTGGAAATTCCTGCGCCAACTGATATAGCTTTAAATATATGTGTGTTGGTAGTAAGGAAAGCAGAAATATATCCGCCCTGGCTCCAGCCCATGCAACCCATGCGTGAGGTGTCAATCATATTTTTCTTGCTGAGATAGTCAATGCCGCTCATAACATCCCACATATCTCCCACTCCCAGATTCCGAACATTCAACGATCTGAATTTTTCTCCATATCCTGCACTGCCACGATAGTTGACGCGCAACACCAATGCGCCTTTCTCCACCCACTGCATAATAGGATATACATAGGTTGGAGTTGGATCGGGAAGATCAATTCCAGTCGGCCCTCCATGGATCACCACGAGCAATGGATACTTTTTAGCCGGATCATAATTCTTCGGTTTAAGAAGCACCCCCTGGATACTTGCGCCGTCTTTGCTTTTCCACTCAATAACTTCGTTAACTGGCGTGTTCCATCCTGCAATCTGTGCAGTGCTGTTAGTAAGCTTAGTTAACGGAGCATCTAATTGGCCAACATAGATTTCATTCAGGTCGGCATATTTTCTTCCTGATACAGCAACTTTATTTGTGTTTTTGCTAAACGCGATGTTGCCAACAAGGTCAAGATCTATGGGCAATTGCTTGACAGTATTGCTTTGCGGATCCAGCACATAAGCCACTTGCTTCATCTTTTGCAGCACCGTGAAATAGATTCCTCCTCCATTCCATTCTAGTATGTTTTTGTTTTCGTCCAGCTCCTGCAGCACTTCCCTTTCTTTCTTATTGACCAGGTCATAAATGTAAATGCGAGAGTTCTTGTAATAGTTCGAAATAGAGTCCGTGAGATTCGTGCTATAGATGAAAGATTTTCCATCTGGCGACCATGCACTGAGAAAATCTGAAGAGGGATTGTCGACCAGTGTTGTAATCTTTTTTGACGCAATGTCTACTGAACAAATTGCTGCGTGAAACGATGAATTGATAAGAGGATCAGGCTGCCGCGTAAATGCAATGGAACTTCCATCGGGATTCCATATGAACCTGCCGACATTAAAATCACCTTCGGTCAACCGTTTTGCTTTTGGCAACGGGAAGCATTCCTGGCCCTTTATCTTTTGTGTTGAATCGCCTTTCGATGAATCTTTCTTCATATCGTAACAAGGCACCTGACCTGCCATCACCACTGAATCATAATTAAAGTTGAGTATCCATAGGTGATTCTGTTTGTATTCTTCTCCTTCAACCGCAAATCCACCAAACCTATCCCTGGTGGTCTTATCTTTTTTGCTGTCCGGCTCTGATTTGAGATAAGCGATCTTTGTTCCATCCGGACTCCATTCATATACAGCAACGCCATCATCATCCTTTGTCACCTGCATCGCTTCACCGCCATTGACTGAAATAATATATAGTTGCGTTTTATCACCACGATCTGCAAGGAAACTAACAAACTTGTTGTCGGGACTGAATCGTCCATTGAAACTGCTTCCTTTGTTGGTGCGTGTGAGCTGAACTGGCGGCTGGCCATCACGTGACATCCAATACTCATTGTCATAGGAATTATTGGCCCAGTCCGTGGTTCCAACACTATAGATCACCGTTTTTCCATCAGGTGAAATCAGCGGACCACCTACGCCTTTCAAGCTGATCCATTTCTCAAAAGAAACCGACGCATTCTTTTGTGATAGCACTGCGAGAGATAATAAAATAAAAACGCTCGAAAGAAAGTATTTCATGAATTGCATATTAATTGATGCTTTAGGTGACCGAATATCCATCGCGTTCATTAATTACAAAAGTCTTTTCAAAATGTTTCAAACTCGAAAACCTCAAACTGTAAACTGTAAACCTCAAACTTCTTCCTTTCCTTTTTCCCCCACAAACCATTGTTCCTTATTTTTAAAAAGTACATTAAAAGTTGTGAGTGATCCATAAATCCTGGTGACGTACTGCTGAAGGTTTACTTTTTCTTCATCGTTCAACTGCTTATGTGCGTTGATCTGCTGTTCCAGCACTCGCAGTCTATCGCGTAACATCACGATCTTATGAAAAAATACATCAATCGGAACTTCTTTTGGCTTTTGTGTTTTGTCCGCCGGTTGCAATAACATCAATCCGCCTTTCCAGCGATCGCCCAGCGGTACATTTTCTCCTACGCCATTCCAGAGTCTCAAAATCTTCAACAGTGATTTTTCTACGTCTGAATGAGTTTCGATTTCTTCAGTCACATTTTCAGGGATGATCTCGTCGAGATGGGTGTCTGTTTTATCAATCTCTTTGGTGCCGTGATTGACAAACGTTATCAGGTAAGTGGCATACTTCACACCAACAATCACTCCCTGCCCGTATTGGGTGTGTTGTAAACGAGTACCTATTCCTAGTGTTAGTTGATCCATCTATTGTTTGACGTTTGAAGTTTGAGGTTTATAGTTTACAGTTTACAGTTTACAGTTTGAGGTTTGAGGTTTGTCCCGATAGCTATCGGGATGAGGTTTGCATTCTACGTTCTACCGTTTCTCGAACTCATATGGATTATACTCAATAAAATCCGCCACTTTAACGGTGACTGATTTCACTTTTCCATTTTCAACATGGAACGGGAAAATTGCTTTACTAAATTCCGGATCGCTGAAAGTTGCATAGAACCGGCTTCCTCCTGGCGACTGCAGTTTCGCATACATATTTGGATGATGTGAAAATTTCATTCGCAACTCGTTGTTTTCTACAACCACTGACATGTTTCCATATACATCATTGAAATATGTTCCCGTGTATGCATTCAATGGCAATTCGGATGTGAGATGGAGGCCAATGGAATCCTGCATTTGTTTTTCCGTTTTCTCCTTTCCAGCCTGCTGCGTCTTACTAATATTCAAATAGACTTTACTATAGTTACGATAGATATTTCCAAGGTATGCATCCATGATTTCCCATTTCAACGCCTCATAAAAAGAGTTTTGATCTGTATTGGTGAATACAATGATCCCCAGTTTTTCTTCGGGAATCAGTGTCACGCTCGTCACAAATCCGTTTACGCCACCCGTGTGAGACACAATTTTTCTTCCGCTATATTCTTCAAGGAACCATCCTAATCCATACAAAGCGAAATGTCCTTTATTATAAAAGGACCCGCCGTTACCGAGGATGGAATGAGGGAGCCGTGTTTGCTGTATTGCTGCGATAGGAACGATTTGCGTTCCATTGTATTTTCCGTTATCCAATTGCATCAGGACCCATTTGCTCATATCGTTTACGGAAGATGCAATGCTACCGGCGGGAGCCAGATTGTCAATTTCAGCGTATGGGATCTTGATCAACTTTCCGTCAGCAATGGTATATGCCCTTGCTGCATTGGTTGCGGTAAAAATATCTTTCGATAATGCCAGTGTACGTGTCATGCCCAACGGATCGAATATGCGTTCCTTTATAAACACCTCCCATTCCTTACCGGTTACTTTTGGAATGATTTCACCCGCAGTAAGAAAAGCTGCATTGGTATAACCCCATCTTGTTCTGAATTCATATGGGGCCTTGATATGACTCATTTTTTCGATCACTTCTTTTCTTGTCAGATTACTGGTCCAATAAGTGAAGTCACCCTGGAAAGTTTGAAATCCTATACGATGGCACAGCAGGTCGCGAATGATAGCTTGCTCACCAGCCAATTTATTATTCAACTTAAATTCGGGAATCCATTTCGTGACCCTATCGTCCAGGGATAATTTTTTTTCAGCGTCCAACATCGCCAGAGCGGTAGCTGTGAATGCTTTGCTATTACTACCGATTTCAAAGAGTGTATTTTCATCTACTTTGTTATTGGTGCCAACTTCTGTGACCCCGTATCCCTTCATCGCTACTACTTTTCCATTCTTAACTATGCATACGGCGATGCCGGGAATATTCCAATCTGCGAGTGCTCTATTAGTGTAGATGTCAAGACTATCACGCACAAACGATGGAATGGAATCAGATTGCGCGCACACGATCAAAGGAAATGCGGCGAGCAACAGGATGAATATCTTTTTCATGCAGCAGGAATTGATTTTCGGACCGCTTTATGCTTTTTGTTGATGGCCCGTTTTGAAATCCTCATTACAATAGGAATGAGCATTGGCATGTATACCGCATACTTTACATCGATGAAATAGGCGACGGGCAGCATTGAAAGAAAAATTGTCGGTACCATTATGGCTCTTGCCTTTGCATAACCCGCCATTACGGGATCGATCGGCGGCTCAGTCAACTTATGTTTGGGATTGGTGATGTATCGCCACATGAGATAATTGACAATACCCACGCAACAAATATTCAACACGTAAAAAGTCATCGGCACCTTTAGTTGCCGCTTGAACAATAGTTCTGATCCAGCATATTCGCTGTAAAATCCAGTGCTGAATGGCATCAGTGCAATGAAGAAGAGAAACATTAGATTCAGGAACCTTAGACGACCATCATAGCTCGTTACAAACCCAAACATCCTGTGATGCACCGCCCAATAAAGTCCAATGAGAAGAAAGCTGATGATGAAGCCAACAAATTTTGGAATAAGATTTCCAAGAGCGTGCAGCAAAGCCGTGTCTGAAACAGCATCCCGTTCCAGCTCGGGGATTTTGATCTCAATTACAAGCAGCGTGATCGCGATCGCGAAAACGGCGTCGCTAAAGAGGATCAGTCGTTCTAACTGAAATTCCTTTTTGAGTTCGTTATGGATTTGGCTCATTGGTTAGTTGACGGTTGACAGATGACAGTTGACAGCAGGACAAATAACAGTTGACATTGCCGCTCTTCCCGTCATCTGTCAACTGTCCGCTGTCATCTAATCGGCTATTGCCTGATATACCAGTACTTTAAATTTATTCGGGATCTCTCTTTGCGATGTTCCCCAAAGTTGTCGGAAAATAAGCGCGACCAGTTTTTCTTTTGGATCTGCCCAATAAGTGGTGGCAAATGCGCCACCCCATTCAAAAACGCCTTCGGGTGTGGGCAATAAACTACTTCCTCTTTCTGTGGTAATGCCAAAACCTAATCCGAATTTATTTACGCCGTTTGAGAGATCCCCAATCTGGTTCATGGTCATTATGCGCACTGTATTGCGCGAAAGAATTCTTTTACCATTGAACTCTCCTCCGTTCAGCAACATCTGCAAAAAAGTCGCGTAGTCCGTTACCGTAGAAGAAAGACCTGCCCCTCCTGAAAAATAAGTGCCCGGCATTTTTGGATAGTCCACAATAAACTTTCCATTTTGAGTCACTTCTTGTTTCAATGTAAGTTTACCATCTTCTTCAATAAAGAGATGAACCAGTCTGTCATATTTGGATGAAGGGAGAAAAAAATAAGTATCGTTCATTCCCAGCGGTTCAAAAATGCGCTTGCGAAAAAATTCATCGAGTGGTTGTCCTGACACCACTTCCACGAAGTAGCCCAAAACATCAGTGTTTAATCCATATGTCCATTTTTCTCCAGGCTGATGCATCAATGGGAGCTTTGCCAATTTTTTCATGTCAGTTGACAACAGCAATCCATTGGGAACGCCTATGCCGGCTGTAATGCCTGCCTTTGAATAAATAGCATTCGCTTCTTTACTTCCGATTTGCGCATATCCGATACCGGAAGTGTGCGTGAGCAGGTCGCGAATGGTGACTTCTCTTTTGGCTGGCACAGTTGTGTAACTTGAATCTGCTTCGTTAAATTTATCCAGCACCACAGGCTTACTGAACTCAGGAATGTATTTAGAAATGGGATCATCCAGGAGAAACTTACCTTCTTCATACAATATCATTACGGCAGTACTAGTGATGGCCTTTGATTGAGAAGCGATCCGGAAGATCATATCAGTCTTCATCGGCCTTTTTTTCTCCAGGTCGTCGAATCCAAATGCTTTTTGATAAGCGATCTTTCCATTCCTCACAATTAAAGCAACTGCCCCATTCATCTTGCCGGTAGCCAGCCACTCATTCATATTCGCGTCGATCCGTTTCAATCTTTCTGAAGACATGCCAACAGATTCCGGAACAACCGCTTTGAGTGTTGCGGCCGACTGCACCTGAACCTTATTAATTGAACTGGTTTGCGCGTTAACGGTGAGAACGAAAAAGGAAAGCAGATACCAAAGGGCAAGGCACTTCTTCATAACAGCTATTTTTTGGTCAAGAAAGATAGTGAATTTGGTGAATGCGTGATTGGACAGGTATTAGGTATTTGGCATTCGGTATTGGGGTTCATTCGTATGCAGTATTCGAGTCTTTCCAAATACCCATAACCATCAAGTATTACTCGCTTTCTAACTTCCCGCCACTCCGGAAAACTTCAGCAGCCAGTTTAACGTATTCGAGAAACTCGTAGTCGGTGCTGACCTGAGTGAATTCATATGAGGGTCGAAACTCTTTCATGAATACATTCAAAGAATCCCCGGTTAGTCCGGTCACTTTTCTAACGGTTGCTTTCGTGAACCGATGATCAATAAATTTATCGATCTCCTCCTGTTCCAATCGCCGCCTGAATGCCATCATACTCCTGTTATGTCGAAATCGGAACATATTGATGAACTCGTCGAGGTCTAATCCAACGCCGGCCCCTCCAGCTCCAGGTGGCAGAGAAGATATGCCGATGCCTGGCTTTTTGTAATTGAAAATTTTGGCATAATCACGACGGTTCTGCAAAGAGTCCATGTGATAGTTCGGAGATTTTACGCTCACTAGCGGCAATTCTGAAATCGGGACGTGAAGCGAAATGTCGAACGCGTAAAAATTCGCGATGCCCTTCACCGGAAAACGGGTAGTTGGCTTATTCAAATAAGAGAAGTAAATAGAATCTGATTCATTAACTACTATCGAATATCGTCCCAGTGAATCAGTAGTCGTACCTCGGCCGGAGGTAGTGAGCACACTCACGGACGGAAGCGGGATAGACTTGGAGATATCAAACACGCGGCCGCTGACCCTGGTTTGGCAAAGTGCAATTGTTGATGAACAGCAAAGAAGCAGAATCAGGAAACACCGCATATTCGCCTTGTAAGATAAGCCGCTGTTCGGAACTGGAAAGAAGAGCCAGCAAACTTAACGGAAGATTATCTGGTTGCCCGATGCCGGATACCTGATGCAAGATGCAACACACGACATCTTTGAAAAACCTTCGTTGTGTAAATAATTGTTCGAGAAATAGATTTGTATAAAGTTCCGGAGGCGTGTGCATCCGGCATCTTGCATCCGGCATCTTGCGTCCGGGATATGTATCAATTGCCCGTGATAACTCGTTCAATAATTCTCGGGAAATGCAAATGCTCTAGAGTCTGAATTTTCTTCGCAAGTGTTTCCGGAGTATCACCCTCCTCAACTATCACCTTCTCTTGAAAGATAGGTGCACCATGGTCGTAAATCTCGTCCACGTAATGAATGGTGATTCCACTTTCCGTGTCACCTGAATTGATTACGGCCTCATGAACATGATGACCATAAAGGCCCTTGCCTCCAAATTTTGGTAACAGTGCGGGGTGAATATTAATAATGCGTTTGTTCCATACCGATACTAATGCAGCGGGCACTTTCCACAAGAAACCAGCCAGTACAATGAAGTCGATTCCGGAACCTTTTAATTCATCGACATATGCATTACCTCTGAAAAATTTTTCTTTGTCGATAAGAATGTGAGGAATGCCTTCACGTGATGCGATTGACAGAACGCCTGCCCCAGCTTTATTACAAACAATTAAGGCCACTTGTATTGTTGGATGAGCTCGAAAGTAATCGATGATCTTTTGCGCATTGGTACCAGTACCGGATGCGAAAATGGCGAGACGAACTTTATGATGTGGAGCACCGTTCAAATGTTAACGTGATTTTTTGTAAGGCCTGAACTCTTCTGCCGTGATTTCGATTTTCCAAACATCCTCCTTCCCATTCGTGCCAGATAGTTTTTAAAGAAATGAAATTGTCCGAACACAATGCTGAACATGATCACCATCAATGGCCA
>Ga0070664_100001011_pt1 | contig 22087 bp, 24 predicted proteins | sample KBSC73metaG_FD_65863 | JGI IMG/M metagenome (GOLD analysis project Ga0070664, IMG submission 65863) | Corn rhizosphere microbial communities from Kellogg Biological Station, Michigan, USA - KBS C7-3 metaG | ecosystem: Host-associated > Plants > Roots > Rhizosphere > Soil ... | reverse complement strand
TCTTGTTGCACGTCGACGACTTGAAGCAATCCGGACCATCCATGGCGCTCCAGCCGTAGTTGACACCGGCGCGGTTTGCGGGCGCGATGTTCACTTCCTCGTACTTGTCCTGGCCGACGTCACCGATGTAGAGCAGCCCGGTGGGCTTGTCGAAGGAGAAGCGCCACGGATTGCGCAGGCCCACCGCCCAGATCTCGCCTTTGCCACCTCCGCTGGCGAACGGATTTCCTGAAGGCACCGAGTACGGATCGCCGCGATCGACGTTGATGCGCAGCAACTTGCCGAGCAGCGCGTTCGGATTCTGACCGTTGTTGTGCGGATCGCGCTGGCTGCCGCCGTCGCCCATCCCGACGTAAAGCATCCCGTCGGGTCCGAACATCACGAGTCCGCCGTTGTGATTCGAGTACGGCTGATCGATGGCGAGAATCAATTTCGCCGTCGCAGGATCGACGACATTTCGATCGGCCGAAACGGTATAGCGCTCGATTTGGGTGTCGCCATTCCTGTTGGTGTAATTGACGAACAGGAAACCGTTGGTGCCGTAGAGCGGATGAAACGCGACGCTGAGCAGGCCTCGCTCGCCGCCGTAGCCCACCTTGCCGGTGATGTCGAGGAACGGTCGCGCGACGAGACGGCCGTTGTCGATGATTCTGATGCGTCCGGGCTGTTCGACGACGAAGAGCCGGGCGTCCCCGGGCGGAGCGGTGAGATAGACCGGATTGTCGAAGCCGCGGGCGACTTCCTCGGCGCCGATCGTGATGCCCTGCGACGCGGCCGTCGTCTGGGTGCGCGCGTCGTCGTGCGGAGCGGCGCACACCAGCGATGTCAGCGCGAGCGCCAGCGAAGACGCGCGAGTCATGTCAGGTCTTGACCTCCTCCGGCTTCGGCGCCTTGAACTGCTGTCGCGGATCGAGAGCATCACGTAGCGCATCTCCGAGCAGATTGAAGCCGAGGACTGCGGCACCGATCGCCACTCCCGGAAACACTGACGTCCACGGCGCGCGTCGAAGTTGGTCGAGGTCGCGCCCATCTGCAATCATCGACCCCCAGCTTGGCGCCGGCGGCGGAACGCCGAGTCCGAGAAACGACAGCGCGGCCTCGGCCATGATGGCGCCGGCGACGCCGAGTGTCGCGGCGATGACCACGGGCGCAACGACGTTGGGCAGGATGTGCTGGGTCATGATGCGCAGATCGCCGGCGCCGAGGGCCCTGATCGCCTGGATGTACTCGAGCTGTCGGACCACCAGCACCTGGCCGCGTACGATGCGCGCCATTCCGGCCCAGCCAACGATGCCGATGGTGGCGAACACCACTGCTTCGGACGGTTGCAGCGCGGCAACCATCGCGATCAGCAGCAGCAGCGTCGGGAACGCGAGGGTGACGTCGGCGAGCCGCATCACGATCTCGTCGACCCAGCCGCCGTAGAAGCCGGCCAGGAGTCCCATGGTGATGCCCAGGCCGAGCGCGATGCCCTGGGAGATGAGGCCGACGGTGAGCGAGACGCGCGCCCCGTAGATGAGTCGCGACCAGATATCGCGGCCCTGGATGTCGGTGCCCAGCCAGTGCTGCGACGACGGCCGTTGGAGGATATGGAGGAGATCGATGGTGATCGGACTCTGGCGGGCTATCAGGGGAGCCAGAAGTGCAGCCAGAGCGAGGATGATGACGATCCCGATGCCGAGCCGCGCGCGATTGTCGCTCATGAACCGGCGCCTCTGTTTGGGATCGAGCATCCTTTCTCCTCCTTCCTGAAACTGAAGACTGCCAGCTGGTAGCACCCGGCGGAGCAGCCCGCAGCTCCGAGCATTTATTTGAAAAAAGCGAACCGCGACACTTCGAGTTTTTCTTCCAACCCCTGCTCGGCGCCGCCGGCTGCTCCGCACACAGCGTCTAGCTGGTAGTCTTCAGTGGCAGTTCAATCAGCCGATGGATCTCTAAGCTCCAAAGGGGTGTCCGGCGGCTGCCGCCGCCACCGACGGTGTTGCCAGAAGTACTGCGCCGGCACTGCGCGAACCCACTTCTCGAGATGCTCCGTAAAATTTGCGACGACTGCATCGACGTCGCGATCCATGTTCCCCGTCCGGCGCGCCTCGATTCGCTCGACCACGATTCGGAAGCGGCCGTTGGGCTGGCGCAGCGCCACCACGAAGATCACCGGCACCTCGAATCGCAAGGCGAATACCGCGGCCCCGCGCGGCGTCTTGGCAGGCCGCCCGAAGAAGGGCACATAGGTCGAAGCGAGCCCAAGAACTCCCTGGTCCGCCACGAACGCCACCGCTCGTCCGGCGCGAAGCGAGCGCGGGGTGCGACGCACTGCTTCCTGGTCGGGAACGACCGTCATTCCCACGCCCGCGCGCGCCTTGTTCACGTAAGTGTCGAAGAGCGGGTTCGCCATCCCACGCACGATCGCGTCGAGCGGGATCCCTCGCGCTGCCACGTAAGCGCCGGCGAGCTCCCAGTTGCCAATGTGGCCGGTCACCATCACCGCTCCCCTGCCCTTCGCCATCACATCGTCGACGACCTCCCAGCCCTGGACCGTCTCTATCAGATCGAGCACGCCCTGCTTCCCGAGCGACTCCAGCAGGGCGGTCTCGATGAAGGTTCGGCCCAGGTGGCGATAGGATTCGCGCGCGAGATCGACGACCTCGTCGTGATTCAGCTCCGGGAACGCGGCAGCGATCTGCTTTTCGACGACACGCTTCCGGATTCCGAGCGGGCGATAGCCGAGCTCGCCGAGCCGCTCGCCAATCCTGCACGCCATCTCCCACGGTAAAGCGCGCAGCGCCCCAATGGTTGCGCGCATCGCATAGTACTCGGCGCGGTGGGCAGCGGTCGGTTTGCGCGCGATCGCGGCCTTGCGATCGGTCATCGCGCGGTCGCTCCAACAACCCGATAAGTGAATTCGCGGGTGTCGCGCGCGACCCGGTCCCAGTTGTAGTGGGTCTCGACCGCGTGTCGCGCGGCGCGGCCCATCTCCTTGCGCCGCTCGGGGTTCAACAGCAGCGATCGCACCGCGCCGGCGATGGCGTCGACATCGCTCGGTGGGACAACGATGCCCGTCTCGCCGTCGCGCACCGCCGAGCGGACGCCGCCCGAATCGCCCGCCACTGATGGGACTCCTGACGCGGCAGCCTCGAGAAAGGAGATGCCGAAACCTTCGACGTTGATCTCCTTGTCGACCCGTGACGCGCCGAGGTAGATCGTCGATGTCGCGTATGCTTCCGGCAGCTCGTCGTCGCGCATCGCGCCGACGAAGCCGACTCTCTCGGTGACCCCAAGCTCGCGCGCGAGCGCGCGCAATCGCTGCTCGTCGTGGCCTTCGCCTACCATTATGTAGCGGAGATCGGGAAAATCACGCGCGAGGCTGGCGAGTGCGCGAATTCCCATATCCTGCCCCTTGTGGGGCACCAGCCGCGCGACGGTCAACAGGATCGGCGCATCGCCGATTCCCCACCGCCGGCGCAGCGCACCAGTGTCGCGCGATGGATTGAAGTGCACTGGATCGGTGCCGAGGTCGAGGGCCGCAACGGGCGGCGCCTTGTCTACACCGACTTCGCGCATCACCTCCGAGCTCAAATCGGCCACCCATTTGGATGTCGCGACAATACCGGCCGCCTGGCCGAGGATCCACTGCGCCGTCTGGCGCTTGAGAGGACTTCGTTGCGCCTTGCGCCGTTCGCGCAGCAGATCTCCGCCGTTCACATACACAAGGTAGGGTGTCCGCTGCTTGCGGTGCACCCAGCGAACGGCGTAACCGACGGGCCTGATGTTCCCGCAGTGCACCACCTCGAATCCCGGAGCGCGGGTTGACGTAAGCCAGTGCGCCCAGCGCACCTGGTTCGAGAATCGATTGGCGCGCTCGAATGGAAACGGCTGGCGGTAGATGTTGTAGCTCTCGTGTCGGTCGAAGTCATCGGCCCCGGGCGACGCTACGGTCGAGACGCTCATCGTGGTCTCGTCGCCGTCGCCGAACCGGCGGCAGAGCTCCACATGTCTCCTCGCCATACCGCCCAGGTCAGGACCGTAGTCCTGGGTGACGAAGAGATGTCTCACTGCCTACGCAAGCGGATTTACGAATGCTTCGCCGGACAGCAGGTTGTGGATGCGCTGGTCGAAGGTATGATACTCGCGCACAAAGGCCTGACCCTCGCGCCTGATCCGCTCGCGCTGCTCGGGCTTTTGCAGGTAATACGCGATCTGCTCCATACACGAGTCGACGTCGGTATACCAGCCGCAATGGTCGCCCTCGCGCAGCATTTTCTTGAGCTCCGGAGTTCCGTGCCCGAGGAAGAATCCTCCGGCGAGGATGGTCATCCAGGTACGGTCGGAAGTAGTGTTGCCCGAATCCGCGGTGTAGCGCGCCGGGTTTACGCCAAGGACGATCTTGCTGCTCGAGCAGACTGCGGCGAACTCCTTTCCTTCGATCGGCCTGCCGCTCCATTTCAGCCGCTGCCGCCACTCATCCCAGCCATTTCCCCAAACGCGCAAATCGAACTTGCTCGCGACCTTCATGAGAAAGTTGGCGCGGGAAGGATCGTAGCCGGTGCCGATGAACGCGACGTCGGATGCAAATTGCTTTGACACCGGAACCGGTCGGATGCGCGCGTCGGCACACGAGGGCAGGAATTTCGCCGGGAGCCCGAGCGCGGCCCATTCCTTCTCGAAGCCGGAGACGAAGAACGTCCTGGTGAGCTTTCCGATCTTGATGATGTGGGCGATGTCCGGCCTGTAGGTGCTTCGGTACCACTGAGCGTCGTGATACCACATCGCGTTGTCCTTGCCTTCGATGATCTCGGCAACGGTGTCGGCGAGGAGGCCGTGGCACTTCGAGAGGATCACGAAGTCGGCGTCAAACCGTCTCGCCCTGGACAGCACCCATCGCTGGCTGAGCCTGGGGCCGAAGAACCGGCGAGCGCGCTTATCATCGATGAGCCTGGTTTTGTGTCCGGCGCGTCGCAGCGCGCGCTCGGTACCACGTTCCATGCGCCACGGATTGGCACTGCCGATTATCAAAACGCGCAAGCCCGAGCCCTCGATTCAGGAAGCCCAACGGGCTTCGTGGCGAATGATACTCGTGAAGATTAGACTTCGGCCAGCTATCGCGCAGTCACCTTTGGGGAAACACCGGGAATGGGGCTGACAAACGTCGCGTTGGGTCGGGATGTAACCATTGCCCAGCCGGATCTCGTCAATCTCTACGGCTGCGCGATCGGGGATCACACGAAGATCGGCGCATTCGTCGAGATTCAGAAGAACGCGACCATCGGAGCGCGCTGCAAAATCTCGTCCCACAGCTTCATCTGCGAAGGTGTGACGATCGAGGACGAGGTCTTCATCGGTCATGGGGTGATGTTCATCAACGACCGCCATCCCCGGGCCACCACCGCGGATGGCGGGCTGCAGACCGAGCGGGACTGGAGCGTCGTGACGACGAGAGTGTGTCGGGGTGCATCAGTCGGCAGCGGTGTCGCGGTTCTCTGCGGTGTAACCATCGGTGAGAAAGCGCTGGTGGGCGCCGGAGCGGTCGTCACGAGTGACGTTCCGCCGGGAGCGACGGTGGCCGGTGTTCCCGCTCGCGTGCTTCGCTGACAGCCACCCACATGCTCGGTGTCGGCGTCATCGGCTATGGGTACTGGGGGCCGAACCTCGTACGCAACTTCTTCGCTGACACCGGCAGCAAGGTGCTCGCCGTCTGCGACCGCTCGCCGGAGCGACTCGCCGAAGTAGGAAGGCTGTATCCGGGAGTGGCGACCACGACCGACCCCGCCGAGCTCTTCCGCAACCCGCAGATCGACGCCGTCGCAATCGCGACGCCGGTCGCCACCCATTTCCAGCTGGCGATGGACGCGTTGCGCGCCGGAAAACACGTCCTCGTCGAAAAACCGATTGCGTCGACGTCGAGCGAGGCGGCGCAAATGATCGACGAAGCGGCCCGCCGCGACCTGGTTCTCCTCGTCGATCACACCTTCGTTTTCACCGGCGCGGTCAACAAGATTCGCGAGGTGATGCGCGACGAAAGCTTTGGCAGGCTGCAGTACTACGACTCGACGCGCGTCAACCTCGGGCTTTTCCAGCACGACGTGAACGTCATGTGGGATCTCGCCGTGCACGACCTGTCCATCATGGCGTACGTGATGGAGAGCCACCCGGTCGGGGTTTCGGCGACGGGGCTCAGCCACGTGCCGAATCAGCCGGCCAATCTCGCGTTTCTTACCTGTTTTTTCGCCGACAACATCATCGCTCACATCAACGTGAACTGGCTTTCGCCGGTGAAAATCCGGCGCACCCTCGTCGGCGGCAGCAAGCGCATGATCGTGTACGACGATCTCGAGACGAGCGAGAAGGTGAAGATCTACGACAAGGGTATCACGGTGACGGAAACGCCCGACGATATCAGAAAGCTTCTCATCAGCTACCGCACGGGCGATCTCTGGTCTCCCAAGGTGAACGAAACCGAAGCGCTACGGCTGGAAGCGACTCACTTCCGTAAATGCATCGAGAAGAAAGAAAAACCGATCACGCCGGGCGAGGCGGGCCTCGCGATCGTGAAGCTGCTCGAGGCGGCGGACGAATCGATGAAGCGTCGCGGCGAGGCAATTACGATATGACCGCGACTCGCGCCGACGCGACGGTCGGGGTCCCGTTCCTCGACCTCAAAGCCCAGTACGCGGCAATCAAATCCGAGGTCGATGCTGCAGTTCTGCGGGTGCTCGCCAGCAGCAGCTACGTTCTCGGCCCCGAAGTCGAGGCCTTCGAGAACGAGTTCGCAGCAAGGCACGGCGCGAAGTTTGGCGTTGCGCTCAACACAGGTACGAGCGCGCTGCACCTGGCGCTGCTCGCCGCCGGCATCGGACCGGGTGACGAGGTGATAACGGTCTCGATGACTTTCATCGCAACCGTCGCGGCAATCGTCTACACCGGCGCGACTCCGGTAATGGTCGATGTCGATCCCGTCACCTGCACCATGGATCCGGCGCAGATCGAATCGAGGATCACTCCGCGGACGCGCGCGATCATGCCGGTCCACCTGTATGGCCAGCCGGCCGATATGGATCCGATCATGGAGATCGCGGCGCGCAGAAACCTCATCGTGATCGAAGACGCGGCCCAGGCCCATCTCGCCGAGTACAAAGGAAGAAAGGTCGGAAGCATCGGAAACATTGCCGGATTCAGCTTTTACCCGGGAAAGAATCTCGGCGCGTACGGTGAGGGTGGTCTCGCGACCACCAACGACGAGCAGTACGCGCGCAAAATGCGGCTCCTCCGCGATTGGGGGCAGGAACGGAAATACCATCACGACGTTCACGCCTTCAACTACAGGATGGATGCGATCCAGGGCGCGATTCTGCGGGTCAAGCTGAAGCGACTGGACGAATGGACCGAAGCGAGGCGGGCGCATGCGCGTCGCTACGGTGAGCTGCTGGGGAACGTGATTCCGAAAGCCACCGAAGCGGCCGGACGAAAGCACGTCTACCATATCTATGGCGTGTACCACGAGAAACGTTCCGAGCTGCAGCGCGCGCTCGAGTCGAGCGGAATACACACCGGAATCCACTACCCCATTCCAGTGCACCTTCAGCGCGCTTACGAAGCGTACGGCTACGCGCCGGGCGACCTGCCGGTAACCGAGAAGATCGCGGCGCAGCAGCTATCGCTGCCGATGTTCGCCGAGCTCACTGACGAGCAGATCGTGCGGGTAGCGGACGCCGTTTCAGGCTGGGCGCGCCGGCAGTCCTGATTCGCACCCGGGCGTCACCGGGCGCCCGCATCGCGGCGGGCGAATGACTTCTCCCACAGTCTGGCGTATTTCGCCATCACGCTCGCGGCGGCGAGAGACGCCAGTACGAGTCCCCGCGCGCCGTCGAGAAAGCCACCTTTCAGGACGTACATGCTGAAGAATCTCGCCGGGGGTCGGAATAAAATCGCTCCGGCGGACGCGCGACGCCCTTTGGCGAAATTCTGCTCGGCCCACCACCGGCTGTAGCGATTGAACTTCTCGAAGTACTGCGAGAGCGAAACGTAGGTGTAGTGAAGGAGCTTGTTGCTCGCCTCCCCCACTGCATCGCCGGCGACGTCGACGTGCTCGTGGACCATGCTCGCGTTGTAGCGGAGCTCGCGCCGGAAAAGCCGGATCGGCTTGTCGCTCCCCCAGCCGCCGTGCCTGATCTCTTTGCCGAGAAAGAAATTCCTACGCGGAATGCGGAACGCGGCCATCTGTCCGGGCTCGGCGACGAGAGTTCTGATTTCCGCCGCGAGCTCTGGCGTACAGCGCTCGTCGGCATCGAGCACGAAGATCCAGCCGGTCTGGGCTCGCACGATCGCGTTGTTGCGCGCCGCGCCTATCGTCGTGAACGGAGGGTTGATGAGGGTGGCGCCGGCTGCTCGCGCGAGGTCAGCGGTGTCGTCGGTGGAATCGTTTTCGACGACGATGACTTCGCGTGCCCAGTCCACGCTGGAAATGCAGGCTTCAATGTTCGCGGATTCGTCGTGCGCCGCGATCACCGCCGTAACGTCGGGGGAGCCGCGGTGGGACGGACTCACCCCTGGCGGCGTCCGCGCGACCGGGCGTTGTTGGCGGCGCGGTCGAAGCCGTCGATCATCGCCGACTCCGGGAATTCGCGCGCGACCCGGACCCGCGCGGCCTTGCCCATCGCCTCACGCACGTCGTCACTCAAGAGCATCCCCGCCACCGTCGCGGCGGTCGATGCCGAATCGTCGGCGGCATAGAGGGCGCCGCTGATGCCGTTGGCGATGTAGCGCTGCGCGACGCCAGACTCGCTGGCGACGGTCGGAATCCCGAGCGCCATCAGGTCGAGGATGCCGTACGCGCCGGTATCGGCCTCGGCGACGACCCAGCCGAGATGCGCGTCGCGCATCAGGTTCAGGACGTCGTCGCGCTCGCCGAGGAAGCTGACGAGGTGGAGCACCCGTAGCGCCGCCGCCTGCATGCGCAGATCCTCGTCGTCGGATCCTGGTCCGACGATCATCAGGCGCAGATTCGGGTGACGGGGCGCGAGCATCGAGATGGTTCGGATCGCCGTGGCGGCGCGGCCGCGGGATGTCGGATCGTAGACGCAAACCACGTAGCGAAGCGGCTCCGACTCCTTCTGATCCGTAGCAGAGTCGCCATCTCGCGGCACCGCATCTTCTCCATCCGTCGGGTACGTGGATACGTCGACACCGATCTCGGCGAGATCGACCGCGGCGGCGTTTTTGGGGAGCTCCGCCAGCCGGCGATCCGCCTCGTTGGCGAACAGGTACGAGGTGCGCGCCAGACGAGAGGCCATCCGTCCCGAGAATCCGAGGGTGAGCTTCTGGCCGACGGGAGTCCAGCGCACCACCGAGCCGTTTCTGCTCATCCAGCAAGCGGTGGCGGCGATGAGGTGTTCCCGATCCGTCGTGACGAAGATCGCGTCTGCGTCCCAGCGGCGGAAAATCCGCCGCAGCCGTCGCGCCGCGGACATGAACCACCCGTCGGTCGGAAGAGGGACGATCTCGAACGGCTCGGGAATCGGAGTGTGGCGCGGCTGGCCGGGATCGCGACGCGGCGAGACCGCCAGGTGCACGTTGCTGTCCGGCGTCACCAGCAGCGTGACTTTGGCGCCGCGCTCGGAAATGCCGCGGCCCGCCCGCGCGAACAAGCGGGCCGTGCCCGACCATTCGCGAGCAGTATGAAGAAAGAGGACGTGCACTATCGCTTACCCGCTGAAGGAGCCATTCGGTTCGGAGCGCCGGCGATCTCGCCGGTGTCTCCGTTCACGCCACCGAATTGCAACGTATAGAGTCGCGAGTAGGCACCACGCTGCGCCAGCAGCTCGGCGTGCGTTCCCTGCTCCACGATCTCACCACGATCCAGAACCAGAATTCTGTCGGCGTGCGTGATCGTGGAAAGTCTGTGCGCGATCACGAACACCGTCCTCCCCTGCAACAGCCTGTCGACAGCTTCCTGAACGAGTCGCTCCGACTCCGTGTCCAGGGCCGAAGTCGCTTCATCGAGAATGAGGATAGGCGGGTCAGTGAGCAAGGCCCGTGCAATCGCCAACCGCTGGCGCTGACCGCCGGATAAACGGGTGCCGCGCTCGCCCAGCAACGTATCGTAGCCACTCGGGAGCTCCATGATGAATTCATGGGCGTTGGCGGCGTGCGCGGCGGCCTCGATCTGCGCCTGTGAATGGCCCGTCGCGCCATAGGCAATGTTGTTCCGCACCGTATCGTGGAACAGCACCGTCTCCTGGCTCACGATGCCCGTCAGCTTGCGCAGCGCAGGCAGCCTGATCTCCCGGGTATCGATGCCGTCGAGGGTGATGCGCCCTTCGCGCGGCTCGTAGAACCGCGGAATCAGATCGACGAGAGTGCTCTTCCCCGAGCCGCTGGGTCCTACCAGCGCAATGACCTCGCCTTTGCGCGCGACCAGATCGATGCCGATGAGCACCGGCGTGTCACCGTAGGCAAAGGTCACGTTCTCGAAGCGGAGCTCGTGCTCGAAGGTCGCGTTGTCGCGGGTGCCACGATCGCGCTGGAATTCGGCCGGCGAGTCGAGAATCTCGAACAGTCGCTCCGCGGAGGCGAGCGAAGACTGCGCCGTGGTGCGCATCTGCGACAGCTGCTTCAGGGGCTGGAGCAATCTCAGTACGAGCGTGAGAAAGGCGAGGAGCGTCGCGCCGGTCATCGTTCCGTCGCGCAGCACCTGCCACGCGCCGATCCAGAGTACCAGCACGGCGATCACGGTGCCGATGACCTCGGTGATAGGCGGGGCCAAGAGCGCCAGGCGCGTGAGTCTCAAACTGCTGCGCGCGTACCGGTTGCTGCCGTCGGAGAATCTCGCTTCCTCGAACACTTCGGTGCCGGACGCCTTCACCAGGCGGATGCCGGCGATGGTCTCCTGCAGAACGCTGGTCATCTCGCCGTGGACGTTGCCGCGACGGAGGTTGCCGCGCCGCAGCTTCTTGAGCATCGGCTGCAGCGAGACGATCAATAGCGGCAGGATGATCAGCGCGATCAGCGACAGCCGCCACGAGATGCTGAACAGAATCGCGATATAGACGATCACCAGCGATGCGCTCTGCAGCGACTGGGTCACGATCTGGGTGAGAATCAACCGGGTCTCGAAGGTGTCGTTGATCACCCGCGACAGGATCTGGCCCGCCTTCATCTGGGTGAAGTAGCCGAGCGGGAGATGTGCGAGGTGACGGTAGACTGAGTTGCGCAGATCGCGGGTCACGTATTCCTGGAGTGTCGCGCCGAACTGTCCCGCGACCCACACCAGGAAGTTCTTCATCAGCACCGATGCGAGCACCAGCAGGATGACGTTGCGCAGCGAGCTCATCTCGTGGCCGGGCACGATCTGGGAGCCGACGGTCGCGTTGAGGAGCTTCGACACCCAGCCCGACTTGAGCGATGTCGCTGGCTGGTGAAACAGGATGTTCAGGAACGGGATGAGCAGCGCGATCGCAAACCCGTCGAGCATCGCGGCGACGAGATTGCAGACGATGGTGATCGCCATCCGCCAGGCATGCGGGCGGAGGTAGGGGATCAGCCTTTTATAGACGGGAGTCGTCATTCAAGCCGGAGCGCGGCGGGCGGGGCGAAAACTGCAACAGAATGGGCGGGAGGCGTCGGGTGCGCAGGCGACGGGCGAGAGGTGACTACCGTGGGATGTATCGCCGCGAACTTCACCGTCGCGGGGTGAGCAACGCGAGCGGCAGAATGACTTCCTCGGGCGTCACTCCGCCGTGCAGGAACGATCCGCGGTACCGGCTCTGATACTCGCGCAGCTTGGTCGGGTAGACGAAGAAGCAGTCATTGGTGGCGAGCAGGGTGTTGCCGCCGGCGCCGCGCCGCGGCAGGCGCAGCATGTCCTCGTTCGGAAAGAGCAGTGCCTGATCGGGCCGCTCCGAGCGCAGGTCCTCGCCGAACTTGTAGCGCAGATTGGCGCTCGCATCGCGCTTCGCGTAGACCGTCGCCGGCGTGTTGCAATGGATAGAGCCGTGATCGGTGGTCAGGAGCACCGAGATCTTTCGCCGCGACGCTTCCTTGAGAACGCTGAACAGCGCCGATCGCTGGAACCACTGACGCGTGATCTGGCGCAACGCGATCTCGTCCCGCGCGACCTCGTAAAGGATCTGCGATTCGCTCCGACCGTGCGTAAGAAGATCGACGAAGTTGAAGACGAAGGCGCTGACGCCCTCGGGTCCGATCGCCGTTCCGAGATGCCGCTCGAGCTCGTCGGAGTTGGCGGCGGTGGAGATCTTCTGGTAGCGCACCGGTGTCTTCCCGCATAGCTCCTCGAGGTGCGCCTCCAGCAGCTCGCGCTCGTGGGCGTTGAGCGACTCGTCCTCGCGATCGGCGTTGCCCCACCAGTCGGGCAGGCGCGCCGCGATCTCGCCGGGAAACAGTCCGCTGAACAACGAATTGCGCGAGTAGGGCGTCGCCGTCGGGAGCACCGCGAAGTAATGCGTCGTCTCGACGTCGAAGAAAGGAGCGAGCAATGGCTCGAGCACCCGCCACTGGTCCAGCCTCAGGCAATCGACGACGATGAACACCGCCGCCTTGTCGCGCTCCAGAATCGGCAGCAGAAACTCGCTGACCACGTCGATCGAAAGCGGCGGGCGATTCCCCTCGAGATTTCGCAGCCACTCGGGATAGTTGTCCTTGATGTACGTCGCGAACTCGCGGTGCATGTCCGGATACAGTCCCTGGAGCGACTCGTACAATCCCATCTCGCCCGCCGTCGCGAGATCGACATCCCAGCGCATGAGCTCGTCATAACGGTCGATCCACGCGCGCCAGTCGAGATTGCGGTCGCGCTCCAGCTCGATGGAGCGGAATCTCTCGACGAAGCTGCGCGCGATCGCCTGCTGGCGGATGCGCGGCCCTTCCAAAATCCGCGTCACCACCGTCAGTACCTGACGCGGGTTGATCGGCTTGACGAGATAGTCGCGGACGTTGACGCCGATCGCTTCCTTGAGCGTCGAGTCTTCCTCGCTCTTGGTGACCATCACCACCGGCAGCGTCGGCGCGATCTCGCGCACATCGCGATAGACCTCCAATCCGCGCTTGCCCGGCATCTGCTCGTCCAGCAGCAGGATGTCGAACGGCCGCCGTCTCAAAAGCTCCACCGCGTCGTCGGCATTGGATGCCCACTCTACGGTATAGCCCTTTGAGCGAAGGAAGATGCGGTGAGGCTCGAGGAGCTCACCCTCATCGTCGACCCAGAGTATCGATTTGGGGGGGTTAAGGACCGGTGCGGCCATATGGCGGAATGTAGCCGCGGGCTATGCCTCTGCCTAGATTCGGAGGATGCTCGGCCAACTGCCTCGCTTCGCTCTCACCACTCCCGTTTTTCGCTTCCGCTCGCTCGCGGCGCTGTCTGGCCGCGCGTCCCTGGGCGGAGACCGCGAGACCGTGCTCGCCTGCCTCCAATTGGGCCGACTTTGCGCCGGCCTGCTTGCGCCTTACGAGATGAATCGGGAGCAGCTCCACGAACGAACCGAGAACACCAAACAGTGGCTGTCGTCGCTGGCGGTTCCGACCGGAATCCGATCGACAGCATTCGGAATTTTCGGCGCGCTGAACGGATTCGACCGCGTGCGGTGCGCCGAGGCGTTCACCGATCTCGTCAAAGCTGCAACCGGACAGCTGGATGAGGCATCGCGCGCCGAGCTAAACGCGCTGATCCAGGAGCTGTCACCGTCCTCTTCGCCCGCGCCGGGCCATGTCCGGCACGCCGCGACCCAATTTCCCCCGAGCTGATTTATGGCCGGCCATAGTAAATGGAAGCAGATCAAGCACTACAAGGCTGCGACTGACGCCAAGCGCGGCGCGCAGTTCACCAAGCTCATTCGAGAGATCACCATGGCCGCCAAGATGGGCGGCGGTGATCCTGCCGGAAATCCTCGGTTGCGCACGGCGATCGACGCGGCGAAAGCGAAGTCGATGCCCAAGGAGAACATCGAGCGCGCGATCAAGAAAGGCACCGGCGATCTCGAGGGTGTCACCTACACCGAGGTCACGTATGAAGGCTATGGACCAGGCGGCGTCGCGATTCTGATCTCCGCCTTGAGCGACAATCCGACGCGCACCGTCGCCGAGATCCGGCACAAGTTGTCACGCCTCGGCGGCAACCTTGGCGCGACCAACTCGGTTTCGTACCTGTTCGATCGAAAGGGCCAGATCTACATCGACGGCGGCAGCTACGAGGAAGACAAGGTGCTCGAGGTCGTGCTCGACGCCGGTGCCGAAGACTTCAAGGCCGAGGGCGATCAGTTCGTCGTCACCACGGATCCGCACGGGCTGCACACCGTCGAGGACGCGATCAGGAAGGCGGGCATCGAGGTCGTCGAAGCCGAAGTCACCTTCATTCCGAAATCGACGGTGCACGTCGAGGGAAAAAACGCCGAATCGCTGGTGAAGCTGCTCGAGGAGCTCGAGGACCTCGACGACGTCCAGAAAGTCTCCGCGAATTTCGACATGGACGTCGAGCAGATGTCAGGTGCGTGAGTCGGAGTACCCGTAACCAAACCGGAGGATTCGTATGACGGTCAATCATCTTTACCTGATCGCAGCGCTCGCCATGCCGGGTTGTGCTCCTGCCGGTACTGGTGGAGTGCCGGCACCCCGAAGCTCCTCCTCAACTCTGAGCGCCGCGGAAATCGCCGCCGCCCACGCCGATCAGGAGACGCTGTACGACGCGATCTCCCGCCTCCGTTCCCAGTGGCTGACGCATTCGACCAAAGCCTACGACTCCCCGACCGAGATGCACGCGGCCGTTTTTCTCGACGGACGCCGGTATGGCGAGATCGAGTCGCTCAGGAACATTGATGCCAATCAAATAGCGGACGTCCGCTATTTGAGCGCCGCCGAGGCCGGCGGCAAATACGGCATCGAAGGCGGGCTTACCGGCGTCATCGAAGTCAGCATGAAGAAGAGATGAAGACTTCGGATCCCGTAGTAGTCCTCGGGATCGATCCCGGGACGGCGGTTACGGGCTACGGGATAATTCGCAAGGAAGGACGCAACCCCCCGGCACTCGTCGAGTGCGGCGTGATTCGCACCAGGCCGCGCGACGATCTCGCACAGCGCTTGTCGGAGATCCACGACGGCGTGGCGGAGCTGATCCGCCGGCACAAACCCAACGTCCTGTCCATCGAAGACATCTTCTACGCGCGGAACGTCCGCACCACCGTCGTACTGGGCCACGCGCGCGGCGTGATCCTGCTCGCGGCGGCACAGGCCGGACTGGAGATCCACGAGTATCCGCCCGCCGAGATCAAGAAGGCGGTGGCGGGCACCGGCGCGGCGACCAAGCTCCAGATCCAGTTCATGGTGACGCGCCTGCTACGACTAAAATCCGCGCCGCAACCCAACGACGCGGCTGACGGCGTTGCGGCCGCGCTCGCCTTTGCGATGATGCCGGACTTGCCGAAGATCGAGCCGATCCGCATGAGGAACGCGCTGTGATTGCGCGGGTCACGGGCAATCTCGTCGCCAAGGATCTGGATGCGATCGAGGTGATGACGAGTGGCGGCGTTGCCTACGAGCTGGCGATCCCGCTCAACGTCTACGAGAGTCTGCCGCGCGTCGGCGAGGCGGTGATGCTTCACACTTCGCTGGTCGTGAAGGAAGATTCTTGGCAGCTCTTCGGCTTCACCAGCGTCTTCGAGAAGCGCTTGTTCGAGATACTGCTCACCGCGAACGGCGTCGGTCCCGCTCTCGCAATCGGCCTGTTGTCGGCGCTTTCGCCGACGCGGCTGATTCGCGCGATCCGCGAAAAGGACATCCCGACTCTGCAGAGTGTGCCGCGGGTCGGGCGCAAGAAAGCCGAGCGACTGATCCTCGATCTCGCCGACAAGCTGGACGGGCTCGGAGAAACCGGCGGCACCGGTGCCGCGCCGGCGAGCGCCGCTGCCGACGACGCGATGCGGGCACTGGTTTCGCTTGGCTACTCCAGCGCTGATGCCGAGCGTGGAGTCAGGGCAGCCCTCGACGCTGGCGGCGGCGGAAAACCAGCGACAGAATTGATTCGAACAGCACTGGCCAAACTTGGAGGCAGATGATGATCCGGAAGTCTTTCTCGATCCTGATGGTTGCGGCAAGCGTCGCCTGCGCGAGTGCGGGCACCGGCACGGGTACGTCCCGCAATTCGGACGTCATCACCGCCGAGCAGGTGGCAGCTACGCACGAGTCAAACGCGTACGATGTGATCAATCAGGTACGACCGTTGTGGCTCAAGAGTCGTGGCCAGACTTCGATCAATACCGGCACCAGTCCGTACGCGACGGTGTTCGTCGACGGTCAGTACTTCGGCGATCTCGCCTCGCTGCGGCAGATCATCGCGCCACAGATCAAGGAGGTGCGCTACTTGAACGGCCCGAGCGCCGTCACCCGCTACGGGATGCAGTATGGGACCGGCGTGATCGAGGTCAGCACCAGGTAATCCTCCGCGATTCGTCGCGCGCCTGCTCCAGTAATCGAGTAGCTCCGCGCGATCAAATGCTGGCCGCAGGTTTGGAAATCCCTACACGGTATTTCCCGCGAGGTCCGACGCGAATGACTTTCCGTCCGCCTATCTTGACCGCCAGTCCTCATGCTGACCATGGATCCCCTCTCTGACGTCCTGCGCGCGGTGCGCCTCAACGGGGCGTACTTCTATCCGGTAGAAGCGTCGGCGCCGTGGTCCGTGTACAGCGAGCCCGCGCGCGAGCTGGTGCCGCGAGTACTCCCCGACGCCGAACATCTGATCTCGTATCACGTACTGCTCGCGGGGTCGTGCTGGGGCGGCCTGGATCAGAACAGCCAGATCGAGATGCGTCCCGGCGACGTGATCGTGTTTCCACACGGCGATTCGCACATCATGTCGAGCCACGAAGGCCACCTCGATGCGTCGGGCAGAGACGGCACTTCGGCCAAGCGCTATCCGCAGACCGTGCAGCTCGGGCCATCCGCAGTTCGCGATACCAGTCTCGTCTGCGGCTTTCTCGGCTGCGACCTGCATCCATACAATCCGCTGCTGGCGTCACTGCCGCGGATGATTCACATCCCCGGCATCGCCAACGGCTGGCTGGCGCAGTTTCCACGACAGGTGGTGGACGAGTCGCGGCAGGGACGCGCTGGTAGCGACAGCGTGCTCACCCGAATGGCGGAGCTGATGTTCGTCGAAGTCGTGCGACGGCATCTGGAAGGTTTGCCGGCGCAGAACGCCGGCTGGCTGGCGGGCCTGCGGGATCCTGTCGTCGGGCCGGCGCTGGCGCGTCTCCATGAGCAGCCGGACAAGCCGTGGTCCCTGCCAGAGCTGGCAAAGACAATTGCGTCGTCGCGCACGGTGCTGGCCGAGCGGTTCTCGCAGCTGGTTGGAGTACCGCCGATGATGTACCTGACCCGCTGGAGATTGCAGCTCGCCGCCGAGCAGCTGTCGCGCGGCACCGCGAAAGTTGCGGCGGTGGGCGCGCAGGTTGGTTATGAGTCCGAGGCCGCGTTCAGCCGCGCGTTCAAGCGGGAGACGGGGATGTCACCGGCGGCGTGGCGTCGCGCTCGTCAACCTGCGCATCAGAGCGCTTGACGTCAGCGAGCGTCCTACAAGTCCGGTGTCGTCGAAGACGAGCAGTTTGCACGATTAGTCCGATCCAACAAAGTCGCCGAGCCAGGTACTGTGCGGCTCACACTTTGGAGGAAACATGCACAGAACGACAATGATGGCCGTCGCCGCTGCGTTTGCCGCGACTTCGGCTTGTTCGAATGACTCGGTGACCAGTCCGATTCCAGTCCCGCCACAGGCCACAGTGTTCACAGCAACCGGAGACATCACGACGACCGTCGAGAATTTCCGCACCGCCCTCGGCACATCGAACGGCGGCGTCGCCGGCGAGCAGGCGGGCGGCCGCCGCGAGATCAACTGGGATGGCGCCGGCGCCAATCCGTTCGACAACAAAAACGATTTTCCGGCCGCGTTCTTCAACACCAACGTGAAGTCGGGAGCGGTATTCACGACCGCGGGCACCGGATTCAGGAACGACTCGACCGACTTTGCCGAGATCAACCCGGACTACGCGACGCAGTTCACGTTTTTCAGCGCCAAGAAGATCTTTGCACCAATCGGGAGCAACCAGCTCGACCAGCTGTTTCAGGTGGCGGGCCAGCCGACGCCGGCCGTGAGCAGCGGCTTCGGTATCGTGCTGAGCGATGTAGATGTCGCCGACAAGACGACCATCGAGTTGTTTGACAGGGATGGCAGGTCGCTCGGCACGTATTCGGCGCCGGTGCGGTCTGACGCGGCCGGACTGTCGTTCGTTGGAGTTACTTACGCCGACGCCATCATCGCGCGGGTGCGAATCACCCTTGGCACCGGTGCGCTGGGGGCGAACGTCAACGACATCAGCGCTGGCGGGACAGTGGACCTGGTAGTGCTCGACAATCTCATTTACGGGGAGCCGAAGCAGGCGTTTTGACCCGGAACAAAGGGGGTCGTGGCGCAGAACGCGGCCCTCTTTGTAAACCCCTGACCCCAGCCGTAGCTTTTGATTGTCACCTCATGGCATAAGCAGATGCCGATTCCATCCAGTGTCGAGAACGAACGGCTGCTCGAGCTTTTTTTCGCGCAGTCGCTGGATGGCTTTTTCTTCATGATGCTCGACGAGCCCGTCGAGTGGGGCGACCGCGTCGACAAGAGTGCGGCACTCGACTACGTGTTCGAGCACCAGCGGATGACCAAGGTCAACTCGGCGATCGTCACCCAGTTCAATGCGCGGGGCGAGAACGAGCTGCTCGGAATGACTCCCGCGCAATTCTTCGCGCACGACGTGAAGACCGCCAAGCAGCGCTGGCGGGAGTTCTTCGACCTCGGGCATTTGCACACCGAGACCGACGAGCGGCGGCTCGACGGGACGCCGATGCGGATCGAAGGCGACTACATGGTCATCTACGACGAGCTCGGGCGGATCGCGGGGCACTTCGGGATCCAGCGCGACGTCACCGATCGGTACCAGGAGAGCGAAGAGATCCGCATCTCGCGCGAGCAGCTGCGCGCTCTGGCGTCGCGGCTCCAGAAAGTCCGCGAGGAAGAGCGCACCGGCATCGCCCGGGAGATCCACGACGAGCTCGGTCAGGCGCTCACCGGTCTCAAGCTCGACATCTCGTGGATGAAAGGGCGGCTGCCGAAGAACGACGAGATCCTCGCGCACTGCACGTCGATCATCGAGCGCATCGATCAGACGCTGAACACGGTGCGGCGGATCGCCACCGAGCTGCGGCCGAGTGTGCTCGATCAGCTGGGGCTCGAGGCGGCGCTCGAGTGGCAGGCCCAGGAATTCATGAATCGCACCGGCATCGAGGTCGGCACCGAGATCGCCACAAGTGGGGAGCCGCTTCCCGACGACCTCGGCAGCTCGGCGTTCCGCATTCTCCAGGAATCACTGACCAATGTCGCGCGGCATTCGCAGGCGACCTACGTGACCATCAAGCTGACCCAGACGCCCGACCTCCTGGTGCTCGAGGTCACCGACAACGGCATCGGCGCGGTTGCGCACTGCCTGGAGGGCACGACGTCGCTCGGCGTGATCGGGATGCGCGAGCGAGCGCTGGCGTGCGGCGGAGAGTTCAACATCAATGGCCATCCCGACCGCGGCACGACGGTGGAGCTCCGCGTTCCCCTCGCCTCGAGGAATTCGACATGATCCGGTTGGCGATTGCAGACGATCACCCGATCGTGCGCGAGGGACTGCGCCGGATCGTGAGCGAGGATCCCGGAATCGGCGTCGCCGGCGAGGCGTCGTCCGCGGCGGAGCTGTTCCGGCTGCTTGGAGCGGCGGCGGTAGACATCATCCTGCTCGACGTCAGCATGCCGGGCGCGGCGTTCATCGAGACCTTGCGCACCCTGCGCGACCGGCATCCGAGCGTGAAGGTCCTGGTGCTGAGCGCGCATCCCGAGGATCAGTGGGCGATGCGCTCGCTGCAGGCGGGGGCGGCGGGATATCTCACCAAGGATCATTCGCCCGAGCAGCTGGTCAACGCGATCCGGCGCGTGGCGCGCGGCGGCAAGTACGTGAGCGAATCGATGGCGGAGAAGCTGGCGGGGATGGTCGACACCGCGCGGACCCGCGCTCCGCACGAGACCCTGAGCGATCGGGAATTCGAGGTACTGCGCGCGCTGGGCAGCGGGATGATGGTCAAGGATGTCGCCGCGCAGCTGCGGCTGAGCGCAAAAACGGTGAGCACCTATCGCACGCGACTACTGGACAAGATGGGGCTCAAGACGAAAGCGGATCTGGTGCGCTACGTCGTGCTGCACGACCTGCTCAAGTAACGGCGACGGCACTTCGAACCGCGGGAACCTCGGAGAGCGAGTAGTACACCGGTTTGCCCAGCGACTCGGCGATGGCGACCATTTCGTCGGCGCCCGTCGAAGGACCGCCGATGCGCAGGCAGGCATCGCATTTCGCGACGAGCCGGCGCGAGACCGGGTGAAAGATCTCGTCGTGGATCGCATCGCCGGCGAAGGCGGAGCCGGCGTGATCGATCAGCGGGAGCGCGAACCACTCGCCCATCACCGGCAGATGGCCGGCGCGAAAAAGTCGCAGCGAGACTTCCGTCATCACCGCGACGTTGCATGAGATCAGCCATGGGTCGTCGTTCGTACCCGATCGATACGGACCAGCCACGAGGATCATTTGAGGACCGTCCTCCCGACCGATCCTGAGCTGGCCCGTATCAACCGGCAAGTACGTCGACGCGAACATCAGCCGGCGGCAATCGCCAGCAAGAAAACAGAGACCGTGAGAATGACCACGAACGCGGTCTCGAGAAGAATGGTGCGAAAAAGACGACGGTGCTGAGGCATGTCGATACCGGTTGTCTCGTCGTAACGCACCAGGATACCGATGCACGCGGAGCGGCACAGTCGGAGCCGGCGTAAAACGCGGCCCCATTTTGCGAACGTAGACTGTCGGCGCCCGTCCTACAGCGGCGACTCGCTCAGGATCGAATCGACCCGCGCTCGCAGACTCGGATCCTCGAGCAGCGATGGCAATGCCACCGGCTCCGGAGGATCGACAAGGTGCTCGGCGAGCGGGCGCTCCAGCCAGATGGTGTCGTGCCACTTGCCGAACTTGTAGCCGACATCGTGATAGATGCCCACCTCACGAAATCCCATCGACTTGTGGAGCGCGAAGCTCGCGGGGTTGGGGAGTGTGATTCCCGCGTACACGCTGCGATAACCCTGCAGAACGAGAATCTCGAACAGTCTGGTGTAGAGAGCGCGCGCGACCCCCTGACGGTGCGCGCTGTCGCTGATGTAGGTAGATGCATCTACCGACCAGCGATAGGCGGCACGATCGCGGTGCGCGGTCGCGTACGCGTAGCCGACGACATTGTCGGCGGTTTCGCAAACGAGCCACGGGTACTGCTGAAGCACGCCGGTCACTCTACGCCGCATCTCGGCGGCGTCGGGCGGCGTCAGCTCGAAAGAAGTCGCGCGGTCGGTAACCGACGGCGCGTAGATGGCGGCGATCGCGGCGGCGTCGGCGTCGCCCGCGAGTCGAAAAAGCCGGCTCAAGGGACTGGGGGTTTTCCTCTTTGCCAGAGTATGATGCCCAGGATGACGATGAGCAGAATCCCGAAAATGATTCCGAGCCTCACGATGCCTCGACTTGGCGGTGCAGGGCGGATGTTCGCGGCTGAGGTGTGGTTTGTCAAAGGGAATTACAGCGCCGGACCGGTAGACAACTGGCGCGAAGGCGGAAAGTGTCGCAGAGTTCACCTGACCATTTGCTGACAACCCGGGAGGCGTCATGTCCGTGAAACACCTATATCTGGCCGCAGTCCTCGCAGCGCTCGGCTGCATGAGCAGTCCCAATCCGCCTTCCCCCTCGACGGGGATCCCGCGCAGCAGCACGGTGATCACAGCGGACGAGATGGCCGAGACCCATGCCGATTTGAATAGCGCGTACGACGCGGTGGCGCGACTGCGCCCCAACTGGCTCGCCCCGCACGGCGTCACATCGACCGGGACAAGTGCGGCCAGCACCGAGACCGCTACGGTCTGGGTCGACGGTCAGGACGTCGGGAGCATCAACGCGCTGCGAAACATTCAGGCCTT
>Ga0070664_100001006_pt1 | contig 22147 bp, 17 predicted proteins | sample KBSC73metaG_FD_65863 | JGI IMG/M metagenome (GOLD analysis project Ga0070664, IMG submission 65863) | Corn rhizosphere microbial communities from Kellogg Biological Station, Michigan, USA - KBS C7-3 metaG | ecosystem: Host-associated > Plants > Roots > Rhizosphere > Soil ... | reverse complement strand
AAGATTACGCTGCGTGCGCCGATAGTTGACGCCTTCGAGCACCCACACGCGGCCTCGTTCATCGACGGTGAGGTCGGTGGGATTCGACAACATCGGTTCCGCGGCCCACAGCTTCACCTCGAGGCCGGGCGCCGTCTTGATCGCGGCGAGACTTTTTTCCGGTGGTTGCTGACCACGAACGGCCACGCCGACCGCGATGGCAATGGGAAGAATGAGGCCGAAGCGCACGAATCGCGTCATGGACACCGCCTGGGAAGACGGCCGTATCCTACATTAGTCCGAGGCGCTTCGCTCCTCGAGCCGCGAATCGCGCTAGACGGGGTCGATCCTTACCTTAGCGTGAGCCGCAGCGCCGAGTGCGCCACCCAGAGTGCCGAGCAGCAAAGCTGGCAAGACCAGGATGATTGGAAGTGTGAAAGCTTCGCTCAGCCCACCGCTGGCTTCCATGGCGCTCATCGTTCGTGGATCGTGAAACATGACGAGCATCGCCGCTGCGCCGATGCTACTGATGATCTCGCCGATGATGACCGTGAGAGTTGCGGACACAGGTCCTGACGCCACCGAACCGGATCGCCACGCCGACCAGAAGCCGGTGGTGAGAAGCAGACCGATGCCGACATAGGTGGACACCGCCGAGCGGACCGAAAAATCGTGCGTCGGCACAAACCAGTCAAGCGCGGTTCTGGCCACCTCCGCGAAACCGAACAGCGCGCCCCACAGCGCGACGCTGCGCATCGCAAAGCCGAAGATCTGGACCACGTACCAACGGTCCGCGTTCTGCCGGCCGCGAGCGGGGTACACCGTCTCCCTATACTCCTCTAGAAGATCCCCAGACACGGTCGCGAAGTCGGTCGGCTTCAGCACCGCGCGCAGAACAGTCTCGGCCCATGCGGGTGGTGTGACATTTGTGGTCATGCGTGTCCTTTCAGCGGCCATTCGAGGCCTCGCCACAGGCTCTCGACCGTTTCGCGCGCCTCGTTCAGCGCGCGCAGTCCACCGGGGCGAATTCGATAGAAGCGTCGCGGCTTCCCCGCGCGAATTGGCGTTCCCGACCCGAGGCGAGAGGCGAGCAGCCCCTTTCGTTCGAGCCGTTCCAGCGTCGCGTGCACTGCCCCCGCGGCGACATCTCGCTCGAGGCGCGTCTGCACTTCATTCAAGACGGCGCGCCCGTACGCGTTCTCGCCCAGGCGAAGAATCGCCAGAAGGACCGCCTGTTCGAAGGAGCCAAGAGTGTCAGCCATCGCCGTATGCCTACATTGTAGATCGCAACTTTTCCCTTGTCCCTTGTCCCTTTTCTCTTTTTGAACGATGCTTATGCTCCAACCGGGAGGCTTTCACGCATGACATCTCTTTTCAGTCGTGTCTGGGCAGCGATCTGCACGACCGTCCTCATCCTCGTTCTGGGCACATCGTTCGGCGGCGCATCGATTCGGGCGCAATCGCCGGGCAAATGGAAACAACTGTTCAACGGAAAAGACCTGACCGGATGGCAGGCCATCGGTGGCGGCGGCCGTCGCGGCGGAGCCCCTGCGGCGGCACCCGCGACTCCGCCTGCGCCTCCGTCGACGAAGCTCGAGGAGCGGGGATGGAAAGTCGAGAACGGGGTGATCACGAGCGCGCCGCCCGCCGAGGGCCAACGGCAGGCCAGCCTGGCGACGGCCGATTCATACAAGGACGTCGAGCTCGAATTTGACTTCATGCTCGCGGAAGCGGGCACGAAGTGCACGCCGAAGCTTGGCGACAAGCAGGCCAATCTCAGCGAAGACAAGACCTGCACCTTCAACAGCGGGGTCTCGCTGCGGAACGGCTATCAGCTCAATCTCGGACGCCGCGAAGCCGGCGAGTACATCGGCATCGTCGTGCATCGCACCGAGCCGCAAGCCATTCGAGGCAACGTCGACTGGCTGTCCTCTGGCGACTGCGGCAGCAAGCCTGGATACCTGGAGGACTGCGATAAGTTTCCGATGATCCGCAAGAAGGGGGATTGGAATCACGTGCGCATCAGCTTCAAGGGCCCGCACCTCCAAGCCTGGCTGAACGACAAGCTGATCTGCGATGTCACCGACAACCCGACCGATCCGGCCGAAGCGAGCTGGAAGGAAGCGGCGCCGATCACGTTCCAGTGGCCGCCGGCCGGAGAATCGGGCGGCTTCGCCGGCACGGTCAAGTACAAGAACATCCGCGCACGGGAACTTTAGCGAGAACCGATCACTCAATTCAGGGAGCGACTGATGGCTGGAATTTCAAGGCGAGATTTTTTCAGGAAAGCGGGAGCAGACGCAGCGGCGATCGGAATCCTGGCGGCGACCGCGGCCAACCTCGAAGCGAATCCGCTCGGTTATCCGATTGGCAGCCAGACCTATCCGCACCGCGCGCTGATTGTCGACGGGAAATTCGCGGATCTCTGCAAGACGCTGAAGGACATTGGCGTCGAACGGCTCGAGCTGTGTTCCGCGCTCGGATACAACGAGTTCGCCAAGCTGGCCGATGCGAAGGAAACCAAGAAGATCATTTCGGATCACGGGCTGAAGTGCGAGAGCGCGCACTTCAGCATGAGGGAGCTTCGCGAGGGCCAGCAGAAGAGCATCGACTGGGCCAAAGAGATCGGCATGAAGCAGATGATGACGGCCAGTCTCGGCGGCCCTGTGAAGGACGGCACGACGACAATGGATGCGGTGAAGAAGGCGGCTGACGAATACAACAAGATCGGCGAACTGGCCGCCAAGAACGGCATCCAGCAGGGACTGCACAACGAAGGGTTCGAGCTGGCGATGGTCGACGGCGAACGGGTGTACGACGTGCTGTTCAAGCTGCTCGATCCGAAGCTGGTGAAGTTCCAGTTCCAGATGTCGACGATCACGTCAGGACTCGTCGGCGCCGACTACTTCACGAAGTATCCCGGCCGGTTCATTTCCATGCACGTCCAGGACGTCGACATGAACGCGCCGGTTCCTCCCCCGCCGCCGCCCGATCCCAACGCACCGGCGGGACGAGGACGTGGCGGCCGCGGCGGCCGCCCGCAGAAGCCCGTTGGCCAGGGCACGATCGACTGGAAGAAGACATTCCTCGCCGCGAAGACTGGCGGCGTCAAGAACTACTTCGTCGAGCAGTCGATGGATCTGACCAAGGAAAGCGTGGCGTTCCTGAAGACATTAAAAGTGTAATCGGTCACCTGGACGCCGGAGCAACTTGGTGAATTGGTGAATTGGTGGGTTGGTGAATTCGACTTCGCACGCGCTACCGCGCGTGCTATTAAAGCGCGGCGGTGGCCGCGCGATGCCAATTCACCAATTCACCGATTCACCAATTCACCAATTCACCGATTCACCGATTGAAGGAGACCCGCCATGACGGCACTCACGAGGCGAGAGTTCATCCAGAAGACGGCAGCGAGTGGCGCCGTGGCCGGGTTCCTTGCTGCGAGCAGCGTGAAGCTTCACGCCAACCCGCTCGGACTCCCGATTGGGAGTCAGACGTATCCACACCGCGCTCGCATTCAGTCCGGCGATCTCGCCGGGTTATTGAAGGACATGAAGGCGATCGGCATCGAGGTCATCGAGCTCTGCAATCCGACGTATCGCGAATACGCGGTGCTCGCCGACGGCAAGCAGACGAGGAAGATCCTGGATGATGCCGGCATGAAGTGCATCAGCGCGCATTTTCAGATGAACGCGCTCAGGAGCGATCAGGTCAAACAGATCGAATGGGCGCACGACATCGGCATGACGCAGATGAGCACGGCCGACCTCGGCGGGAAAGTCACCAATGGGATGACGTCAATCGAGGAGGTCAAACGGGCGGCCGATGAGTACAACAAGATCGGCGCCGTCGCCAAGAAAGCCGGCCTCCAGCAGGCCTTGCACAACGAGGGCTTCTGCAACTCGAAGCTGGAGGACGGGAGGCTGACCTATCCCGTCCTGCTCGAGTATCTCGACCCCGACCTCGTCAAGATGCAGTTCCAGATGTCATCGATGCGGACGGTCGGCGATCCCATCATGTATTTCACGAACCATCCAGGCCGGTTCATTTCGGCGCACCTGCAGGGCGTCGACACCAAGCAGGGTATGCAGCCCTCACGCGCGGGCATGCTCGCGGTCAAGCCAACGCCGGAAGAAGCGGCTGCAGCAGCGGCCGCACAAGGACAAGGGAGAGGCGGTCGCGGCGGAGCCGGCGGTCAGGGCGGCGGAGGCGGACTCGCGGTCGGCGAGGACACGGTCGACTGGCAAAAAGTTTTCGCCGCGGCGAAGATCGGTGGCGTTCAGAACTACTTCGTCGAGCAGACCTGGGACCTGACGGTGAAGAGCGTCGCGTTCCTGAAGACGCTGACGGTGTGATCTCGTCGATTGGCGATTGTGGATTGGTGAGTGCGGATTTCAGAGACTGCTGAATGCGGATTGAGACTGACGACTATCGATTGGGCGCCAGTGCTCAATCGACAATCGGCAATCTCAATCGACAATCGGCAATCAGAAAATCGGCAATCGGCAGTCCGCATTCCGCAATTAGACGGTGATCGTGCGCGCCCGCGCGACCACCTGCCACCGCTCCATCGCGCGCCCATCCCGAACAACCACCGCTTCCTGGTGCAGGGCCACGGTGGGACAGATATGCCATGGAATGCCGTAGAGGGGCGTGCCCACCGGGAACTCGTCGGCCCGGTCGGTCTCGATCGTCAGATGTTCCTCACTGTGTCCGATCGCGCGCGCGTCGGCGAGTCCCATCAGTTCCACACGCGGATGCGGACTCTCGGAGGCGATCGCCTTGTGGCCGAGGTCAAGGCAGAGAATCTTTGACGATGGCTTGCTGATCACCCGCGTCAGCACCAGCACGGCTGGATGGAAATCGAGATCCGGCAGCAGCGTCTCATATCCCAGATCCCAGAACACGCTCGTGCCCGGACTGCACTGCACGCCTGCCCTTGCGGCGTGAATCGGGAACGTCGGCGTTCCGCCGGCCACAATGTCCGGAACAGACAATCCGGCGGCGATCAGTTGATCACGTAAGCCGGTCAGCTGAGCGAAGGCCGCATCGCACGAGGCTCTGCGGGCGGTGATATCGCTCTCGCGAATGTGGCCATCGTAGACGTGCAGACCCGCGGCATGGAGCCCGGGTGAATTCGATAACCGCCGATACAGTTCGACGGCTTTCGGCCCTGGCGCGACACCCGTCCGGTGCATGCCGCAGTCGAGATCGAGAAACAGCTCGAGCGTGACCCCCGCCGCCGACGCCGCTCTCGACAGCGCCAGTATCGCTCCCTCATCGTCGACGAGCGCCGAGAACCTGGTTCCTGGAAACTTCTTCACCAACTGCACGAAACGCTGGACGTTCGGTCCAACTGGCTGATACGCGAGCAGGACGTCGGGCGCAGCGCACGTCGCCGCGACCTCGGCCTCGGCGATCGTCGCGCACTTGAACCTGGTGATGCCCTCGTCAATCTGCATCCGCACGACTTCGGGCAGCTTGTTCGTCTTCATGTGCGGACGAAGCCGATCGACGCCGCCGGCGATCTCGATCATCTTGCGGATGTTTTCCTCGACGCGATCGGGATAGACGAGAAGCGCCGGCGATGGCACCTGGTCAACGTTGGTGACGGTGTACCAGTCGGTGCGGGGCTTTGATTGAGTGGTCGTGGTCGTCATGGTTGTTGCTTTCAATGATTGTGACGCGGCGCTGAAGCGCCGCGCTACGGGTGAGGGGGAATCAACCCTGGCATCACGTACGCATACAGCATCGCGACCACCCCCATCACCGTCATCAGCAGAATACTGTGCTTGATGGTGAAGCGGAATAGTTTGCTCTCGTCATCCGACGTCATGCCGGTTGCCGCGACGGCAACGGCAATGCTCTGCAGCGAAATCATCTTGCCGACGACCCCGGCAGCTGAGTTGACCGAGGCCGTCAGTACCGGGTTGATGCCGAGGGCGTTGGCGGTGACGACTTGAAGATTCCCGAACAGTGCGTTCGCGGACGTATCGCTGCCTGTCAGAAACACCCCCAGCCACCCGAGCGTGGCGCTGAAGAAGGGAAAGGCCCTGCCGGTCGCCGCCAGCGCAAGGCCCAGCGTCGACGTCATGCCGGAATAGTTCATGAGGTACGCCAGCGCGAGCATGCAAGACATCGTCACCATCGGCAGCGCCAATTGCCGAAAGGTCGCTTTGTAGGTCTTCGCGAACTGCCGCGGCGACACCCGGAGGATCAATGACGTCAGGAGCGCCGCCGCCAGGCAGGCGGTGCCAGCCGCGCTGAGCCAGTTGAGTTCATAGACCGCCGCGTACGGGGAGGGCTTCGCCGTGACAGGCGGAATGCGCATGATGGCGTTGTGCAGTCCGGGGACCAGCAAGCCATTCAGGACGGTCGTGCTTCTCGGGAGAAATGCAGGCCAGAGGCTGTCCGTCCAACGGTTCATTGCGGCTTTAATCGTGGGCGCGCCAAATATGAGCACACACACCACGAGCATCATGTATGGCGACCACGCCGCGAGGAGCTCGCCGGTCGAATGGCGACGGGCGGCGGCCGTCACTGGCGTGTCCCCTTCAAGGCGGGCGATGCGCGCGGGCTGCCAGATCTTCAGGAGCAGCACCATCACACCAATGCACGTGAGCGAGCTGGCGATGTCCGTCAGCTCGGGTCCCCAGAAGTTCGACACGTAGAACTGCATGCTGGCAAACGAGACGCCGCAGGCAATGATGGCGGGCAGGACCTCGAGCGCGCGCTTCGGGCCGCTCATCACGACAATGAGGTAGCCCGGAATGAATAGCGACACCATCGCGGAGAGCCGGCCGATCATCGCGCTTAGCGAAAGCAGCGGCAGGCCGGTGACGTTCGCCAATGTCGTCACGGGAATGCCAATCGAACCGAACGCGACCGGCGCCGTGTTGGCAAGCAGGCAGATTCCGGCAGCATAGAACGGGGAGAAGCCGAGTCCCACGAGCATGGCACCGGAAACAGCCACCGGTGCGCCGAACCCGGCGGCCCCCTCGATGAACGCGCCGAACGAAAACGCGACGAACATTGCCTGAAGTCGGCGATCGTTGGTCAGCCCGCCGACGGAGTCTTTGATGACCTCGAACTTCCCAGTGTCGACCGCAAGTCGGTACAACAGGATCGAGCCGAAGCAGATCCACGCAATCGGGAAAATGCCGAACGCGGCGCCGAAGACCGTCGACATGACCGCCAGACGCACCGGCATGCCATAGGCGGCGAGCGCCACGACGAATGCTGACGCCAGCGCGCCGGATGCCGCCATCCAGGTGGGCTTTCGGAGGACGCCGAGCAGCGAGAAGAGCACGAATATCGGAATCGCGGCCACGAGCGCGGAGAGCGCCAGGCTACCGGCTACAGGTTCATAGTTGTGCTGCCACATTGAGCGGCCAGTTATACATGAATTGCCGAAACCGGAGATCCGGAGTCCGGGATCCGGCCGCCCGATCGCCGAAAAGGAGGCTGGCACTTTCCCGGAAAAGTGCCAGCCTCCTTTTTCGAGTTTTGGCGCATAATGACCGCGTTTTCCGACGGCTTTTTTGCAGTGTTTCCGAAAGGAGGCTGGCACTTTGGCGGAAAGGTGCCAGCCTCCTTTCGGTGGCAAGGATCAGGTGACCACACGACAGCGACGATCGCTCGTGGCGTCGTCAGCGCCGCTCGCCGCGGCCGTTGCAGCGCTCTGCGTCGCCGCGGTCTCGGCCCAGCAGACGGTGTTCCGCAGCAAGGTCGACGTCATCGCCGTCGACGTCCAGGTCGTCGACGGCGAGGGTTACCCCATCGGCCGGATCGGGCCTGAAGCGTTCAACGTCACCATCAACGGGCAGCGCCGCAAGGTCGTGTCCGCGCAATTTGTCGCGCAACAGCCTGCGAACAACGATCCGGCCGACCCCACGCCGCCCGAGGGCCGAGGCCGGACGTTCGTTCTCGCGATCGACAGCGGCAGCTTCGAGGTCGGAGCGGAGCGCGCGCCAATTCAAGGGGCGCAGACGTTCGTCCAGCATCTCGACCCGACCGATCGCGTCGGCATCTTCGTCTATCCCGCCGGGACGAGCATCTCGCCCACCACACAACGAAACCCCATCACCATTTTGCTCGGCCGGGTCGTTGGCCAGAAAGATCCGCTCCGCACTCATTACAACCTGCGGCCCTGGGAAATCGTCGACATCACCGCCCAGACATCGAATCCGAATTCGTTTCTCACGGCGGCGAGAAACGCGACGAACCCGACAGCTGACGGCGGCACCCAGATGGAGCTGGATCCGGTCTTGAAGATCCAGGCCCGCGAGTGCCCGGAGGATCTCGACTGCCCCGCCAAGATCTACGCCGAGGGGATCCAGCTCGCCACGCAGCTCGAGCGACAGGTTCAGACGAGCCTGGGCGGCCTCGAGGCGCTGCTTCGCGCCCTGGAAAAGATTCCCGGCCGCAAATCCGTTGTCCTGGTGAGCGCGGGACTCCTCGTCAGCGACCGTTCGGACGGTCGACCTGACGTCGGCGACATCGCCCGCGTCATGGGTCAGTCGGCGGCACGCGCCAACGCAACCGTCTACACCGTCCACATCGACACGACGCTCGGGGTCGGCCCACCATCTCGAAAGGGGCCTGGCAGTTCCGAGATGGCTCGCGACCGGGCGCTCTACGGCAACTGGTTGAGCGACTTCTCCCAATCGGCCGGGGGCCGACTCATCTACGTTCCTGTGGGGACGGCCGATTTCGCCTTCGACCGAATCCTGCGTGAGACGTCGGCGTACTATCTGCTCGGCGTCGAACCGGCGCCAGCCGATCGCGACGGCCAGCCGCGCAAACTCGGCGTCAAGGTCAATCGCAAAGGCCTCAGCGTGCGTAGCCGCCAGTGGGTGGTCATCCCGCCAAAGAGTTGATCCGGGGCCCCTTCGCTTGCCTCGGCGCGCCTGCCATGTTTTAATGCGCCGCAACCCCCGCGAAACACCCGCAACGGTTGATTCGCACACAACACAACAACGTCAGTGGCTTTTTCGTGATGTGTCTTGAGGCAACGCATGGCATCTCGGTATCAGCACGATCGAGTGGTTGGTAGTCAGGAGCATGGCGCACGCGCATCTCGATTGGCGTTTTCGCTGATCGCCCTCGCGCTTATCGCGAGCGTCGTCGTTGGCGTGGCGGCCGCCACGCGCAGCAACCGGTGGTGGTGGGACAATCTTGCCGGACCCGACAGCTCGAACTTCGTCACATCCGATCAAATCAAGAAAAGCAACGTCAACCAGCTCGAGGTCGCGTGGTTCTATCCGTACGCGCAGACCTTGTTCAACCCGATCGTGGTGGACGATGTGATGTACGTGCTCGGACGCAACAACTCGCTCATCGCGCTCGACGCAAACACCGGCAAGGAACTGTGGATTCACGAGGGCCTGGCCGGCATCACGAGCCGTGGCGTCAACTACTGGCAGAGCGAGGATGGCAAGGATCGCCGGCTGCTGTTTTCCATCAACAGCTTCCTCCAGGAGATCGACGCAAAGACCGGCAAGACCATCCTGACCTTTGGCGAAAACGGGATCGTCGATCTTCGCCATGGCCTGGCGCGCGCCGAAGCGTACGCCGGCAGGATCCAGTCGAACAGTCCTGGAAAAATCTGGAAGAACCTCCTCATCCTGGGCTCAGCGCCGGGCGAAGCGTTCGTGAATCCGCCGGGAGACATCCGCGCCTACGACGTCGTCACCGGCGAGAAGAAATGGCAGTTCCACACCGTGCCGTGGCCCGGTGAATACGGCTACGACACGTGGCCGAAGGAGGCCTACAAGTACGTCGGCGGCGTCAACAATTGGGGCTCGATGTCGGTCGACGAGGCCCGCGGCATCGTCTACATCCCGCTCGGATCGGCCAACTACGACTTCTACGGCGCGGATCGCATCGGACAGGATCTCTTTGCCAACTGCATCCTCGCGCTCGACGCGAAGACCGGCAAGCGCCTCTGGCACTTCCAGACCGTGCACCACGATCTCTGGGACTTCGATAACGTCTCGGCGCCGCAGCTCGTGACCATCCGGCAGAACGGCAAGAAGGTCGATGTCGTGGCGCACGCCGGCAAAACGGGATTTCTCTATGTGCTGGACCGCGTCACCGGCAAACCGATCTGGCCGATCGAAGAACGTCCTGTTCCCAAGAGCGAGATGCCCGGCGAGCAGGCCTGGCCGACCCAGCCCTTCCCGACCAAGCCGCCAGCCTTCGCCCGGCAATCGTTCTCGGTCGACGACGTGAATCCGTGGCTGGCCACGCCGGAGCAGTACGAGGCGATGAAGGAACGGGTCAAGAACGCGCGCAACGAAGGGATGTTCACGCCTCCGGGACTCACCGACACGATTTCGATGCCTGGCAACCAGGGCGGATCGAACTGGGGCACGACCGCTGCAGATCCGCAGAAGGGCATGGTGTTCGTCGTTGGCGTGAATCAGGTGGCGATCCTCAAGCTTGAAGACGTCACCAAGCGGACGCCGCCCGAAGGACGCGGCGGCGGTGGCAACAACGCCGCGCTTCAGGCGGGATTTCAGGGCTACCAGACCTACTGCCGGGCGTGCCATGGTGCCGACCTCAAGGGGGCCTTGCCTGGCGCCGCTTCACTCGTCGGCGTCACCGACCGGATGGGCGAAGACGCGATCAAAGCGGTCGTGACCGGTGGCAAAGGGCAGATGCGGCCGATCGACGGCATCACCGACGGGGAACTCACTCAGGTTATCGCCTACCTCGGCAACAGCAGTCCGACTGCCGGACGTGGACGTCTGGGTCGGGGCGGCGGCGGCAATGAGACCTTCCCGCCGGGACCGGTCGTCGCGAGCGGCGGCGCACCGCAGCCCCCACTTCCGCCTCGTCCGCTTGGACCTTTCTATCCAGGTTCCGGTGGAAACGCGGGCAACGCGCTTTATCCGGCTGACGTCAAGGACGTGCCGGCGAATCGCTACATGACCGACTACGGCGTGCTCGCAAGTTTCACCAAGCCGCCATATACGACGTTGACGGCGTACGATCTCAACTCGGGTGAGATCAAGTGGCAGGTGCCGAACGGCGATCACCCTGCCACCATGCGTGCGGGCGGTCCGGCGAACACGGGTGGTGTCGGTGCACGTTACGGCATCGTCGTCACCAAAGGCGGGCTCGTATTTCACGCGGGTAACGACGGCAAGGTACGCGCCTACGACGAGGACTCCGGTGAAGTGCTGTGGACCGGCACGTTCAGCGGCACCACTGGCGGCGTGCCTGTGAGCTACGAGGCCAAGGGACGCCAGTACTTCGTGATCATGTCGAACGAAGGCGGTGGCGGACGCGGTGGCCGCGGACGCGGAGGCGCGACCGAGGAGCCAGCGAATCCAAACACGCCGACGGGCGCGATTGCGTACGCGTTGCCGGAGAAGAAATAAGTCGGGATCCGTTGTGCGGGATCCGGGATCCGCAAAAGAGGAGCGCGGAATGCAACGCCGGGACTTTCTAATCAGTGCCGCGTCGATCGCTGCCGCGGCGACGAGCCGGTCGGTATGGGCGCAGGCGCCGAAAGGGGCCAAGCAGTCGACGCTCGATCGCATCGCGATCATGACGCTGAACTTTCAGAACATCCTGAAGGTGCCGGACGTCGACGACAACCCCAACCGGACGATCGAGCTGTTCGACATTGCGCAAATGATTGCGGACAAGTACGGCGTCCACAAGGTCGAGTTCCAGCACTATCACATTCCCTCGACCGAACCGTCGTATCTGAAGGATCTCCGCAGCCACATCGAGAAGAGCAAGTCGCGGATCACGCAGATCAACCTCGAGTTCTCCGGGTTGAACATGTCCGCGCCGAGGCTGCGCGATCGGCTCCAGGCTATCGATTTGACGAGGGCGTGGGTCGATCACGCCGTGCTGCTCGGGGCACAGCGTGTCATGATCAATCAGGGAGCCCAGGGTGGAACCACCAACGTGATGCCGAATCACGAGAACAAGGTGTACGGCATCCCCACGCTGAAGACGATGGCCGACTACGGCAAGTCCAAGGGCATCATCGTGTCGATGGAAACGCGCGGAGCTGGTGGTGGCGGCGGCGGACGACGCGGCGGCGGCGCCGGAACCGCGGGAGGGCCCGGCGGCGGCCAGGCGCCTGCCGGTGCGGCGGCCCAGCCAGCGACGGCACCGGCTCCATCTGCCGCTCCAGCTGCGCCCGCGACACCGCCGATGCCGCAGCCAGAAGTGTGGGCGCTGATGGCGGAGATACTCAAGGCGACTGGAGCTTCTGCCAACGTGGATGTTGGCGGCGCCGGCGCGGCGAACCAGGAAGAACTGCACCAGTGCCTCAAGATGCTGTTTCCGTACAACGCTGGCAGCATGCACACGCGCGTCAACACGCGATGGGATCTCACAACCGCGATCAACTACCTCGAGAAGGATCTCGGATACAAAGGGCTCTACACGATCGAAGCCAGCAACGGCCACGAGGGCACGCAGCAGATCTACGACGTTGTTGTTGCCACGCTGTGACACCCGTAGCGCGGCGCTTCAGCGCCGCGCCAGAGTCGGTAACGGGTTTTCCCCGCACTATGACGCGCGGCTGAAGCCGCGCGCTACGAGTGTCTCGTAGTACACAATTGCGACGTGATTCATTCGATAACGATCGTCATCCTCGTTCTCATCCTCGCCCAGGATCACTCCGGCACCTACCCCGCGGCTGACGTCGCCGGCGGCGCGCGTGTATATGCCGCCTTGTGCATCGGCTGTCACGGGCCCACTGGTACAGGCGTTGGCGGGATCGATCTTCGTCTGGGGCCGCTTCCTCGAGCGGCAACCGATCCGGCACTGACCGCGCTCCTGGCCAAGGGGATTCCCGGAACTGGCATGCCGGCGTTTCAGTTGAAGCCGGATGACGTTCGCACGCTCGTCGCGTTCATTCGGAGCGGCTTCGAGGGAAATACGACGACCGCCGTGGCTGGCGACGCGTCGAAGGGAAAAGCCATCTTCGAGGGCGCGGGGCGGTGCCTCACCTGCCATCGCGTCAGCGCCACCGGCCGCGACGTCGGCCCCGATTTGACGGACATCGGCCGGACACGCACGCCGGCCGCGATCCAGCGGTCGCTCGTCGACCCGACAGGATCGATGGTGCCGATCAATCGTCCCGTTCGCGCCGTCAAGCGCGACGGCACGATCATTACTGGCAGACGACTGAACGAGGATACTTACACCGTCCAGATCGTCACCGGTGAGGGACAGCTCGTCTCGCTCGTCAAAGCCGAACTTCGTCAATGGTCGGTGGACACAACCTCGCCGATGCCGTCCTACAAGGACACACTCGGGCCGGACGAATTGATCGACCTGGTCGCCTATGTCGCTTCGTTGAAGGGAACTCGACAGTGACCGTACTGCTTGCGGCGCTGCTCACGCTCGCCGCCCAGGCCGCGCCAGAACATCTCGTCCGCGCCGCCGATCAACCTCGGAACTGGCTGACGTATTCAGGCACGTACTCAGGCCAGCGCTACAGCACGCTCGCGCAGATCGATCGCACGAACGTGAAGAACCTGGAACTGAAGTGGCTGCTGCAGAACCAGGTGGCCGGTCCTTGGGAGTCATCGCCTCTCGTGGTCGACGGCATCATGTACCTCACCCAGCGGCCGAACGACGTCATCGCGCTCGACGCGCGGACCGGACGGATCTTCTGGATCTACAAGTACACCGGATCGCCGGAGTTCAAGGCGTGCTGCGGCGCAAACAATCGTGGTCTCGCTATTCTTGGCGGCACGCTGTTCATGGGCACCCTCGATGCGCACCTGGTGGCGCTCGACGCGAAGAGCGGCCGGGTGCTCTGGAACGTCGCCGTTGCCGAGTTTTCGCACGGCTATTCGATCACGCTCGCGCCGCTCGCGGTCAAAGACAAGGTCATCATCGGCGTCGGCGGCGGCGAGTATGGCATTCGCGGATTCATCGCCGCCTACGATGCGGCGACTGGAAAGGAAGCCTGGCGCTTCAACACAATTCCGTCGCCGGGCGAACCCGGTTCTGAAACGTGGAGCGGCGACGCCTGGAAGAGCGGCGGCGGCTCGCTGTGGGTCACGGGCACCTACGATCCCGCGCTCAATCTGACGTACTGGGGCATCGGCAATCCCGGACCGGATTTCAACGCCGCTCAGCGTCCTGGCGACAACCTCTATACCGATTCCGTCGTCGCGCTAGACGCCGACACCGGCAAGCTGAAGTGGCATTTTCAGTTCACGCCAAACGATCGATACGACTGGGACTCGACTCAGGTGCCTGTGCTCGTCGACGCCAACTGGAAGGGCACACCGGCGAAGCTCCTGATGCTCGCCAACCGCAACGGGTTTTTCTACGTGCTCGATCGAACATCGGGTGCGTTTCTCTTCGGCAAGCCCTTCGTGAAGGTCAACTGGGCAAGCGGCCTCGACGCGAAGGGGCGTCCGATCCAGACACCGCAGCCACCCGGCGCGACGACGTGGCCTGGGCAGCAAGGCGGAACGAGCTGGTATTCACCTTCGTACAGTCCACGCACCGGGCTCTTCTACATCCCAACCTGGGAGGATGTCTCCGGCGTGTTCACGAGCCAGCCGGCTCAGTATCAACCGGGCCAGAACTACTGGGGTGGAAACTACCGCGCGACCAGGCCCGCGCCCGACGCGCCGGTTGCGCCGAACATCCGGCGCGGCCCCATCAACAACTGGACCGATGCCGCCTCACACGGCGCCGTCGTCGCGCTCGATCCGCAAACAGGCGAGCGCAAATGGACGTTCCGGATGTACGACTTGACCGATGCCGGAATCCTGACGACGGCATCCGACCTGCTCTTTACAGGCGGACGCGAAGGCTATTTCCAGGCGCTCGACGCGCGCACCGGCGAACTGCTGTGGAAAAGCAGTCTTGGATCGGCGCAGATTCTGTCCGCGCCGATCACGTACGAAATTGAAGGCAAGCAGTACGTGACGATCATTTGCGGGAACGTGATGGCGGTGTATGGGCTGAGAGAGTGACACTCGTAGCGCGCGCTTTAGCACCGCGTCAGCGGCTGCGACGCGCGGCTAAAGCCGCGCGCTACGGGTGAGAGATCTACTTCGGCAACGCGAACGCCACGTAGCCCTTCGGCTGATCCTCTCGTGGAGTCCGGTTCGGTCCAACCCCGGGATCCGATGCCGTCATCAGCAGATACTGACGCCCCTTGTATTCGTACATCGAGGGAATGCCTCGGCTGGCCGCACCGAGCTGACGTTCCCAGAGCTGCTTGCCGGTTTCCGCATCGTAGACGTGCAGCTTGTCGTCGCCCCCGGCGACAAACACGAGGCCCGTCGCCGTCGGAATGACGCCGAACTTGAAATCACCGGCCGTGCCCGTGCCCTTCACGCCAAGGCTTGCGAGGCGCGGATCGTCACCGAGCGGCACCTGCCACCTGATCGTGCCCTTGTTCAGGTCGTAGGACGTCAGCGTCGTGAAAGGCGGTTTGACGATGTCCGAGTGCAGGCCGTAACCATCCATCGTGTAACGTAAGGCAGGCACGTCGATCCCTTCGGGGTACGGCTGGGCGCCCCGGCCGCCGCCGCCGCGCGCTCCACCGCCTTGCCGCACAACCGCCGGTCCCGACTGGACGACGGGCCCCGGCGGGAATGCCGGTTCCGCGCCGGCGCCCGCGCCACGGCCTCTTCCGCCGCGTCCGAAAGAGTCGGCCGAACTCAAGTAAGAGACGACTGCATCGAGCTCGCTCGCCGAGAGATGCGGAAGCGGCGGCATCCGCCCCTTGCCGTTCAGAACGGTCGAGCGCATCTCTTCCGTCGATAGCCGACCGGCGACGCCGATGAGCGATGCGCCATTCGGTGTGCCACTGCGATCGGCGCCGTGACACGCCTGGCAGTCGCGCTGAAACACCGTCAGGCCGGCGCCCCCCGCTCCGCCACGCCCACCGCGCCCGCCGCGTGCCGCCTCTTCCTCTGGTGTGAGCAGCCGCATAATCGCCGGGATGTCGTAGCTGATGACGTACACCGTGCCATCGCTCGGATTCGAAGACGTGCTGCCGAAATTCGATCCGCCGTTGTTCCCGGGCATGTGGATCGCTTCGCCGAATCCAATTGGCGTAAACAGCCCTTCGTTCCGGGCCTTCGTGATCCGCTGTCGGAATTGTTCACGCTGTTCATCCGTCAGCAGGTACGGATTGAGGTCGTCGACGGTGTATTTCTGCCGGGCAAATGGCGGCGGAGACGTTGGGAACGGCTGCGTCGGCCAGACTTCCTCGCCGGGAACTTCCGTCTTCGTCGGAACCGGCCGTTCTTCGATCGGCCACACCGGCTTGCCCGTCACGCGATCGAAGACATAGAGGAATCCGGTCTTGCCCGCCATCGCCACAGCCGGAATGGTCTTGCCGTCTTGCTTGATCGTCGTCAATTGCGGTGCTGACGTGTTGTCGTAGTCCCACAGATCGTGGTGGACATTCTGGAAGTGCCACAGGCGCTTACCGGTCCGCGCGTCGAGCGCAAGCAGGCAATTGGCAAAAAGGTTGGCGCCATGCCGATCGGCGCCGTAGAAATCGAACGTCGCGGACCCGGTCGGGAAATAGGCGATGCCCCGCTCCGGATCGATCGTGATCTCGCCCCACGTGTTGGTTCCGCCGATGTACTTCCACGCATCCTTCGGCCAGGTGTCGTATCCGAACTCGCCAGGATGGGGGACGGTGTGGAACTGCCACGCCACCTTACCGGTCTCGATGTCGTAGGCGCGCAGGTCGCCCGGCGGTGACATGTACGCTTCGCCGGTAGCCGAGCCGATCAGCAGAAGGTTTTCGAACACCTTGCCGGGAGTGTTCGACTGGATGCGGCCGATCTTCTCCTTGTCACGTCCAAGGCCTTCGCGCAGGTCGACGACCCCATCCTGACCAAACTTGACGATGGACTTGCCGGTCGTGGCATCGATTTCCTGCAGGTAATCGTTGATGCTGAAGATGAGCCGGCGATCCTTGCCGTCTTTGCTCTCCCAGTAGTTCATGCCTCGCCGGGTGATCCCTTCGAGCCCCTCATGAATCCAGATTTCCTTCCCGGTCTCGGCGTCAAGCGCCACGAGCGAATTGCTGCGGCCTTTGCCGTAAATAACGCCGCGCGCCACGATCGGATTGAACATGGTTTCGCCATACGGATACGTCCAGGCGACATCCAGCTTCGTGACGTTGGACTTGCTGATTTGCTTGAGCGTGCTGAACTTCGAATTGTCCGGCCCGCCGCCGTAATCGCGCCACTCGCGCGGATTCTGATCGCTCGCCGACATGGCCGTCGCCGCGATCGCGATGAGGAGACCAATTCTGCTGAGACGAAAGGTATGCCGCGCTATCGCTCGACCCCTCAATACCGCCATCAATGAGAACTCCTTCGGAGGTAAGACGGCGCTATTCTACAGGGTTCTGCAGGATTCCACAGGGTTCTGCCGGGTTCCGCCAGTTCGTTCGTGGTCGCTCCGACCTAGGCCATCGCGAGCGCGGCCTTCACTCGCGCGGGGGTGAAGGGGATTTGCCGGATGCGGATGCCCGTCGCGTCAAAGATGGCATTGCCGACGGCCGCCGCGATGACGGTGATCGCGGTTTCCCCAGCTCCGGTGGCTTCCGTGTCGTGGCGGTCGATCAGGACACTTTCGATCGTCGGCATGTCGTCGCCGAGCATGAGACTGTGATAGGTCCGCCAGTCGATCGACGTGACCTTCTGATCGTCCCAGGTCACTTCTTCGCCAAGCGCGCGGCTCAAACCCTGGAGCGCCCCCCCTTCCAGTTGATTGCGCATGCCATCGGGATTCGACACCGGGCCGCAGTCCTGCGCGACATACAAATGCTGCGCGGTCACCTTGCCCGTCGCCGTATTCACCGAGACGTCCGCGACTATCGCCACGTATCCGTTGTCGCCTTCGTAGACGACGCACGCCATTCCGCGCCCCGATGCGAGACCCGTACGAGACGCGCCAGGTTTGGGAGACGGCCGTGGCTGCCAGTTCGCCGCTCTCGCGGCCTCGACGATCACGTGCTTGAGCCTCTGGTCGCTCAGATGACGCATCCGATAGTCGACCGGATCCGCCTTGACCTGCGCGGCAATCTCGTCGATCAGGCATTCGTGCGCGAACGTGTTCTGGAGCCTCGACGGGGACCGGAGCGGCCCGGTAAAGAACGGTGAGGCAACGGTATGCGTCAGCACCCGCTCGCTCGCGACGATTCCGGCGCCGCCCGCGGTACCGCCCACGCGGCCAGTGACGTACGACGGAGCGGCATTGCTGCCATTGTTGAAGCCACCGGGCTCCGTCGCCGCGCGTGGCGCAAACGGGGCCGGTGAAAACCCGGCGAGCATGCCGGTGACGACGTTTCCTGGCGTGTTCGTGCCGGGGCGGCCGCCGAGCGACGCGTTCCACGATTCGCAGTCCCACGCGACGATGGTGCCGTTGGCATCGAGGCCGACGCGCTGGTCGATGACGTAGGGGAAGCCGTAGTTCTCCCATGCCATCTCGTCCTGTCGCGATAACTGCACGCGCACCGGCTTACCGACCGCCTGCGACAGGAGTGCCGCGTCGTACGACACCGTATCCGCGCCATTGATGCCGTAACAGCCGGCGCCACGCACGAACACGACCCGCACGTTGTCTGCAGGTACGCCCAGCAGCATCGCAACGCCGCTTCGCGTCGGGTACGCCGACTGCGTCGGCGACCAGACGGTCGCTTTGCTGCCCTGGACGTCCGCCACCGCGCACGACGTCCCCATCGATCCGTGCATCTGATAGGGGTGCAGGTAAGTGGCCTTGACCACCGACCCGGCTTTCGAGAGCCGATCGTCGACGTCCTTCGAGTTGACGACATACGCATCGCGCGATGGCTGCTTGCGGAGAAAATCGTAGAGGTCGCGCTGCGCTGGCAGTCCGCGCCCCGGTGTCCATTGGACTTGAAGCTTCTGCGCCGCCTGCCGCGCCTGCCACGGCTTCTCGGCAACGACGCCAACGAAGTTCTTCCGCGTCACGACCTTCACGAATCCCGGCAAGCCTCGGACGGAATTCTCGTCGACAGCGGTCAACGTCGCGCCAGCCTCGGGTGGCCGGACGACGACGCCATGCAGCATGCCTGGAACCCGAACGTTGTGAACGAACTCGAACTGCCCCGTCGCCATCGACACCATGTCGAGGCGTGGAACAGACTGGCCGAGCACCTTCCACTCGCCGGCGGGCTTCCGCTTCGCCTGAGGGTCCAGCTGCAGATTGAACGCTTTGCCCGACAGGAGCTCGCCGTACGCGACTCGCTTCGAGCGATCGCTCTTCACCGAAATAACGCCGGCATCAAGCAGGAGCTGATCTCGATTCACACCAAGGCGCGTGGCCGCCAGCCCGAGCAACGCTTCCCGCGCCGTCGCCGCCGCCAGCGCCAGGTTGCGGTCGTTGAAGTTCGTTGGCGTCGACTGGCTCCCCGACGTCGTCCCCTGATCGGGGCACACGTCGGTGTCGCACTGAATCAACCTGACCGCGCTCAGGGGAACCGACAGCTCCTCGGCAACGAGCTGCGTCTGCGCGGTGAACATCCCCTGCCCGAGATCGCACTTGCCGGTGTATGCGGTGACCTTCCCGTCAGCGCCAATCGCGATCCACGAGTCGAGCCGCCGCGGATCGATGTGAGATGCGCGCGTGTCGAACGGCCCCTGCGCGCCAGCGAGCGGCAGCGCCGAGGCGGCGCCGAAGCTCACGACGAGCACTCCGGATGCCTTGAGAAAGTCGCGACGCGAGAATCCGGCGCGCTCGAAGGCGTTCCTCGCATCGGGCGTCATCGCACACCCCCGGCCTGGTACCGCTTGATCGCGCGAAGCATTCGAACGTTGGTAAAGCATCGGCACAGGACGGTCGACATCGCCTGCTGAATCTCGGCGCCGCTCGCTTTTGGGTTCTGGTCGAGCAGCGCTTTCGCCGTCAGGATCACGCCGCTCAGACAGAAGCCGCATTGCGCGGCCTCCTCGTCGATGAATGCCTTCTGAATCGGGTGTGGACGCTCGATTGTGCCGAGCCCTTCCAGGGTGGTGACCTCCGCGCCGCTCACGGCGCTCACCGGCGTGACGCACGATCGCATCGCTCGTCCTTTGACGATCACCGTGCATGCGCCGCACTGCCCGAGCCCGCATCCGAATTTTGGACCGCGCAGCGCGAGGTCGTCACTGAGCACGTAAAGGAGCGGTGTGGCCGGATCGACGTCGATCGTATGAGGTTTGGAGTTGACGGTAAGAGTGATGGAGCTCATGTGGGTTGAGGGTACGAAGGGATGACGTGGGTGTCAAATTGCGTTGGTGTCTCGGAGATTGCGAAGGTAACGGAGAAGATTCACAACGAAGGAACGAAGGTTCTTCGTTGTGAATCTTCTTCGTTCCCTTCGTAACCTCCAGCCACCACCTCCACGCTCGTATACAATCCCCACCATGAGCAGGCGTCCCACTTCCCGGCGAGAATTTCTCGTCGGCACCACAGCGGCACTGATCTCGGGCCGGATGGCTCGCGCGCAGCGGCCGCCGCTGACGGCGCAACAGGTCGCGGATCGAATCCGCTCCAGCGTCGGCGTCCCGTGGCGCCCGCAGTCGCTCGACGGGTTCAAGGTCGGCGACCCTTCCACGCCTGTCACTGGCATCGCCACGACTGTGATGGTCGACATCAACACGCTGAAGCGCGCGGTCGCCGACCGGCAGAATTTCATCGTCACGCAGGAACCAATCTTCTATTCGAATAACGACGATCCAGGGAACCGCGCGAAGGACGCCGTCTATCTCGCGAAAAAGGCGGTGATCGACGAGCATCGGCTCGTCGTCTGGCGTTTCGCCGAACACTGGAACGCTCGCCAGCCCAATGAAGCCGCCAAGGCTCTTGCGGCGTCGTTGAAGTGGACGGGAGCCGAAGCACCTGATGCGCCGCAACTGTATCGGGTACCCGAAACGACGCTTGCCGGTCTCGTCGGGCAGGTGCGAAGCCGCCTGCCGTTGCGCGGCGGGCTGCGGATGGTCGGCCAACCGGGGATGCGGGTGCGAAGCGTCTATCTCTCCCCCGGGACGACGTCGCTGGCAAACGCGGTGGGGAGCCTTCAGAAAGCGGACGTGATTCTGGCTGGCGAGCCACGCGAGTGGGAGGCCATTCCCTATGCGCTCGACACGTGGTCGGCGGAACGAGGCAAAGGTCTAATTGCGATTGGGCGGGTCGTGTCCGAAGGGCCGAGTGTTCACGCCTGCGCGACGTGGATTCGGTCGATCCTCCCTGATGTTCGCGTCGAATCCATCCCCACCACCGATCCGTACTGGAGCGTCAACGTATGACCGCCCAGCAGGTCGTCGAGCGCATTCAGCAGAAGCTGCAGGAACTGAAGATCAACTGGCGGGCACAAACTGTCGATACGTTCAAGGCTGGCTCACCCCAGACGGAGGTGCGGGCCATCGCCACGACCGGCATGGCGACGTTCGATGTCCTCCACCGCGCCGCTGCGGCTGGTCGAAACTTCGTCATCACTCACGAGCCCACCTTCTACAATCACATGGACCAGACCGCCGATCTCGAGGCGGATCCGATCTATCAGGCGAAGCAACGCTTCATCAAAGACCACAACCTCGTGATCTTCAGATTTCATGACCACGCGCACGCGCTGCAGCCCGACCCGCTCGTCGCGGGGTCGGCACGAATGCTCGGGTGGACGCAGTACGCGTCCCCGAACGAGCCACGCATTTACGTCCTGCCAACCACGACGCTTCGCGCGCTCGCGGTCGACGTGGCGGCGAAGCTCAAGGGACGGGCGATTCGCGTGGCCGGCGATCCCGATATGAAGGTGACCCGGGTTGCACTTGGACCCGGCTACGGCGTGCCCGCGCTGACGACCTCGATCGACGTGGCCGTCGGCGGAGAGACTGCCGAGTCGGGCGGCAACGCCGAGTACATTCTCGACGCTGCGGCCGACGGTCAGAAGAAAGGCATGATCCTGCTCGGCCACATGATGTCGGAGGACTGGGGCATGCGCGAAGTCGCCGAGTGGCTGGGACCGCTGGTACCGGAAGTCACGGTCGAGTGGATTCCGGCCGGTGAGCCCTTCACCATGGCCAAATGAAATGCTGAATGTTGATTGCTGAATGCTGATTGACCGGAGTTGCCAATGAGCACGATCACTTCACGATTGTCGCGCCGCGCATTGAGTACGCTCGTTGTCGGAGCATTC
>Ga0070664_100001001_pt1 | contig 22164 bp, 24 predicted proteins | sample KBSC73metaG_FD_65863 | JGI IMG/M metagenome (GOLD analysis project Ga0070664, IMG submission 65863) | Corn rhizosphere microbial communities from Kellogg Biological Station, Michigan, USA - KBS C7-3 metaG | ecosystem: Host-associated > Plants > Roots > Rhizosphere > Soil ... | reverse complement strand
GACGTCGCTCGCCGGATCAGACGACGAGCGCGTCGATCTCGGCCGGGCTGAGCCCGGCCTCGGTCAGCACCTGCCGGGTGTGCTCTCCCAGTCGGGGCGCGGGAGCCGATGCCGGGTAGCCGAGGTGGAGCGGCGTCGCCAGCACGCCGGGCCGGGGAAACAGACCCCGCTCCGCCAGGTGCGCGTCGCGCTGGACCTCGGCGGGCACCAGCACCGGCTCCACGCACGCATCCAGCCCCGCCAGACGCTCTTGCCAGGTCGCGAGCGAAGCCCCCGCGAACGTTCGCGCCAGCAGCCCCCGCACCCGCTCCGCCCCCTCACCACCGCCGTATGCCTCCACCGTGAGGTCCCCGAGCCCGAGGCGCTCGCACAGCGCGGCGAAGAACTTCGGCTCGAGCGCCGCGACCGCCAGCCACCGCCCATCACCCGTCCGGTAGAGCCCGTAGCATGGGAGCCCGCCGTCCAGCGCGCCGTGCCCCGCGGGCGGCACGGGCAGACCGAGCTGCGCCGGCCCGAGGTGGAGCGCGCCGAACGACGTCGCCGCCTCGGCCAGCGAGACGTCGACCAGCCGCCCCCGACCCGTCGTCGCCCGCTGCAGGAGCGCGGCCAGGATCCCGCTCACCGCGATCCACGCTCCGCCGATGTCCGCCACCTGCGCCCCCGGCATCGCCGGCCCGCCGTCGCGCCCCCCCATCGCCAGGAGGCCCGCCCGCGCCACGTAGCCCAGGTCATGTCCGGCTCGCAGCCGATCGGGTCCGGTCTGCCCGAAGCCGGAGAGCGCACACACCACCAGCCGCGGAAACGCCTGGAGCAGCGCCTCGTGTCCCAGGCCGAGGCGATCCATCACTCCTGGCCGGAAGCCCTCGACCAGGACGTCACAGCCGGCGAGGACGCGTCTCACCGCCTCCACCGCGCCGGGGCGCTTCAGATCGAGCACCAGCGACCGCTTGCCTCGGTTCAGCGCCCCGAACAGCTCGCCCGCGCCCCCGGGAGGCATCTGGCGGGTCGCATCGCCCTCGGGGGGCTCGAGCTTCAACACCTCCGCCCCGAGGTCCGCGAGCACCAGCGTCGCGTACGGACCCGGGGCGAGGCGCGTGAGGTCCAGCACCCGCACGCCGGAGAGCGGCAGGTCCGGATCCCGCGCGCTCTGCCCGGAGTGACTCAGGTCAGCAGCTTCCCGAGCTTCATCGCCAGGCCCATGTCCATGGGCTTGAACTTCAGCTTTCCCTGCATCGCCGCCATCTGTGCGTTGAGCTGCTTGTTTCGAATCTTCACCAAGTCCTGGTCGCTCACCGTGACCGTCATCTTCGGCGTGCCCTCGGCTCCGCTCTTCACCCAGTCCGAAGACCTCGTGGTGTCCAGCGTCCAGGTGCCGCCCTGATCACCGGTGATGACGAAGTGGATGACCGCGTTCAGCTCCTTCGCCAGCTCGGGCTTCGCCGTGAGGAGCTCGGGGATGTTGTGCTCCAGGATGCTCTTGGGGGTATCCGACATGTTCCGCCTCCTCGCGGGCTCGCGCTGACTCGCAAGTCAAACGAGTGCGCGGCGGCGGACCGTAGCGACCGCCCACGCGACGCGTCAAGGCGTCTCGGCAGGCACCGCGCCCCGCACCGCCGCGAGCAGCTCCGACAGCTCGAACGGCTTCGCCAGCCAGCCGAGCGCGCCGATCTCCCTCGCCTTCACCGACACGTTGCGATCGGCACTGAGGACGATGATCGGCGGCCGCGCCCCGGGCGCCAGGCTGCGCGCGAACTCCCAGCCGTCCATCACCGGCATCATCAGGTCCAGCAGCACCAGGTCCGGCAGCCCCTGCTCCAGCCGCTGCAACGCCTCGCGCCCGTTGCGCGCCCGCTGGACGTCATAGCCCTCGACCTCGAGGATCTCGGCCAGGGCATCGAGGATGTCCGGGTCGTCATCGACGACCAGGACCCTTCGGACAGGGCCTCGTTTCCGATGCTTGGGGGAATTTCCGCCCATCGCTCCAATCCGCTGCCCGGTTCTCAACGATTGTGCACCGAGGCGTCGGGAACCTCGCAGAAAGTACACCGGGAGTACGACGCGTCGTTGGCTCGTGGACGTCCGAGGCGTGCATAGCAGTCCTCAGCCCGTGGACCGCATCGACGACAGCGCCGTCCGGTTCCTCTCCCTGGCCAGTCACGAGCTCCGGGGGCCTCTGGCGACCGTTCGCACGTACGCGGCCCTCCTCGCCTCTCCTCGCTTCGCCCTCGACGAGCGGGTGCGTGCGGCGGTCGAGGTGATGCTCCGCAACGTCGACCGGGCGCTCGGCAGCTGGGAGCTCCTGGCCGAGGCCTGGCGGCTCGACATCGGCGGTCTCCTGCTCGACCTCCGCGAAGAGAACCTCCTGCCGGCACTCCGGGGGAGCGTCGACTCGGCCCTCACCTCCGCGCGTGCGCAGAGCGTGCGCCTGGAAATCTCGCTGCCACAAACGGTGCCCAGCGTCCGGATGGACCCCGACCGCATCCATCTCGCCCTGTCCGGAGCGTGGTCGCACGTGCTCGCACGGAGCCACCCCGGCGCGGCAGCCGGCCTCACCGCGCGCGCGTCGCCCGACGGCTGCGAGCTGACGTTCTGGGACTCCGGCCCCGCGCTCACCCCGGACGTCGAGGCCCACGTCTTCGACCGCCGCTGGCAGGCCTTGCGGGAGCACGAGCTCGGCTCGGCGTTCCGGATGGCAATGGCCGGGGCCCTCGTGCAAGCTCATGGCGGCCGGGCCCGCGTGGGAAGCAACAACGGCCGGACGCTGTTCCAGCTCGTCTTCCCTGCCTCGAGCTGAGCCCGAGGGTCGCACGAGCCCTCGCCTGTCCTCTCCGGGGGAGGTGACGACGGTCCGCGTCGCCGGTCAGGCGCTTGCGTGAGGGGGGGGGATGGTGTCTACCGTTGTTCGGTCCTACGACAAGGTTGGTCTATGTTCGGTCTCAAGATGGGTGAGCTGCTGATCATCTTCCTGGTCATCCTGGTGCTCTTCGGGGGCACCAAGCTGCCCCAGCTCGGCTCGTCGCTCGGCCAGGCGATCCGGAACTTCAAGAAGGGCTTCGGCACGGAGGCGGAGGGGCAGGCCGAGGCCAACCGGCAGGATTCGCTCACCACCGGCGGCACGGACGCGAACAAGACCGGGGCCCGCGCGCCCGCCTCCGCGAGCAAGGACGCCTGAAGCGGGGTCCGCCCGCACTGCCCCCACCCGACACCAACCCCGGCTCCCCCGACGACCGTCAGTCGGCGATCTTCTCCCCGTCGTAGAGCTTGTCGAGGATGGCCTGGTACCGCTGGGTGCAGGCCTTCCGCTTCACCTTGAGAGTCGGCGTGAGGTCTCCGGACTCCTGGGTGAAGTCGTGGTCCATCACGTGGAAGCGCTTGAGCTGGTTGTACGGCGGCTCGTGAGCGTTCAGCGTGTTCAGCACCTTCTGCACGGCGGCGACGATCTCCGGCCGCGCCGCGACATCGGCGTACGAGTCCGGAGGGGTGATTCCTTGATCCTGGAGCAGCTTCCGGGCTGCCTCTTCGTTCACCGCGATCAGCACCGACAGGTACTTCCGCTTGTCTCCGTGGACCATCGCCTGACTGATGAGCGGGAAGGTCTTGAGGCTGTTCTCCAGATTCTGCGGGGCGACGTTCTTGCCTCCGGCGGTGACGATGATGTCCTTCTTGCGATCGGTGATGCGGACGAACCCCGCCGGGTCGATTTCCCCGATGTCGCCCGAGTGCAGCCAGCCATCGGGCTCGATCATCTCCCGCGTCGCCTCGGGCTGGTTGAAGTAGCCCTTCATGATGTTCGGACCGCGAATGAGGATTTCCCCGTCCGAGGCGATCTTCACCTCGCAACCCGGCATCGGAGGCCCCACCGTGCCGATGCGCGCTCGGCCCGGCGGGTTCACGGTCGCCCCTCCGGTGGTCTCGGTGAGGCCGTAGCCCTCGAGGACCTCGAAACCCAGCATGTCGAAGAAGAAGGCGATCTTCCTCGAGAGCGGCGCGCCACCCGACACGAACAGCCTCATCTTCCCGCCGAGCTTCTGGTCGAGCGTGGCCTTCACCTTGCTGAACACCAGCTTCCTGGCGAGGGTGAGCGAGAGCGAATCGTGGCTCCGGCCCTGCAGCCGTGCCTCGACCGACTCCTCGAACAACCGCATCGCCCAGCGGAACAGCTTCCCCGCCACGCCGGGCTTGGACATGCCTCCGGAGACCACCGCGTTGTAGATCTTCTCGAAGATCCGGGGCACCGCGGGGAGGATGGTGGGCGAGGTCTCCCCGATGTCCGCGAGCAGCGTGTCCGTGCTCTGGGCGAAGATCATCCGGTAGCCGAGACCCACCCACGCCGCCTTCACGTCCTGGGCGAAGCTGTGGGCCAGGGGGAGGAAGAGCATCACCGCGTCATCCGGCCGGAGGACCTGGAGCGTGGTCAGTGCCCTCGCCTCGAAGGCAAGATTCCCGTGGGTGAGCATCACGCCCTTCGGAGCGCCGGTCGTTCCCGAGGTGTAGATGAAGCAGCAGGGGTCGTCGATGCGGAGGGTGCCGATCCGCTCCTCGAACTTGCGGGGCTCCTTCTGATGCAGAGGCGTACCCTCGGCGAAGAGCTTGGCCATGGACACGTCCGTCCCGGAGCCCTCCTCCTCCATGGTGATCACCTGCCGGACCGCGGGGCAGTCCCGGAGGACGGAGCGAGCACGGATGAAGCGTCCGGGCTGCTTCCCGGCGCTCCGGTCGTGGTCGACGAAGAGCATCACCGACCCGGAATGCTGGAGGACGTACTTCACCTCGTCGGGTGTGTTGGAGGCGTAGATCGGCACGGTGATGGCCCGCGCCGCGCAGATCGCCAGGTCCGCCACGCACCACGGCAGCGAGCTGTCGGCGAAGATCGCCACCCGGTCGCCGGGCTGGATCCCTCGGGCCACCAGCGCGGCCGAGAGGTGCCGAACGTCGCCGAGGATGGTCTGCCAGTCGACGTGGGTCCACTTGCCGAATCTCTTGTGAGTCGCGGCCTCTTGATGCGGGGTCCGGCCCGCGCGCTCCTGCAACAGGTGCAGCAGCGTCCCGCCGGTCGACGCCTGGCTCGCCACCTGGCTCTCGGCTCTCATCGTGCGCCCTCCTTTTCCATCTGAGCCGCGATCTTCTTCGCGATGGACTTGACCCGTGCGTCCTCCGCCGGGTCGGGGTCGTGCCCTTCTGCCACCTTCGCCAGCTGTGCCTTCGCTCCGGCGACGTCACCATCTCGCCAGAGCGTCTCGGCCAGCCAGGCCGTCGCCCGGAGATTGTTCGGATCGAGCGCCAGCGCCTTGCGGTACCACGTCGCCGACTTGCCGAGGTTCCGCTTGGGCCAGGGCAGCTCGAAGAAGTACCGGCCCTTGGCGATAAGTGGCATCTCGTGCTGGAACCGCTGGTCGAGCTCGATCGCCTTGTCCAGCCGCTCGTTGAACTTGCTCTCCAGCCCCTCGCCGAGGGCCTTCAGGATCCCCACCGCCTGGCTGTAGATGCCGATGCCCGCTGCGGCGTAGTAGTACCCACCGACCCACGTGGACCTGGCCTTGGCCATCCGGTCGCCGAGGTCCCAGACCTCCCGACCGAGCTTCTGCTTCCGGTCGTTGTTCTCCTCGCCGTCACCGACCCAGAGCGTGGCACGGGCCAGCCGGTACATCCGGTCGACATCGTCGGGCTTCGCGGCCACCGCTGCCTGGCCCTGACGGATGCCCTCCTCGGCCTTGGCCGGGTCGCCGCGGTCACGCCACAGCGCGTCCAGCGTCGCCAGCACGGGGTCCCCGGAGGTGGGAGGAGCCCCGGCGTCCGGACCGTCCGCGGCCATCACCGCCGGACAGGCGAGGAGGAAAAAGAAACACGTCCAGCGCATGGGTGACGGCCCGCGTAACACGCGGCCGTCGCCAGTCGCAAGGAAGGTGCGGCTGCTGGCGCGGCGCGTCAGCAGCCTCTCCCTACGAGGAAAGGCGCCGGTCGGAACCGGCGCATCTCAACCAGGGACGACGATCAGGCGGCGTCGGCCTCGGCCGGCGTCTCGAGCTGCTCCTCGTCCTGGTTGAACGCGGAGAGATACCGGGCGAGGAAATGCTTCGTCTTCAGCTCGACCTGACGGACGCGCTCGCGGCTGACGCCCCAGCGCTGACCGAGCTCCTCCAGGGTCCGCGGCTTGTCCTGCGTGAGCCGCTCCTGAACGATGTCCCAGCCGAGGTCGCCGATCCTCTTGCGCACCTTGGCCAGCGCCTCCTGAACGTCCTCGTCCTGCTCGCGACCGAGGAACGTGTCCTGAGGACCGAGTCCCGGCTCCTCGAGCCGATCGAGGAACGTGGTGTCGCCGTCCTCATCGATCGTGGTGTCGAGGCTGAAGTCCACCATCGACCCGCGCTCCGACTCGCCGCCGCGCACCTGGCTCCGGTTGTCCTTCAGGTACCGCGTGATGTACGCGCGGATCCACCACACCGCATAGGTGGCGAAGCGGACGTTCTTCTTCGGGTCGAAGTGCTCGATCGCCTTCATCAGGCCGACGTTGCCCTCCTGCACGAGGTCGTCGAGCCGAGCACCGCGATGGGCAAACTTCTTCGCGACCGCCACCACGAAGGGGAGGTTCGAGAGCGCGAGGGTATCGCGGGCCGAGGCATCACCCTTCCGGGCGCGCCGGGCCAGCTCATACTCCTGCTCACGGGTCAGCTGGGGGCGACCGCCAATCTGGCGGAGGTACGAGGAAAGACTTTCGGAACGGGCTGCTGAGGCCATGGTCTCAAACCTCCTTTCGTCGGATTTGCTGAAGTGATGAAAACCCCGAGGGGCCTTCAGAGGCCCTTCTTGGACGCACGAAGGGCCACAAGGTTTCGCCGCGCTGCAACAGCCGGGAACCTGGGCATTCTTCCCTCTTACGAGGGGAATCGGCTGCGCTTGCGCCTCACCGACGGGCGGGAGGGCAGCACCCCGAGGAAGCCCGGAACTGCTCGGGTTTTCCCTATGCGAGTCGCGCGCAAGGCCGTCGCGGCGCTGCGACTCCCCCCACCCTAACGAGGTCACTGAGACGTTTCACGGAGACGCCTTCTGTACTGCTCGTTCGAGTGCTCGGCGCCCCCCCCCGGGCGGCCGACCGGGGTGTTCGCAGAGAAAACGAGTTCTCTGAGACGTCGCTCGGGGGCAAAACGAGTTCTCTGAGAGGTCGATTTCAGAGAGGTCGATTTCAGTCCGGCAGGAACTTGCCGGGGTTCAGAAAACCCTCGGGGTCGAAGACCTGCTTGAGCTTTCGCTGGAGAGCCAGGACGGCGGGCGCTTGCTCGAGCGGCAGGAGGTCCTTCTTGGCCAGGCCGATGCCGTGCTCGCCGGTGATGGTCCCGCCCAGCTCGATGGCCACCAGCGCCATCTGGCGGAGGGCCTCGTCGACCTTCGGCCGCTCATCCACTGACTCGAAGAGGATGTTCGCGTGGAGGTTCCCGTCGCCGGCGTGCCCGTAGGTCGCGACCGTGAGCCCCAGCGCCTGACCGATGGCCTTGCACCGGTCGATCATCTCCGGGATGTGCGAGCGCGGGACGACCAGGTCCTCGGAGAGCTTGTGCTTCGCCAGCCCCCGCAAGGCGATGCTCACCGTGCGGCGCGCCGCCCACAGCTTCTCCCGCTGTCCCTCGTCCTGCGCCAGCCAGGTCTCCTTTGCACCGTGCTGCTCGGCGATCTCGCCCAGACGCGCGAGCTCGCCGAACACCGCCTCGGGCACGTTCCCGTCGACCTCGGCGAGCACGCAGGCCCCGGTCGCTGGCGGAAAGTTGAAGCCCTTCCCGTCCACCGCCTTCACCGCCAGGTCATCCATCAGCTCGAGCGTCCGCGGCAGCACTCCCGCCGCCAGGATCGCGCTCACCGCCCGGGCCGCCTGCCGCACGTCGGAGAAGACCAGAAGCGCGGTCTGCACCTCGCGCGGCAGCGGCAGCAGCTGCAGGGTGATCTCGGTCGCGATACCCAGCGTCCCCTCGCTCCCCACCAGGAGCCCCACCAGGTCGTAGCCGGCCACGCCCTTGATGGTGCGCCGCCCGACGCGAAGCACCTCCCCATCGGGCATCACCCACTCCATGCCCAGGACGTACTCCCGGGTGACCCCGTACTTCAGCGCCCGCGGCCCGCCGGCGTTCTCGGCGATGTTCCCGCCCAGGGTGCACCACCCCCAGGAGTTGGGATCCGGCGGATAGAAGAGGCCCTTCGCCTCCACGGCCTTCATCAGATCCCCGGTCACCACCCCGGGCTCGACCACCGCCACCAGGTCCTCGGTGGAGATCTCCTTGATCGCGTTCATCCGCTCCACGCTGAGGACGATTCCCCCGTGGACCGGCATCGAACCGCCGCTCTTCCCGCTCCGCGCACCGCAGGGAGTCACCGGCACCCTGTGCTCGCGGGCGATCTTCAGGACCCGCGACACCTCCGCCGTCGTCCCCGGCAGCACCACCAGGTCCGCCGGGGTGGTCCCCAGATCCGACTCGTCGCGCCCGTAGTCCGAGAGCGCGTCCGCGTCGCTCTTCAAGGCGCCCGCTCCGAGCGCCTCGAGCAGGGCGGCCCGGCACGCCTCCAGCTGCTGCTTCGTAGGACGGTTCATCCGAACATCTCCACCAGGCTTCCGCTCATCGCCAGCGGGGCCTCGGTACAAAGGAACGTCACCACCCGCGCCACCTCGGCGGGGGTCATCTCCGGCTCCCATCCGGAGCCCTTCAGCATGTCGGTGTCGGTGCTGCCGGGGAGGACCGCTGCCACCAGCACGTTGCGCTCCTTCACCTCGGCGGCGAGCGCCTGGGTGAATCCGTTCAGCCCCCACTTGCTCGCGCAGTACGCGGTCATTCCCGGCGTCCCCAGTCGCCCGCTGATGGAGGAGACGTTCACCACCCGTCCCCAGCGCCGCTCGGCCATCGCCGGGACGCAGCGCCGGCACAGGTAGAAGGGCCCACTGAGGTTGACCGCCAGCACGCGGTCCCACTCGCTGTCGGTCATCTCCGAGACCGGCCTGCGGAGCGCCACGCCCGCGTCGTTCACCAGCACCTCCACCGGACCGAGGCCGCGCTCCACGCTCGCCACCGCCTCGTCCAGGCTCCGGGGATCGGCCACGTCCGCGGCCAGACCCAGCGCCCGGGCACCGCGCGCTCGCAGCGCATCGGCGACGACGAGGCTTCCCGGCTCCGTCGTGGAGAGCACGGCCACGGCCGCGCCCGCCTCGGCCAGCTGCTCGGCCACCGCCTTGCCGATTCCCCGAGAGCCACCGGTCACCAGCGCGACCCGCCCGGCGAGACCGCTCACCACGCCCCCCCGGCCGCGGTGATGCGCGCCCAGAGCTCGCGGCGGAGCATCCCGTCCTTCCGGAGCACGCCCTCGTACGCCTCGGCGTGGGTCACCGCGTCCCGCTGCTCCTCGCCCCGCACCCTGAGGCACGCCTGATGGGCCTCGAGGATGCACGCCGCGCCCGGACTCTCCAGAGCGCGAGCCAGCGAGCGGGCGACCCCGCGAGCCAGCTGCTCCTGGAGGATCAGGCGGTGGGCCCAGGTATCGAGCAGCGCCGCGAGCCGCCCGAAACCCACCACCCAGTCTCCCGGGACGTAGGCGATGTGTGCACGCCCCTCCACCGGAAGCAGGTGATGCGGGCACATCGAATGGAAGCGAAGGCCGGTCACCACCACCAGCTCGCCCCGGGAGCTCTCGGGCACGGGAATGCGCTCGGCGAGCACGGCGTCGGGGTTGCGACCGTAGCCGTCGAGGAAGTGCCGGGCCCAGGCCTCGGCCACGCGGGCAGGGGTGTCCACGAGCTCCGGGTCCTCGAGCGACAACCCGGAGGCCTCCAGGAAGGACTGCACCGCGCGCCGCATCGCCTCGAGGTCCGGCACCTCGCCGGCATGCGGGCTCTCCGAACCCGCGAGCGGAGAGGACGCGCGCCCGGCGGCGCGGGAACGCCGGCTCAATCCGCGCTGTACGTGACGCAGTACTCGGGGGTTTCCCACAGGCGGAGCTCCTTGAGCTGGGGAAGCTGCGGCTTCAGCCGGTCCCAGATCCAGACGATCACGTTCTCCGCGGTGGGGTTCTCCAGGAAGTCGTTCAGGGTGTGGTGATCGCACTGGTTGAGCGCGAGCTCCCAGCTCTTCTTCCGGATCTCCTCGAAGTCGATGATCATCCCGTCGCGCGGGTTGGGCTTTCCGGTCACCACGACCTGAAGCTTGTAGTTGTGCCCGTGCATCCGGAAGCACGGGCCATCGTAGTAGGGCAGCCGGTGCGCGGCGCAGAAGTGGAAGTCGACCGAGAGGTCCATCGGCATGAACTGGTCGTAACCCCGATCTCCCCATGCGGCAAGCCCGGCCCCTCGCCGAGCCTCCAGCCAGCACACTCCCCTACGCCCGCGCCGGCCCGCCCGAGAGCGACAGGCGGTTGCGCGCCGCAGACAGCTGCTGCCGGAGCGATTCCACCTGCCGCCGCACGTCCTCGAACCCGCCGGTCCCGGCCTGCTCAGCGAGCTCGCGCGCCCGGGCCACCAGGGCGTCCAGCTCCACCGCCGCCGCCGCCAGGCTCTCGGGACTCCCCTGACCCTCGAAGGACCCGGCCACCCGGTGCGTCTGCTGGCCGAGCTGCTCGAGCGAATCCATCAGCAGCTGCAACTCGGCACTCCTGGCCTGCAGCTCGAGTGCCCGGGCATGCGCCCTGGTCGTGAGCTCCTCCTGGGTCCGCCGGCTACGGTCGATCGCACCGATCAGCGCACGGGCATGAATGCCGATCTCCGCCTCGAGCGGAACCAGCGCTGTGAGCGCTGACGCAGTTCGCTCGATCTGCTTGCGGGTGGTCAGTGAACCGTGCAGCGCACGCTCGACCACCTCCCGGAGCCGCCGGAGCGTGCCGTCCAGCGCCGCCGCAGCCTCGACCAGATCCGGCCCGTCCGGACCGAGGCTCATGCGTGCTCTCCCCGGACTTCCAGAAAGCGCCGGGGGAGAGAGATATCCGGGCCGGTCACGGTGGCCAGCACAGCGCCCCCGGTCCCCGCCGTGCGAAGAAACGGGTGCTCACTGTCCGGCGCTGGAAAGATGCGGGACCGCAGCCGTCTTCGAAAAGACCACGCTGAAGTTGTTGGACGGCATGTCCACCACCTCGATCAGCTGGAATCCGGCCAGCCTTCCCTGCTCGACCACCGCCTCGAGATCCCGCAGCCCCCACGCCGGATCACGTGCGCGGAGCTGACGGTCGAATCGCTCGTTGCTCGGCGCGGTGTGACGCCCGTCCCTCCGGAAGGGGCCGTAGAGGTAGAGCGGACCGCCGGCACCGAGCACTTGGCCAGCGCCGGCGAACAGCGCGGGGACCGCCCCCCACGGCGCGATGTGGACCATGTTGATCGACAGCACGGAATCGGCCTTGCTCAATGGCCACGGGAAGCGAGTGACGTCCAGGTCGAGCGGAGGCCGGACGTTGCCGAGACCCGCCTGCTCCGTCCGGCCGCGGATGGAATGGCGGAGCTCGGCGTCCGGATCGCTCGGCTGCCAGACCAGTCCGGGCAGGAGTCTGGCGAAATGGACGATGTGCTGCCCGGTGCCGCTGGCGATCTCCAGCACCAGGCCGGTGGACGGAAGATGACGCCGCAGCACCGCGAGAATCGGGTCGCGGTTCCGCTCGGCCGCCGCGCAGAACCAGCGTCCATCATCGTCTCGCTGTCCCCAGAAGCTGGTCATCGCCGTTGCATCATCCCCTCATAGCCATTCAAAAAGGTGGCAATCCCTTCCTGGCGTGGGCAGCGACCGCCGTCGAGCTCGGGCTCCTGACTGATCCTCGCGCTGGCCATGGCACTGTCGCTGGGAATCAAGTCCCCCCTCGATTACTCGGGGTTCTCCGCGCCGGCGGCCGGGCTGCTCCTGGCCGCCCGGCGAGGAGACCGGGACCAGTGAATCCACCTCCCACACGCGCCTCGATCGACGCCCCCGCGGCCTCATCCCCTGCGGTCACCTCATCCGAGGCCGGACCCACACACTCCGGAACGACGGACTCGCTGCTGCTGGTCGTTCCCGGGCTCATCTGGGGCGCCTCGTTCCTCTTCATTGCCGAGGGCCTCCGCGCGGTCGGGCCCAACGGGCTCACCTTCGCCCGCATCCTGGTGGGCTTCGTCACCCTGGGCCTCGTCCCGAGCGCCCGGCAGTCGATCGCCCGCGAGGATCGGCGGAAGGTGATCCTCCTCGGGCTCATCTGGCTCGCGCTCCCCCTCAGCATGTTCCCCTTCGCCGAGCAGCGGGTGTCCTCCGCGCTCACCGGGATGCTGAATGGCGCCAATCCGCTCTTCGTGGCCATCGTGGCCGCCGCCTTCTCGCGCCAGCTTCCGGGACGAGACGTGCTCTTCGGCCTCGCCGTGGGGCTGGCCGGGACCGTTCTCGTGGCCTGGCCGAGCCTCAGCCTCGGGGGGAGCAGCCTCGAGGGTGTCCTGTTCATCCTCGCCGGCGTGACCTGCTACGGGTTCGCGCTCAACGTGGCCCGTCCTCTGCAGCAGCGCAGCGGGGCGTTGCCCGTCATCTGGCGAGCGCAGGGCTGGGGTCTCCTCATGACCGCGCCGCTGGGCGTTCCCGAGCTCCTGCGCGCGCACTGGACGCCAGGGCCGTTGCTCGCCGTCCTGGCGCTCGGCGCGCTCGGAACCGGCGTGGCCTACGTGCTGCTCGCGGTCGCCGCCGGGCGAATGGGAGCCACGCGCGCCGCGGCGACGACCTTCCTCATTCCGGGGGTCGCGCTGCTTCTGGGATGGCTGGTGCGCGGGGAGAGTGTGGCCGCGCTGTCGATCGTCGGCGGCGGGGTCTGCGTGGGCGGGGCGTGGCTGATGCGCCGCGCGCAGCTCGCCGGGCACTGAGATGCCGGTCGCTGGCGCCCCCTGCGCGCGTGAGCCTGGACGTGCGGCGCTCCTGCGGGCACGGGTCCGACGCGAGGGGGCGACGATCTCGTGAACGCGAACGACCGATGGTCGAGAATGATGGCTCGCCTCCATCATCCAAGTCCCCGCGGTCCGTCCGTGAAACACGGGCCTCCAGGAGCTCCGAATGTCCCGCCCCGAGCCCGAGCAGCGCACGGCCTACCCCTACTTCCGTCGCATCCCGACTCGCTGGATGGACAGCGACGTCTACGGGCACGTGAACAACGTCGTCTACTATTCGTACTTCGACACGGTGGTGAACGCCTTCCTGGTGCACGAGGGTGGCCTGGACATCGAGTCGGGCAAGGTGATCGGGCTGTGTGTCGAGTCGCAGTGCCGGTACCTCTCCCCGGTCGCCTTCCCCGACCTGCTGGACGCGGGGCTCCGGGTGGCGCAGATCGGCCGCTCCAGCGTCCGCTATGAGGTGGCCATCTTTCGCGTCGGGGAGCGATCGGCGGCGGCGCAGGGCCACTTCGTCCACGTGTTCGTCGATCGAAAGACCCGCCGGCCGGTCGACCTGCCCGCTCGGATGCGGAAAGCGCTCACCCGGCTCTGCTGAGACCCCGGACCAGGGGGACGCCTGAGGAACCCCCGCACCAGGGGAGGCTCGTGGAGCGGCGCAGGGGCGCCGCGCGTCCAGGCTCGCGCGCGCAGGGCCACGCCAGCGTCCTTGCTCAGAAGAACACCGACTCGTCGCGCGGCGGCTCGGTGAGCAACGACTCGGTGCGAGCGGGCGCGGCTGGGGGGAGCGGCTCATCCAGCCTCCGACCGGTCATCCTCTCGAACTCGATCGGATCGTGAGAGCAGACGAGGCGGACCTCCGCCCCGTGCTGGGCCTTCAGCGCCCTCAGCCGGCGCTGGTTCCAGCGGCGCGCCGGGCCGTCCTTCTGCATCAACCACTGGTACAGGCGCAGGCCCGGGGTGCAGCGGGGATGCTGGTCGTCCATCTCGCCGTGCCAGAAGTACGCGTCTCCGGCGAGCAGCAGCCATCCGTCATCTCCATGGACCGCGACCCCGGCATGGCCCAGGGTGTGCCCCACGAGCGGCACGAGCGCGATCTCGTCACCGAGCTCCTCCAGCGCGCGAACGGCGCTGAAGTCGAACCAGGTCTCCCCTTCCCCGGGCGTGTACGCGTGCCAGCGGCCCCGGGTCTCGCCCCACTGCTGCGGTCGGTAACGCATCCGGTCCAGGGGCGTGCGACGGGCGACCGCCGCCTCCTGCTCCCCGAGAAGCAGGTGCACCTTCGCCTGGGGGAAATCCTCGATGCCACCCGCGTGGTCGAAGTCGAGGTGGGTCATCACGATGTGCCGCACGTCCTCGGGGCGAAACCCCAGGGCGGCCAGCTGCCGGACCGCGGTCATCGACTCGCGGAACTCGGGGCTGTTCACGAGGAGGAAGAGCTTGCTGAGCCGCTTCCGCGGATGGTGCACGTCCCCCAGGCCGAAACCGGTATCGACCAGGACGAGCCCGTAGGGGCTCTCCACCGCCAGACAGTGCACGGGAAGGAAGGCACGGAGCCCGAGCGTCCGCGCGTCCATCAACGCCCCGCCGAGCGCGCACTCGGAGATGCAGTTCAGGTGGTGGATCCGCATCGGCGGGAACTGATCACCTCCCCCAGGATCGACCAGGGCAGGCCTCGTTCGTTGCGCTCCTCCGCCGCCGCTCCAGCCCAAGCGAGGGTCCGGTCGCCGTCCGCCCCGCTGACCGGGCGACTGGACATCGTGACGTCTCGCCCCGCCGGGCGCTGCTCATTTGACCGCGGCAGAGACCTCCTTGAACTCCGGCGTGCCCGCGACGCCGAGCAGGTCGAACAGCACCGTCTCCACCGACGACAGCGTCGCCCCGGCGGCCCGCGCGAGGTCGAGCCCCGCCTCCCGGTCGAGCGCCGCCCGGCTCAGCACCGCATCGATGCACACCACCGGGTGCCACGCCTCGAGCGCCAGGTCGCGCACCGTCTGGTAGACGCAGACGTGAGTCTCCATCCCGGCGACCACCACGTGCCGCCGACCGGAGAATCGCGCACGCAATCGATCGTCCAGCCCCGAGAACCTCAGCTTCTCCAGGATCGGCACGTCGCCCAGCCGCTCGCGGATGGCGGGGAGGGTGGGCCCCAGACCCTTCGGATATTGCTCGGTCGCCGCCGTCGGAAGCCCGAGCACGCGGGCCCCCTCGATCAGCGCCCCCAGCCGCTCGAGCACCCGCGACAGCGCCTGCGGCTCCATCGCGGCCGCGAGTCGCTCCTGAACATCCACCACCAGGAGCGCGGTGTTCTCTCGCTTCAGCTGTTGCGGCTTCATACGGCGTACCCCATCGCGCCCGACGTTGCCGGCGCCTGGGGATCGAGCATCACGTTCACACAGGCCACGGTCCCCGAGGCCAGCGCGCGTTCGAGCGCCGGGCGAATCTGCACGGGCTCGGTCACCAGCTCGCCCCACCCCCCGAACGCCTTCACCACCTCGTCGTAGCGAGTGGGCGCGAGCAGCGTCGCCGGTGACTTCTCCTCGCCGAACATCCCCACCTGGGGCAGGCGGATCTGACCCCAGGCCGCATCATTTCCCACCACGCAGACCATCGGCAGCTTGAACCGGACCGCGGTCTCGAAATCGAACCCGTTGAGACCGAACGACCCGTCGCCCTGGACCACCCACACCTGCCGCTCGGGGTGCAGCAGCTTCGCCGCCAGCGCGAACGGCGCCCCCACCCCGAGGCAGCCGAGCGGTCCCGGATCGAGCCATCGACCCGGCGCCTTCAGCGACAGCACCTTCGCCGCGAGCGCCACCCAGTTCCCGCCGTCGGCGATGAACATCGGGTCGCGGTCGCCGGCATTGGCCACGTCGGACAGCTCCTTCGCCAGCCGGTAATGGTGGATCGGCACCGCGTCGCTTCGCATCCACTCCTGCATCGAAGCCAGCTTCTTCTCCTCGGAGGCCCGGAGCTCCCGGATGTACGCCGTCCTGGTCGCCTTCTTCGCGCCGTGGGCGAAGGCAGCGAGTGCCGAGCGGCTGTCCGCCACGATCCCCACGTCCACCGGCCGGTTCCGGCCCACCTCCGTCGGATCGATGTCCACCTGGACGATCTTCGAGGCGGCGCTGAAGGTCGGCTCGGCCCCGTAGTTGAGCCGGAAGTCGAAGGGCGTGCCGACCACGAACACCACGTCTGCCCCGGTGAGCGCCTCCTTCCGGGTGTGCTGGAAGAACATCGGGTGGTCGGGGGGCAGGCAGCCCCGCCCCGCGCCGTTGAGGTAGGTCGGGATCTGCGCTCGCTCGACGAGGGCCCGGAGCTCATCGGGAGCGTCGTCCCAGTACACGCTCGAGCCGGCGATCATCGCCGGACGCTCGGCCGCGGCGAGCAGCGCCAGCGCCTCGTCCACCGAGGCCGGGTCGGGCGCCATCCTCGCGCGGGTCCGGTACAGACGAGGAATCTGCAGCGTGGACTCGTCGACGCCGTTGCCCAGCACGTCCCAGGCCAGCTCGAGGAACACCGGCCCCGGCCGGCCGCTCAGCGCCACCCGGAAGGCCTTGGCCATGTACAGCGGGACGAGGTCCGACGAGGGCACACGGTCCGACCACTTCGAGATGCGGTGGAAGAGATCCACCTGCTCCATCTCCTGGAGGCTTCCCCGGCTCTGGTTGAACAGCGGCGCCGCACCGCCGAGGAGGATCAGCGGCGAGTTGGCCGCGTTGGCGTTCGCGACCCCGGTGAGCGCATCGGTCACGCCTGGGCCGGCGGTGACCACCGCCACGCCCACCCCTCGAGTGATGCGCGCGTAGGCATCAGCGGCGTGCGCGGCGCCCTGCTCGTGGCGGGTGTCGACGACCTCGATGCCCTCCTCCACCAGGCCCGCGTAGATGGGAGCGACGTGGAGGCCGGAGAGGGTGAAGACGTGTCGGACCCGCTCCTCCTTGAGCATCCGCGCCACGAGCTGCCCGCCGGTCACCATCGCCATCGCTCATCTCCTGCCTGGCGCCGGGGCGCAGGCCGTCGTAGGACTGGGTGCAGTCGTTTATCTCCCGTGCACGATCCTTTCCAGGACCTCCGCCCGCTCGCCGGCACCTATGCGACGGCGCTCGCCGGGGAAGCGTTCTCCCGCGGCCTGGTCACCACTGCTCCCGATGGGACCCGGCGCGCCATCCCCCCCGGTGCCACCCCGGTGGTGCTTCCGGCCCGGGTCATCGCCGAACGCCACACGCTGGCCCATCGGCTGGCCACCGCCGGCTTCAAGATGGCTCAAGCCACCGTCCTCGGGCGGTCGCCCGAGCTGCTTCTGGGGGCGCTCTCCACGCTGGAGCGACGGCTCATCGAACGCTCGGCGCCGCGGACGCACCTGCTCGCCATCGCCCGGATCGACTTCCTGGTGTCCGCTCGCCCAGCGGCGCTGGAGCTGAACGCCACCATTCCCGCGATGCCCGGGTACTCCGACATGGCGGCGGGAGCCTTCCTCGCCACCGTGGGCGCTGCCGCGGGCATGGCTCCGGCCGACGTCCGGCAGCTCCAGGCGGACAACGGAAGCAACGTCGAGGCGCTCTACCACGCGCTGGTGGCGGCCTCGGTCCAGGAGCGTGGCCGGGCACCGGAGCGCATCGCCGTGCTCTGCCGGCGGAACGACAGCCAGCTCTCGGAGGTGGACCACCTGGTGGAGCGCTTCCGCGCGCTCGGGACCGAGGCTCACCGCGTCTACCCTGACGAGGCGAGCGATGGCGAGCGCTTCACCGCGCACGGGCTGAGGTTCGACTTCGTCTACCGCCACCTGTTCGTCCACCGCCTCAGCGAGACGCCGCATCCGTTCCTGGAAGCGTTCTTCGCCGGCGAGGCCGCGCCCGGCTCGCTCCTGCTCAATCACCCGGCCGCGCACGTGGAGGCGAAGAGCAACTTCGCTCTCCTCTCCCGGGCGCTCGAGGAGCCGCGCCTGGCCGCCGGGGCCGCGCTCGACGCGGAGGAGCTCGAGGCCATCCGGGTCGCGGTGCCCTGGACCCGCGTGCTGGCGCCCGGTCACGCCCGGGGTCCGGGAGGAGAGACGATCCCGAACCTGGTCGAGCACGTCGCCGACCATCCGGAGCGGTTCGTCCTCAAGCGCGCCTGGGATTACGGCGGGAAGGCGGTGTTCGTCGGCCCGGCGTCGGAGGAGCCTGGCTTCGCCACCCGCTCCGAGTCGGCGTTCGGGAAGCGGCTCGACTGGCCCGACCTCGTCCGGCGTGCGGCAACGGACCTGCGCGGAGGCGGGTTCGTCGTCCAGGCGGTGGTGGACATCCCCCGGGAGCGACACCTGCTCGCCACATCCGGCGGTCCAGTGGAGGCGGAGGTCTTCGTGGACTACTCGTCCTTCGCCTCGGTCGGCGTGCGGCACGAGCCGGCCTGGGGTGGCGTCGTCCGGGCCTCGGCCTCCCGCATCGTCAACATCCAGGGAGGCGGTGGGGTCCTTCCGTTGATCGAGGCGTCGGTCTGGGAGAGGGTCAGGGGTGCACTCCGGGCGGAATCCTGACTGCTCGCCCGCTGTTCTAGACCCTGGCCACCCTTCCCGGCTGCGTTATGACAGCGCATCCGGGGTGGTGGCCCCGCAAGGAGAGGCAACGATGGCCTGGGAATTCGATTCACGGCGGGCGGCGCGTGATGGCCGTGACCTCGGCGAGGCGGGCGGCTTCGGCCGCGTGCGGGAGTTCACCGGAACCGCGGCGGCGACCTTCATGGCGGGGGTGTACCGCTGGATGACGCTGGGGCTGGTGGTCACCGCCGGCGTCGCGCTGTACACGGCAAGCAACCTCCCGCTGGCGATGAAGGTGGCCCAGAACATCTGGCCGCTGATCATCGTGCAGTTCCTGCTGGTCCTGGCGCTCTCCTTCATGGCGCAGCGGGTGAGCGGGCCGGTCGCCGCGTTGATGTTCCTCGTATACGCCGGGCTCACCGGACTGACACTGAGCGGGATCTTCTTCATCTACACCATCGGGTCGATCGGGGCCGCGTTCCTGATCACCGCGGGGGCCTTCTTCGCTCTCAGCCTCTACGGCACGGTGACCAAGCGCGACCTGAGCGCCTGGGGGACGTTCCTCTTCATGGGGCTCATCGGCGTGGTGATCGCCAGCTTCGTCCAGTTCTTCTGGACCAGCCCGGCGTTCAGCTTCGTCCTATCCTGCGCGACGGTGGTCGTCTTCGCCGGTCTGACCGCGTACGACACCCAGAAGCTGCGGGCGTTGGGGGCCCAGTATGCCGGGACCGGCCTGACCTCGGTCACCATCGTCGGCGCGCTGAACCTCTACCTCGACTTCCTCAACCTGTTCCTTGCGCTCCTTCGGCTGTTCGGCGGCCGGCGGCAGTAGTCGACTCGAGCACTCGGCAAGCTACGCGGCCGGGACCCTCGCAGGGTTCCGGCCGCTGTCATTTCGGGGGCGACCGCCCGGCGAGGTCAGGCTGGCTTCGGAGCCAGCTTCGCTGCCCAGCTGAGGCAGTTGCCCTCGGGGTTCACCCCGCCCTGGAACAGCTTGCAGCCACCGCACTCCTTGTACTTGCCCGCCTCGTACTGAGCGCAGTTGCTGCACTTCTTCCCGGGCGTGGTCGACTTCTCGGTGTACTGGAGGTTGCGCCGCATCTGGACGGCGGCCGCGTCCATCGGGACCTTCTTGCTGCAGTTGAGAGCGGCAGCGCGGGCTTCCCGGCCCGTCAACGCGAGGACACCGCTCGCCGCACCGAGTCCGGCCCCCAGGATCTGCAGAGCCCGGCGGCGACCGAAGCGCGAGTTCTCGTCGTCGTGTCCGTTCACGTGTTCGTCTCCTCTGGCCACTGGATGGCGGGTTCTGCCGGGCTTCCGAGGCTTCACCGGCGGTTGCAATCTCCAAAACGTGGGTCCGCGAGTCAATATTCAGCGAGAAGCAATCGTGATGCCGCTGCGCAGGGCACGGCCGGCTCCGTTCGCTTCTGACCTGCCCGGCAAGGGCCTCTTGACAGGCCACCTCCGGAGCGGGAGCTTCCCCGCGAATTGGTCTGATGACCTGATCATCTGGAGACCTCTTGAGGAACTCCCCCGGCCAGCTGCAGCCGCCTCCGCCCGAGCCCGAGTTCCACGCCGTCCGCAAGGGCCGGTGCTACGAGCAGGTGGCGGAGCAGATCCAGCGGCTGATCGCGAGCGGCGCCCTCAGCCCGGGCGATCGCCTCCCGCCCGAGCGGGAACTGGCGGCGAAGTTCGGCGTCGGCCGCAGCTCGCTTCGCGACGCCATCCGTACGTTGGAGGTGATGGGCATCGTCGAGTCCCGTCACGGCAGCGGCACGGTGGTCCGCGACCTGTCGACTGACTCGCTGGTGGTGCCGCTGGCCAGCGTGCTCGCCCACAAGCGCGAGCTGGTGATCGAGCTCATCGATGTCCGCCGGATGATCGAGCCGGCCCTGGCGGCCCGCGCGGCTGCCAACGCCACCGAGGAGGAGCTGTCCCGGCTCGAGGACATCCTGCGGCGGCAAACGGAGAAGGTGCGCCGCGGGGAGCCGAGCATCGAAGAGGACACCGAGTTCCACTACACGATCGCGCTCGCCGCCCGGAACACCGTGGTGCTGCGGGTCCTCGACGTTCTCATGGATCTGCTGCACGACAGCCGTGCGCGCTCACTACAAGTCAAGGGTCGGCCCGAGCGATCCTGCGCAGGTCACCGGCGCATCCTCAGGGCGATCAAGCGCCGCGACGGCCCCGCCGCCGAGGCCGCGGTGCGCAAGCACCTGAAAGAGATCGAAGAGATCGTGATGCGGCAGCTCTGAGCGGAGGCGAGAGATGGGACGTCTGTTCGCAGTCGAGATCGTCTATCGGGGAATCTTCCAGAAGAACCTGGCGAAGAACATCAGCCGGGCGATCGTCCTCGCCGCCCACCACGAGGGGAAGCCTGGCATCTCCTTCGGGCGGTACGGAGACAGCCCGGAGCGCAACGGCATCCCGGCGAAGAGCTTCGCCATCGTCGCCACCGACGACGTCACGCTCGAGGAGGGGATGGCCAAGTACGAGCCCAAGGAGGTCGACATCACCATCGTGGTCGACGACACGCTCTGCAAGGGCGTGGAGTCATGGGCCTGGTACGGGTTGCAGCCAATCAACCGGCTGACGAAGCCCGGCGGCACGCTCATCGTGACCTCACACGAGAAGCCCGAGACGCTGATCTCGATGGCCCACCGCAAGGAGACGCCCTACCAGCTGGCGATCGTGAAGGGCAGCCCCAGCTTCTCCGGCCTCTGGGTCTACAAGGACGACCACACCGACGTGCGCATCCTGGGGACCATGGCCAAGGTCCTGCCCGAATTGTTCAGCCTGGCCTCCGTCCAGCAGGTGATCCGAGAGGAGTGGAACGACGAGCTGAAGGCCACCTCCGCGGGGCGCGCGTACGAGCGCGTCACCACCGTGACCGTACAGCCCACGCAGGGCAATCCGGAAAAGCCCTTCGAGTTCCAGATGCCCAAGTGGACGGAGATGCGCGAGGGCATCGCCATTCCCGGCATTCCCAAGGGCCATCAGATGAAGGATCCGAACACCGGGACGACGGGCGGCTACCAGCCGGAGCGCAATCCCACCTTCAAGAAGTTCACCACGCGCACCATGCGGCCGGTGGTGAACTTCGACACCTGCATCAAGTGCACCCTCTGCTGGCTGCAGTGCCCGGACTCCTGCTTCGACGTCACGCCCGAGGGGCTCTACGACGCCAACATGGAGGCGTGCTGCGGCTGCGGCGTGTGCGAGGCGGTCTGCCCGGTGTCCAACTGCGTCACCATGGTCAACGAGACCCAGTTCACGGGCAACGACAGCCAGTGGAAGGCGTGGAGGGAGGACAAGGAGGGCTACCAGGGCTGGCTCAAGGAGAAGATCGCGAACCGCCCCGAACGCTCCCATGGCTTCCGTTTCCGCGGGCAATACGAGGAGCAGGTTCCCGACATGTTGAAGATCGCCCGAGAGGGCTGAGGACGAGGGAGACCGGTCATGACAGAGGCATTGGCACCCCCTCCGCAGACACAACCCGCGGCCGAGAAACAGCCCACGACCGACAAGACCTCACTCATCACGGGGAGCGAGGCGATCGCGGTGGCCTGCAAGCTGGCCGACGTGGACGTGATCACCGCGTACCCCATCCGTCCCTACGACACGGTCATGCAGTACGTCGCGAAGCTGGTGTCGAACGGGGAGCTGGACTGCGAGTACATCGTGGCGGAGAGCGAGCACTCGCAGTTCGAGATCGTCAAGCACGCCTCGGCCGTGGGGGCGCGCGTGTTCTGCGGCTCGAGCGGCGTCGGGTGGATGTACGCCTTCGAGGCGCTCACCG
>Ga0070664_100000995_pt1 | contig 22203 bp, 21 predicted proteins | sample KBSC73metaG_FD_65863 | JGI IMG/M metagenome (GOLD analysis project Ga0070664, IMG submission 65863) | Corn rhizosphere microbial communities from Kellogg Biological Station, Michigan, USA - KBS C7-3 metaG | ecosystem: Host-associated > Plants > Roots > Rhizosphere > Soil ... | reverse complement strand
CGAGAAGACTTTCACACCAGGGCCCTCACGGTGCTTCGATCGTTAGGCCGGCTGTTCACGCGGCCGCACGACCAGCTCGCACTCCCGCTCGATGCGGCGCCGCGAAACGCGACCGAGCTGCTCGCGCGACTGCGAGCGCTCGGGTTGAGTGGCATTGATCGCTGTCGTCTCACGCGCAATCGCGCGGTCATGGTGAGCTATCGAGGCCGCGAGCTTCGCGTGCACGAGGGCTACCTGACGGCGCCGGCGGAAGTGTTGACCGCCATCGTCACCTTCGTGAGCGGCCGCACGGCTGCCTCTCGCCGACTCGCGCGTCGTCGCATTCTCGCGTATCCGATCGCGCGCGCTCCGCGAACGCGGCGGCCCGACGCGCCTCACGCCGACGATGCGCCGCTCGCGAAGCGCCTCGCGGAGTGGCACCGCCGTTACAACGACCGCCACTTCGACGGTGGGCTCAAGTCCGTCCCCGTGCGTGTCTCACGTCGCATGCGCGCGCGACTTGGCCACTACACGTCCGCAGCGCCGTCGGGTGAGCCGGCGGAGATCGTGGTGAGTCGCCGTCACATTCGTCGCCATGGATGGGAGGAAGCGCTGCACACACTGCTGCACGAGATGGTGCACCAGTGGCAGGACGAGACGGGTCACCCGATCGATCATGGCCGCCTGTTCCGCGCGAAAGCCCGCGAGGTTGGCGTGGTGCCGTCGGCGCGCCGTACGGTCACGCCGCTGCGCTCACGTCGCGATGCCCCTGCAGAGAAGAACGCCCCTGCCGCCGCGCAGCATCTGTCGTTGAAGGCAGCCCGCGAAGAATAGGGACTACCGACATCGGGACTGGGGACTCGGCCGGGAGGCTATTACCGAATGAGGAAGGGGCTCCTCGGTGCCAATGGCTTCCTGGCCGAGTTCCCAGTCCCTAGTCCCCAGTCCCTGGTTAGCTTTGCTCCATGCCCACACCAACCGATTTCTACGACATCGACAGCGTCCTCGCCGAAGAAGAGCGCGCTGTTCGCGACAGCGTTCGCCAGTTCGTCAACGACAAAGTCCTTCCGATCATCGGCGAGTGCTACGTCGACGGGCGCTTTCCCAAGGAGCTCATCCCCGAGATGGCTTCGCTCGGCGTTCTCGGCGCGAATCTGCCCGAAGAGTACGGCTGCGCGGGGCTGAACAACGTCGCATACGGCCTGATCATGCAGGAGCTCGAGCGCGGCGACTCGGGAATTCGCTCGTTCGCATCGGTGCAGGGTGCGCTCGTGATGTATCCCATCTATGCGTTCGGCTCCGATGAGCAGAAGCGGAAATGGCTGCCCGCGTTGGCAAAGGGCGAAGCCATTGGCTGCTTCGGTCTCACGGAACCCGACTACGGCTCGAACCCGGCCGGCATGGTCACGATGGCGCGCGAGCAGAACGACGGGACGTGGGTGCTGAACGGCGGGAAGATGTGGATCACCAACGGATCGCAGGCGAACGTCGCCGTTGTTTGGGCCAAGACCAACGGGGACAAGTCCGACACGTCGATTCGAGGCTTTGTCGTCCCCACGAACGCGAAGGGCTTCACCGCGAAGGACCAGAAGGGCAAGCTGTCGCTCCGTGCCTCGGACACGAGTGAGCTCGTCTTTCAGGACGTATGCCTCAGCGCCGACGCGATTCTCCCGAAGTCGGGAGGGCTCAAGAGCCCGCTCATGTGCCTCACGCAGGCGCGCTATGGCATTTCATGGGGCGCGATCGGCGCCGCGATGGCGTGCTACGAGGAAGCGCTGTCGTACTCGCGGAACCGCGTGATGTTCGACAAGCCGCTCGCCGCGTTCCAGCTGCAGCAGGCGCGCCTGGCCGAGATGGTGAGCGAGATCGTGAAGGCGCAGCTCGTGTCGCTCCATCTCGGACGACTCAAGGACCTCGGCAAGATGACGCCGCAGCAGGTCTCGCTGGCGAAGCGCAACAACGTCAACATGGCGACGAACATTGCGCGCGAAGCGCGACGGCTCCTTGGCGCCAACGGCATCCTCGCCGAGTATGCGTCGATGCGCCACATGGCCAACCTGGAGAGCGTGTACACGTACGAAGGGACGCACGACGTCCACACGCTGATCCTTGGCCAGGCCGTGACGGGGATCAACGCCTTCAACTGATCGCCACACCGGGCGTTGGGTGTGTGATCGGTCGCCGTCTCTGGGCCATCGCGGCGATTGTCGCGATGGCTGCCGGGCCCCTCGCGGCGCAGCAGTCGGCACCGCCGCAGCCGGCACCGCCGCCGCGTGTCGCGCCCCCGTGGCGAATGAGCATCCGCGCCGACAACGACGCCTTCAACTTCTGGCGCGGGATCCACGACCGACCCGACAAGGAATACACGAACGGCGATGAGCTGACCGTCGAGCTGTCGGCGGCGCCGTGGTGGGGTCGTCGTTTCGCGAGCTACCTCGAGCCGTGCAACGGCACCGAGCCCTCGGGCACCCGCTGCCTAACGACCGCGTTTGCGCTCGGCCAGGACATGTACACCCCCAAGCCGAGCCGCGAGCCGCGCGAAACGACGGACTGGCAAGACGACCGTCCGTATGCGGCCTGGCTGTACGCGAGCGGCGAGGCCCGCGTGCTTGGCGAGGAGTTCATGCGAACCGTGAGCCTGGCGCTCGGTGTCGTTGGGCCACCGGCGTTAGGGGAGGTCGCGCAACGGACGGCGCACCGGCTCTCCGGCGTGTACGACCAGGACCCGATCGGCTGGGACACCCAGGTCGGTTTCGAGCCCGGCATCATGTTGTCGGCGCGGAGCGTGCGTCGTTTCGTCGGCCGCATGCCGTCGGGTCGTGCGGTGATGGACTTCACTCCGCAGATCGGCGGATCGTTCGGGAACGTCCTGACCGAAGCGGAGGGTGGCTTCCAGCTCCGCGCCGGGACAAACCTGTCGAGTCCCTGGTGGACGAACGGCAACGGTCGCGCTCCGGTCGAGCTGTATGTCCTCGCCGGCCTTCGGGGTGAGGCAGTGGCCCACAACATCACGCTGGACGGTAACACGTTAGGCGCCACGCGCCGCGTGGATCGCGTGCCGCTCGTGGGCGAGTACTCTGTGGGCGTAGGCGGGCGACTCGGCGGCTTCGTCGCCGAGTGGCGAGCGGTGACGCGAAGCCGCGAGTACACGACCGGTCCGATGGAGCACGCGTACAGCACGCTGTTCGCCAGCTACGAAGTGCCGGCGCACCTGGGACGCTGACGCGGCTTCCGCGCCCGTTCATGGCCGTCTACCTTTTCTTGTGAAATCCTTCACAAGCGAGGTACGACGGTGAAGATCGCCGTCTGCATCAAGCGCGTCCCCGAGATGGACGTGCGCTTCAAGATCGCGCCCAACGGGACCAGCGTCGATGAGACCGGGCTCAAATGGGACATGAGCGACTTCGACGGCTATGCCGTCGAGGCAGCGCTCCAGATCACCGAAAAGCTCGGGAGCGGCGAAGTCGTCGTCGTGACCGTGGGGCCGGATGCCGCGCAGGAGACGCTTCGCAAGGCGCTCAGCATGGGCGTTACGCGTGCGGTCCACCTCAAGGTCGACGCCATCCCGTTCGACAACTTCGCCATCGCCAGAGCGCTTGCCACCGAGCTTGAGGGCGGCGGCTACGATCTGATCCTGTTCGGCAAGATGTCGATCGATTCGTCGAACGGAGCCGTCGGACCCATCACCGCCGAGCTGCTGAATCTGCCGTGCGTAGCGGCGGCGTCGAAGCTCGAGATCGCGAACGGGAAGGGAACCGCTCGCCGCGAGCTCGAGGGCGCGGCCGAGCTGCTCGAGTTCCCGCTGCCGGCCGTCGTGAGCATTGACGAAGGCGTGGCGCGCCCGCGCTATCCGTCACTCAAGGGCATCATGGCGGCGAAGAAAAAGCCGCTCGAGGTGAAGCCCGCGCAGCTCGGCGACGTTCGCATGACCGTATCGACGATGGCGCTTCCGCCCGACCGTCCACCCGGCCGGATCCTCGGCGAAGGCGTTGCCGCGGTGCCCGAGCTCGTCCGACTCCTGCAGACCGAGGCGAAGGTTCTCTGATGGCCAACAACATTCTGGCGTTCGCCGAGTCGCGCGGTGGCGACCTGCGAAAGGTCGCGTACGAGGCGGTGACGGCCGCGCGCGCGTTGGCCGACGCCACGGGCGGCGAAGTCCACGCCGTGGTGGCCGGGCCATCGGGTATTGCCGCGAAGGTCGGCACGTTAGGCACGTATGGCGCCGACGTCGTCGCGGTCGTGGAGCACCCGGCGTTCGCCGATTACAACCCCGAGGCGCTGGCGGCCTTCGTCGCCGAGCGTGCCAGGGGCGGCGGCTATCGCGCGGTGGTGCTGATCGCGTCGGCGCAGGGCAAGGACCTCGCGCCGCGTGTGGCAGGCAAGCTCGGCGTACCCCTCGCGTCCGACCTAACGACGATCCGGCTCGACGGCGACAAGGTCGTGGGGACCCACCCGGTGAACACCGGCAAGGTCATCGCGACGGTGACGCTGACGGCAGCTCCAGCCGTCGTGTCGCTTCGGCCAGGCGCGGTGACGGCGGCCGAGAAGCCGCGCAGCGCGCGCGTCGAGCCGGCGACACCGGCCGGCGATCCGGCGGCGTCGCGCGTGAAGGTGACGCAGACGATCGCGGGCAACACGGCGAAGCTCGACCTCGGTGACGCGCCCGTCATCGTGAGTGGTGGCCGAGGGCTCAAGGCCGCGGAGAACTTCAAGCTGGTCGAGGAGCTCGCGGCGGCATTCGGCAACGCGGCGGTAGGCGCTACGCGCGCGGTGACCGACGACGGGTGGCGCCCCCACAGCGATCAGATCGGACAGACGGGCCGACAGGTGAGCCCGAACCTCTATGTTGCTGTCGGGATCTCCGGCGCGATTCAGCATCTCGCGGGCATGCGCACGTCGAAGACGATCGTGGCGATCAATAAGGACCCGGAGGCGCCGATCTTCAAGATCGCGGACTACGGGATCGTGGGCGACGTGCTCGAGGTCGTGCCCGCGTTGACGGCGGCGGTGAAGGCGGCGAAAGCACACTAGAGGCCGCGACGGGGCCCATCGCCCGTCGCCCGTCCCCGTCTTCCCGATTAGAATCACCGCATGACCCAGAACGTCCTCTTCCTTCTCGTTCTCGTCGCGGCGCTCGGCTTTTTCGCGTACAACGCGCAACGCCTCGTTCGGTACCTCACCACCGGTCACGACGAGCACCGCACCGACCATCCGTGGACGCGACTGCGCAACGTCGTCGTCATCGGGATCGGTCAGTCGAAGATCCTCCGCGAGCCGTTCGCCGGCATTCTGCACGCCTCGGTGTTCTGGGGCTTCGTCATCCTGACGCTCGGGTCGATCGAGATTCTCGCGCGCGGTGTCTTCCCCGCGTTCGGATTCGATCGGATGCTGCCGACGCCCGTACACGGACTCTTCCTGCTGTCGCAGGAGCTGTTCGCGGCGCTCGTGCTCGCCGCCGTCGCCGTGCTGCTGTATCGCCGGCTCGTTATCAAGCCGAGACGACTTCAGGGCGACAAGGTTCATTCCGGCGATGCCGTCTTCATCCTGTCGATGATCGCGGCGCTCATGGTAACGCTCTTCCTGAGCGCGACGTTCGAGCGCGTGGTGGAGGCACGTCACGCAGCCGCGTTCCAGCCGATCTCCAGCGTGCTGGCGATGCTGTTCGGCGGTGTTTCTCCTGGTACCGCCCGCTCGATCGCGACGACGAGCACCTGGATTCACGCGCTGCTGCTGCTCGCGTTCCTCAACTACCTCCCGTACTCGAAACACCTGCACGTCATCACGTCGCTGCCTAACACGTTCTTCTCGAACACGAGCGGGCCCGGGCAGGTCGGCGTCATGCGTCCAATGGACCTCGAAGCGGAGGGAGTCGAGACCTTCGGCGCGTCCGACGTGAAGGACCTGTCGTGGAAGAACTTGCTCGACGGCTACTCATGTACCGAGTGTGGCCGATGCACGGCCGCGTGCCCGGCGAACATCACCGGAAAGCCGCTGAGCCCGCGCAAGATCGTCGTCAATGTCAGGCAGCGGACGATGGAGATCGCGCCGCTGCTGAAGGGTGATCGTGCCGAGGCCGCGCACGCGGTGCTCGCGGGTGGTGAAGGCGACGACGCCGGCGGCGGAACCGTCGGTGAGCGCGCGAGTCATCGCCTGCTCGACACCTATATCACCGAAGACGAGTTGTGGGCGTGCACGTCGTGTCGCGCGTGCGTGCAGGAGTGCCCGGTCTCGATCGATCAGCTCGACGTGATCAACGAGCTGCGCCGCAACCTCGTGCTCACCGAGTCGCGTTTCCCCGAGGAGATCCAGCCCGCGTTCGAGGCGATGGAGCGGAACGGTGCGCCGTGGAAGTTCCAGCCCGCGGATCGCGGGCGATGGGCCGACGGCCTTGGTGTCACCACGATGGCCGAACTTGCCGAGCGCAACGAGCGGCCGGACGTCCTGTTCTGGGTCGGGTGCATGGCGTCGTTCGACGATCGCGCAAAGAAGATCGCCGTTGCGTTTGCGCGGATTCTCAACGCGGCCGGTATTCGGTTCGCGATCCTCGCGCAGGAAGAGTCGTGCAACGGCGACCCGGCACGGCGGATGGGGAACGAGTACCTCTACCAGATGCTTGCGCGGCAGGCGATCGAGACGCTCGATCGGTATCACGTGACGACCATCGTCACCACATGCCCCCACTGCTTCCACCAGATCGGCAACGAGTATCCGCAGCTCGGCGGGCACTACGACGTCATTCACCACTCCACGTACATCGAGCGGCTGCTGCAGCAGGACCTCGTTCCACTCCGCACTGAGAACGGAAAGCAGCTGGTCGTTGCGTATCACGACAGCTGCTATCTGGGTCGCTACAACGACGTCTACGACGCGCCGCGCGAGACGCTCAAGCGCGCGCTGCCGGTGGTGACGGTCGCGGAGGCGCCGCGGAATCGCAGCCGGGGGCTCTGCTGCGGAGCGGGCGGCGGCCGCATGTGGATGGAAGAACGCGTCGGCAAGCGCATCAACGTCGAGCGCACCGAGGAGCTGTTGGGCACGGGCGCGGACGCCCTGGCCGTCGCCTGCCCGTTCTGCATGACGATGATCTCCGACGGCGCGAAGGCGCTGGGCAGTGACGTGCCCGTGTACGACATCGCTGAGGTCGTCGCCGGACAGCTAGAGCGGTAAAACTGATGACGAAATACGAACCACTCACAACCCGGAACCAACGACTCAAGAAGCCATCCCGATCAGACTTCCCGGGTCGTTAGTTCTTGGCAAACGGTCGTTGGTACTCAGTCATCAGTCGTGTCCTCCATCCATTCGTTTCCGGTGTTCGGTTTCCTCCGGAGTCTCCTCCACGATCACCGTTAGGCGCCCGCGCTGAATGTGGGCCGAGATGGGCCGCTTGCAGCGAGGGCAGGTGGTCGATCCTATCCGCTGCAACGCCTCGCGGTCAACGGCGATCCCGCAGCCGGGACAATGCACGGTGATCCCGAGCGGCGGCCGTGACGGTGTGATGAGGTGGAGTCGCGGCGTTGCTGCTGGAGCTCGAGGGGTTGCAGCGGCGCCAACGGCGTCCGACGACCTCGGGGTCGCCTGAGGTGCCCGCTTTCGATCGGCCGCGGCATCGAGCCGACGCCCGGCCGCCGCGAGCAGCACGCGCTCGCGAGGCGTCATTCGGGCGAGATCGGCCGCGGAAACGAGTCCTTGCCTGACGAGTGCGTCGGCGGCCGCGGACGGGATCGAAGCCGCCAGCGCTTCCATGTGCGCCTCCTCGACACGCGAGTCGGACACGAGCGACCGCACGTTGCGGCCGACCCATTTGATCAGGCCGTACGCGATGCCGACCATGGCAAATGCTTCTGCGCCGTACTTGAAGCTGACCGCCATGCAGGAGGGGACAGGGACAGAGTGTGGACCACCTCTACCCCAAGACGCCCCACGTGAGGTGTGGGTTACCGCCGACGAACCTCGTACAGATCGATCGTCTGACGGATGTTGCCCTCCTCGAACGGCACGCGATCGAGAATGGCCGCCGGCATGCCTCGCTCCTTGCACTCCTCAACGAACCGCGGTGCCGCAACCCGCCCCGGGTCCGCGATCATCGCCGAGCCGCGCCCGGTGAGCGTTCGGTCGAGCACTCCCGCGATCAGGGCGGCATGTGGCTGCTCATACAGCACGTCCGAGGCAACGACGAGCTGGAAGCGCCCGATGTCGTGCGGGAAGCGTCGCCAGTCGCCGATGCGGGTATCGATCAACACGCCCGTGTTGACCAGCACGTTGAGCGCGGTGAAGCGCAACGCCTCGTCGTAGTAGTCGGTTGCCGTGACGTCGAAGCCCGCGATCGCGGCGGCGACGGACACGAGACCGGCGCCGCAGCCAAGCTCCAGGAACCGTCGATCATCCACCGGCATGGTCGCGACTCGCTCGGCCAGCACGCGGGCCGATGGCCACACGTCGGCCCAATACGGGAGTCGCTCGTCGTCCACGTAAGCTTGCTCGTCGATCAGGTCGTCCGCGTTGCGCGGGTGATGGATGTGCACCTCGCGACCGGCGATCATGATGTCGGTGCGGACGATGTCGAACTGGGCGCCCAACTCCTCGAGCGTCTGGTTGACCAGGGCGGTCGCTTCGGGGGACAGCTCGGGGGAAACCGGCGACATCGACATCAGAGGGCGAATTCAGTCGTTAGGCCCGCCGCGTCGCCGAACGGCAGCGCGTGCAGCATCTCCCCCGCTTCCACGACGGGTCGATCCTCGGGAACGACCAACAGCGCGTTCGCCCGCGACATGGACATGAGGATCCCCGAGCCCTGCGGCCCCGTGAGACGCGCGGTGACGACACCATCGTCAGCGGTGTTGACGATCGCGCGCAGAAAGTGCGTCAGGCGGGCGCCGATCGCGACCCGCTCCTCGAGCACGACGGGAACGGGACGCCGAAACAGCCGCGTGTGTCCGAGCATGCGTCGCAACACGGGTCGAACGAACAGCTCGAATGTCACCATCGTGGACACCGGATTGCCCGGAAGGCCGATCCACGGGGCGGAGCCAAGCAGACCGAATCCGAGAGGTGCACCGGGCCGCATGCGTACGCGCCAGAACTTCATGTCGGCGCCGAGTGACTCGATGACCTCGCGCGTGTAATCGAACTCACCCACGGACACGCCCGCGGACGTCAGCACGAGATCGCACCCGGCGGCACGCCGCAGATGGGCCCTGAGCGAGGCGGGATCGTCGCTGGCGACTCCGAGGTTCACCGCCTCGCCGCCAGCATCGCGAACGAGCGCCTGCAGCGTGTAGCCGTTCGACGATACGATCTTGCGGCCGGCGAGCACCTCGTGGAACCCATCGACATCGACCAGCTCGTCGCCCGAGCCCATGATCGCGACGCGCGGTCGCCGATGGACATCGATCGTCGATCGCCCGATCGACGCCAGCACGCCGAGCTGCGCGGCGCCGAGCGGCGCCCCAGGGTCGAGCAGCGTATCGCCCTCCCGAAAATCCTCGCCGCGTGGACGCACGTTGCGCCGCGCGTCGCGCGCGTTCCGCACGAGCACCTGTGCGGTTCCGCCATCGGTGTCTTCCACGCGAACGACGGTATCCGCCCCATCGGGCAGCGGCGCACCGGTCATGATCCGGATCGCCTCGCCGTTGCGGACTGGCTGCGTCGCGAACCGACCCGCCGCGACCGTTTCCAGCACGCGTAGCGTCGCGGGTCGTTCGGCGGTCGCGCCGTCGATGTCCGCGCCGCGCACCGCATAGCCGTCCATGGCGGAGTTGTCCCACGCCGGCAGCGTCATCGGCGCCCGGACCGATTCCGCCAGTACCATGCCTAACGCATCGAGCAGCGGCACCCGCTCGATGGCGAGCGGGGCGATGTGCTCGAGGATCCTCGCGCTCGCCTCGGGGACGGTCAGCATCAGCGACCCGTGAGCCCCGCGAGCCGAACAGCGATCGCGTCGGCTACCTGGTCTACTTCGCGAGAGGTTGTCGTCCAGTTGTTGCACAGCAGACTGAAGATGAGCATCCGGCCGTTCGCGGTCGTGACGTAGCCCGAGAGTGAGCGTGCCTTGTCCAGGGACCCTGTCTTGGCGTGCAGATTCGCGGCCGCCGCGGTGCTGCGCATCCGATTCGCGATCGTCCCATCCACGCCGGCGACGGGAAGGGCGTCACGGAACACGGCGAAGTTCGGGCTCTTCCGCATAACGTCGAGCACGCGAACGATCGCGTCTGGCGCGATGTAGTCGTGCCGCGAGAGGCCGCTCCCGTCGCGCACCGCAACCGACGTGGGCGCGATCCCCCACGCGGCGAGCTGGCGTTCGATCACCGCTCGGCCGCTATCGGCAGTGCCGACGCCCGTTTGCTCCAACCCAAGCGTCTTGAACAGAAGCTCGGCGATCTGGTTCTGCGATGGCTTTTCGAGAGCCGGAAGAATCTCGCGGAGCGGCGGCGACTTCATCACGAACAGCGTATCGAGCTGGGCGGACGAGTCTCGCGGTGGGCGAGGATCGATGCCACCCTCGACCGTGACTGCCTGTTCCGCCAGCGCCTTGCGAATCGCGTATAGGTACGCGAGACCGGGATCGCGGTACGCAACATCGATCGTCAGCGAGTCGTTTGGGTACATCCCGCCCGTGATGGTCACGACATTCGTCGCGCTGTCCATCGAGGCCGATGGCGACCGCAGGCGCGGAATGGGCGACGTGCCGTCGGCGGCGCGCACTGAATCGGGCCGACGGATGGTCGTGACCATCGAGCGCAGCGACGGATACCCGATGTCGGGGCGCACCGACGTGCTGACTCGCTCGCTCTCTCGTTGGCCAGCGCGTAGCGTGACCCGAAACATCCCTTCGTTGAAGAACAGCTCGTCGACGCCGGCCGAATAGGCAAAGTCGAAGTCGTCCCAGGCCCAGCCGAACCCATGCCACGCGTCGGGGAACGCGTCTCCGGCACGCAGCAGGCGTCCCGACACGTACCGAATCTCGTGCGCGCGGAGCGAATCGGGCACTGCCTTCATCGCCTGCATCACGTCGCCGCGCATGTGGTCGCTCATTGACGGATCGCCGCGTCCGATGACGACGAGGTCTCCCCGCAGCACGCCGCCTTCCACCGGACCGCGCGCGGCGTACGCCGTGCGAAACTGGTAGTCCGGGCCCAGCAGCGTGAGCGCCACCGATCCCGTCACGAGCTTCTGGTTCGATGCCGGCATGAACAGCTTGCCGGCATTGCGCGAGTAGAGTGTGTCGCCGCGCTCCGGGTCAACGATCAGGACGCCCCAATGCGCATTGCTGAACTTGGGTTGCGCGACCATCGAGTCGATCGCGTGCCGAAGCTCGGCACGGGTTCCGGTCGTAGCGCCGGACCTTCGCATGCCGCCGGATGCACACCCGGACACTGACGCGATGCCTAACGCTACAGCGGCCGCGCAAACGGTGTAGCGCGGTGCGCCGAGCGGTTGGCGGGTCACGAGCTCCATTCGCGTCATGCTGTCGTCTCTCCGGGATGGCGGCACGCTATCGGTCACGATCGCTCATGACGGTTCATGATGCGTCCCTCCACGAGGTCGGCAAGCGCTTCGAGCCACGTGCCATCCTCGAGGCGTATGACGGGCACCGTCGCGGCAGGAACGTCGGTGTCCGCGACGATCGCAAGATAGTGACGCGCGGAGTCGTTGGCGGGATCGTAGAGCGGCGCGCGGTGAGCGGCCTGGCGAAACACCTCGATCTTCGGCAGCTCGGAGCGCTTGAACCCTTCGCAGACCACGATGTCTGCGTCACTCATGTGACGAGTCGCGATCTCCTCGGGCCCGAGCTCGTCGCTCCACCGTACGATGAGCGCGAACTTATCCGGCGCCGCCATCGCGACGCGCTCCGCGTGGCCTTCGTGATAGTGGCGATACGTGTCGGTCGTTGCCGGGTCGATGTTGAACGTGTGCGATCCGTGCTTGATCGTCATCACGCGGTGCCCTCGGCGATGCAGCTCGGCACACAGGCGCACGGTGAGTGTCGTTTTCCCGCTATGCTTCTTGCCGATCACGGCCACCATCGGTGGGCGCGCCATGAGCCTCCGCGAGGATGCGCTCCTCGGGCGTGTTGACGTTCATGAAGAGCAGGGCAGGATCGCCGAATTTCGCGACGCGGTCGGCTGTGAGTCGCGCGACGGTCACGTCATCGTAGAACGCGATGACGCGCCGGTCGCCCGCGGCTATCCGCCGTTCGATCGCGGACACGCACGCCGGCGTATAGTACGCGCACAACGGCTCCAGTCCACGTCGCGAATCGCTTTCCGGAACGGCGGCGTCCGCATCCCGACCGGTGTCGCGCAGCGCGCGGAGGAGGGTCGCGGGCACGAACGGCATGTCCCACGCGACGACCAGTACGGGCGAGGCGGCGTGCACGAGCGCCGCGTGGATTCCTGCAACGCTACCAACGTCGCGCAGGACATCACGCTCCCACCGCACGCCTGGCAGCCACGCGCCCGCCGCGTCGTCGTTCGCGATGAGCAGCAAGTCGTCGACCACTGGCTCGAGCGCCGCCCGCACGCGATCGATGATGCGAACGCCGTGCACGCGCTCGAGTCCCTTGGGCCTTCCTGCATAACGAGTGGACAAGCCGCCCGCGAGCACCACGCCGGTAACGGTCACCGGAGTTCCGGTTCCCGGTTCCCGATTCCCGATTCCCGATGTAGCTGTGGGTGCCCACTCACTGCCCGCCCGATCAACATCATCCGCGCGGCTTTCGCGATGTCCACCGCGATCGTCGACGGGATCGACGGCGTTGCCACCGCCGAGATTCTCGCTCGCGCAGCCTTGAACGCGAGCTCGCCGGAGATCCGGCCCGTCACGAGCAGGATCAGGTTCTCGGGCGATCGGTCGTCGAGCACCGCGGCGCCAAGCACCTTGTCCACCGCGTTGTGTCGGCCGATGTCTTCCGCGTGATAGAGCAGTGTCTGCCCATCGGTCAGCGCGGCAGCGTGGATGCCGCCCGTGTCCTTGTAGCGCTCGCCGCGCGCGAACAGCTCCTTGAACAGTTTGCGGAGCGTCGGAGTGTCCAGCTCCGGGTTCGGCGAACGACGCCGAGGCACATCGCTCATCGAGCCGAGGATGGTGGTCACGGCGCCGCACCCTGAGGCGAGGACGCGCCGCCGTTCCGCGCGCTCTACGGTGTCGTACTTGTCTTGCGGGACCTCGACCCAGAACCCGAGCTCTGAGGTGCACGGCCGCATGCGCACGATCTCCGCCTGGCTGTCGATATAGCCCTCGCCGAAGAGCCAGCCGACCACCAGCTCGTCGAGCCGCTCCGGCGTGCACATCCACGTCACCGCCGGGGAGCCGTTCAGCTCCAGCCAGACCGCCGCTTCTTCCACCGCATCGTGTCGAACGTCAGGCGCGTCGTTAGCCGTGTCGTTCGTGTCGTCCGCATCGCCCATACGCGAAATCTTTCGGCGGTTCGGGCAACGGCAAGTGCCCGTGTGTCACTATCCGTGCGCGCCGAACTCCTCCGCCTCGTGCGTGGCGCTGATCGTCTCGTCTTCCGCAACGCGCACCGACGTCACCCGCACGAGGAGCCCGAGCGCCCGCTGGACACATTCGGCGATGAACCTCGACAGGTTCTCACACGTCGGCACGAGCAGGCCGTCCGCGAACTCCGGGACATCGACGTTGATCTCGCGATGGTCAAACCGGTCGTGCACCTCGGTTTGCAGGATGCGATCGAGCCACCCGAGATCGATCAGCATTCCCGTCACGCTATCCACTTCTCCAGAGACCGTCACATCGCACACGTACTCGTGGCCGTGAAATTTCGGCATAGCCCAGGAGCCGAACACACGGCGGTTCTCGTCGTCGCTCCAGTCAGCGCGCCAGTAGCGGTGTGCGGCGTCGAAGGTGACGCGACGAGTCAGGAATGTGCTCAAGCGACGTGCACGGGCGGTTCAGTACGAATCCCGATCCGCGTCGTCGATGGGGTTGTCTTCTTCACCCTCGATGCCTTCCTGCGTCGGCGCGGTCGGCGGAATCCACGCAGTCCCATTCTGGATCGCGCTCCCGACGTCGCGCGTGCCGAAAAGCCGCGAGTCGAGGTCCTCTTCCAGATGTTGCGCCTCGGGGCTCAGCGGGACCGGTCGATCCCCGAGCAGAAGTCCGGAATGCTCGTCTTCATCCACGAGGTGGTCGTCCACCGCTTCCGGGCTCTCGGCGCGACGCAGCTGGTCGACGAGGAGATTGTTCTGCACATCGTTCACGCCCACGATGTCGGTGACGATTCGCTCGGCCACGCGCCGCTCGCCGTCCGTCCCGACGCGCCCATCGAGCGCGACGACGTGTTCGTGAACCGTCACGGTGATGTCGGCGAGGTCCAGCCCCCGATGTTCCGCGAGACGATCTCGAACGAGCCGCTTCAGCTCATTGTCATCCAGATCGTCGACGTCGTCGATATTCTCGAAATCACGCGCCATGTGTCACCTATTCGCGGGTCGCCCCGAGTCGGCGCGCCCGACCGGGCGGCGCCGTTACCGAAAGAACAGATAGGAAATGCCGAGCGAGAAGCTGAGATTGTTCGTCCAGTCGCTGTCCCCCTGGCGCTGGTTCAGCACGACCGATCCGTCACTGGCGGGGATGTAATACGTGCTCGGGTATTTGATCTGGTACAGATGGTCCGAGAAGTCTGCGCGAACCTGCAGCTTTCCCGATGACACCCACTTTACCCCGCTACCGAAGTTGAACGCAAACGGGGTGCCGAATTTCCACGCGCCGACATCCGCCCCACTCTTGAAGTCGGTGGCGACGCCCAGGCCGCCGTTCACGAACGGCACGAACCGTTTGTAGCTCCGCTGTCCGGTGAGGTTCACCGCGATGCCGATATCCGCCAGGTAGACTGGCCATGACGCGTTCGCTTCCACCACGCGTGTCTCTTCCGGCCGACGCGGGTCGATGATCGTGCGTGACGACTGCACGTACTGAAATCTTGTCATCAGCGATGCCGGGCCACCGAGCCGGAGCTCGTAGCGCGCGCCGAACATCGGTCCGTTGCCCGGAGCGACGCCCACCTTCTCGCTGCCGGCGTTGTAGAAGCCGCCGTACAGCGTGAATTCCTGCTTGTACTCCAGGTCGATGTATGGGCTGCTCTGAGGAACATGCCCGATCTGCGCCGAAAGCGCTGGCGCGACAATCATCGACGCCAGCGCTACTACCGACATCCTAACGTTCACGCGCTTACTCCAGAAAGTCTGAGGTCTGTGCCGGTCATCTCGTCCGGCTGCTCGATTCCGAGCAGCCGGAGAATCGTGGGGCCAACGTCGCACAGCGCCCCGCCACCGCGCAGCTCTTCGTCGCCGCCGGCCGGGTCGACGATGAGGAAGGGAACCGGGTTCGTCGTGTGGGCCGTGTGCGGCCCACCCGTCGCCGGATCGAGCATCTGCTCGCAGTTGCCGTGGTCGGCGGTGATCAACAGGCGTGCACCGGCGCGCTCGGCCGAGGCCACGACGCGCGTTAGGCACGCATCCACGGTCTCGACCGCCTGGAGCGTTGCCGGGATCGAGCCCGTGTGCCCCACCATGTCGCCGTTCGCGTAGTTGCACAGCACGAAATCGTGCGACCTGGTCTCGATGGCGTTGCACAGGACGTCGGTGATGCCCGGCGCGCTCATCTCCGGCATGAGATCGTAGGTCGCGACTTTCTGGCTCGGCACGAGGATCCGTTCCTCGCCCGCGTAAGGCACCTCGATCCCGCCGTTGAAGAAGTACGTGACGTGAGCGTACTTCTCCGTTTCGGCCGTTCGCAGCGACGTTAGGCTGTGCTCGGCGAGCGTTTCCGCGACGATGCGCGCCATGGATTGCGGCGCGAAGGCAACGGGCACCGTGAACGTCTGGTCGTACGACGTCATGGTCGCGACAGGCACCGAGGCGTGGGACGTCGGGAAACCGTCGAACGCCGGGTCGGTCAACGCCCGCACCATCTGCCGCATTCGATCCGACCGGAAATTGAAGCAGATGAGCGCATCGCCATCGCGGAACGGCGCCGCCGGCTTGCCGTTCTGGGCGACGACCATCGGCTTGATGAATTCGTCGGTCTCCCCGCGCTCGTACGCCGCGCGAATGGCGGCGACGGGATCGGTCACCTGCGGCCCCACGCCGAGTACCGCCGCGTCATACCACAGCTTCGTGCGGTCCCATCGCTTGTCCCGGTCCATGCCGTAATACCGGCCGCCGAGGCTCGCCACGACCACACGCCCCGCCGCGCGCGCGATCGTTTGCTCCATGAACCCGAGCGCCGATTTCGGCAGCGTGTCCCGACCGTCCAGCAACGCGTGCAGCGCCGTGCGTGGGACGCGCTCCCGTTCGGCGAGATCGAACAACGCGAACAGGTGGCGATCGACGGCGTGAACGCCGCCATCGCCTACCAGTCCCATGAGGTGCAGCGTCCCGCCGGTCTTGCGGACGTGGGCCGCCGCCTCCGTGAACGCCGGAATCCGGAAGAAGGACCCGTCGCGGATCGCCAGGTCGATGCGGACGATGTCCTGCATCACAACCCGGCCGGCGCCGAGATTCAGGTGTCCCACTTCGCTGTTTCCCATCTGCCCCTCGGGCAGTCCAACGGCTAGCCCCGAGGCGTCGAGCAGCGTGCGTGGTGCCCGCGACCATAGGCGGTCCCATGTGGGCACGCGGGCCATGCGAATGGCGTTGCCCTCGCGCTCCTCGCGGTAGCCCCACCCATCGAGGACCACGAGGACGACGGGTCGGTGCTGGTCATTCGACATTCGGCGGTGCTTGGCTTGTTCTGAATTACGTTTGCCGGAAGATTTCCCGGAATCCGCTGAAGTTCGGCGGTGGGCACGTCCGGTGGAATGTATTCGGGCACACATGGACCAACCAGCGATGGGCCCTCCTACACCAGTGCTTCAGTTCGTGCTGCGAATTTCCGTATTCCTGTTGTCGCTCGGGGTCGCGTTGCCCGTTCAGGCGCAGTCGCGCGTGGTCACGACGCCGGCCGCTGTGCTGTCATCACCGAGCGGAAAGGCCATTGGCAGCATTCATCCGGGGACGTCGGTTCGGGTCCTCGAGACCCGTGGCGCGTACGCCAAGGTCACGATCGACGGTTTCCTCGAGCGCGCGCGACTATCGGCGCAGCGTGGCAGCTCCTCGCCGCGTGTGGGCAACCGGGCTGCCGTCGTACGTGTGCGCGGGGCGGCCACGGCCAGGAGCGTGGCCTCGCTCGATGCGGGGACCACGGTGGCCGTGGCCTCGGCGAACGCCCCCGCGGGCTGGGCGAAGGTCTCGCGCGATGGGTGGGTCCTGAAGTCGTCCCTCGACAAACCATCTACGGAGACTGCTCGCTCCTCTGCGTCCGCTAAGGCGACCGCGGCCCCGACCAAGTCGAGCACGACCGCGCGGAAGGCCAGCGGCGGTGAAGTCGCGGCGTCGGCCCGGCCCCCTCAGGGGCCGAGCGCCGCACCCGCGCGAGGAACGCCAGCGGCGTCCGCACCAGTACGTGTAGGCACGACGTCGACTGCACCGGTCGGCGCGACCCCGGTCACTGACAGCACCCTCACGCCGACGGGGAACATCGCGCTGCGCGCCGCGCCGGACGCGAAGGCGGTCGCCACCGTGGCGCAGGGCGCGACGCTCACACCCCTCGCCCGCGATCGCGGTTGGGTGCGAGTCCGCCTCGAGGGATGGGTACCGGAGCGCGATCTCGCGCCAGCCGATACGTCCATTCGCACGGGCGTGAGTGCCGCGGACCTCCGTGCGGATCCTGGTGGCACTCGAGGAAAGCTGGTGCGGTGGAGTGTCCAGATCCTCGCGAGGCAGAAGGCTGACGTGCTTCGGAAGGATCTCGCGCCTGACGAGACGTATCTGCTGGCGCGGGGTCCTTACGAGGAGAATGCGTTGCTGTATCTCGTGGTGCCGCCGTCGCTCCTGGTGATGACGAAGTCGATCCCGGAGCTATCGCAGGCGATGATCACCGCGCGTGTGCGTACGGGCCGAAGCGACCTCGTTGGAGTCCCGATCCTGGATCTGTTGACGATCACCCCCCGCAAGTGACCGAGCAGGTTGAACGCCGCCGCCAGAGCTGGCGCGAATTCCGACTCGCCTATCCTGGCATCATTACCGTCCTCTTCGTGGCGCTCGTATCGATGGTCGCCATCGACGGGTGGCTCGTATACCAGCGCGTTCGCTATGCGCGGGAGATCGCGCGGCTTCGCGCCAGCATGACGGACCAGGAGAGGCGAAAGGCCGACATGGTCATCGCGGCGGAACAGAACCGCACGCGCGTCGCGCTGGAGCTCATGCGTCGCCAGGCGAACATCGACAAGGACCTGCACATTTCGGTCGCCGTCGACAGCGGGGTCATGTACCTCGAGCGCGACGGGGCGCTGCTGCGCGAGATGGCGGTGGATGTGGGATCGGAGAAGCGAGTCGGCACTGCACCGGACACACTCAAGATCGTTGCGCCCCGGGGTGCGAGGACGGTCGAGCGTGTGCTGGGCGCGAACGATCGATGGGAGATCCCGAAGTGGGTGTACCTCGATCGAGGCCTGCCAGCACCCGCTGACAGGATGGTGGCCGGCGCGTTAGGCGCCGGCGCGATCGTGCTGTCCGGCGGTGCGGTGATCTATACCCACCCGACCAGCGGCCCGTTGAGCGATACGACGTACGTGATGCCGGGGGCGATTCGCGCGCGAGTTCAGGACCTGCGCGCGATTGCGCCGAACCTGACTCCCGGGATGTCGGTATACCTGTACTAGCGGGGTCAGATCCCTTGAATTCGAGATCGTTATGAGCGGGAGAGGCGCGGGATTTTTCGTGAGTGGCGGTCGCGCAGCATGGATCCTCATCGGCGGTGTGGTGGTCGTGGCGGCGGCGAGCGTGCGGCTCCTGTCGACGACGGTAAACGCTCGCTACGAGCGCGATGTCTCACGGATGGTGTTCAACGACAACCTCGACGTGCTCGATGGGATCAAGCGGAAGATCGGTGCGTCCGCCGACACGCTGAAACAGATCCTCGTCGACAGCACGGAGGCAGCCGGGTCCGACAGTCTGCCGTACATCGTCGTGAGTATCACGGATCACAGGCTCTGGTACAAACGCGGTGACCAGATTCTGTTCACGACCAGGGTCGCGACAGGTAGCGGAAAGGTTCTGGCAAAAGGGGGAGGAAACAAATGGAAGTTCGAAACGCCACGGGGGCGTCTGGTCGTCGAAAGTAAGGAGACTGATCCGATCTGGGTGCCCCCCGATTGGCACTATGTCGAGATGGCGAAGAAGAAGTCGCTTGGCGTTGTGCACCTCCTGCGCGGACAGTCGCTCAAGCTGAAGGATGGATCGGTGATCACGGTGGAGGGAACCGAGGTCGTGCGAAAGACCGCCGACGGTCAGCTGATCCCGTTCGATGTGGCCGAGGGCAGGGAAATCGTCGTCAACAAGAACATCGTCATACCGCCGTTTGGCACCACGCAGCGAAAGTACACCGGGGTGTTGGGAACGAATCGGCTGAACATGGGAGACGGCTACGCGCTCCACGGAACGGATGAGCCGTCGAGTATCGGAACGTCAGTCAGCCATGGCTGCGTTCGGTTGCGGAACGAAGATATCGAGACCTTGTACCAGATGGTGCCGGTGGGAACGCCGGTGTACATATACTGACACTGACCGGTGAGTTAGATCACATCCCGCTTGGGGTCGTTCGGGGGCTGCAGCGACCCAGGTCAAGCCTATAGACTACGCCGCATTACCCGCTCCTCCGTCGCGTTGCGGAGGCTCCTTGAAAAGGGCACGCCGGTCAGTGTTCGAGGCCGGCACGCAAAGCCGTGAGACGGCGTTCGCCAAGCCGTCAGTCTGGTTGCCAGGGAGGTCACGATGCACCGCACAAACCGCCGCGCGCTCCGATGGTGTACGATCGCGACATCGTCGGTGATCGCCGTCATGACGATCTCCGGCACGGCATCAGCGCATCCGCGCTCGCCTGCTCCGGTGCGTCCCGAGACCGTGGTCGTTTCTCCAGCCGCCGCCAGCGTGGCGGTCGTTGCGGACTCGCTGTTCGGTCGCAGCGGCAAACTCCGGTTCAAGCTGTTCAGCGCGTCGCGGTTCTTCGCGCTCCCGATCCTCGAGCGCCTCTTCGGCGACCCCGCCACGGAGTCCCGGCCCGGCGTGTATCACGCCGCCGAGGACATCATGGGCCGCCCATTCGCGTTCATCTCGATAATCCCGTTCACGGAGAAGGCGGGCGGGAGGCTCGGCGATTATCGCGTTGGGTTCTGGCCTAACGAGCGGCATCGCCGCACCACACAGGAAGCCTACGAGAATCCGGAAGGCTTCATCGAGGTCACGCCGGAAAATCAGGACACGTACGTGTCCGAGCACTTCCGGCTGCGCGACTTCCTCACCCACGACCAGCAGGACGTGTGGCCAAAGTACCTGGTGCTTCGCGAGTCCCTGGTCGATAAGTTGGAGCTCGTGATCGAGGATCTCGCGGCCCACGGCGTTCGCGTCGAGCACATGGTCGTCATGTCCGGCTTCCGAACCCCGCAGTACAACGCGCAAGGCGTCGGGCGCGGCGGTCGCGCGCGCGACAGCCGCCATCAGTTCGGCGACGCCGCGGACGTGTTCGTCGACAACGACGAGAACGGTCGTATGGACGACCTCAATCACGACCATCGCATCGATTCGCGCGATGCGCGCGTCATTCTGCAGGCCGTCGAGCGCGTCGAGCGCGCGCACCCCGAGCTGGCCGGCGGTGCCGGCTTGTACCGCGCGACCAGGGCGCACGGCCCGTTCGCGCACGTCGACACCCGCGGTGAGCGGGCGAGGTGGGGTAGGTCGTGACGGGAGAGCAGCAACCCCGCGCACAGCCCGTCCGCCGAGCGCCCCGACTGGCGTCGCAGCTGGCGTCACTCGGCGTCTTCGGCTCTGCCGCGTTAGGCGTCGTGCAGTTCTACCATCCGCCGCGGCAGTTCATCGAGAGTCGCGGCGAAGTGGTGGTTGCCGACAGCACCGGTGGTCCGCTCGCCCTGGCATCACGCAATGCGTTCGGGAGGAGCGGCGAGGTGCGCGTCCTGTTCGCACTGCCAGGCGACCCGGTCGTGTACCCGATGGAGCTCCGCAGTGACCCGGCGCAAATGATGTACGCCTGGGTTCCGTTTGCCGACACCGGCTCCATCCAGGCGCTGCCGGCGGACTCCACGCACCGGTTGGAGCCGCGCTTCGAGGCGCCGAGCAAGCCGGGGTTCTATCGGCTCGCGCTCGTGAAGGGGCCGGAGCACGTCATCGTGGACGGCCCAGCGCTCTCGGTCATGGTACCGTTCGCAGCCAAGCTTGGCAGCACGCTCAACGGCTATCGCATCGGCACCTACCTCACCGAGCGGCTCGGCAAGCGGACCGACGAGCCAGCGCCCCCGGGCTTCGTCCAGATCGACGAGGACAAGCTCGATCTTCCCCTCACGAAACACCTCCGGCTGTCCGACTTCGTGACGCATGACGACCAGGAGAGCTGGCCGCGTTATGCAGCGCTCGATGCACGGCTGCTCGACAAGATCGAGCTCGTCGTCGCGGAAATCGGCAAGTTGAGCGGCAAAGGGGACGACGCCTCGTTCGAGCTGGACGTCCACTCAGGCTTCCGCACGCCGCTCCATAACCGGCGCGTGAAGCGGGCGGCGCGCGATAGCCGGCACCAATACGGCGACGCCGCCGACATCGCGATCGACAGCAACGGCGACGGACGGATTACGTTCGCGGACACGCGGCTGATAGCCCGGGCGGTCGAAGTGGTCGAACAGGAACACCCCGATCTCGTCGGGGGCATGGGACTCTACAACCGTGGCAGCGCCTCGTATGTTCACATCGATGCCCGCGGACGACGGGCCCGATGGCGAGGCTAACTCATGAACCAGTTCTTGCGCGACCGCATCCTCCGAAAGCTCGACACCCTCTCGGATGAGCGCGCGTACCAGGTGCTCGACTTCGTCGAGTTCCTGGAATCCAAGTATGCCGAGCGGCAGAACCCTTCGGCGAACGTCTTCCAGCGATTCGCGGAGACGGTAGAAGACAAGCTGCGCGCAGGACGCGTTTCGGCCGCGACGATCTCCGAGACCATGAGCCTCATGAACAAGGCGATGGGCGTCCTCAGCGGCGTCGCTGCGGCTGGCAAGTCTGTTGCGAACGACATTGTCGGCGCAGCGAGCAGCCTCACGACTCCATCGGCACCGTTGACCGATGGCGCTGCGCCGGTGCCTCCTGCGGACGCGGAACGGCC
>Ga0070664_100000991_pt1 | contig 22226 bp, 24 predicted proteins | sample KBSC73metaG_FD_65863 | JGI IMG/M metagenome (GOLD analysis project Ga0070664, IMG submission 65863) | Corn rhizosphere microbial communities from Kellogg Biological Station, Michigan, USA - KBS C7-3 metaG | ecosystem: Host-associated > Plants > Roots > Rhizosphere > Soil ... | reverse complement strand
TAGGCGCGGATAGCGGTTGGCGGATAGCGGATGAGGGAGAGTCCGCTATCATCGGTGGCATGAGTTCTCTGCGTCCCCTCTTCATCACGACTGCGCTGCCGTTCTCGAACGGACCGTTTCACATCGGCCACATCATGGAGTACATCCAGGCCGACATCTGGGTGCGCTTCCAGCGCATGCAGGGCCGGCCGGTGCACTTCGTCGGCGCCGACGACACCCACGGTGCGCCGATCATGCTGAAGGCCGAAGCCGAGGGGATCACGCCGGAGGAGCTGATCCGCCGGATCGGCGCCGGGCGGCGTCAGTATCTCGACGGCTTTCTGCTCAGTTTCGATCACTGGTACACGACTCACTCGCCCGAAAACTTCGAGCTGTCGACCGACATCTACCGCAAGCTCAAGACGGCGGGCCTGATCTACGTGAAGCCGGTCGAGCAGTTCTTCGATCCGGTGAAGCAGATGTTCCTGCCGGATCGCTACATCAAGGGCGAGTGCCCGGTGTGCCACACCAAGGACCAGTACGGCGACGCGTGCGAGAACTGCAGTTCCGTCTACGCGCCGACCGACCTGATCGATCCTTACTCGACGCTGTCGGGCGTGGCGCCGGTGCGCAAGAGCTCCGACCACTACTTCTTCCGGCTCTCCGACCCGAAGTGCATCGACTTCATGAAGAGCTGGCTCGACGCGCCGGGACGGCTGCAGCCGTCGGTCGCGAACAAGGCGCGCGAATGGATCAGCGGCAGCGGCGACCAGCAGCTCGGCGACTGGGACATCTCGCGCGACGCGCCGTACTTCGGCATTCCGATCCCGGACGCGCCGGGAAAGTTCTTCTACGTGTGGCTGGACGCGCCGGTCGGCTATCTCGCCTCGCTCAAGAATTACTTCGACAGCGGCAAGGCGCGCGCCAACGGCGAGCCGCGCAGCTTCGATGAATTCCTCGCCGCGCCGGACACGGAGCAGATCCACATCATCGGCAAGGACATCATCTACTTCCATACGCTGTTCTGGCCGGCGATGCTGAAGTTCGCCGGCCGCAAAGTGCCGGATCACGTCTACGTGCACGGCTTCATCATGCTCGGCGGCGCCAAGATGTCGAAGTCGCGCGGCACGGGCCTGAGCCCGCTGCGCTACCTCGAGCTCGGCATGAACCCGGAGTGGCTGCGCTATTACATTGCGGCGAAGCTCAATGCGAACGTCGAGGACATGGAGTTCAACCCCGACGACTTCGTGGCGCGCGTCAACAGCGACCTGGTCGGCAAGTATGTGAACATCGCGAGCCGCACGGCCGGTTTCGTCGCCAAGCGTTTCGGCGGGCGGCTCGGCAGCGTTGCGAACAATCGCATGCTCGACGACGTGCGCGCGGCGTCACAGACGATCGCGACGTACTACGAGCAACGTGAGTTCGGCAAAGCGCTGCGCGAGATCATGGAAGCAGCGGACGCAGCGAACGCCTACATTGCACAGAACGCTCCTTGGGAGCTGGCGAAAGATGCGCAGAACGATGCGCGACTCGCAGAGGTGTGCACGGTCAGCCTGAACGTGTTCCGCCTGCTCACGATCTATCTGAAGCCGGTCCTGCCGAAGGTGGCCGAGGCCGTCGAACAGTTCCTGCGTATTCCGCCGCTGCAATGGCAGGATTCGCAACAGCTGCTCGAGAATCACATCATTGGTTCGTACGAGCATCTGATGACGCGTGCGGAAGCAAAGCAGCTCGATGCCCTGCTCGGTCTCGACGAGGCCGCGACGAAGCCCGAGACGAAAGCACCGGCGCCAGCCGCTGCACCCGCTGCCGCACCCGCCGCAGGCGAGGTGACGGTGGATGACTTCGCGAAGCTCGACCTGCGCATCGCGAAGATCGTCGCTGCCGAAATCGTCGAGGGCGCCGACAAGCTGCTGAAGCTGACGCTCGATCTCGGCGAAGGTCAGCGCACGGTCTTTGCCGGCATTCGCTCCGCTTATGCGCCGGAGCAGCTGCCAGGACGCATGACGCTGGTGCTGGCGAATCTCAAGCCACGCAAGATGCGCTTCGGCGTGTCCGAAGGCATGGTGCTCGCGGCTGGGCCCGGCGGCAAAGACATCTTCCTGCTGGCGCCGGATGCGGGCGCGACGCCGGGGATGAAAGTGAAGTAGCGCGTCATGGTTGCTCTGCTCATGGTTCTGTTGAGCAGCGTGCTGGTCACGACAGTGGTACTCGCGCACATGCCGCAGTGGCGTCCGTTCGTCACGCCGACCGACATCTTCGGCGGCGCGCGTGTCGTCGCACTCCTTGGTCTCGTCGCTGTTCCTGCCGTCGCGTTGCTCGGCTGGCTCGTCGCGCGGTTGGTGCTCGGGCCGTGGCACCTGGAGTACCTGCGCACACCGATGCTCGTCGCGGTGGTGTTGATCGTCGTGCCGCTGCTGGAGGTTGCGTTGCGCCGTCGTCGGGGAATCCTGACGCAACAGCCCGGCTTTGCACTGGTGATGATCACGAACACTGCATTGCTCGGCATCGCGCTCATTACAGATCTGCGATCCGCGAATTTTGGCGTCGCCGTGTTGCTGGCGATCGGGGCAGCGGTGGCACTCGCCGTGCTGCTGCTGGCGTTCGCTGCGCTGTACGAAAGACTGCAGCACGCCGACGTGCCGATGATCTTTCGCGAGGCGCCACTCGCGCTGATCACAGCCGGGATCATGGCGCTCGCGTTCATGGGCTTCAGCGGACTGATTCAGGAATAGTCATGTTGCCCGCGCTGCTGACCATGGTTGGATTGGCCGCCGCGGCCGGCGCCGCCGCTGCGCTCGCGACACGTCGTTCGAACGAGGACCAGAAGCGGCTGATCGACGAGATCGACGCGCTGCTGCCGCAAACGCAATGCGGCCGCTGCACGTTCTCGGGATGCCGTCCCTATGCGAGCGCGCTCGCGAGCGGCGAGGCCGACATCGATCAGTGCCCACCGGGAGGCAACGCCACGGCCGCGGCGCTGGCGAATCTGCTGGGCCGCGAGCCGCGCCCCGTCGATCCGCGCTTCGGCGCCGTGCGGGCGCAGCCGCTGGTCGCATGGATCGACGAGTCTGCGTGCATCGGCTGCGTCAAATGCATTCAAGCGTGTCCGGTCGATGCAATCGTCGGCGCCTCGAAGTTCATGCACACGGTCATCGCGGACCAGTGCACGGGCTGCGAGCTGTGCATCCCGCCCTGCCCCGTCGATTGCATCGTCATGCGACCCGCGTCGGCCTGACCATGGCCAAGCCCGGTGTGCGCGGCGGACTGCGGCTCGATGCTCATAAAGAGCGGTCGACCGCGCAGGCGCTGCGTGCCGCGAGTTCGGTCGAGACGCTGGTGCTACCACTCGACCAGCACGCGGGCGCTCCGGCCGTGCCGCTGGTCAAGCCGGGCGAGCAAGTGCTGCGTGGACAGCCGATCGCTGAGCCGGGCGGTGCAATCAGTGCGTGGCTGCATTCACCGGCCTCCGGGACCGTTGCCGCGATCGAGCCGCGACCGGCGCCGCATCGACTCGGAGCGCCCACGTTGAGCATCGTCGTCGCGAACGACGGCCGCGATGAGCGCTACGCGCAGCCTGCGCCGGCGCCATTCGATCAGCTGTCGCCCGAGCAACTGCGCGAAATCATTGGTCGCGGCGGAATCGTCGGACTCGGCGGCGCAGTCTTTCCGACCGCCGCGAAACTGAGCAGCGCTGTCCGCGGCCAGGAGTTGCGGCTGCTGCTCAATGGTGCCGAGTGCGAGCCGTACATCAGCTGCGACGACATGCTGATGCGCGAACGGGCTCGCGATGTCGTGTTCGGCGCGCGCGTGCTGCTTCATGCGCTCACAGCACAAACGTGCGTGATCGCAATTGAAGACGACACCCCGCAGGCAGCCGCCGCACTCGAAGCCGCAATTGCCGAAGCGCACGACCAGCGAATTCAATTGCGACAGGTGGGGAGCGACTACCCAGCCGGCGGCGAGAGGCAGCTCATCACTGCAGTCTTCGACGTCGAAGTGCCGGCCGGCGGGCTGCCTGCCGACGTGAACACTGTGTGCCTGAACGTCGGGACTGCAGCGGCCGTCGCGTACTGGATTCGCGATGCGCAGCCGCTGACCAATCGCATCGTCACGGTCACCGGCGACGGTGTGCTCGAACAACGCAATCTCGACGTGCGCCTCGGCACGCCGTTGGCCGCTTTGATCTACGACTGCGGTGGCTACACCAGCCGCATGTCACGACTCATCATGGGCGGGTCGATGATGGGTCAATCGCTGCCGCACGATGGCATGCCGGTCATCAAGGCGACCAACTGCATCATCGCCGCCTCGGCGCTGGATCTGCAGCCGCGCGCAGCCGAGATGCCCTGCATCCGCTGCGGCAACTGCGCCGAGGTTTGCCCGGCAACGCTGCTGCCGCAGCAGCTGCACTGGTACGCAATGGGCCGCGACCTAGATGCACTCGAAGCGTACGGACTGATGGATTGCATCGAATGCGGCTGCTGCGACTACGTGTGCCCGAGCCAGATTCCGCTGGCCGAGCGCTTTCGTGATATGAAGCCCGCGCTGACCGAGCGTCTCGCCGCGCGCGGCAGCGCTGCCGCGGCACGCACGCGTTTCGACGCGAGGACTGCCCGGCTCGAACATATCGAGAGCGAGCGGCTGGCCGCGCTCGCGAAAAAACGTCAGGAGCTTGCGAAGAAATCGTCGTGACTGCACCGATGCCATTCGCCACAGCACCGGCTCCCCACGTGGTCGCTCCGAGCAGCGTCGCGCGCGTGATGCGGCAAGTGTTGTACGCGTTGATCCCGACGGTCGCGTTGCACGTCGTGTTCTTCGGCCCGGGGTTGCTGATCCAGATCGTGCTCGGCGTCGTGACCGCGCTCGCTGCCGAAGCTGCCGCTCTGCGCCTGCGGGGCAAGCCGCTGCCGCCCTTCCTGCTCGATGGCAGCGCCATCATCACCGCCGTACTACTCGCGCTGTGCCTGCCGCCACTCGCGCCATGGTGGCTCGTAGTCAGCGGCGTCGCGTTCGCGATCTTGCTAGCCAAGCATCTGTTCGGCGGGCTCGGCGCGAATCCATTCAATCCAGCCATGGTCGGCTACGCCGTGCTGCTCGTTTCGTTCCCCGCACGGATGCTGCAGTGGCTGCCGCCGAACGTCGCGGGGCTCGAACCCGCATCGTTGTCGTTCGTCGACACGCTGACGACGATTTTCACCGGCATGCCGCCCGCGCGCTTCACCTGGGACGCCATCACGTCGCCGACGCCGCTCGACGCGCTGCGCACCGATCTCGCACTCGGCATGACGATGGGCGAAGCGCATGCCAACGCGATGTTCAGCACCTTCGGCGGCAAGGGCTGGGAATGGATCAATCTCGCGACGCTCGCGGGCGGCGGCTGGCTGCTGGCGCTGCGGATCATTCGCTGGCACATCCCGGTCGCGATGCTCACCGCGCTGTTCGTCTGCGCTTCGATCATGTCGGCGGCGGACCCCGGCGGCTACGCTGGACCGCTGTTCCACCTGACCTCTGGCGCGAGCATGCTCGGAGCGTTCTTCATCGCGACCGATCCGGTCTCGGCAGCAACGAGCGATCGCGGCAAGCTCATCTACGGCGCCGGCATCGGTGTGCTGACATACGTCATCCGCACCTGGGGCGGCTATCCCGACGGCGTCGCGTTCGCAGTGCTGATCATGAATCTGACCGTGCCGCTCATCGATCGCTACACGATTCCGCGCATCTATGGGCATGCCCGTTAAACCCGCGCTGACCCTGGCGATCATCGCGGCCGTACTCACTGCGGTGCTGGCGCTGGTTGCGAGCTTCACGCGCGAACGCATCGCCAGCAACGAGCAGGCGTGGATCAGGCAGCGTCTCGATGCACTGGTGCCGCCGGCGACGCACGACAACGATTTGCTCACCGATTCGATTGCCGTCACTGCACCCGATCTGCTCGGCTCGTCGCAGCCGGTCATGATCTATCGAGCAAGGCGTGGCGGCGCGCCCGTAGCGGCAGTGCTGCGACCGATTGCGCCGGATGGTTATCGCGGACCGATCGAGCTGCTCGTGGCGGTCGGTCCGGACGGCCGGCTGATCGGCGTGCAAGTGATCCGTCACCAGGAAACTCCCGGCCTCGGCGATGCGTTCGAGTCGCGCGACATCCATTGGCTCGATCACTTTCGCGGCCGCTCGCTGACCGATCCGCCCTCGCAACGCTGGACCGTGCGTCGCGACGGCGGCGACTTCGACGCCTTCACCGGCGCGACGATCACGCCGCGCGCGATCGTCAAGGCCGTGCGCAACGCGCTCGAGTACTATCAGCGCAACAGTCGACGCATCTTCGATCAACCCGCCAATGAGCACTCCTAGCTCGCGGAAATTCGGCAGCACGGTGCAGCTCATCGCTGTCTGTCCGCTGCTTGCGATGAGCGACACCGTCGCCAATGCCCTCGGTATCGGCGTCATCGTGCTGATCGTCGTGCCACTCGCAACCGCCTTGCTTGCGGTCATGCGATCGCGCCTGGAGAACGAGACTGCGCTCGCAGCGAGCATGCTGACGATCGCAGCCCTCGTCGCGTGCGTCGAGCTGCTGTCGAGCGCGTGGTTCAGCGAGCTGCGCACGTCGCTCACGCTGTTCGTGCCGCTGATCGTGTCGAACTTGATCGTCGTTCAGCACGTGTACGCGCGACATGAAAGCTTCGCCGCCGCAGTCACCGAAAGCCTGCGGATTGCGATCGGCATCGCGATTACGCTGCTGCCGCTCGGTATTGCGCGCGAGCTCGTCGGCCGCGGCTCGTTCCTGCACGATGCCCATAGTCTCCTCGGAGCCTGGGCCGGCTGGTCCGAGTTGAGCGTATTCCGCGTCGACATGGGATTCCTGCTCGCGATGCTGCCGCCCGGCGCTTTCATTGCCTTTGGTCTGCTGCTCGCTGCCCGCAACTGGTTCATTCAGCGTCGCTCATGAACAAGAAGAAAGTCGCCGCCATCTTCGCGCGCCTCAAGTCGCTCAATCCAAAGCCCACCACCGAGCTCGAGTACAGCACACCGTTCGAGCTGCTGGTCGCAGTGATTCTTTCGGCGCAGGCGACCGACAAGAGCGTCAACCTCGCGACGCGCACCCTGTTCAAGCACGCGAACACGCCGCAGGCGATCTTCAAGCTCGGCATCGGCGGCCTGTCCGAGTACATCAAGACGATCGGGCTCTACAACTCGAAGGCGAAGAACGTCATCGAGATGTGCCGCCTCCTGCTGGCGCAGCACGGCGGCGAAGTCCCGCAAGAGCGCGCAGCGCTCGAAGCGCTTCCCGGCGTCGGCCGCAAAACGGCGAACGTGATCCTGAATACCGCGTTCGGGCAACCGACGATTGCGGTGGACACGCACATCTTCCGCGTCGCGAATCGCACCGGCCTGGCACCCGGCGAGAACGTGCGCGAAGTGGAAGACCATCTGTTGAAGGTCGTGCCGCCCGAGTATCTGCACGACGCGCATCACTGGCTGATCCTGCACGGCCGCTACACATGCGTGGCGCGCAAGCCGAAATGCCCCGAGTGCCCGATCCTGGAGCTGTGCGAGTTCCGCGATAAAACGCGCTCGGAAGAGCCGCCCGCTGCGAAGCGACCGCGCCGGACGCGATAGAATCGCGCCATGCCGTTTTTCGACAACCAATCGCGCGACCAGCTGCGTCGCGTGTACATCGAGGCCTGGCGCAAGCGACGCGAAGGTCTGCCGATCGAACCGCTGGAAGCGCAGGTCGCCGACGTCATCGCGCTGCATCCGGAATATCATGCGGCGCTGGAACGCGGCGACGACGCGCTCGACCGCGACTACACGCCGGAAAGCGGACAATCGAATCCGTTCCTGCACATGGGCCTGCACCTCGCCGTGCGCGATCAGATCGCAACCGACCGCCCGGCCGGCATCCGCAAGGCATTTCAATCCGTCGCGGCACGGCTGGGCTCGGAGCACGAAGCCGAGCATCGCATCATCGAATGCCTCGCCGAGGCGATGTGGGAAGCGCAACGTTCGGGGCGGCCGCCCGACGAAGCCGCTTATCTGCAGCGCGTGCTGCGGCTGTGATAAATTTGCCGCCCGCCTCACCGCCAGCTTCGAACTCTCCATGACTACGATCCGGCAGGACGACGTGATCCAGAGCGTCGCCGACGCGCTCCAGTACATTTCCTATTACCACTCGCCCGATTTCATCCAGGCCATGGCCGCGGCCTACGAGCGCGAAGCGAGCGTGGCGGCGAAGGACGCCATCAAGCAGATCCTGGTGAATTCGCGCATGTGCGCGCAGGGGCATCGTCCGATCTGCCAGGACACCGGCATCGTCACCGTGTTCGCTCGCGTCGGCATGAACGTGCGCTGGGACGCGAGCATGAGCCTCACAGAGATGATCAACGAAGGCGTGCGCCGCGCATACAACCACCCCGACAACACGCTGCGCGCCTCGATCGTCTCCGACCCGGCGTTCGATCGAAAGAACACACGCGACAACACGCCGGCCGTCATTCACATGGAAGTCGTGCCCGGCGAGGAAGTCGAGATCGCGGTAGCTGCCAAGGGCGGCGGCTCGGAAAACAAGGCGATCATGACGATGCTCAATCCGTCGGATTCGATCGTCGACTGGATTCTGGAGACCGTGCCGGAGATGGGCGCGGGCTGGTGTCCGCCCGGCATGCTCGGCATCGGCATCGGCGGCACCGCCGAGAAAGCGATGGTGATGGCGAAGGAGTCGCTGTTCGAGCCCGTCGACATTCACGAGGTGCGGGCGCGCGGCGCGCAGAATCGCATCGAAGCATTGCGCCTGGAAATTCTCGACAAGGTGAACGCACTCGGCATCGGTGCGCAGGGACTCGGCGGGCTCACGACCGTACTCGACGTGAAGATCAAGGACTATCCCACGCACGCGGCGTCGCTGCCCGTCGCCATCATCCCGAACTGCGCTGCCACGCGACACGCGCACTTCGTGCTCGATGGCTCCGGTCCCGCGCAACTCGATCCGCCCGATTTGGACCTGTGGCCGAAGCTCACGTACGAAGCGGCGCCCGACTCGCGCCGCGTGAATCTCGACGCGCTGACACGCGAAGACGTCGCGGACTGGCGCCCCGGCGAACGCCTGCTGTTGTCCGGCAAGATGCTGACAGGCCGCGACGCTGCGCATAAGCGGCTCGCGCAATTGCTCGATGCGGGCAAGCCGCTGCCCGACGGCCTGGATTTCAAGAATCGCGTCATCTACTACGTCGGACCGGTCGATCCGGTGCACGGCGAAGCAGTCGGCCCTGCGGGCCCGACCACCGCGACGCGCATGGACAAGTTCACCGAGATGATGCTGGCGCGAACCGGCTTGATCGCAATGGTCGGCAAAGCGGAGCGCGGTCCCGAGGCGATCGCTGCCATCCGCAAGCACAAAGCTGCGTATCTGATGGCTGTCGGCGGCGCCGCATATCTGGTGTCGAAAGCGATTCGCGCGAGCCGCGTGGTCGCGTTCGGCGACCTCGGCATGGAAGCGATCTACGAGTTCGAAGTGAAAGACATGCCGGTGACGGTGGCCGTCGACGCACGCGGCGAGTCGGTGCACGAAACCGGCCCCGCGGAATGGCGCGGGCGCATCAAGGGCATTCCGGTCAAAACGATCGCCCAGTGAAGTTCGACTCGTGACGTTCGAGCACACTATCCTGCTGCCGCCGACGGTGCTCGCCTTCCTCACGGGCTTCGTCTGGCTGCGGCTGGGATCGGATCGTCTCGGCGAGCTGCGTTCGCGACGCATCCATCCGCAGCAAATTGCAACGTCGAAGCAGATGGGCGAGACGATGCAGAACGTCCACTCCGCCGATCACTTCAGAAATCTGTTCGAAGTGCCGGTGCTGTTCTACGCGCTGTGCGGTTTCCTCGCGATCACCGGGCTGACTACGCTGTTCCTGCTGGCGTGCGCGTGGGGTTACGTCGTGCTGCGCGCGGCTCACACATACATTCATCTCACCAGCAACAAGGTGGTGAGGCGGTTTCAGGTGTTCGTGGCAAGCACAATCGTGCTGTACGTGATGTGGGGAATCTTCGCCGTCAGATTGGTGACCGCCGACTAATCAGTCGGCAGCTTGTAATCCACGAACTGTTGGCGAAGTTGCAGCTTGCTCAGCTTGCCCGTCGCGGTGAGCGGCAGCTTGTCGACGAACACCACGTCATCCGGAATCCACCACTTCGCGACCTTGCCGAGGTAGAACTCGAGCAATTCCTCGCGTGTCGCCGCCGCGCCCGGTTTCAGGACGACCACGAGCAGCGGGCGCTCCTGCCATTTCGAATGCTGGATCGCGATCGCGGCCGCCTGCGCCACGGCCGGATGCGCGACGGCGAGATTCTCCAGCTCGATCGAGCTGATCCACTCGCCGCCCGACTTGATGACGTCCTTGGTTCGATCGGTGATCTGCAGGTAGCCGAGCGGACAGATCGTCGCGACGTCGCCGGTGTTGAACCAGCCGTCGGCGCCGAACGCCGGATCGCTGTCGCGCTTGTAGTAGCTGGAAACGATCCACGGTCCGCGGACCTTGAGCGCGCCGAATGCCTTGCCGTCGCGCGGCAGCTCGTTGTTGTCGTCATCCGTGATCTTCAGCTCCACGCCGAACACCGTGCGGCCCTGTTTGGCGCGCAGCGCGTCGCGCTCCGCGGCCGGCAACTGCGCGGCTTCGGGCGACAAGCAACGGATCGTGCCGATCGGGCTCATTTCGGTCATGCCCCACGCTTGCATGACTTCCACGCCGCGCTCGCGCAGCTGGTTCATCAGCGCAAGCGGCACGGCAGAGCCGCCGGAGAGCACGCGCTGCAAGCTGTCGATGTTCTTGCCGGTCTTCTCGAGATAAGCGATCAAGCCCTGCCAGACCGTCGGCACGCCGGCTGCAAACGTCACCTGCTCCGATTCGATCAGTGACTGCAGCGTTTCCGGATCGCCCATCTTCGGTCCCGGGAACACCAGCTTCGCGCCGACCATTGCGCAGCCGTACGGCAGCGCCCAGGCGTTGACGTGGAACATCGGCACGACCGGCAGCACAACGTCCGCGCCGGCGAGGCCCATCGCGTCCGGCAGTGCGGCCGCGTAGGTGTGAATCACCGTCGAGCGATGACTGTAGAGCACGCCTTTGGGATCGCCCGTCGTACCCGACGTGTAGCAGAGCGAGCTGGCCGTGCGCTCGTCGAACTCGGGCCACTCGAACTGATCCGACTCCGACGCGATCAGCGATTCGTAGCTGCGCGCCCGCGGCAGCGAGGTCGCCGGCATGTGCGCGTCGTCGGTGAGGATCACGTAGCCTTCGAGCTTCGGCAGCCGCGACTGCAACTTCTCGAGCAGCGGCACGAACGCCGGGTCGAGGAACAGCCAGCGATCCTCGGCATGATTCACGATGTAGGCGATCTGATCTTCGAACAGCCGCGGGTTGATGGTGTGGCAGACGAAGCCCGAGCAGGACACGCCGTAGTAGATCTCGAAGTGCCGGAAGTCGTTCCACGCCAGCGTCGCAATGCGGTCGCCCTGCTGCAGGTTCATCCGCTGGAGCGCGTTGGCGAGCTTGCGCGAGCGAGCGAAGGCTTCGCGGAAGGTGTAGCGGTGACGCGGCTGGTCCGCGGTGATCGAAACGATCTCGCGGTTGGGATGTTGTAGCTCTGCGTGCCGCAGGATCGCGCTGAGCAGCAGCGGCCGATCCATCATCTGTCCGAACATGGAATCCCCCCGGGTCTATTTCTCTCGTCGAAAGCGGCCGAGGCCCTGTCGACAGCTGTCCGGCAAAAGGCGCGGCTTTTGCCGGACAATCCCGGGTAAGGCTACCGCGTGCTGACGGGCGTGGCGAGCGAGGCGGCGTTGGGAATTGTCGGCGAGCTGTCCCCGGCAACGATCGCCGGGCCATGCGAGGCTGCTTCGGCCGGTGCGTCCGCCGACGGCGGCGTGTCGCCGAAGCCGTACTGAACGACGATCCGCGCGATGTGCGGATGCTCGCTGCTCCACTGCATGAAGTTCACGCAGACGGCCTTGAGCTCGTTCGCCTGCGCGTACTCGAACGACTTGCCCGTGAAGCGGGCGCCGCCGAGATCCTGCTCCAGAGACGCCTTGTGCGACTCCCAGGGATGCTGGACCGCGTCGGGCTGCGCGAACAGCTCGATGCGATCGACGCGAGCGTACGCAGGCACGGTGCCGCACAGCGCGATGCGCTGAGCGTCGGCCTCGACACAAGCGGTCGCGGTATCTGTGCGGCGGCAGGCCGGTACGTAGGCAATCGACTCAACGTTGGCCTCGACACCCTCGCCGGTCATCGAGATCGGCATCACCGCGCCCGCCGGCTGCGTCGTAGCCGCGTCGGAGCTGCGCGGCACGTCGCGACTTTGCGCGATCAGTGCCCGCAGATCCTTCAGCTCATCGCGCATCGCGCGCATGTCTTCGGCGTTGCGCTGCTTGAGGAATTCCGAATAGAGAAAACCGCCCGCGGCCGACGCGACCATGAGCGCGAGGATGGAAAGGATGGAGCGGGCGGTCGTGCCCTTCTTGGCGCGCGTCTCGACTTTGCTGCGCGAACGCCAGGCCATGACCAGCTGGAACAACGCCGCCGACACGGTCGCTATTGCGCCGATCATCGCCGCCAGAATCGTCTCGGAAAGGCCCATGCAAATCCTCTAGCTATCCACTGCCAGGTCGTTGGAGGTTATGTCGGCTGCAAGCCGCCGGACTGTACTGGCTCACAGTTCCCGCACTCCCGTACGCAGTTGGCAGTTCCTGTCGACGATGCGTTATGTCCAACGTCGCCGGCCTCAACTCCGCCCGGCCCGTGCCGTTACACGAGCCAATTGCCGTGGCTCCGCGCGACGCTGCGTTGCGCCTGCCCGGCCCTATGTCGATTGGAGTGAGCAATGTCGGGCAGCGTGAGCCAGAGCAGTCGGGTAATCCTCGCGGTGGACGATTCCGCATCGATGCGGCAGATGGTCCGTTTCACCTTGGAAAGCGCCGGCTACCGCGTCGTGCAGGCCGTAGACGGCGTCGAGGCGCTCGATTACGCGAAGAACAGCGCGGTCGACCTGGTGCTGACGGACGTCAACATGCCGCGCATGGACGGCATCACCCTGGTGCGCGAGCTGCGTGGGCTGAGCACCTACAAGTTCACGCCGATGCTGGTCCTCACGACCGAATCGGGCCAGGACACGAAGCAGCGCGGCAAGCAGGCCGGCGCCACCGGCTGGATCGTGAAGCCCTTCAGCCCGGAACAGTTGCTATCGACGATCGCACGGGTGCTGTGAGACCTGCTCCCATGGACTTCCAGCACCTGCTGCCGACTCCGAGCGAATCGACCGACGACACGGTCATGGTTCGGGTCTCGACGTGGACGCCGGAACAGCAGATCGCGCGTCTGCTGTCGCTGTGCGAAGCGCAGATGGAATCGGCGCTGTCGGAATCCGACGTCGCGGTCGAAGCGCTGGTCAAATCGTTTGCGGGCTTGATCGAAGCCGGTCAGGCGCTCGGCTCGCTGAGCGAGAAAACACCGGATGCCGGTCCGACCGATCTGGCGGCGCAGTTGGACGCGCTCAAGAAGCAGACTGCCGCAGCCATCGTTGCATTCCAGTTCTACGACAAGCTCACGCAGCGCCTCGGCCACGTGCGCTACAGCCTCTCCGCCCTCGCGATGTTCGTCTGCGATCGCACTAAGACCACCGAGCGCGAGCAGTGGAAAAGGATGTTCGCGACGTTGCGCCGCCTGTATCGCACGGAAGAAGAGCGCGAGCTCTTCAGGATGATGGTCGAGGGCGCGAGCGCCGAAGAAGCGCGCGAGCACATCCAGCAGTCGACGCAGACGCTGCGTGCGACGTCGACCGGCGAGATCGAGATCTTCTGAAAACTGCGACGCGGCGCATGGGGCGATGTGACAGAACGTCGTAATCTGCAACTCATCGCCGTAGGGCACTGGACTAGCCGCTTTGTGGGCTGAGACCTGCGTCGCGATACATCCCATACACGACTTCGCCCCGCGATCAGTGTGACCTGTAACACGGTCCCAAATCGCGCAAGGTCTATCGTGCATCTCAGGTTCGAAGATTCAGCGCGCGGCACACCGGGGCAGTTAGAGGCGCGCGTTCAAAGCGGGAGGGGTTATGGCAATCGACGCAAGGACGATAGTGGGTGCAGCAGGAGCTTTCGCAGTGGCCGGCCTGGCGTTGTGGCTGCTTTCGCCGCCGCCCGAGCAACCGGGCAGGCACGGCACCGTCGAAGTGACGCAGGTTCAGGAGAAGTCCTGGACGGTCGAGGTGAAGGACCTCGGCGCGACTGACGCGAAAGACACTGCGCGGACGGCGTCGAACCGCTAACGGCTTCGTCGCTTCTGGCATCATGGCCGGATGAGCGTCATCTACCTCATCCGGCACGGCCAGGCTTCTTTCGGCACCGATAACTACGATCAACTCTCCGCGGTCGGCCGCGAGCAGAGTGCAATCCTCGGCAGCTACTTCGCTGCGCTTGGCGAACCGATCCACCGCATCTACACCGGCACGCTCGAACGGCAGCGCGAAACCGCGCAGCTCGTTGCGGCCGCGCTCGCACCGACTCCCCCGCCGCTGATCGTCGAGCCCGCCTTCGACGAGTATGAAAGCGAATCGATCCTGCGCGCATTCGCCGCCTCGCTGACGCCGGCGCAGCTCGCGCAAGCGGGTTGGCCGGGCTTGCACCACGACCGGCGACGGTTTCAGTTTTTCCTCGAGCGCGCTGCGCGCGCCTGGGTCGATGCCCAGATCGTGGCCGATGGCATGCTGCCGTGGCGCAGCTTTCACGGACGCATCATCGCGGCGATCGAAAACATCATGCGCACCGAGGGCCGCGGCAAGACGCTGGTGGTGAGTACCTCGGGCGGCGTGATCGGCACGATCGTCGCGCACGTGCTCGGCCTCGCGAATCACCTCGGCATCGAGCTGAACTGGGCCGTGCACAACGCGTCGCTCACGCGCTTGATCTACAACGCCGACAAGATGTCGCTGTCGATGTTCAACGGCCTGCCGCATCTCGACCAGGAAGGTCGGCGGCAACTCATCACGTATCGCTGACAGTCACCAACCGAGCGCGCGCTTGCGCTGCTCGACTGCGCTCGGCTCCTCGAGCGAGGGACCGAGCTGGTGCAGGATGCCGTTCTCGAGTCCGTAGATGAGGCTGTGAATCGCCACTGGCTGCCCGCGTGACCACGCGTCCTGCAGCAGCGTCGTCTCCGCGACGTTGATGGCCTGCGACAGAACGTTGAGCTCGCACAACCGCATCAGTCGGGCGGGCCCGTCCGGCAACTTTCCCAAGTCGTCGCGATTGCGATTGCGCACGTCCTGCACGTGGCGCAGCCAGTTGTCGATCAACCCGAGCTTGTCGTCGCGCATCGCGGCCGCGACACCGCCGCAGCCATAGTGACCGCACACGATGATGTGCCGGATCTTCAGTACGTCGACCGCGAATTGAATGACCGACAAGCAGTTCAGGTCGCTGTGCACGACCACGTTCGCGACGTTGCGATGGACGAAGATTTCCCCGGGCAGCAGCCCGAGGATCTGATTGGCCGGCACGCGGCTGTCGGAACAGCCGATCCACAGGTAACGCGGGGCCTGCTGCCGCGCCAGCCTGGCGAAGAAATCGGGATCGGAGCTCGTCATGAGCTCGGCCCACGAGCGATTGCGCTCCAGCAGGGTGTCGAGGGAAGGATGGTCGGTGGTCATCGGTGCCCTTGTGCAGCCCGGCGCGCATTGTAACTGCAGCGCAGGACCTGCACTGTAGTTCGTGCATGACAGGACGATGAAACCTCTTTCGGTCGCCGTGCGCAGCGAGAACCGGCGATTTCCAGCCGAGCACTCACGCCTTGCGCACTTCACAACTTCGAACAATACCGACTTGGAGGTCTGTCATGCTTCGCAGAGCCCTGCTGCCCGCTTTGGGGATATCTCTCGCCATGCTCGCCCTCGGTGTCACCGCGGGCGACCGTCATCGCACGATCCGCGCGTTCGCCCAGCTGGTCCCGGAGAACGAAGTTCCCTCGATCTCGTCCGGCGCGCACGGCACTTTCAAGGCGACGATCGATCGGGAAAACCAGACAATTTCTTACGAGCTGACCTATGAGGGCCTGGAGGATGCGCCCACGCAGGCGCATATCCATTTCGGTCAACGCCACACCCTGGGCGGCGTGAGTGTGTTCCTGTGCGGCAACGGGACGAACGTACCGCCGGCCGCGTTCCCGCAACCGCCCGCGTGTCCGCCCTCCCCGGCAACGGTGAGGGGCGAACTCACGGCGGCGAACATCGTGGGCCCGAACGGCCAGGGCATCGCGCCGTCGCAGAATGGGGTCAACGAGTTCGACGAGCTGGTGGAAGCGATCGTGAGCGGCAATACCTACGCCAACGTTCACTCCGCGAAATTCCTGGGCGGCGAGGCCCGCGGCGTGATCGAGACTGACGAAAGGCACGGAAGACACTAGAACGAAGGGTCACCCCGTCGTCCCGGACATCGCCGTATACTCGCGCAGGGAGACTTGCGCGGATGCGGCGATGTTAGCGCCTAGGAGCACTGTAACGAGCACCGTAGCGGTGGCGCTGCTCGGCTGCCTATTGCCCGCACTGCCGACTGCAGCCGCGGACGTGACCGGGTCGGTCGCGTTCACCACCGACTACCTCTATCGCGGCATCTCGCAGACGGATGACCAGCCTGCGGCGCAGGCGGGCGTGCAATTCCACTCGTCCAACGGCTGGAATGCCGGCATGTGGGGCTCGAGCGTCGACTTCCAGAACGGCGCCAACAGCGCCTTCGAGCTCGATCTGCAAGCCGGCTACACCTGGCAACTGAGCCCCGACTGGTCGAGCCAGCTCTCGTACGTCCATTACGCGTACTTGAACGACAACGACTCCGGCTACGACTATGACGAGGTCAGCGCCTCGGTCAGCTATCAGCAGCGCGCGACCGCCAGCGTCTCCTGGTCGCCGAATACGTCCAAGCACACCTACTGGGGCCTCGTCGCGGACAAGCAGGCGCTTGCGTACGAGTTTTCGCTGCTGCAGCCGTTGCATCCGAACTGGTCGGTCTACGCCGGCGCCGGCTACTACGATCTGCGCGACCTGGTTGACACCGGTTACTGGTATTGGAGCGCCGGAGTCGCCTTCACGTACCAGAGCATGCAGGTCGACCTGCTGCACATCGATACCGACGACACGGCGAAGCGTCTGTTCGACAGCAGCCCCCGCTGGACGGCGGCTCTGACCTGGCGCTTCTAGAACCGGACCCCCCTCCCCGGGTACTCAATCACAACGGTCACGGCTGCAAATGAACTCGGTGCCTTCCAGCGGTCATTCACTCGGTACGTCCAGCGGCAGTTCCTCGAACGCTCGCGAGCTCGAGCTGCTGCGCCAGGTCGCTGCGGGCGATAGAACGGCTTTCAAAGAGCTGTACCTGATCTATCACCGCCGGCTCGCGCGTTTCCTCATGCGAATGACCTCGCGTCACGACCTCATCGAGGAAGTGATCAATGACACCTTGTGGACCGTGTGGTTGAAGGCCGGAGACTTTCGCGGCGATTCGCTGGTCTCGACCTGGATCGTCGGCATCACGTACCGGCGGGCGTTGAAAGCGCTGCGTCGGCACGGTACGCCCCGACCGATGCTCGTGGTCGAGGACGTGGCAGTTGCGCCGGACGCGCAGCTGGAGGACGAGAACCGTCAGTGGCTTGGGCAGGCACTCGCAGAGTTGCCGCTCGAGCAGCGCATGGTGATGGAGTTCTCGTACCTGATGGGCCACTCCTGCGAGGAGATCGCGACGATCATGCAATGCCCGGTCAACACGGTGAAGACGAGGATGTTCCACGCACGCGAGAAGCTGCGCCGTTCGCTGCCTCGGCTCGCCGGCGGTAATCAGACCGGCGGTAAAAAGTAATCAGCGCAATGACACACAGCGACCACACTGGACCTCTCGGCGCTCACGGCGAGTGCTGGAATCTGCTGCCCTGGATTGCCAACGAGAGCGCGGCGGCCAAAGACGTTGCACGCGTCGAAGGGCATCTGCGCGACTGCCGCGAATGCCAGGACGAGTTGGAATTCCAGCGTCAGCTGCGTAACGCGATTCGCTCCGAAGAAGCGATCGTGCTGGCGCCGCAAACCTCGTTGCAGAAACTCATGCAGCGCATCGATGCCGTTCCCGACCTGGACGACGAGGAGCTGGAGATCGAAGCGCCTGCGACTGTCGCGCCGATCGCTGCCGCACGCCGCGAGCCGACCCGTTGGTCGCGCTGGCTGCCGATCGCTGCCGCCATACAAGGCATCGCGATCGCGGGCTTGCTGGCCGCACTGTGGACGCAAGCGCAAACTCACGACGACCTCACCGCCGGCCGCTACAACGTGCTGACGACGCCGACCGCAACCGTGATGCACGGACCGGTGATTCGCGTCGTGTTTGCCGGCGATGTCGCCGTCGACGACATGAACCGAGTGCTGCGCGCGATCGATGCGCAGATCATCGCGGGGCCGAGCGAGGCCGGCGTCTACACGCTGGGTCTCGCGGCCGGCGCCGCAGACAAATCTGGTGTCGAGAAGGCAATCGCGCAGCTGCGTGCGGACGGCCGCGTCATGTTCGCAGAGCCAGCGGTGGCATCCGAGGCACAATGAAACGTCTGTGGCTGATCTTCGGCTGCGTCGCGTTGCTGGCCGGCTGCGCCACGTCGCCGAGCACGCCGGTCGAGCCGGCGGTGCAATCCGATCCCGCTCGCTTCGTCGTCGTCACTCTGCGCAACGACACGGCTCCATCGATGCCGCGCGCCGGCTCCACCGTGCGTGGTTACGAGCCGCCGCCGTCGTATTCGCTCGCTCCAGCGACACGCGCGAGCGCCCAAGCGGTCGCGACCACGTACGGTCTGCGTGAAGTCACCGCTTGGCCGATCGGCTTGCTCGGCATTCACTGCATCGTGTACGAACTCCCCGCCGGTGCCAACCGCGAGGCCGCGCTCGAACGATTGCGTCGGGACAAGCGCGTGGAGTCGGCGCAGCCCTATCAGTCGTTCTCGACGCTGACGAACGACACGGGTACGGCGACGGGCGATCCGTATCGGCCGCTGCAGAAAAACCTCGACATCATGGACGTCACCGGTGCGCATCTGTGGTCGCGCGGCGAAGGCGTTCGCGTGGCGATCATCGACACCGGCATCGACACGACTCATCCCGATCTCGCCGGTCGCGTCGTCAAGCAGGAAAACTTCGTCGACGGCAGCAAAGGCGGTCGCGATCGTCATGGCACTGCTGTCGCCGGCGTGATCGCGGCAGTCGAGAACAACAGCCTGGGTATCGTCGGCATCGCCCCGGCCGCGCGGCTCTACTCGATGCGCGCTTGCTGGCCGGCTGCGGGCGACGATGCTCGCGCCGTTTGCAGTACGTTGACGCTTGCCAAAGCGCTCGCCGCTGCCGTCGAAGCACACATGGACATCGTCAATCTCAGTCTCGCCGGTCCCGCCGATCCGTTGCTGACGCGGCTGGTCGAGGTGGGCCTTCGCCGCGGCATTGTGTTCGTGGGCGCCACGCCGCGTAACACCGAAGACAATGGCTTTCCGACCGCAATCCCCGGTGTCATCGGCGTCGATGCTGCAGGTACCCGGGCATCCGCGGATTCAGTGCTGTTTGCGCCGGGCAGCGAAGTCCTGACGCTGGTGCCGGATGGTCGCTATGACTTCCTGTCCGGCAGCTCGCTCGCTGCGGCAAGCGTGTCGGGCGGTGTTGCCCTGCTGCTCGCGCGCGATCGCAATCTCCGAGCGGACGCCGCACGCGATCTGCTCGCGCGCTCGAGCCGCAAAGTGGAAACGTCGCAAGGCGAGACCGCAAGCGTCAATCTCTGCGACGCGATGGCGGCGTTGATGCACCAGGCGGAATGCAAAGAATGATCATGTCGGGCTGACGCTGACCCGCAGCGCCCGCGCCGGGGCGATGGTGTAAAGTCCCTCCGCTCACACCATCGCAAAAGGAAATTCCGCGTGCCGTTGAATGTCCGCGCGGCCGTCGTGCACGGCCCGAATCAGCCTTTCGTCATCGAAGAAGTACAGCTGGAAGGCCCGCGCGCCGGCGAAGTGCTCGTGCAGGTGAAGACGACCGGCCTGTGCCACTCCGATCTGCACGCCTACGAAGGCAAAGTCCCGTGGCAATTTCCGGCGATTCTCGGCCACGAGGCAGCGGGCGTCGTCATCGAATGCGGACCCGGCGTCACGCAGTTCAAAGTCGGCGATCACGTCATTCCCTTTCTCATTCCACAATGCGGAAAGTGCGCGTACTGCAATTCGCCGAAGACGAACCTGTGCGTCGAAGCGTTCGCGCGCTTGCGCCCGCGCGAAAGCCGCTTCTCGCTCGGCGGCAAACCAGTCACGCAGCTGTGGGGACTAGGCACGTTCGCTGAGTACACCGTGTTGCCCGTGGACACGATCGCGAAGGTGCGCGACGACGCGCCGTTCGATCCGATCTGCTACATCGGCTGCGGCGCGACGACCGGCCTCGGAGCGGCGCTGTTTGCAGCGAAGGTCGAGCGCGGCAGCTCGGTCGTCGTGTTCGGCCTCGGCGGCATCGGACTCAACGTCGTGCAGGGCGCGCGTCTCGCCGGTGCGAAAACGATCATCGGCGTGGACACCAATCCCGGCAAGGAAGCGATTGCGCGCAAGTTCGGTGCGACGGAGTTCGTCGATCCGCGCAAGGTGGAGAAAATTACCAGCCACCTGATGAAGCTGACCGGCGGCGGCGCCGATTACACGTTCGAGTGCATCGGCAATCCGCAGGTCATGCGCCAGGCGTTCGAAAGCACCAACCCTGCATGGGGCACGAGCTACGTCATCGGCGTCGCGGCGCATGGCGCCGAAGTCACCGCGCCGCCGGGCAGCTTGATGATGGGTCGTCACTGGACGGGCTGCTACATGGGCGGCGCGCGTCTCGGCCGCTTGCCCGAGATCGTCGACTGGTACGTCGACAAGAAGATCGATCTCGATTCGCTGGTCACGCATCGCCTCAAGCTCGAGCAGATCGGCGAGGGCTTCGAGATGATGAAGCGCGGCGAGTCGATCCGCTCGGTCGTCGTTCTCTGACCGTGGCCGAGCAGCACAGCCAGCCCGTCGTGCCGCGTCCCGCGGCGACGGTGCTGCTGTTGCGCGAGGGACCTGCGAGCGTCGAAGTGCTCGTGATTCGTCGGCACGAGAAGCTGGCGTTCATGGGCGGGATGTGGGTCTTCCCCGGCGGCTCGGTGTGCGCAGCGGATGCCGCTGCTGCAGCCTTCGCGAGAATTCCTCCGGCGTCCCAGACGAGTTGCGCGCGGCTGGGCACGTTGCACGGCGACCCAATCGATGCACGCGAATGCCTCGCGCTCGCAGTAGCAGCTTGTCGCGAAACGTTCGAAGAGACCGGCGTACTGCTGGCGAGCGACGCCGCCGGCCAGCCTTGCGACCACGATGTCGCTGCGCGCCTGCAGGAGCAGCGACGCGCGATTGCTTCGCAACCAGAATTGTTCGCGGAGATGCTGCGCGCCGAGGATCTGTTCTTGCGCGTCGAACGCCTCGTCTACTGGGCACATTGGATCACGCCGTCAGTCGTGCCGCGACGCTTCGATACGCGCTTCTACTTAGCGCCAGTGCCTTCGGATCAAGCCGCTGTCAGCGACAGCACGGAAACAGTCGACCACGCGTGGCTGAGTCCCGCGGCAATCGTCGCGGCGGCACTAACAGGTGATATGCCCGTTTCACATCCGACGCTGTACAACTTGATGGAGCTCGATGCGAACCTGCAGCAGCACGGTTCGTTGCAGGGATTACTCACCGCGGAGTCGCAGCGAAACGTCGTCACGATCCTGCCGAAGATGGTCCACGAAGAACAAACCGCAATGGTGTTGCCGTGGGATCCTTTTTACCGGAATTTCGTAGGTGAGAGCGCGCCCGAGCATCTAGAGTACTCAGCACGATTGCGCGCGCTGCCGCCACGCATGATTGCGAAACGGTGACACGCGCAGTCGAAAGCTCACGTAAAAAAATATGGGTGGATACGTTTGGTCTCGCCCGTACAGTGATCGACGGAATCGGAACTGAGGGCCACGATGGCCCTGCCTGCAAACACTGCTTACATACGGAGGTGGCAGAATGTCGCGTCGTCAACGACTGCACGTTCCGGGAGGAACGTACTACGTAGTCCAGCGGGGCAGTACGACTCGCCCCATCTTCTCCCAGCACACGGACTACCAGCTCTTCGAACGTCTGCTCGCAACAGCGCTGCGCCGGACC
>Ga0070664_100000990_pt1 | contig 22227 bp, 21 predicted proteins | sample KBSC73metaG_FD_65863 | JGI IMG/M metagenome (GOLD analysis project Ga0070664, IMG submission 65863) | Corn rhizosphere microbial communities from Kellogg Biological Station, Michigan, USA - KBS C7-3 metaG | ecosystem: Host-associated > Plants > Roots > Rhizosphere > Soil ... | reverse complement strand
GGGTACCTGGTAGCGGGAATTGCATTCGGCTCACCAGAAGTAGCGGTCGAGATCGCGACCAAAATGGGGTCAGATCCCTTGAAAAACGCTACCGCCACGTAGCGTTTTTCAAGGGATCTGACCCCATCGCAAGTCCAACTGGGCGAAAGCTTTACTCCGAAGGGTCAGACACCATTGAAGCCGCGAAAAGGAATCTGACCCCGATACAGGACCGATACAGGAGTGAGGGAGCGCTGCCCTATTTCTGGTTCTCGCTACCCGCCTCTCGTAGTTGCCGTTGAGCTTCTCGGCATCAGCACCACACTACTCCCCCTCACGAGCCCGAGCAGCGCAGCAGCACTCCCATCCCGCACCGCCACCTCCACCAATCCACTCGAGCCGACGAGCGCAATCGCTTCGCCAGGCGCGGCGTCCGCGTAGGTGCGCCGCAGCGCGAGCGTGAGGCCGGCCACCCGAACCTGCCCGCCGCGCATCGCGAGCAGGTTCGTCACCGCGTTGCCGAACCGGTCGACGCTGATCACCTCCCCCTGCACGGCGCCGTCGTCGCGGCGCGTCGCTTCCGGGGTGCGCCGGATCTCGGGACTCTCCGCGATCTCACCGAGCGATTCGATCGACGCGCCCTGCGCGAGCTGCGCCGCCGCCGGCGCGAACACGTCGCGGCCGTGGAAGGTCGGCGCGGCGCCGCTCGGGATCGCGAGCGACACGCACCGCGCACCGCCGTGCAGCAGCGCCGGGGACAGCACGCCGTTGTCCGGCCCGACGAGGAAACGTCCTTCGCTCGCGGCGGCCAGCGCCCCGCGCGCGCTGCCGACACCGGGATCGATCACGACCAGGTGCACGGTGCCCTCGGGGAAGCGACGCCAGTAGCGCGCGAGTGTGAGCCGCGCGCCGTCGACGTCGTGCGGTGCCACGTCGTGCGCGATGTCGACGATGGGACTGGTCGGCGCCAGCGACGCGAGCACCCCCTTCATCTCGCCCACGTAGCCGTCCGCGGTGCCGAAGTCGGTCAGCAGGGTGATGAGACGTGGCATGGATCCTCGAGGCCGATGCGGTTCGGCACTGCGGCGCGCACTCGCCGCACATGCGGCATCAGTCGATCAAAGTCCGCTTCCAGCCGCCGGCGCGCCAGAGGATCATCATCCCCGCCGCGCGAAGCAGCGCGGTGATCGAGATCGTCCACCAGAGTCCGTCGATCCCCCAGCGTGCCGCAGCCCACGCGGCGAGCGGGATCCGGCTCGCCGTGATCGCCGTCGACGTGAGCATCGGCGGGAGCGTCGCGCCCGCCCCGCCCAACGCGCCCTCCAGCACGATCTCGGCGCAGATGCCGACCTGCGACACCGCGGCGATGCGCAGGTAGCCCGCTGCGGCGGCGATCACCGCCGGATCGCTGCTGAAGATGCTGGCGAATTCCTCGGGGAACGCCAGCTCCACCGCGAACGCGATCACGCCGAACACGGAGCAGAAGCCGACGGAGATCCAGCCCGCCCGCTCGGCGCGATCGACGCGCCCCGCGCCAAGGTTCTGGCCGACGATCGCCGCCGTCGCCGCACCGCAGCCGACGCCGATCATGTACAGCCAGCTCTCGACGCGGTGCCCGATCCCGAGCGCCGCGAGCGCCGGCGTGCCGAACTGCGTCGCCGTGCGCGTCACCATCACGTAGATCAGCGAGAACACCACGCCCGTCATCGCCGTCGGCAGCCCGATGCGCAGCACCGCCGCGAGCACGCGCAGATCCGGGCGTCCGAACCGGACCACGCCGCGCCGCGTCACGATCGTGAGCCCGATGAGGAAGGCGACGGCGCGCGTGCAGATCGTCGCGATGGCCGCGCCGGCCACGCCGAGCGGCGGCACTGGCCCCCACCCGACGATGAGGATGGGGTCGAGCACGAGCGTCACGGCCACCGAGGCCGCGAGGATGAGGAACGGCGTACGGGTGTCCCCCGCGGAGCGGAACGCGGCGTCCACGGCGAAGAAGCCGTAGATGAGCGGGGCGCCGAGCAGATACGTCCCGAAGTAGCGCGCACCCATCGCCGCGACCTCCGGCGGCGCGTGCATCGTCGCGAACATCGGCGTGAGCAGCGGCAGGCCGGTCGCCGCGGCGAGGGCACCGAGTGCGAGTGACAGCACCACGGCATCTCCCGCCACCCGCGCGGCGAGATCGGGCCGCCCTTCGCCGTGCCGTCGCGACGCGACTGCCGTCACGCCGACGTTCACCATCTCGGCGACGGAGATGATGAGCCAGATCCAGAACACCGCGATCGACGCGGCGGCGAGCCCCGTCGCGCCGATGCGCGTGCCGATCCAGAACGCGTCCACGGAGGTGAACAGCGTCATCAGCAGCGACGACGCCACCGCCGGCAGCGCGACCCGCGCGATCGTGCGCGGCAGCGGGTCGGCGACGAGATGGATCGCTTCCCACTCGTTCGTGATCGCGACGGGGGCCAGCCCGTCGTGCGGCTCGAGGGGAAGCGAGCCGCCGAGTGCCTGTTCCGCCGGCTCAGCCGGCGCGGGCAGCTCCCGCAAGCGATGCGACCTTGCCCGCGATGGCGGTCAACGCCCGCGCGGCCGACGAGCTGGCGTCTGCCGTCACGATCGGCGTGCCCGCCTCACCCCCCTCCATCACGCGCGGGTAGAGCGGCACCTGACCGAGCAGTGGGAGATCCACCGCCTTCGCCAGGCGCTCGCCGCCACCCGAGCCGAACAACGCGCTCGGCTTGCCGCAGTGCGGACACTCGAACCAGCTCATGTTCTCGACGATGCCCAGCACCGGGACGCCCACGCGCTGGAACATCTTCACACCGCGCAGCGCGTCGCCCACGCTCACTTCCTGCGGCGTCGTGACGATGATCGCGCCGTCCACCTGCGTCGCCTGCACGAGCGAGAGCTGCGCGTCGCCCGTGCCCGGCGGCATGTCGACGACGAGATAGTCGAGCGTCCCCCACGCCACGTCCTGCAGGAACTGGTTGATGATCTTCATCACGATCGGACCACGCCAGATCGCCGGCTGATCGGGCTCGATCATCATCCCGAGCGAGATGAGCTTCACGCCGTGCGCCTCGAGCGGCATGATCTTCTCCTTCACCACCGGCGGCGCGCCCGAAACCCCCATCATCCTCGGAAGATTGGGCCCATAGATGTCGGCGTCCATCAGGCCCACCCGCGCGCCATTCGCGGCCAGCGCGACGGCGAGGTTCACGGCGACGGTGGACTTGCCCACGCCCCCCTTTCCCGACGACACGGCGATGATCCGGCCGAGATTCGGGTAGTGCTTCGGCGTCGGTGCGGCGGGGCGCGGCGGCGCCGCAGGCGCCTGATCCATCACGGGCAGCGTCCGCCCCCCACCTGCACGGCCCGACGGTGCCGACGCCGCCTGCACGTCCAGCTCCACGTCCGTCACCCCCTGGACCTGTTCCACCGCTTGCCGCACCTCCTTCGCGAGCGCGGGATCGTCCTGCGCGCCGAGGAGGAGGGTGAGCCGCACGCGGCCCGTGGTGGTCGTCGCGATGTCACGCACCTGCTGCGTGCTGAACAGATCCGCGCCGGTGCGCGGATTCCGGATTCGGGAGAGCGACTGCGCGAGGCGCTCCTGGAGAGTCGAAGGCATGTCCTAAGGATAGTTGGTCGGACGGCGCCGCTGGTAACGGTCGATGGTGATCGGTGATCAGCCTGCCTCGGGAAGCCAGAGCATCTCGAGACAGGCCGATCACGTCTGACTGTTCACCGTTGACCGTTGACCGTTCACACCGTCCGCGCCGGTGCGCTCAGCGTCGCCCGCGCGGCCTCCACTACCGCGTCCCGCACCTCGTCGAGCGTGCCCGGCAGCATCGCCCCCGACGCCTTGGCGTGACCGCCGCCGCCGAACTTGCGCGCGAAGGCGTTGACGTCGGTGCCGCCCACGCTGCGGAACGAGACCTTCACCTTGCCGTGGCCGAGGTCGCGGAAGAGGAGTGCCATGCGCGTGCCGGCGATCGAGCGCGCGTGCTCGACGATCCCGTCGAGATCCTCCGACTTCACCCCATGTCGCTCCAGCGCGTCCGCACCGATCGTCAGCCACGCCAGCCCGTGCGTCTCGTCCACCTGCAGCGTGCCGAGCACCTCGGCCATCAGGCGCACGCGTCCCGCCGGCGCGGAGGCGTAGATGCGCGTGTACATGTCTTCCGGATCGACGCCGCACGCGAGCAGCTGGCCGGCCACGGAGAGACAGCGCGGCGACGTGTTGCTGAAGCGGAAGCCGCCCGTGTCCGTGAGCATCCCGGTGTAGAGCGAGCGCGCGACGGCCGGCGTGATCTCCCACCCCATCACCACGGCCAGGTCGTACACCAGCTCCGCGGTCGCGCACGCCGTGGTGTCCGACACGATCAGCGTGCCGGCGGGATCGTCAGACGGCTGATGATGGTCGATGACGAGCTTGGGGACGGTGAGCGCACGCACCGATTCGGTGAGCACGCCGAGCCGCTTCACGTCGCTGATGTCGAGCACGATCAGGAGATCGATCCCGCGCAGCGCCTTCGAGCCGCGCGACGTGCGATCGTCGACGTCGTCGCCGAGCAGGAAGTCGAACATGTCCGGCCATGGCGTCGGGTTCACGATCCACGGCGTGAGGCCCTGCGCCGCGAGCAACCGCGCCAGCGCGCTCTCCGAGCCGCACCCGTCGCCATCCGCGTTGAGATGTGTGCTGATCGCCACCTTGCGGCCTGGCGTGAGCTCGGCCGCGATCTGCTCGATCGCGGCACGGCGGTTGGGCGGAACGGTGAGGAGATCGGTCGTCATGGCCTCGACAATCTATCCACGAAAAGAACGCGGCGCCCCGAAGGGCGCCGCGCATGTCGATCCAGGGACCGGGTACTCTCGACGACCGACTACGAGTGGTCGTTCACCCAGGAAGGATCAGTCGCCCATCGCCGGGGCGACGTCGCCTCCCCGGCCAAGGTGCGAGTGCTTCTTGCCGTAGGCGAAGTACACGATCAGCCCGAGCACCAGCCAGATGATGAGCCGGATCCACGTGTCGTGCGGCAGACCAACCATGAGCGCCCCACAGCTCAGGATGCCGAGAAGCGGCACGAGCGGCACGAGTGGCGTCTTGAAGGCGCGCGGGATCTCCGGCGACCGGACGCGAAGCACCCATACACCGGCGCAGACGATCACGAACGCCAGCAGCGTCCCGATGCTCACCAGTTGCCCGAGGAGTCCGATCGGGAACAGCCCGGCGACGATCGCCGCAATCGATCCCGTGAGGATCGTGGTGATGTACGGCGTCTTGAACTTCGGGTGCACCTTGGCGAACACCGGCGGGAGCAGGCCGTCACGCGCCATCGAGAAGAACACGCGCGGCTGGCCCATGAGCATCACCAGCACCACCGACGCCAACCCCGCCAGCGATCCGATCTCGACGGCGTAGCGGAGCCACGCGAGCGCGGGGCCGGCCGCCGCCACGGCGACGAGGATCGGCGCGGGATCGTTGAGCTTGGAGTAGTGCACCATCCCCGTCATGACGAGCGCCATGAGGATGTAGAGGATCGTGCACACGAAGAGCGATCCGAGAATGCCGATCGGCATATCACGCTGCGGATTCCGCGCCTCCTGCGCCGCGGTGCTCACCGCGTCGAATCCGATGTAGGCGAAGAAGATCACCCCCGCGCCACGCAGGACGCCGCTCCATCCGAACTCGCCGAACTTGCCCGTGTTCGCCGGGATGAACGGGTGCCAGTTGGCGGTGTTCACGTACGCGAAGCCGACGCCGATCACGAGGAAGATGATCACCAGCTTGATGAACACGATGACGTTGTTGAACCGCGCCGACTCCTTGATGCCGATGACGAGGATCACCGTCATCAACGCAGTGAGCACGACGGCGGGCACGTTGAGCGTTGCGCCGGGCACTCGCGAGAAATGATTCGCCGCGTCCACCGCGAACGGCGCGTTCGTGAATGCCGGCGGGATCACGATCCCGAACTCGGCGAGGAACGGCACGAAGTTTCCAGCCCACCCCACGGCGACCGTCGCGGCGCCGAAGAGGTACTCCAGCATCAGGTCCCACCCGATGATCCACGCGATCAGCTCACCGAGCGTCGCGTACCCGTACGTGTACGCCGAGCCGGCGATCGGGATCATGCTCGCGAACTCCGCATAGCAGAGTCCCGCGAAGCCGCACGCCACGCCGGCCAGGACCATCGAGAGCACGACCCCGGGGCCCGCGTAGACCGCCGCGGCGTTCCCCGTCAGCACGAAGATGCCCGCGCCGATGATCGCGCCGATGCCGAGGAAGGTGAGGTTGGACGCCGTGAGCGTACGGCGCAGTCCCCCTTCGCCTTCCTGGGCCGCCTCGCGCTGGAGCACGGCAATACTCTTACGTGACCACAACCCCATCGGATGTACTCCTGAGAGCGGTAGCGTGCGTGACTTTCGATTTGGCGAATGCAAACTGCATACAAATTGTATGCAGTAGAGGAAGGGCGACATCTTCACCGCAGATGTCGAGCTTGTCAAGCACTCGACACCCGCGGCTGCCGCGTCAGCGGCTCAGGCGATCACAGACTGTAGTTCGGCGCTTCCCGCGTGATCTGCACGTCATGCGGATGTGACTCGCGAAGCCCCGCGGCGGTAATCCGAACGAACTCGGTGTTCGTGCGCAGCTCGTCGATCGTGGCGCAGCCGACGTAGCCCATGCCGCTGCGCAGGCCACCGACCATCTGGAACAGTACGTCCCCCACGGGGCCCTTGTAGGGTACGCGTCCCTCGATTCCCTCGGGCACGAGCTTCTTCGGCGAAAGCTCCCCTTCCTGGAAGTATCGGTCGGCGCTGCCATCCTGCATCGCCGAGAGCGATCCCATCCCACGCACCATCTTGAAGCGGCGTCCCTCGAGGAGGAACGCTTCGCCCGGGCTTTCCTCCGTGCCGGCGAGCATCGAGCCCATCATCACGCTCGACGCGCCCGCCGCGAGCGCCTTCACGGCGTCGCCCGAGTACTTGATGCCGCCATCTGCGATGACGGGGACGCCGTCCGCCCCTTCGATGGCGTCGAACACCGCCGTGAGCTGCGGCACGCCGACGCCGGTGACGACGCGCGTCGTGCAGATCGACCCGGGCCCGACCCCCACCTTCACCGCGTCCACGCCGCGCTCGACGAGCGCACGGGCGCCCTCGCGCGTCGCGACGTTGCCCGCGATGAGCTGAACGTCCGGGAACGTCTCGCGAACGCGTGCCGTCGCTTCCAGCACGGCGTCGGCATGACCGTGCGCGGTGTCCACCACGAGCGCATCCACGCCGGCGTCGATGAGCGCCTTGGCGCGCGTGAGGAAGTCGCCGCCGGCGCCGATCGCCGCCGCGACACGCAGGCGCCCGATCTCGTCCTTGTTCGCGCCGGGGAACTGTCGCCGCTTGTGGATGTCCTTGACGGTGATCAGGCCCTTCAACCGTCCATCCGCGTCGACGACCGGCAGCTTCTCGATGCGGTGCTTGCCGAGGATCTTCTCCGCCTCGTCGAGCGTCGTGCCCTGCGGCGCGGTGATCAAATTCTTCGTCATCGCGTCGGCGACGGGCCGATCGAGGCTGCGCTCGAACTGCAGGTCGCGGTTCGTGAGGATCCCGACGAGGCGCCCCTCGCTGTCCACGATCGGGACACCGGAGACGCGGAACCGGTTCATCAGGTTCGTCGCCTCGCGCAGCGTCGCGGTCTCGGGGAGCGTGTACGGGTTGCTGATCACGCCGCTCTCGCTGCGCTTCACGATGTCGACCTGCATCGCCTGCCGATCGATCGACATGTTCTTGTGCAGCACCCCGATGCCGCCCTGGCGCGCCATCGCGACCGCCATCTCCGACTCGGTCACGGTGTCCATCGCCGCCGACACGAGCGGGATGTTGAGCTCGATCTTGCGCGTGAACCAGGACTTCGTCGAAACGTCCTTTGGGTGCGTGACCGAGTGCCGGGGAGAGAGGAGAACGTCGTCGAAGGTCAGCGCGACGTCGGCTCGGACGCGCGACGCGCCGTTCACGGCCTCGGAACGCGAAGGCCCGCGCTCAGCCTGAGGCTGTGCTGCGGGCCGTGAATTGGAACGGATTGTGGTCGCCATGGCGAAACGTAGGCGCCGAGCCGATCGAAGTCCAGTGCGCCGAAGCAGTTAGCGCGGTGATCGCTCCTCCCTCCGACGCTTCGCACCTTCGGTCGGCGTTCCGCCGGTCCGGCGAGTTTATCGCTCCTCCCTCCAGCGCTTCGCACCTTCGGTCGGAGTGCCGCCGGTCCAGCCGTTGATCACCCGCGTCCGATCATCTTGAGCTTCCGGCGCACCCCGCGCGGCAGGAAGAACGCTGCGGCCGCCAGCGCCTCCTTGAGGTTCAGGTCGGACAGATCCTCCATCGTCCCCGACCAGTGCGCCTGCAGCACGGGTCGCCCCGCGTTCGCCACGAGCCGCTGCAGCGCGATCACCAGCAGGAAGACGTCATCCACCTCGCCGAGGAAGGGGATGAAGTCGGGGATGAGGTCGATCGGCATCGCGATGTACGCGATCGCGCCCGCCACGAGCAGCTTGTCCACAACGCTGACGCGCCGATCGCCCAGCAGTCCGCCGAGCAGCCGGAGGTAGTTCGGCAGCTGCTTGATGTAGTACATCACCGTGCGCCTGGCGCCCGTGCGCGGCGAGCCGGCGCTGGCTCCGCGCGTCCGCGCCGCGGTCGCGCTCGCGCCGCGGCGAGTACGCCGCACCTCCCCTTCGCTTCTCTCGCTCACGCGTCGCTCCTACCTGGGGGTGGACGGGTCGGCACTCGACCCGCTGCTCGGCGGTGCCCCGCCGGCCGGCGGCGGTCCACCGCTCGGCGAAGCTCCACCAGTCGCAGCAGTCGTGCCGCCGGTCGAGCCCGGGGCGGCTGGCGCCGACGCCGCGGCCGCCGCCGCGTCCACCACACGCGACGTCGCGCTCATCAGATCGGAGGCGACCGACTTCCCCGCCGCCGCCGCGCCGTTGAGGACGCCCACCGCCTTGTTCATCAGGTTCATCGTCTCCGCGATCGTGGTCGCGCTCACGCGGCCCGCGCGCAGCTTCTCCTCCACCGCGTCGGCGAACCGGCTGAGCGGGTTTCCCGCCGCCGCCCCCGCCGGCTGTCGCTCGGCGTACTTCGATTCGAGGAACTCCGCGTAGTCGAGGAGTTGATAGCCGCGCTCGTCGGCCATCGTCTCGAGCTTCTGGAGCAGCTTGTCGCGCAGATAGGGATTCATCGTGACACTCCGTCAACGAGCCGTGCCTGGGAAACACATCGGGCGCACCTACGTGAGTATGTGCGCCCGGGTTCCTGCTCGGTAGCCCGCGAAGGGCTCAGCCCTGCCAGCGAGTGCGCTTTCCGCGCGCGTCGATGTGCACGTAGGGGGTACGGTAGCGCCGGCTCGTGTAGAGGCCGAGCCCACCGACGAGGTCGGGGTGCGCCGACTCCACGCGCTCGACGGCGAGCATGACGAGCAGCTCGTCCGTCATCGTGATCCGACCGTCGCCGTCCGCGTCGATGGCGAGATCCGCCGCATCGCCGTACTGATGCCGGCTGTCGCGCGCCGCGCGCTCGACCTGCGAGTTGTGCGACGGGGAGCGGAACCCCGAATGCATGTCCACCGCGAGCCCGGGACGGACGCGGCTGCCGAGATCGGCGAAGATCAGCTCCAGCTTGTCCAGCAGGCGCGGGTTCAGCGCGACGTACTTGGGCCACACACCGCCCTGATCGTCGTGCGTGAGGAAATCGGACAGCTTCAGGTGCTTCGTGATCGCCAGGTCGAGCATCGAGGGCGTCACCTCGACGAAGCCGACCGGCCGGTCGTAGCCGCCACCGAAGCGCTCGGAGAGGTACGTCCCGATGCGGTAACCGTTGACCCAGTCCCCGAGCTTGCGGTCGAACGGCACCATGACGACGAGCGTCGGCTCGCTCAGGATCTCACGCGTCTCGCCGCGAATGACGGCGAGGTGGTAGAACCCCGCCCGGTGCGGTGCGATCGTCGGTGCCGCCGTGAGCGGCCGCGCGGGCCCGGGGCTGGTCTGATCGACGGCGTTCACCCACTGGTACGCCAGCGAGTCGCCGCTGCCGGCGATCGCGATCGGGAACTCGACGTGCTCGCCGGGAAGCGTGAGCCGCACCTTCACCTCGCCGCTCACCCCGAAGGCATCCGCCGCCGGTGACGCGGTGGGAGGCAGGTTGGCCGGCATGCTGCCCGATGGCGCCGACATGGCGTGCGCCAGGTTGCTGAGCGGCGCCGTCGTCAGCGCGTCCTCCGGACGCAGGAACTGCACGGCGCCGAGCGTCGCCAACCCGAAGAACAGGGCAGCGCCGATCCCGCCGAGGCGGTTCCCGGAGGAGGGATGACCGCTCACCGGCGTCCCCAGCGCGCGCGATTGCCGCGGACGTCGACGTGCGCGAACGGCCCGTGGGCGCGCGTGGCGCGATACACGCCGACGCCGCCCACGAGATCCTCGTGCTCGCGCTCCACCTGCTCCACCGCGTCCAGAATCACTCGCGCGTCCCGATAGTCGATGCGTCCATCGTGGTTCAGATCGTCCATGCGGCCATCGCCGTCGTTGTCGACGAAGACGTCGGCTGCGTCGCCGTACATGTGGCGACTGATCTTCGAGCGGCCCCCGCGCTCACCGGCGCGCGCGTTGTACAGCGGCGTGCGGAATCCACTCATGACCTGCATGTGGGTCACGCGGATCCCGCGGGATTCGAGCTTGTCGATGACCAGCTCCAACTTATCCACCAAAGCCGCCCGCAGCACCAGGTACTTGGGCCACACCGCCTGCTGATCGTGCGTCAGGAAGTCGCTCAACCGGAAGTGCTCCGAGATCCGGGTGTCGGCGTTCTCCGGCGTGACCTCGATGAACCCCTCCGGATTGGCGTAGGCCGCGCTGGGGGTCCGGCGCCCCTTTTCCGCCGGCCAGAAGCCGATGCGGTAGTCGCCGATGCGCCCGCCGAGCTTCTCCCCGAAGTCGCGCATCGTGATGAGGGAGATGCTTCTGTCGCTCACACTGTCCGGGACCGGGTGGACGCCGGGTGTGCGGAGGGCCGAGTCGCCGAACAGGCGCTCGAGGATGCCGACGTGCCGGCCGGAGCGGGGCACGAGGACGGCCCGGAGCTTTCCGCTGCGCCCCTTGAGGGTGTCGTCGTCCGGGCGGACGACCGGCACCGGTGCCGCGTAGGCGACGACCGCCGGTCGCACCGCAGCGACGGCGGCAGCGACCGACACACACAGAATCAGGGCGCGACCGAACCGGCGGTCGCGACGTCGACGCGAATCCTTCACCTCGTCCCCCTTCTGCTCGGCGGGCTTTCCCGGACGACCCGGCTGGATGCTACGACCCTAGGATGGTCGCCAGCCACGCAATCCGTAATGACCTATTAGCCCTACGAGCGGAACCCAGCCTCGGCAACCGGTCAATGTGCCCTGCCTGACCGCAAGGTCAGCGCAGCCTACACACCTAGTAGATGAAGACGGGCGTCCCGACCGAGACCATCTGATACAGGGTCTCGATGTCCTCGTTCCGCAGCCTCACGCAGCCATGACTGACCGAATGGCCAATACTCTCAGGCTGGTCGGTCCCGTGCAAGGCGTATCCGTCGCCCATGTTCAACCGATGGGTTCCGAGCACCCCACGGTACTTCCGCTGGTTCGTCCCGTACGGCGGAATCACGATATTACCACCCGCCACCACTTCGCGACCCTCTACGCCCGGTTCGATCGGGACGACGCGGCCATCCTTGTACTTCCGGACCATGTCCGCGCCCTCGACGGCGATCACCGAGCCGTCGCTCGCCGCGATCGACTGGCCGCGGTTCAGCCGGACGATCCCCAGCCCGCGCTTGCGAGCCATCTCCACGAAGTGCCAGTCGGGAGGGATCCACGATGGGTCCTCCTCCTTCGATTCGATCACCAGACGGCCCCGGGGCGTCTCGAACTTCCACCGTGCATCCCCGCCCGCTCCTTCCAGCACCTTCCCGCTCCCCGTCGCGACCTGGGTCGTGAACAGCACGGAGTCCCCCTGCTTGTACCACAGACGGTGGTCCTCGATGCTGACGACGATGTACGGACGGTTCGTCGGGATCGCGTCGCTCGTCGAGGTCGAGACGCTGGCCAGGCTGTCGTCGAGCGCACCGGTGCTCTTCCGGACCTCGTCCAGCAGCTGGACGTTGTCGTTGAACACCATCCGGCTCACGTCCCGCTCGTGGCGGACCAGCGCCGTTCGGGCGAAGAGCGCGGTGCTCGCGAGCATGAGCAGCAGCACGGCGCCGATCAGCCCCCAGGCGAGCATCCCACCGGTTCGAAAGAAGTTGCGCAGTCCCACGTGCGGCTCCGGGTCGGTCAGTAGAAGTATACCGCCACGCCCGGGCGGAGGTTCGGCACGATCGCCTTCAGATCGTTCGCCCGAACGCGGATCGCTCCCGGCAGGACGTACGACGAATCGTTGAGGGGACCGACGCTCGGCATCGAGTAGATCACCGTCCCGCCGTCGAGGCGGACGGCCACCGGACCGAGCGCGCCCTTCAAGTGCGTCTCGCCAGACGGCAGCCCGCGATCGGTGTAGACCCACGCCGGCACGTCCCAGACGTCGCTCTCGCCGAGCACCTGCTCGACCGTGCGCTTGCCCCTCGGCGCCGCGATGTGAACGGTGTCGGGCGCGGTGCCGACGCGTCGCTCCGGCCCCACGGTGATCGGCATCTCACGCAGCAACGCACCTTCGCGCTGGAGATACATCACGCCGCTGTCGAGGGAGACGCTCAGGTGCAGCGTCGGATCCACCTTCGCCTGACGCTTGAACAGTTCCACCATGACCTTCAGGCGGTTCTCGTTCTGCGCCAGGATCTCGTCGGTCTTCTTCCGCTCGACGTCGCTCATGGCCGCGCGAAGGTCCCGCGTCTCCTTCTGATACCGCAGATACCGCGAGATCAGCAGACCATCGATGGCGAGAAAGACGATGACGGCGATCGTCATGGTCGCGATCAGCCCCGGATAGCTGTGCCGGAACTCCCGCCAGCCGACGCGCCGGCGGTCGGTGCGAGCGCGAGTTGGATCACGGCGTCTGCCTGGATCCCAGTCCTGCTGCGGAGGGGTGACGTCGGTCTCGGTCATCGAGGGTCGGCGAAGGGAGAGGGCGAGGCGCGCACGTCACGAGAGCAAGGCTGGTGCCGGGCACAACCTTCCCGTGGTCGCGCTGCCGACACGCGGGTAGATTTCGCGGGCTCGACGAAGCTCGTGCCCGCCCCGCGCATCGGCAAGCATCTCCTACACCTCAACACGCATCGATGGCCACCACGTCACGTCCGGCACCCGTCGTCCTTCTCGTCCTCGATGGCTGGGGCTATCGCCCGCAGCGCGAGGGGAACGCCATCGCGATGGCGACCGTTCCGACCTGGGACAGGCTCTGGGCGCGCGCGCCACGCACGCTGCTCGCGGCGTCGGAGGAGGCAGTCGGCCTGCCGTGCGGTCAGATGGGCAACAGCGAGGTGGGACACCTCAACCTGGGCGCGGGACGCGTCGTGAAGCAGGACCTCGTCCGGATCAACGATGCGATCAAGGACGGCAGCTTCTTCACGAATCCGGTGTTCGTCGACGCCTGCCGGCGCGTCAAGGCGAACGGCGGCACGCTGCACCTGGTCGGCCTGATCGGCGCGGGGGGCGTGCACGCGATCGACACGCATCTCCTCGCGCTGCTCGATCTCGCGGAGCGTGAGGGCGTGCCGCGCGTCGCCATCCAGGTCATGCTCGACGGCCGCGACACGATGCCGCGCTCCGGCCTCGGATATCTGGAGGAGCTGATTGCCAAGGCGCACGGCCGCGCCGTGATCGGGAGCGTCGGTGGCCGTTACTTCGGCATGGACCGCGATCACCGGTGGGATCGGACGGAGAAGTGGTACAACAGCGCCGTGCGCGGCACGGGGCCGAGCGCCACGGATCCGCTTCAGGTCGTGCGCGACGCCTACGGGCGCGACGTGACCGACGAATTCGTGGTCCCGACGGCGATCGTCGATGCGGCGGGCGCGCCCGTTGCGCCGATGCGCGACGGCGATGCGGTGATCTGCTTCAACTACCGGTCTGACCGGATGCGGCAGATCGTGCGCTCGCTCACGGTGAAGGGCTTCGACGGATTCGACGTGAAGGACCGGCCCGACGTGACCGTTGCGACGATGACGGTGTACGACCAGACCTTCGAGGTCCCGGTCGCCTTTCCGCCGCAGTCGATGGCGCGGATCGTCGGCGAGGTCGTGTCGGGGGCCGGCCTCACCATGCTGCGCACGGCGGAAACCGAGAAGTACGCACACGTGACTTACTTCTTCAACGGCGGCCTCGAGACTCCATTCAAGGGGGAAGAGCGACGGCTCGTGCCGAGTCAGAAGGTGGCGACGTACGACCTGGCCCCCGAGATGAGCGCGCCCGGCATCACCGACGTGCTCTGCTCGGCCATCACGGCGAAGGAGCACGACTTCATTCTCTGCAACTACGCGAACGCCGACATGGTCGGCCACACGGGCAACGTACCGGCGGTGATCAAGGCGGTGGAGACGGTGGACCAGTGTCTGGCTCGCGTGCTCGCGGCGGCCGATCAGGCGGGCGCCCGGCTGCTCATCACGGCGGATCACGGCAACAGCGAGATGATGATCGACCCGGCGACCGGTGGTCCGCACACCGCCCACACCACGAATCCGGTGCCGTTCCTCGTCGTCGGCAGCGACGAGGACCACACCCTGCGGGAAGGCGGCGCACTGCGCGACGTCGGTCCCACCATCCTGCGCATGCTCGGTCTCGAGCGGCCCGCGGAGATGGACGGTCGCGACCTGCGACTGTCCTGATCCAGTTCACATTTCTCGATCGTCCCGGAGCGAACGCGTGAAGGCACTTCTGTTCGGCCTGCTGGCCCTGCTCGTGGCTCTCCCGATGTCGGCGCAGCAGGTCGGCTTCCCGCCGGCGCAGAGTCCGTATCGGGATCTGGAGTTCAAGCAGGAGCTCACCCCGTACGGCGGCTGGGCGAACGCGAGCAACGATGCGGCGGGGGTGCTGCCGCAGAGCGGGTCGATCTTCGGGCTTCGCTACCAGATCCACCTCGGCGGGCCCGTGTCGTTCGACGCCGACTTCTCGCGCATGGGCGCTTCGCGCGACGTCGTGGATCCGTCGCAGATCGCGGGCAAGCGCATCCTCGGCACGACGGACGCCGCGGTGTACGGCGTGAATGCCGGTGTCGCGCTCGGGCTCACGGGCCGCAAGAGCTGGCACCACATCGTTCCCGAAGTGCGCGGCGGCATCGGCCTCGTCTCGAGCGAGGCCAAGGACGACGTGTCCGGCTACTCATTCGGCACCCCGTTTGCATTCACCTTCGGCGGCGGACTGAAGTTCGTGTCCCGCGGCCGCTTGCAGATTCGCGCCGACGCGACGGAGCGGCTGTACAAGCAGAAGTACCCGGACTCGTTCTACAAGGCTTCCCTCGACGGGACGTCGCTGCTCACGAATCAGGCACGATCGTTCTGGTCGAATCAGACGCTGTTGACGGTGGGTGCATCGCTGCTCTTCGATCGCTGAGCCGCCCCCGCCGGAGACCCTTAGCCCGGCGGTACAGATGGCGCGCGACTTCGAAGACATCAACGACATCGAGCAGCTGGACGACCGTGAGCTGCGCGGCGTGATCCGCGATCATCTCGCGGCACACAACGGGCTCGACATCGACGACATCACGGTCGAAGTGAAGGAGGGCGCGGTCACCCTGAGTGGCCGCGTGGGGACGGAGGGCGAGCGTCGCATCGCCGATCACATCCTCACCGACGTCCTCGGCATCAACGACTTCAGCAACGAGCTGGTCATCGATCCGATCCGTCGCGCCGAGAGCCCGATGGACATCGACGAGCACCTCGCCGAGGAGGATCGCGACGAAGGGTTGCTCCTCGGCGATCGCGCGGTGCCGCTCAGCCCGGAGGCCGAGCACCTGGCCGATCTCCCAGGCCCCGATATCGAAGGCACGACCGACGTGCACGAGTCGATCGAGCGCGCCGCCGGCTGGGTCCCGCCGGAGTCACCGACGCCGGAAGGCCTGTCGGGGACGGACGCCCAGCCGGAGGACTATGGGGAGCAGCATTAGGGCGGCGTAGCCGCCGCTCCGATATCTTCCCCGCCATGCCATCCTATCTCACCCGCCGCGTCACCTTCGCGGCGGCGCACCGCTATCGTGTCGCGGACTGGAGCGACGAACGCAACGCGGCCGTGTTCGGCGCGTGCGCGCGCCCGAACTATCACGGACACAGCTACGTCTGCGACGTGACCGTCACCGGCGAGATCGATCCGGTCACGGGGTTCATCGTCGATCTCGGAGTACTCGACGAGATACTCGAGCGCGAGGTGCGGACGCGCTTCGACCACGCGAACATCAACCTCGACGTTGCCGAGTTCGCCGACGGCGGGCTCATGCCGACCGGCGAGGAGCTCGCGCGATTCATCTGTCAGCGCGTGCAGGCGGGACTCGGCGCGCGCACGCGCGTGACGCGCGTGACCGTGGCGGAAGACGCGACGTTGTCTGCCGCGTACGAGCCAGACTGAGCCAAGTGACCTTCACGGCGCTCGGTCGTGCTTACGACAACGCGCCCAGTCGGGCATCCGAGCCCAGACAGGCGCCGCTGTCACTCCGCGCCGTGCCCACTCTCGATCCTCCCCGTCCTACGACCGTCCGCAGCACGCTCGCCGAGCAGTATGCGCCCGTGCTCCGCGCACACGCCGAGATTCGCGCCGAGAGCGAGCCGCTCGTGGACGTCGAGCACGCGCAGTCCCGCATCCGCAGTGGACAGGTCGGCTACGACGCGCTCCGCGTCCTTCGCTCGTGCGGCGATCCGATGCCGCACTTCATCCGCGTGCTCGATGCCTTCGAGGTCGCCGGATTCCTGTCGAACGAGGATCGGCGATCGATGCTCGAGGGTGAGCTCGACGTCGACGACCTCGTGAGCGGCTGGTTCACGGGCGATCGTACGCCGCGAGATCCGACGCGTCGCATCGCACGTCAGGCGGCGATCATCGTCGGCAATGCCCTGCTCCGTTCGGCGAGCGCGAAGGTCGAGCCGGCCTCCATCTGGCGTGGCTGGACGCGCATCGTGTGTCCCTGCTGCGGCGGATACCCCGACATCGCGCTCCGGGAGCGCGGCGCCCAGCGCACGCTGGTCTGTGCGCGCTGCGACGCGCAGTGGCGCACGCCGCACCAGGGGTGCCTGAGCTGCCGGACCGTGGACGAGCCGACGATCGGCCGGATCACGAACTCGGAAGTCGGCTACGATCTCGTGATGTGCAACGGATGCGGGCGGTTCCTCAAAGAACGGCCGCGCCGCGGGATCGAGAGCTTCATCGTCGAACGGGCGCTGACGACGGAGCTCGATCTCGCCGCCGAGCATCGCGGCCTTCGGATCTGAGCGGATCGATGAGCAGATCGCGGTGCGTCGGCGTGTTGTTGGCCGGCGGGGCCGCGCGCCGCTTCAGCGGAATGCCGAAGGGGCTCGCGCTGGTGGACGGGCTGCGCATCGCCGACCGCGTCCTCGCGGCGCTCCGCGGCGCGACGGACCGGCAGGTCGTCGTCGCCAACGACGCGCGCGCCCCGTTCTGGTTCCCCGGCATGGCGATCACGCGTGACAGCGAAGAGGGGCTCGGGCCATTGCATGGGCTCCGGACGGCGCTCGTCGCGGCGCAGGGCGATCCGCTCATCGTCGTCGCGTGGGACATGCCGTTCGTGACGACCGCCCTGCTGCAGCACCTGCGCGCTCTCGGCGAGACCGGGGTGAGCGCCGTCATCCCGACGCCGGGCGTTCCGTCCAGCGCGCAACCGCTGTGCGCGTATTACGCGCCCGAAGCCCTCGCCGTCTGCGAGCGGCTGCTCGCCGCTGGCGAGCGGCGCGCCGGTGCGCTCCACGACACGCTGCCCGCCGTGCGTCGGCTCGGCGCAGCGGAGCTGGCACCATTCGGCGATCCGACGCGGCTCCTGCTCAGCGTGGACACGCTCGCGGACCTCGCCCGGCTCGGCGGACGCTTGCCCGACGGCGAGGACACCGCGCGGCGCTGACGCGCGGCTGGCAGCAAGCATTCCTGCCAGGAGCACTCTCTGCCATCTTTGGCGCATCGCTCGCGCGCGTCCGCCGCGAGTAGCGCCTCACCCGCCCCCTGCATGCGCGCCCTTCGAACGTCGGTCGCCCTCCTCCTCGCCGGCTGCGCCGGTGCGCACGTCGCTCCAGCGCCGTCCCCCAACCGGCCGGCGCCGGCGGCCGCCGCCGCGCCAGTCGACAGTCGTGCGGCACTCGCGCCGTTCATCGACTCCCTCGCGAATGCTCCCGACTTCCGGAGCGGGTACTGGGGCATCCTCGTCGTCGACCCCGTGCGCGGCGACACGCTCTATTCGCGCAACGCCGACAAGCTCTTCATGCCGGCGTCGAACATGAAGATCGTCACGGGCGCCGTCGCGCTGGCGGAGCTGGGGCCGGACTTCACCTGGTCGACGTCACTGTTCGCGCGTGGACCGGTCCGGCGCGGCGTGCTCGAGGGCGATCTCGTCGTGCGCGGTGACGGCGACCCGTCGATCAGCTCGCACATGCGCGGCGACGCCATGCTCCCCCTCCGCGATCTCGCCGACTCGCTGCGCGCGCACGGCGTGACGCGCATCCGCGGTCGCGTCGTGGCGGCGCCCTCGCCCTTCACCGACTCGCCGCTCGGCTACGGGTGGGACTGGGACGACCTCGACGAGCCGTACGGCGCCGGCGTCGACGCGCTGTACTTCAACGAAGGGTTCACCGAGGTGCTCGTACGCGCCGGTGCGCGGGCGGGCGATCCGGCGCGCGCCACGACACGCCCCGCGACGACCTACCCGCCACTCGTCGTCCAGGCGACGACGGTCGCGCGCCCTGCGTCGGCGAGCGATTCCGAGTCGCACCGCACGCAGCTGACGATCGACCGTGATTCGTCGCGCGCCGGCATCGTCGTGCGTGGAACCATCGTCGCGGGCGACACCGCCGTTCTCCAGATCGCGTTTCGCGATCACCCGGCGGCGTTCGTCGCCGCACTGCGCGAGGCCATCGGGAGCCGCGGCATCACGGTAGACGGCCGCGCGACCGACACGACGGCGCGCGTGGACTCGCTCCTCTCCCTTCGTTCGCCAACCCTGCGTGAGGTCTTTCCCTTCTTCGAGAAGCCCTCGCAGAACCAGATCGGTGAGCTCCTGTTCAAGTCGATCGCGCGCAAGGCCACCGGCATCGGCCGCGCCGACAGCGCGCAGCAGGTCGTGGGCCGACAGCTGCTCGCGTGGGGCGCCACGAGCGACGGTTTCGCCGTGCGCGACGGCAGCGGACTGTCGCGGCACGACTACGTCTCACCGCGCACGATCGTCCACGTGCTCGACGCCGTGCGTCACCACCCGGACTTCCACGTCTTCTTCGATGCGCTGCCCGTCGCCGGCGTCGACGGCACGTTGGAGAACCGGATGCGCGGGACGCCCGCGCAGGGGAACGTCCACGCCAAGACCGGCTACATCGACAAGGCGCGCTCGCTCTCCGGCTACGTCACCACCGCCGACGGGCGCCTCCTGCTCTTCAGCGCGCTGTGCAACAACTACAGCGTGCCGACCAAGGCCGTCGAGCGCGTGCAGGATGCGCTCGCCGTGCGCCTGGCATCGCTGCGCCTCCCGGCTCGGTGAGTGTCACTCGCCTGAGCCCCGCCGAGGCCAGTGCGCACGTCCTGGCCGGCGTCGCTCCACTCGGTGAGGAGACGGTGGCGCTGCCCGAGGCGTTGGGGCGTGTGCTCGCGCAAGACATCGAGTCGCCGGTGTCGCTGCCGCCGTGGGACAACGCGAGCATGGACGGCTTCGCCGCACACGCGAGCGATGTGCGAGGCGCGTCGGCGTCGCGGCCGGTGCGACTCCGCGTCGTCGAGACGATCGCGGCGGGCACCGCCGCGACGCGCGCCCTCGAGGCAGGCACCGCGATGCGCATCATGACGGGGGCGCCGGTACCCGAAGGGGCCGACACCGTGATCCGCGTCGAGGACACGACGACGACGGGAGAGATCGTCGAGATCCGCGATGACCGCGACGTGGCGTCCAATGTGCGCGTCGCCGGTGAGGACGTCCGGGTCGGCGCCGTGGTGATGCGCGCCGGCACGACGCTCGGCGCCGCGCAGATCGGCGTGCTCTCCTCCGTCGGCTGCGCGCGGCCGGCGGTGCACCGCCGGCCGCGCGTCGCCATCCTCGCCACCGGCGACGAGCTCGTTCCCATCGAGCGGTTCGCCGACGTCCTCGCGGGCCGGCGGATCGTCTCGTCGAACAGCTACTCCCTCGAGGCCGCGGTACGCGCCGCGGGCGGGGATCCGGTCTCGCTCGGCATCGGCGCCGACGACCCCGACGCGCTCGCTCGGCTGCTCCGCGGTGCCGAAGGATGCGACGTCATCGTCACGTCGGGCGGTGTGTCCGTCGGCGACTTCGACTTCACCCGGACCGTCGTCGATCGACTGGGCGGGGCCTTGTCGCTCTGGCGCGTGCGCATGCGCCCCGGGGCCCCGCTCGCCTTCGGCCGGCTGTTCGGCGTGCCGTGGCTCGGCCTGCCGGGCAATCCCGTTTCGGCGCTCGTGACCTTCGAGCTGTTCGGACGGCCGCTGCTCCGGACGCTGCTCGGGTCGAGCCGGCCGCACCGGCGCACCGTCCCGGTCGTGCTGGACGAGGATGTCTTGCTGCGCGCCCCGCTCACGCACTTCCTGCGCGGCGTCCTGACGGACGGCGCCGACGCGCAACTGCACGCGCGGCTCACAGGCGCACAGAGCTCGGGGATGCTCACGTCGATGTCAGCCGCGGATGCGTTGCTCGTCGTCCCGGCAGAGCCGCAACGGGTGCCGGCGGGCTCCGTGCTGCGCGCCCTGCCCATGGACGGCGAGTTTGGAGGAAGCACTAGCTTCCCTGGATGACGACACCGGAGTTCCGAGCAGCGCTGCGCGACGAGCTGTCACACCGCTTCCGCACGGCGACGCGTGAGACCGAAGTGGGCGGCCGACGTGTCCAGCTCCTCATGCCGGCCAACGCGGACGAGTTGATCCGGGAGGACGACTTCGTCCGCGACGAGCGGCTCCCCTACTGGGCGGATCTCTGGCCGTCGGCGCGCATCCTTGCCGACGAGCTCACGGTCATGCGCCTCGCCGGCCAGCGCGTCCTCGAGCTCGGATGCGGTCTCGGCCTCGTCGCGATCGGCGCAGCGCTCGCTGGCGCCGAGGTGACGGCGACCGACTACTACGAGGACGCCCTGGAGTTCGCCGCGCTCAACGTCGCGGAAGCGACGGGCCGACCGATCGCGACGCGGATGGTCAACTGGGTGGAGATGCCGCGCGACCTTGGCCGGTTCGACGTCGTGCTCGCGTCCGACGTGCTGTACGAGCATCGATACGCCGCGCTCGTCGCGAACGCGATCGCCGCGACGCTCGTTCGCGGCGGCGAAGCCATCGTCGCCGATCCCGGCCGCATCGCCCTTCAGGAGTTCCTGGACGAATGCGAGACGCTCGGCCTTACCCACGAGGCTGATCCGAGACCATTCGTCGAGGGCGAGATCCGGCAGACGGTGACGCTGTGGAAGTTGAGGTGGAGAACTGACTGGGAGGATGAGGGGATGGAGAGATGAGGGGATGCGGAACAGCACGGCCTCGGGAGACACAAGCTTCCCGAGGCCGTGCGTCGTTTCGCATCCCCTCAACCCCGCATCACCTCATCTCCGCAGCGCCCCCGCTACCACCTCCGACACGTCCAGCACCGGCACTTCGCTGCCGCTCGCCTTCACGCCGTCGGAGATCATCGTCATGCAGAACGGGCAGGCGACGGCGATCGTGTCCGCACCGGTGGCGAGCAGCTCCTCCGTTCGCTCGACGTTGATGCGCTTGCCCGTGCGCTCCTCCATCCACATGCGGCCGCCTCCGGCGCCACAGCACAGCCCGCGGTCACGGGTACGCGGCGGATCCACGAGCGTGACGACCGGCAGGGCGCGCTTGAGCGTCTCGCGCGGTGCATCATAGACGTCGTTGTAGCGCCCGAGATAGCAGGAGTCGTGGTAGGCGACGGTGAGCCGCTTGCCCTCCTCGGTGTGCAGGGGGACGCGGTCCTCCTGGAGGAGCCGCTCGATGTAGGTCGAGTGATGGATCACTTCGTAGTTGCCGCCGAGCTGCGGGAACTCGTTGCCGAGCTGGTGGAAGCAGTGCGGGCAGTGCGTGACGATCGTCGTCACCGC
>Ga0070664_100000989_pt1 | contig 22235 bp, 23 predicted proteins | sample KBSC73metaG_FD_65863 | JGI IMG/M metagenome (GOLD analysis project Ga0070664, IMG submission 65863) | Corn rhizosphere microbial communities from Kellogg Biological Station, Michigan, USA - KBS C7-3 metaG | ecosystem: Host-associated > Plants > Roots > Rhizosphere > Soil ... | reverse complement strand
CGCTCATGCAGTCGCCTCGCTGCGCTCGGCGACGCATTCGCAGCGCGCCGAGTAGATGATCCACTCGCTCATGAGCGCGCCACCGGGACGTTGAGCTCCGCACGCAGGTGCTCGAGCGCGGCGACGGCCTCGCGGCGCATCGAGTCGTCGACCGGGCCGGTGCCGTACCGGGCCTGTCGGTAGACGCCGGCGAACCGGTCCAGCACGACGCCGCTGACGCGGTGCCCGGCGAGCAGCCGCAGCACGTAGTCGGCCGGCGCGTCGGACGGGCGACGGGGCGTCCCGGCGGCGGCGGCCGCCTGTTCCAGCCGCACCCAGCAGGCGATCACCACGGCGCGCGGATCGCTGCTGGCGCGGGCCAGTTCGTCGAGGCCGGCGTCCAGCGCCGCCGCGACCTCCGCGACCTGGCTCACCGGGCTGGCCGGCGCCTTCTCGACGGTGATCGGCCGCCCGCGCGCCTGGATCGTGTCGCGCACGACGTACCAGATGAGGAACGCGGCGATCACGATCAGGAGGATCGAGATGACGACGAACACCGCCGACTCGATCCACGGGGGGATCAGGGGCGGCTTGTCGTTGACAGGCACCTCGTCGGCGGTCTCGCTCGGCGTGGGCGCGGCGGACGCAGACGCACCGGCCGGCGGCGCCGCGCTCTCCTCGGGGGTGATCGTCGGCTTGATGCCGAACTGCGGGTCGGCCAGCGCCGACGCGAAGAACGCCGCCGTCAGCAGGGCCGCGACGGCGAGCAACGGCAGCCAGCGGCGCACCAACGGACGGTTTCCTCCTCGAGCCTCAACTCGACGTCGGCCCGGCCATCGCGCGGGCCCGGGCCAACACCTCGTCAAGCATCGCGGGCGTGAGCCGGCCGGTAAAGGTGTTCTGTTGGCTGACGTGGTAACAACCGAGCAACACCGGTGCCTGACCGGCCGGGTCGTGCCATTCCGTTCCGTGCCCGAACACCGGCCGGGGCGTCACGCGCCGGCCGTACACGGCGCGCAGCACCGGCCAGTACGCCGCCCAGGCGAAGCCGCCGAGCGCGATCACCACTTTCAGCGACGACCTGAGCAGCGCGAACTCCCGGTGCAGCCAGGGCGCGCAGGTGTCCCGCTCGGCCGGCGTCGGCTGGTTGGCCGGCGGCGCGCAGCGGACCGCGGCGAAGATCCGGGTGTCGTGCAGGGTGAGACCGTCGTCGCTGCTGACGCTCGTCGGCTGGTTGGCGAGGCCGGCCCGGTGCAGCGCCGCGAACAGGACGTCACCCGACCGGTCACCGGTGAACACCCGCCCGGTGCGGTTGCCGCCGTGCGCCGCCGGTGCGAGGCCGAGGATGCCGATGCGGGCGCCCGCGGGGCCGAAGCCCGGCACCGGGCGGCCCCAGTACGTCCAGTCCCGGAAGGCGGCGCGCTTGGTGGCCGCCACCTCCTCCCGCCACGCGACGAGACGCGGGCACGCGAAACAGTCCGATACGGCCCGATCCAGCGAGGCGAGGTCTTTGCGCGTGGGGGCGACGACCTGCGGATCTTGGACTCTCATCGGCGCCGGGGCGCCGGCGGGAGTCCAAGATCCGGAGCGGTCACTTGTTGGTCTGCAGGCAGAGCACGGTTCCCTTCTCGTTGGCCCGGCCCTCCCAGTAGATGAGCTCCGCGCCGGTGAAGGGGCGGCAGACCTCGTCGGTCGCCTCGGCCTGCGTCTTGTTCTCGACCTTGCCGACGACCTTGTACTTGGCGTCGCCGTCCGAGCACTTGACGACCTCCAGGTCGGCCTCCTGGAACTTGTCGCTGCTCTGGTCGATCGACTTGCCGCTCAGGCAGTCGCCGACGTCGGCGCTGCTGGCCGAGCTGCCGAAGATGTTGCCCTGCACGGCGAGCGCGACGCCGCCGATGCAGCACAACAGCAGGACCGCGCCGACGATGGCCAGGATGATCTTGACCTTGCTGCCGCCGCCCCGCTGGGGCGGGGTCATCGGCGGCAGCGGCGCGCCCGGCGCGGCCCCGAACGGCGGCTGGTTGGGGTCGTAACCCGGCTGGCCGTAGCCGGGCTGACCGTAGCCGGGCTGGCCGAAGCCGCCTGGCTGGGCGTTCGGGTCGTAGCCCGGCTGGGGGGCGTTCGGGTCGTAGCCGTACCCGGGACCCGAGGTCGGCGGCGGGAATCCGCCACCGGAGGTCGGCGGGTAGCCGGCGCCCGACGTGGGGCCGGGCGGCGGGTAGCCGGGCCCCGATGCCGGACCGGGCGGCGGCGGGAAGCCACCGCCCGACGTCGGCCCGGGCGGGGGCGGGTAGCCCCCACCGGAGCCGGGGCCGGGAGGCGGGAAACCGGATCCGGAGGTCGGCGGTGGGTAGCCTCCGCCGCCGGGGGGCTGTTGGTAGGGCGGCTGGTTGGAACCGTCGCCGTACGGCGGTGGGTGCTGGTCAGACACGAGTCCTCCGACAAGTATCACTGTGATCAGTACTCACCGTATCGCCACCAGGCCCCAACCGCTGTACCGTCCTGCGATCAGGACGGCGCCGGCGACGGCGTGGCAACCCGCTCGACGGCCTGTCCCAGGTCGCCGGGCACCACCCAGATCGCGAGGTATCCGTCGGGGCACACGTCGTCGGTTCCGGCACCGAGCAGCAACCGGTTGGTGCCGGTCGGCACGTCACGGCACATGAGCACGAACCGCGGCTGGTCCGGCGTCGTGCCCGCCTCCACCGGGTACGACGGAGCGTCGTCGTACCGGTCGAAGACGTCCACGGCCTGGACCGTGACGGCGACGAGCAGGCCGAGGAACACCAGTTGCGCGGCGCCGGCCAGGGCGCGCACCGGGCGGGCGCGGGCCGGACCCAGCCGGCCCAGCCACACCGATCCGACGATGGCAGCGGCGGTGATCAATCCGCCGGCCCACGCGTTGCCGCCGATCCGCGGCACGAGGCTCGGCCCGTCGACGGCCCAGAGCAGCACCGCCGCGACGGCGTAGCCGCGCAGCACCCACCACGCGGGGGCGAGTTGACGGACGAAGTCGCTGCTCCGCTCGTACCCGAGCACCGGCCCCGACCGGCGATCCAGAACGGCGAGGCGCCGCTTCCACCGTCGGATCAACGTGTCCGCGGCCGCGCCGGGCGGTGCCAACCCGGCCGCGGCGCGAAGCTCGGCCGCGTACGCGGCCGGCGGCCCGAGCCGGTCGGCGAGCGGGCCGTCGCCCTCCGCCGCGACCTCGGCGAGGTGCTCGGCGAGGTCGTCGAGCAGGTCGACGCGGGCGGCCGCCGGCAGGTCGGCGAAGCAGGCACGCAACCGCTCCAGGTACTCCCCAGGATCGGTCATGACTCGTCTCCGAGGAGGCTGTCGAGGGTCGCGGCGAACCCGCGCCAGGTCTTGGCCGAACGCTGGAGGTGGTCGCGGCCGGCGGCGTTGAGCGCGTAGTACTTGCGGTGCGGGCCCTCCTCGCTCGGCACGACGTACGTGGTGAGCAGGCCGCCCTGGAAGAGCCGGCGGAGCGTGCCGTACACGGACGCATCGCCGACCTCCTCCAGACCGGCGGCCCGCAACCGGCGCAGGATGTCGTAGCCGTAGCCGTCTTCGCGCTGCAGGGCCGCGAGAACGGCGAGATCGAGGACGCCCTTGAGGAGCTGGGTGGTGTCCATGCAATGCACACTACTTCGCAATGCGAGATAGTGCCAACGACGCTCCTTCCACCGATTGGACCCGGACCGTTACGGTGTCGAAGTGCTCGACCTGCTGCAGCGGCTCGCCAAGAGCCCCGGCCTGTACCGCGGCCGCGGCGACGGGATGGAAAGCGGTCCGTTCATCGCCCGCATCCAGGTCACCCCGATCGTCCGCGGTCGCGCGGTGGTGCTCGACTACGAGGCGTACACCGACTCCCAGGGGTTGCAACACGTCGAACACACGGTGCTCACCGCCGGCGAGGGCGGCCGGTTGGAACTGCACGTCGCGTGCCTCGAACTGCCCGGGGTGGTGCGCTTCCTCGAGGCCCGGCCCGGCGTGTTCTCCGCCTACGACGGCCCGATGCCGGCCCGCATCCTGATCACCGTTCCGAGCGAGGGCGCGCTGACATACGGCTGGTGGTGGTCGCGCGACGAGGCCGATCCGCGGGAGCAGAGCCGGGCCGAGGTGCGCCGGACGTCATAGCGCGCGAACGTCATGGTGCGCCGGACGTCATAGCGCGCGAACGTCATGGTGCGCGGGCGCCGTCGCGCCCGCGCGGGCGCGTTACGCGGCGCGGATGCGCTGCAGGATGGCCTCCAGCGGTTCCGGCGGGGGCTCCGCCTCCGCCTCGCGGGCGTGCAGCAGCACCTCCTGCTGGATCGGCATCGCGGCCGCACCGGAGCCGGACGGGCGCGGCTTGCGCCGGGGCAGCCGGTCGCCCGCGCTGCCACCGCGACCCGGGTACACGTACAGCCCGTTCACCGGGTCTGGCGTCGCGTCGAGGGAGGCCGTGACCACCGGCAGCGCGCGGAACCGTTCCCAGTCCTCGTCTTCGGCGAAGGCGAGTTCGAGCAGCACGGCGCCCGGCATCAGCGTCCACTCCCACCGCTTCGCGCCGTGGGTGACGGCGGCCTCCAGCAACGACTCGCCGTAGCCGTCCTTCCACCGCTGCGCGGGAAGAACACCGTCGCGGACCTCGATCGACCACCACCTCATGGCAATCGAAAGTACGCCCGCAATCTGTGCGTTCTCAACGTTCTTCAGGAGGAGATGCTGTACGCGATCCCGTCCAGGATGTCGTGCTCGCTCGCGATCACCGACTCGGCGCCGGACCGCTCCATGATCACACGCAGGATCAGCGCGCCGGCGCCGATGACGTCGGCCCGGCCGGGGTGCATGACGGGCATCGCGAGGCGCTGCTCCCGCGTCGCGGCCAGCAGGTCGTCGGTCACCTTGGCCACCGCGTCGCGCGAGATGCGCGCCTGGTGGATCCGCGCCGGGTCGTACCGCTCGAGGCCGAGGGCGAGCGCGGCCACCGTCGTCACGGATCCGGCCAACCCGACGAGGGTTGCGGCCGATCCGACCGTCGCAAGCGCGCGATCGACGTGGGTCTCGATGTCGGCGCGGGCGGCCGCGACCTGGTCCGGGGTCGGCGGGTCGCCGGGCAGGTGCCGCTCGGTCATCCGGACGCAGCCGATGTCGACGCTGATCGCGTGCTCGACGCCGGCGGTGCCGGTGACGAACTCGGTGGAGCCACCGCCGATGTCGACGACGAGGTACGGCCCGGTCGCATCGAGGCCACGGACGGCGCCGGTGAACGAGAGGCGGGCCTCCTCATCGCCGGTGATCACCTCGGGTGGGCTCCCGAGGGTCGCCTCGACCATCGCGCGGAAGTCGGCCGCGTTCCCGGCGTCGCGCGACGCGCTGGTGGCCACCATCCGCACCCGCTGGGCGCCGGCCGCCCGCAGTTCGGCGGTGTAGTCGGCGAGGACCACCCGGGTCCGCTCGATCGCCGCCGGCGCCAGCCGGCCGGTGCGGTCGACGCCCTCGCCCAGCCGCACGATCTCCATCCGGCGCGAGACGTCGGTGAGCGTTTGCCCGGCGACGTCGGCCACCAGCAGGCGGATCGAGTTCGTGCCGCAGTCGATGGCAGCGACCCTCATGAACCCTCCAGGTGCAGCAGCATCCGGGTGTTGCCCAGCGTGTTCGGCTTGACCCGTTCCAGGTCGAGAAACTCCGCGACGCCCTCGTCGTACGAGCGGAGCAGTTCCTCGAACACCTGGTGGGTCACCGGGGTGCCGGCGATCGGGGTGAACCCGAACGCGCGGAAGAACTCCACCTCGAACGTCAGCACGAACACCCGGCGCACGCCGAGTTCGCGCGCCGAGTCCAGCAACTCTGTGACGATCCGGTGCCCGATCTTCTGGCCGCGACAATCGGGATCGACGGCGACCGTGCGCACCTCGGCGAGGTCCTCCCACATGACGTGCAGCGCGCCGCAGCCGACGATCTCTCCGTCGGCGACGCGCTCCGCGACCCGGAACTCCTGCACGTCCTCGTACAGCGCGACAGTCGCCTTCGACAGCATGATCCGCGGCTGCGAGTAGGTGTCGACGAGCCGCCGGATCCCCCGCACGTCGCGAGTACGGGCCCGCCGAATGGTGACCTCCACCCGCCCCAGCGTACGGGGCCGAATTTCCGCGATCTTGGACTCCCGTCGGGGCCCTGGCCCCGTCGGGAGTCCAAGATCGCGGATTACACGCAGGGGCCGTCGCGCCACCACGGGGGCACGAGGGCCAGGGTTTCGTCGCCGATCGGGTTCACCCCGGGCCCGGCCGCCAGCCGGTGCGCCAGGTGGACGTGCAGGCACTTGACCCGCGTCGGCATCCCGCCCGCCGATACGCCGGCGATCTCCGCGACGTGGCCGGCCGCCTCCCGCCGGGCCAGGTAGTCCTCGTGCGCCGACGCGTACGCGGCGGCCAGCTCCGGATCCACGGCCAGCCGCTCGTTCTGCTCCTTCATCACCAGAGCCGACTCCAGCCGGCTGCACTCGGCCACGGCGCGCGGGCAGGTCAGGTAGTACAGCGTCGGGAACGGGGTGCCGTCGGGCAACCGGGGAGTGGTCTCCACCACGTCCGGGTTGCCGCACGGGCACCGGTGCGCCACGAACCGGGTGCCGCGCGGAGTCCGGCCGAGCTGGGCGGCGACCCTCTCCAGGTCCTTCGGCGCCGCGGGATCGCGCACCGGTGGACCCGGGTCGGTGCTTGCCGTCACGACTTGTTCGCCACCTCGACGCTCGACCACAGCTTGCGGTACCACGGGTCGGGCGCCTTCTGGTCGGCGGCCGGGGTGGTGTTCGTGGTGCCGGGCTTCGCCTGGTCGGGCAGCGGGATCAGCGGGATCTCGCCGGGCTGCACGTAGTGCAGCTCCTTCTTGGCCTTCGCCTTGACGAACTCCGGGTCGTCCCACTTGGCCCGCTCGTCGGCCAGGCCGGCGATGCGTTCCCGCTGCTCGCGCTGCTGCTGCTCGAGCCCGGCGATCTCCGCCTGCTGGGCCAGGTACACCCGCACCGGGTACGCGTAGGCCAGCAGCAGCCCGACCAGCACCATGCCCAGCACGGCCGCCCGCCCGGTGAGCCGGCGCGGTTGCGGTGCCCGGGTGCGGGTAGCCGCCGTCCCGGTGTTCGGCCGGCGGACACCGGCGGGCCGGCTGGCAGCCGTCGGCCGTCTGCGCTCCGCCGGCCTGGCGACGCGGCCCGCGTCGGCGCGAACAGCCCGCCCCGGCTCGGACCTCGCGGCGCCCTGCCGGCGCGGCGCGCCGGCGGCGCCGCGGGCGGAACCGGCCCCGCGCGCCGAACCGCCGCGACCGGCGGAGCCACCGCGACGCGGCGGTGGGCCGGCGCGACTGGCTGGCATGCGAGAAACCTCCCGAGCGAATCGATCTCAGGACTGACGGTACCGGGGGAACGCGCCCCGGCCGGCGTACCGCGCCGCGTCGCCGAGCTCTTCTTCGATCCGCAGCAGCTGGTTGTACTTCGCGACCCGCTCGGAGCGGGCCGGTGCGCCCGTCTTGATCTGGCCGCAGCCGGTGGCGACGGCGAGATCGGCGATGGTGGTGTCCTCGGTCTCGCCGGAGCGGTGGCTCATCATGCAGCGGAACGCGGCGCGGTGTGCCAGGTCGACGGCGTCGAGGGTCTCGGTGAGCGAACCGATCTGGTTCACCTTCACCAGCACAGCGTTGGCGGACGACTCGGCGATGCCGCGCGCGATCCGCTTCGGGTTGGTGACGAACAGGTCGTCGCCGACGATCTGGATGCGGTTGCCGAGCGCGGTGGTCAGCGCCTGCCAGCCGGCCCAGTCGTCCTCGGCGAGCGGGTCCTCGATCGACACGATCGGGTAGTTGTCGACGAGCTGCGTGTAGTACGCGATCATCTCGTCGGCGCTCTTGGCGGCGCCCTCGAACCGGTACCCGCCGTCGGAGTAGAACTCGGTGGCGGCGACGTCGAGCGCGAGCGTGACGTCTTCGCCCAGCGTGTAGCCGGCGGCGGCGACGGCCTCGGCGATCAGGTCGAGCGCGGCGGCATTGGTGGGCAGGTTCGGCGCGAAACCGCCCTCGTCGCCCAGGCCGGTGGCCAGGCCCTTCTTCTTCAGCACCGACTTCAGCGCGTGGTAGACCTCCGCGCCGGAGCGCAGCGCCTCGCGGAACGTGGGCGCGCCGATCGGCGCGATCATGAACTCCTGGACGTCGACGTTGGAGTCGGCGTGCGCGCCGCCGTTGAGGATGTTCATCATCGGGACCGGCAGCAGATGCGCGTTCGGGCCGCCGACGTAACGGAACAGCGGCAGTTCGGCCGACTCGGCGGCGGCCTTCGCCACGGCCAGCGAGACGCCGAGGATGGCGTTGGCGCCGAAGTTCGACTTGTCGGGGGTGCCGTCGAGGTCGAGCATCACCTGGTCGATCGCCCGCTGGTCGCTGGCGTCGTAGCCGAGCAGCTCCTCGGCGATGCGCTCGGTGATGTTCTCGACCGCCTTCTCGACGCCCTTGCCGAGGTAGCGCTTGCCGTCGCCGTCGCGCAGTTCGATCGCCTCGAACGCGCCCGTCGACGCGCCGGACGGTACCGCCGCGCGGGCGGTGCTGCCGTCGTCCAGACCGACCTCGACCTCGACCGTCGGGTTGCCGCGCGAGTCGAGAATCTCCCTGGCGACGATGGCTTCGATGGTGCCCATGTGGCAGCACTCCCCCTCTGTCGTAAGGCCGGTACGAGCCTAGTGGTGGCGGGTGGCCGGGCGGCCGGCGGGGCCTTCCGCGATCTTGGACTCCGGTCGGTGCCGGGGCACCGACCGGAGTCCAAGATCGGACCGGTAACCGATTTGCCCTCGCTTGACCAGTCGGGCCAAGCTGTGCGGCATGCGTTTGGCGCCGGCACGGCTTGCCGCCCTGCTTCTTCTGCTCGCCGCCACCGGCACCGCCTGTTCGTCCGCCTCCGCCGACGAACCGAAGCTGCTCAATGAGTTGGCGACGCGCCTGGACCGGGCCGGTGACCTCACCTTCACCGCCGAGTACCGCCTTTCCGGCGGCGCGCAGGCGGTGATCGCGCAGGCGCAGCAGCCCCGCCGGGCGGCGTACGTGCATCCGGGCGGCAAGGCCGTGTTCACCGAGTCGGAGTTGGCGACCTGCCGGATGGTCGGCGCGGCCAACCGGTGCACGATCACCGCGCCGCCGTCGCCGGGCACCGACCCGGCGCTGGACCTGTTGACGGCGACCACCGACGGCAGCGGCCCCAGCGCCTCGCCGTCCCCGGCCGACGCCGGACTCGTCGCGCCCAGCCAGGCGCTGCGGCTGGTGAGCGATGCGGTGCTGAACGGCGCCACCGTCACCCGGTACGAGGGCAGCATCGCCGGCGAGCGGGCCACCTGCGTCGGGGTGCACGGAGCGGAGGGGTTCACGGCCTGCGTGACGGCGGAGGGGCTGCTCGGCAGCTTCACCGGGACGATCGAGGGCCGCGTTGTCAGCTTCGAACTGACCAGCTACTCCGACACGGCAGACGCCGCGACCTTCGACCTCCCGCCAGGCGCCGAAATCGACGACCGCCGCACCCGCTGATTCGGCGATCTTGGAATCTCAGGGCTCGCCCGCCCAGCCCTGACATCCCAAGATCTAGAGCCCCATCAGTGTGCGCAAGTGGCGGGGCGGGGGCGACGCGTACGAGAGCATCCGGTCGTGCCAGTCGCGTAGCGGCGTGCCGGACGGCCGGGCCCGCGCGATCGCCGCCACCTCCGTGTAGCCGACGAAGTACGTCGACAGCTGCGTCGACGTCAGCAACGCGCGCCGCCACTTGCCGACCGCCTCGCCCTCCTCCTGGAAGCCGCGCTCGCGCATCATCGACAGGGCGTCGGCCTGCGTCATCCCGTCGCAGTGCACCGCCTGGTCGATGATCGCGTTGATCGTCATCCGCAGCTGCATCTTCAACTGCTGCAGCCGCACCGGCCGCCCGCCGAACCCGTGCTCGGCCATCAGCTCCTCGGCGTACACGGCCCAGCCCTCGATGAACGACCCGGACCGGCACACCGCGCGCACCTTGCGAGAGCCGCGCGCCCGCCGCGCGTGCGCCAGTTGCAGGAAGTGCCCGGGCATCGCCTCGTGCACGGTGAGGTCGCGCAGCATGTGGTCGTTGTACTCGCGGTAGAACGAGTCCACCCGCTCCGCCGGCCAGGCCGACGGCGTCGGCGAGATGCAGAAGAACGTCGGGACCGACGCCGTTTCCAGCAGCCCCGGCGAGTCGCAGTAGGCCACCGCGACGCCGCGCGCGAACTCCGGCATCTCCCGGATCTCGCACGGATCGTCCACAAGGGACATCAGCTCGAACTGGTCGACGAACGCCGTCGCCTCGGCCAGCGCCACCCGCGCACCGTCGACGATCGTCTCGTTCGTCGGCCGGTCGGCGGCCGCGGCGGCCAGCGCGGCCCGCACCGTCTCGTCGGTGGGCGCGCCGCCCGTCAACTCCGCCGCGGTGGCCCGGATGTCCTCGGTGATCCGCTCGAGGTTGGTCCGCGCGGCGTCGAGGATCTGGGCCGCGGTCAGGTCGGCGTCCAGCGTGTGCCAGAGCCGCGCCTCCCAGAGGCGCCGGCCCAGCCGTGGGTCGCGGCCGTCGCCGGTGGCTGTCATTTTCCGACGGAGCCAGCCGCCGAACTCGTCCAGTGCGTCGATCGCCGCGGCCTGGGCCGGGCGCACCGTGGTGCGCAGGCCAGGCTCGTCCGCGAGCATCCGGTCGATCTCGGTGCGCACCAGCCCCGTGACGCCGGCGAACTGGTCGATCGCGGTCTCCAGGTGGATGCGCGGGCAGTCGTCGAGGATGTCCCGCGCGGTCGCGAGCGCGTCGGGGACGGCGGCGAGCCGCCCGGCCAGCGACTCCAATCGCTCGCCGACGGGCGCGAACGGCCGCTCGATCAGCGCGTGCAGCAACGCGCCCGGGTTGTGGTACAGCGGGTTCCACTCGTGCTCGCGCACCTCGGTCAGCTCGAACAGCGTCCGCTCGACGCGGGCCAGCAGCACCGTGCAATCGACCGCGTCGGTGGGCGGCAGGTCGTCGGTGTCCACCTGGGACAGCGCGTCGGCGGCCTCGCGCAGGATCGCGACGTGCGCGGCGACGGCCTCCGGCGACCAGTCCGGCAGGCAGTCGTCGTAGTTGTGGTCGCCGGCGGTCTGCGCCAGGGCGGGGCTCTCGGCGAGCATCGCGTCGACGATGCGTTCGGCGCTGCTGAGGTACTGCTGCGGCATGGGACGAACCTACCGGCAGTGGTTTTGGACCTGTGGGCTCGACCGTTCTTGGCCCTCCGCATCGGGCCATGCCGGCCGTAGCGTCGAGGCATGTCCACCCGCACCGGTGCGCTGCAGTGCGCGTTCGCCATGACGATCCTGGGCGCGTCGGTGCCCGTCTCCCGGCTCGTGCTCGGCTTCCCCGACCTCACCGGCCAGGCCGGCCGCTACGCGCTGGCCACCATCGTGTTCGTGGCCGTCTGGCGCCTGACCGGGCGCGGCTGGGTACGGCTCTCCGCGCCGGACTGGGTGCGCCTCGCCGCGCTGGCCGCCACCGGCCTCGTCGCCTTCAACCTGCTGCTGCTCACCGCGCTGCGACACGCCGACCCGGCCGTGGTCGGGACGATCGTCGGCGGCACCCCGCTGGTGCTGGCTCTCGTCGGCCCGCTGCTGCGCCGGCAGCGTCCGGCCGGGCGGCTCGTCGGGGCGGCCGCCGTGGTGATCGTCGGCGGCGCGCTCGTGCACGGCGGCGGATCGGCCGACGGGGTCGGCCTCGCGGCCGCGGTGGGCACGCTCGCCGGCGAGGTGCTGTTCTCGCTGCTCGCCGTGCCGCTGCTGCCCCGCCTCGGGCCGCTGCGGGTGTCGACGTTGTCGTGCGCTCTGGCGACGCCGATGCTCGCCGTCGCGCTGGTGCTGGCGGGCGAGCCGGCCCGGTGGCGGCTGCCGACGCCGACCGAGGTGCTCGGGTACGCCTACCTGGGCGGGCTGCTCACCGTCGTCGCGTTCCTGGCCTGGTACGGCGGGCTGAACCGGCTGGGCCCGGAGCGGGCGGGGTTGTTCGTGGGGCTGCTGCCGCCGGTCTCGCTGGCCGTGGCCGCGCTCATCGACCGGCAGCCGCCGGCCGCGGTGCAGGTGGTCGGCGTCCTCCTGGCCGCGGCCGGCCTGGCGGCCGGCCTCCGCGCTCCCGCGCACGAACCCACCGCCCCACCCCATGATCGCGTTGATCTTGCAGTTGTGGTGGCTCACAAAGCGCCATGAACGTGGGCGAAATCTGGCACCATAACTGCAAGATCAACGCGATCATGGGGGCTCGGCGGCCCTCGCGGCCACCATGTACGCCAGGACCGTCGTGCGGAGGGCGGCCTCCGGGTCCTCGGCCCGCTGCCGGGCGTCGGCGACCAGGCGCAGGAGTTCGGCGCCCAGGTCCGCGCCGTCGGGAAGGGGCGGTGCCGCACCGCCCAGCCGTGCCAGCACCTTCGCCGCCAGCGACAGGGCGGGCTGGGCCAGCGCGATCCCGTCCAGGGCCGACGACCGGGCCTTCTCCGCCTTCTTGATGCGCTCCCAGTTGGCCACGATGTCGTCGAGCCCGGCGACCTCGGCGCCCGCGAACACGTGCGGGTTGCGGCGGATCAGCTTGTCGACGAGTCCGCCGGCGACGTCGTCGACCGACCAGCCCGGCTCGGCCAGCGCCGCGTGCAGCACGATCTGCAGCAGCACGTCGCCGAGTTCCTCGCGCAGCGCGTCGGTGTCGTCGGCGAGGATCGCGTCGTACGCCTCGTACGCCTCCTCCAGCAGGTACGGCGCGAGGCTGCGGTGGGTCTGCGAGCGCTTCCACGGGTCGCCGTCGGGCGCGACGAGCCGGGCCATCACCGCGACCGCGTCGAGCAGGCGCGCGCCGGGCGGGTCCCACGACCCGTACATCAATTCGAGTTCGGCGCGGCCCGGCTCGCGGGCCAGCCGCAGCCCGAGGGTGCGGGTGAATGCCTCGTCGGACTCGCCGCCGCCCAGCCACACCACGGTTCCGCGCTCGCCGGCCACGGTGAGCAGCGCCTCGACGTCGGGTTCGCCGACGGTCACCTCGACCCCGGCGTGCCGCAGCGCCACCACCTGCGGGCCGTCGGCGGCGGTGTGGACGGGCGCGGCGCGCACGACGTCCCACGCCTCGGCGGTGAGCAGACCGGCCGGCAGGCGCGGCGACGTGACGAGCAGGACGACGCGGGCCACCGGCTCCTCAGCCGCTCGTGATGTCGGCGACGAAACCGGCGTCCTCGCCGAGCAGCACCGTCACCGCCGCCTCGCTGGTGGTCGTGGCGACCGTGCCGATCAGCGGGCGGTACACCGGGTTCACCACGACCTTGGTCCTGGTCGCCTGCTCACGCAGCGCGTTGCGGACGCCGAGGTACGCCGGCAGGCTCTGGTCGCTGCTCAGCACGTCGACCACGACGTCGTACGTGACGTCCGGCCGCAGCCGCGGGTCCTTGCGCAGCACGTTCCAGATCTCCTGGTAGTCCTTCTCGGTCGGGGTCACCGGCTGCACCTTGGCCGCGATCGCCCCGCCGATCGCCTCGTACTCGGCACCCATGCGCACCAGCTTCGAGCTGGCCGGCAGGCCCGCGGCCTCGGCGTACTCGGCGTAGGCGGCGTTCGGGACGTCGAGGTGCTGCGCGTCGGCCACCCGGCGGGCCAGGTCGAGGAGGATCAGCCGGCTCAGCGCCAGGCCGCGCGTCTCGGCCGCGATCTCGGCCCCCGGCCTGGCGTCCCGCAGCTCGTCGAGGAGGTCGTCGAGCTGGCGCTCGGTGTACCGGGTGTCGCCGACGTAGGCCGCGGTCCCCGGCTGCGACTTGCCGCACCCGGCGAGCGCGAGCGCCCCGAGCAGGACAAACACAGCGACGGCGGCCAATCGACGCGAGCGTGGCATGCTGCCACCTTCTCACGCCGCCTCGGCGTTCGCGGCCGCACCCCGCCGCCCGGCCAGCACCGACGCCAGTCCGGCCGCCGCGGCGCCGGCGAGCAGGCCCAGGCACCCGACCTCCAGCACCCGGACGATGAGCGCCTGGAGCTGGGTGTACCAGGGAAGCAGCGGTTGAACGGCCAGCCCCGGCAGCCACACGGCGCTGGCCGCCGCCCAGAACCACAACGGACGTCGTGCCGGCAGCCGGGGCTCCGGGCCACCGGCGAGCAGCCACCTCGTCCGTCCAATGTGGACAACCATGGCCGCGACGGCGAGCCCGCCGAGCACCGTCGACCCGTAGTGGAACACCTGGTACCACGGGTATCCGGCGACGTCCGTGCTCAGCCACGCGATGCGCACCCTGCCCCGGTCGATCGACGGGTGCGTCACGATGTCCCAGAGCCGGTGCGACAGCGCGCCCAGGTACGCGCTGAGCACCGAGATCCACCACCGGTGGCGCCGCGCGGACAGCGCGGCGTAGTCGCGCAGCCATGGATGCGACGGGCTGTTTGCGACGACCGTCGGGGCCGCGCGCCGGGTCAGGGCCGTGAGCACCAGCGTGACGGGTACGCAGAACCAGACCAGCCCCCACCACGTGTGCGCGCGAAGGTGCACGTACGGGTCGAGCGAGTACGGCATGTCCGGAGCGGCCGAGCCGATCACCAGGGCCACCCCGTCGAACCACCGCCGGCGCCACAGCTTGAGCGGCAGCACGGCCGCCGCGTGCGACGGGAAGGTCAGTGGCACGCCATCCAGTGTGGATCGCGGCCGGTCAGGCCGAGCGCGCGGGCCAGGACCGGCTCGGACCCGTCAACCGGGACGGGCGGGCCGTAGATGCCCATCGCGCGTCCCATCTCCGCGGTCGCCGCGATCTCCCGGTGCACCACCTCCAGCAGGCCGGGATCCCAGTCGACCTCCTGGCCGGTGGCCCGGGCGAGGTCCCAGCCGTGGACGACCACCTCGGCCAGCACCATCCCACCGATCATCGCCGCGGGCAGTTCCTGCGGGCCGCCGACGCGCGTCGTGCCCTCCCAGGCCGCGGGGTCGCTCCACGCCGTCACCAGGTCGTCGTAGACGGCCTCGAGGTCCTGGCCGGCCTGAACCGGCTCGGCCTTGCGGCCGGAGGCCGCCGGTTCGGCTCTGCGGCCGGCCGCCGCCAGCGCGGGCCCCCACTCCAGCAGGTGGTCGAGCAGGTGGCGCACCGTCCAGTCGCCGCACGGCGTCGGGGCGTCGAGCCGGTCGGGCTTGACGCCGCGCACCACGGCGACGGTCGGCGGCACGGCCAGCCCCACATAGGACGTCTCTCGCATGGCAGCCGACGCTATCCGCGGCCGCGTGCGCCCGTCTTGAACAAACGCGACACATACGCTGAGACACATGCGGGATCCGCGCGAGCTCGGCGGCGCCTGGGCGACGTTCCAGCGGCACGCGTTCGCCGACCCGTCCCCGCCGCTCGCCCCGTACGTCACCCGCTACTGGATGGCCACCTGGGACCTGCGCGGCCAGCCGCCGTACCGCCAGCTGATCGTGCCGTTCCCGACGGTGCAGCTGACCTTCCGCGACGGCGACGAGCCGCTCGTGCGCGGGGTGTCGCGCGGGTACGCGGTCCGGACGCTGGCCGGCGCGGGCGGTGTGTTCGGGGTGCCGTTCCGGGCCGGTCGCTTCCGGCCGTTCCTCGGCCGTCCACTGTCGACGATCACCGATCGCACGTTGCCCGCAGCGGCGGTGTTCGGACCGGATGTACGGAGTGTGGGCGGGCGCCGCCCGCCCACACCGGTGCAGGTCAGGCCGGATCAGAGCGCCGGCCTCGACAGTGGCGACGACCTGGGCGAGCTGGTCGCACGGATCGAGGAGTTCCTGCTGCCCCGCCTGCCGGCGCCGGACCCCGGGGCGGACGACGCGGCGACGATCGTGGACCGCATCGCCGCGTCGCCGTCGCTCACCCGCGTGGAGGCGGTGGCCGCCGACGCGGGACTCTCGGTGCGACGGTTGCAGCGGCTGTTCGCCGAGCACGTCGGCGTGCCACCGAAATGGGTGATCCGGCGCTACCGGCTGCGCGAGGTCACCGACCGCCTGGACGCCGGCGAACCTGTCGACTGGGGCCCGCTCGCCGCCGAGCTCGGGTACGCCGACCAGGCACACCTGACCCGCGACTTCGCCGCGATGTTCGGCGAGCCACCCACCCGGTACGCGGAGCGCTACTGATTGACCGGACAAGCGGGACGGTCCTAGCGTTCCCGCATGACCCTGCTCTCGGATCTGATCGGTGCCCTGGACAGCGGCCGCATCGAGGTCGTGGACCTGACCGCACCGCTGTCGGCGCAAACGCCGATCCTCACGCTGCCCGAGCCGTTCGGCCAGACCTGGCCGTTCGCGCTGACCGAGATCAGCCGGTACGACGCGGCCGGCCCGGCCTGGTACTGGAACAACATCTCCACCGGTGAGCACACCGGTACCCACTTCGACGCGCCGATCCACTGGGTCACCGGCAAGGACGGCGCCGACGTCGCCCAGGTGCCGGCCCGGCGGCTGGTCGCGCCCGCGGTGGTGCTCGACGTGACCGAGCGGGCCGCCGCCGACCCCGACTTCCTGCTGGAGCGCGAGCACATCGAGGCCTGGGAGGCCGAGCACGGCCCGCTGCCGGCGGGCGGCTGGCTGCTGTACCGCACCGGTTGGGACACCCGTGGCGACGACCCGGAGGCGTTCGCCAACGCCGGCCGCACCCCGGGCATCTCGGTGGCGTGCGCGAAGTGGCTCGCCGAGGAGACGCGGATCCTGGGCGTCGGCGTCGAGACCGTCGGCACCGACGCCGGTGCGGCGCACTCCTTCGATCCGCCGTTCCCCTGCCACTCGTTCCTCCTCGGCAACGACAAGTACGGGCTGACCCAACTGCGCAACGTCGGGGCGCTGCCGCCGACGGGTGCGGTGGTCATCGCCGGGCCGCTGCCGATCGTCGGCGGCTCCGGCAGCCCGTGCCGCGTCCTGGGCCTCGTCGAGCGATGACTGTTGCGGACCTGGTAGGCAGGCACCTGGTCGCGCACGGCGTCGGCCACGTGTTCGGCGTGGTCGGCAGCGGCAACTTCCACGCGACGAACGCGATGGTCGCGGCCGGTGCCCGGTTCGTCGCGACCGCCCACGAGGGCGGCGCGGCGACGATGGCCGACGCGTACGCCCGGGTGTCCGGCCGGCTCGCCGCGCTGACCGTGCACCAGGGCCCGGGGGTCACCAACTCGCTCACCGGGCTCACCGAGGCGGCGAAGAGCCGCACGCCGCTCGTGGTGCTGGCGCCGGAGGCGACCTCGCCGCGGTCGAACTTCCACATCGACGTGGCCGGGTTGGCCGCCGCGATCGGTGCCTCCTACGTGCGGGTGCGGGCCGAGCACGCCGCGGAAGACGTGGCGGCGGCGTGCCGGATGGCGACGGAAGGCGTCGGCGGGACCGTCCTATTAGGACTGCCGCTCGACGTGCAGGGCCAGCCGGCGGCCGACTCCGCGCCGTCGGTTCCGTCAGAGCCGGCGCCGCTGGCCACGCCCGACGTATCGGGGTTGGTGGAGGCGCTGGCGGCGTCGCGGCGTCCGGTGTTCATCGCGGGCCGCGGCGCGACGCGGCCCGCGGCGCCCGCGCGCGACGCGATCGCGGCCCTTGCCGAGCGGTGCGGCGCGGTGCTGGCGGTCTCGGCGGTGGCGAAGGGGCTGTTCGCCGGCGACCCGTGGTATCTCGACGTGTGCGGTGGCTTCGCGACGCCACTGGCCGCCGAACTCGTCGGCGGCGCCGACCTCGTGGTGGGCTGGGGCAGCACGCTGAACATGTGGACGACGCGGCACGGGCGGCTCGTGCCGGCGGACGCCACGGTGGCGCAGGTCGACCTGGACCCGGATCGGCTGGGCGTCAACCATCGCGTCGACATCGGCGTCGCGGGCGACGTGACGGCGGTCGCGCGGGCCTGCCTTTCGGCTCTTGGCGGTGATTCCGCGGTCGGGTGGCGCACTCCCGAACTGGCGGCGCGCGTCAAGGCCGAGGGGCGCTGGCGCGACGTGTCCTATGTGGACGAAGGCGGTGCCGGGAAGATCGACCCGCGGACCTTGTCGATCGGGCTGGACGACGTGCTGCCGGCCGAGCGCACGCTGGTCATCGACTCCGGTAACTTCATGGGCTACCCGTCGATGTTCATGTCCGTCCCGGATTCCGCCGGGTTCCTGTTCACGCAGGCGTTCCAGTCGATCGGGCTGGGGCTCGCCGGCGCGCTGGGAGCCGCGGTGGCGCGGCCGGACCGGGTGACGGTGGCGGCGCTCGGCGACGGCGGGTTCCTGATGGGTGCGGCCGAACTCGTGACGGCGGCGGCGATCGGGGCGCCGCTGGTGATCGTGGTCTACAACGACGCCGCGTACGGCGCCGAGGTGCACCACTTCGGACCCGACGGGTACGTGCTGGACACCGTTCGCTTTCCTGACCAGGATCTGGCGGCGATCGGGCGCGGGTACGGCTGCGACGGCGTGACGGTGCGCTCGCCGGACGACCTGGCGGCGGTGGGTTCGTGGCTGGCCGGCTCGCGCGAGCGACCGCTGGTGGTCGACGCGAAAGTGGTGTCCGAGCACGGCTCGTGGTGGCTCGAGGAGGCCTTCCGCGGCCACTGAATCGTTCAGGGCCCGAGTTCCTCGGCCAGTCCGACGATGATGCCCTCGGGTCCGCGGACGTAGCACAGCCGGTAGACGTCCTCGTACCGCACGATCTCGCCGACGAGTTCGGCACCGCGGGCGAGCAGGCGGGCAACGACGGTGTCGATGTCGTCGACCGCGAACATGACGCGACGGATGCCCAGCGTGTTCGCCGGCGCGTCGGTCGGTTCGGGGCGGATCGCCTTCGGCGCATGGAACATCGCCAGCTCGATCCGTCCGTGGCCGTCCGGGGTCCGCAGCATCGCGACGTCCTGTCGCACGTCGTCGATCCCGATGACGCGCTCCACCCAGCGCCCCTCGACCGGCGCTTTGCCTTCCAGCTCCATGCCGAGTTCGATGAAGAACGCGATGACGACGTCGATGTCCTCGACGACGATGAGAACGTTGTCCATCCGCTGGATCGTCATACCCGGGGTCTCCTTGCCGTTGTGCGGTGGCCGCATCCACCTCTGGGACGCAGCCGCCACCCCGTTCTCGACATCTCTCCCGCGATCTTGGACTTCTGTCGGTGCTGGAGCACCGACAGAAGTCCAAGATCGCGGGAAGTCCTACGCGGCCGGAACCGGGTCGCCGAGCACGGTGTGGAGCAGCTCGGCGGCCCAATCCAGCAGCGCTGTGTCGCGCACGGGTTGGCCGCCGACCCGCGCGGTCATCGGGCGCGGCAGCGACACCGTGTCGGTGGCCTGCTTGTACACCGATTCGGGGTAGAGCCGCTTCAGCCGCATCTGCTTGGAGTCCGGCAGCGCCAGGGGTGTGAACCGGATGTGCTTGCCCTGCAGCGAGACCTCGGTGAGCCCGTACGCCTTCAGCAGCAGCCGCAGCCGGGCCACCGCGATCAGGTTCGCCACCTCGGTCGGCGGTTCGCCGTACCGGTCGCGCATCTCGGCGGTCACCTCGTCGAGCGCCTCGTTCGAGCGGGCGCCGGCCAGCTTCCGGTACATCTCCAGCCGCAGCCGCTCCGAGCCGATGTAGGTCAGCGGCAGGTGTGCGTCGACCGGCAGGTCGACCTTGACCTCCACCTCCTCCTCCGGCTCCTCGCCCTTGAACTGCTGCACCGCCTCGCCGACCATCCGCACGTACAGATCGAACCCGACGCCCTCGATGTGCCCGGACTGCTCGCCGCCGAGCAGGTTGCCGGCACCCCGGATCTCCAGGTCCTTCATCGCGACGTACATGCCGGCGCCGAGCTCGGTGTGCTGGGCGATCGTCGCCAGCCGCTCGTGCGCCTGCTCGGTCAGCGGCTTGTCCGGCGGGTAGAGGAAGTAGGCGTACGCCCGCTCCCGGCCCCGGCCGACCCGGCCCCGGATCTGGTGCAACTGGGCGAGGCCGAGCATGTCGGCCCGCTCCACGATCAGCGTGTTGGCGTTCGCGATGTCGATGCCCGACTCCACGATCGTCGTGCAGACCAGGACGTCGAACTCCTTCTCCCAGAAGCCGACCATGATGCGCTCCAGCGCTTCCTCGCCCATCTGCCCGTGCGCGACGGCGACCCGCGCCTCCGGAACCAGCTCGCGCAGCCTGCGCGCCGTCCGCTCGATCGACTCGACCCTGTTGTGCAGGTAGAACACCTGCCCGTCGCGCAGCAGCTCGCGGTGCATCGCGGCGGCCACCTGCTTGTCGTCCTGCACGCCGACGTAGGTGAGCACCGGGTGCCGCTCCTCCGGCGGCGTGGCGATCGTGGACATCTCGCGGATGCCGGTGATCGCCATCTCCAGCGTGCGCGGGATCGGCGTCGCGGACATCGACAGCACGTCGACCGACGCGCGCAGCGTCTTCAGGTACTCCTTGTGTTCGACGCCGAAGCGCTGCTCCTCGTCGACGATGATCAGCCCGACGTGCCTGAACTTCGTGGACGACTGGAGCAACCGGTGGGTGCCGATGACGATGTCGACGGTGCCGTTCGCGAGCCCCTCCAGCGTCAGCGCGCTCTCCTTCGGGGGAACGAACCGCGACAACTGCTTGACCACGACGGGGAACTGGGCCATCCGCTCGGAGAACGTGTTGAAGTGCTGCTGCGCCAGCAGCGTGGTGGGCACCAGCACGGCCACCTGCTTGCCGTCCTGCACCGCCTTGAACGCCGCGCGCACCGCGATCTCGGTCTTGCCGTAGCCGACGTCGCCGCAGATCAGGCGGTCCATCGGGATTTCCTTGCGCATGTCGGCCTTGACCTCGTCGATCGCGGCGAGCTGGTCGGGCGTCTCGGTGTACGGGAACGCGTCCTCGAGTTCGCGCTGCCACGGCGTGTCGGGGCCGAACGCGTGCCCCTTGGCGCTCTGCCGCGCCGCGTACAGCTGGATCAGCTGCGCGGCGATCTCGCGGACCGCCTTGCGCGCGCGGGCCTTGGACTTCTGCCAGTCCGAGCCGCCCATCTTGTGCAGCGTCGGGTTCTCGCCGCCGACGTAGCGGGAGAGCTGGTCGAGCGAGTCGGTGGGCACGAACAACCGGTCGCCGGGCTGGTTGCGCTTGCTGGGCGCGTACTCGATGACGAGGTACTCGCGCTCGGCGCCGTTCACCGTGCGCTGCACCATCTCCACGTACCGGCCGATGCCGTGCTGCTCGTGCACCACGAAGTCGCCGGCCCGCAGCTCCAACGGGTCGATCGTGTTGCGCCGCCGGGCCGGCATCTTGCCCATGTCCCTTGTAGACGATCCGCGCCCGCCGGAGATGTCGTTGCCGGTGACGATCGCGAGCCGCGCCGCCTCGTCCACGAACCCGTGGTCGAGGCCGCCGGTGGTGATCGTGATGACGCCGCTGGGCGGCTCCGTGTCGATCCTGTCCACAATGGACACCCCGAGGCCGGCGTCGCGGAGCACCTCCGCCGCCCGCTCGGCCGGGCCGTTCGCCGGGAACACCACGGCGACCCGCCAGCCGTCGCCGCTCCACCGCTTCAGGTCGTCGACGACCCGTCCGGTCTCGCCGTGGTACAGCGGCATCGGCTGGGCACCGAGGGTCAGCGCGATCGCGTCGTCGTCGGCGATGTCGGGAAGGCGGTCCTCGTCGGGGTCGCGCCACGGCTCGTCGTCGCGCGGGCGCACCGTCTCGACGAGGCCGAACGGGCTCACCGTCCACCAGGGCTGGCCGCGACGCCCAGCCTGCGAACGCACGTCGGCAAGGGTCTTGAACGACGCGGCGCCGAGGTCCACCGGGACCTTGCCCCCGACGGCGGCCGCGGCCCAACTCGCCTGCAGGAATTCCTCGCTGGTGCGCACCAGGTCATGCGCCCGCGTGCGGATGCGCTCCGGGTCGCAGAGCAGCACGTGCGTGTCGCGGGGCAGCGTGTCGGTGAGCAGTTCCAGCGAGTCGGAACCGTCGAGCAGCGCCGGCGCGAGGCTCTCCATGCCCTCGACGGGGATGCCGGCGGCGATCCGGTCGAGCATCTCGGACAGTTGCGGATGTTCGGTGGTGAGCTGGTTCGCCTTGGCCCGCACGGCATCGGTGAGCAGCAGTTCGCGGCACGGCGGGGCGAAGAGGTGGTCGACCTTGTCGATGGTGCGCTGGTCGGCGACGGCGAACGTGCGGATCTCCTCCACGTCGTCGCCCCAGAACTCCACCCGCAGCGGGTGCTCCTCGGTGGGCGGGAACACGTCGAGGATGCCGCCGCGCACCGCGAACTCGCCGCGCTTGGTCACCAGGTCGACGCGGGCGTACGCCAC
>Ga0070664_100000988_pt1 | contig 22235 bp, 18 predicted proteins | sample KBSC73metaG_FD_65863 | JGI IMG/M metagenome (GOLD analysis project Ga0070664, IMG submission 65863) | Corn rhizosphere microbial communities from Kellogg Biological Station, Michigan, USA - KBS C7-3 metaG | ecosystem: Host-associated > Plants > Roots > Rhizosphere > Soil ... | reverse complement strand
CTTGTGACTAAAGAGTAATCTTGGTATAATTCAGGTATTGATTACTAGTCACGTGTGCCGCGGTGGTGGAATCGGTAGACACGTTAGACTCAAAATCTGATGCCCATTAGGGCGTGCCGGTTCAAGTCCGGCTCGCGGTACCAGTGATTAGTAATGAAGCATAGGCGTTTTGCCCGCATCGAGTTATACTAGGGTAAGATATATTTTTATTATGCGCCCAGATGAAAACCGTCCAGCTACACCTTTATCGGTGCCCGCACGTCAGCAGGCATCAATTAGTAGCAGCCGTACGCAAACGAGCAAAGATGCGGCGGCAAACATTGTGCGTGGTCAAATCGATACAATCTACCAAAATGACCCTAATGCCACAATGGAAGTAGACGCTCAGTCTACGACAACTCCACAAGTAGCGCAACCTAAATCAACAGAACCTGCACCAGTGAAATCTCCAATCACCGCAGGCCCCGGCGCAGTCAATATGCAAGCCGCCAACCAGCAGGCCGAGACAAGCAACCCTTACGAGCGCACGCACGATGAATCAAATCACGGTGTCCAACAGCCCGAAGCATGGCGCAAATATCACAGCGCATGGCAAAGCTACTACCAGCAATACTACGAGCGCTACTACGTCGGCCAAGTACATAATGTAAAGAAATCACTCGAAAAAGACGCAAGCGTACAATCAAGCGATGAGCCAGAAACCATCTCAAGCGACGAGGCAATGTACGACCTACGTTCAAAGCTTCGTGGTCAAATTAACGAACGGGCACAAAAAGTACGCAAAAGCCGTCATTTTCTCCCTGTCATTTCCGCACTCTGTGTGATGCTTGTATTTGTATTCTTACAGTACAACCGCCTCATGTTTGCAGCAATCGATGCCTACATCAGCCCAGGCAGCCTTGATCCATCAACGCTCATCGTTGACCCAAGCGCAGCGGGTGAAGTCTCCAGTGACCCGCGATTAATTGTGCCGAAAATCAGTGTCGACGTGCCAATTGTTTGGAATGCCAACGCGGCAAGTGAGGACTCACTCAATGCCGCAATGGATAAAGGTGTTGCATGGTTTAATATTCAAGGTGCCAGCGCCAAACCGGGTGAAAAGGGTAATTTCGCGCTTTCAGGTCACTCATCAAACGACTGGCTAGATCAGGGTAATTATAAGTTTATCTTCGCACGCCTCGAACAACTTAGTGAAGGTGATACTATTTATGTGAACTACAACAGCACCCGGTACGTATATACCGTGAGTAAGAAGCAAGTCGTTAAACCAACTGATGTAAGCGCTCTTGCTGTTGGTACAGATAAGCCTCGCATCACGCTCATTACCTGTACACCACTTGGCACAGCGCTCAACCGTCTACTCGTTTTCGCCGACCAAGTTAGCCCAGATCCTAACGCTGCAACAAGCGCAACAGACCAAGCTACATCGACATCAGCAACACAAATGCCATCCAACTCACCAACGTTCCTCGAACGATTATTTGGCACTCACTAGAGTAAATGATTAATGAGTCATTACTCGCCAAAAGAGAATAAACTACTAGGAATCAGTGGTCATGCGCACACGATTAAGCACTGTCTCGGTACCTGTTTGTGTGAAGTAGTATAAGTACTTATTGCCGCTTTCAAGCGCTGCAGGCAGGTCGAGCACATTGGCTGCAAATTTCTGGCTATTCGTGCCGTCGTAGTCATAGTAGTAGCCGTCTTTATTGGCAGACATCATGTGATAGCCATCGAGCCATTGAATATCACGAGTAAGAGGCCTTTGAAGCGTTGTAGTTGCGGCATTCTTAAGTTCAAGATCATATGTCGTAACTCGCGCGGCCTTTGCTACATACACCATACGGTTGTTATCAGGCGAGAAATCAAGGTAATCAGCGCCACCAGCAACGGTAAGTGAGGCGTAATGTGCAAGGGAGAGTATCGCGTTATTATCACTCGACGGCAAGTCACCCTGCAAGATATCAAGTGTTTCTCCGTGCAAAATCACTACGTAGTGATCGCCATAGTATGACCCAGACGAGGCAAGCAACGCCGAGCCACCGAGCCCACTATAGCTTGATAGCACCTTCGCCTTACCGCTATCAGACGAAACATAGCCAACAATACGCTGGTCATTGGCATCAGGAAGTGTTTCATACACAATCACATCTGATTCACTGACGCTAAAACTACTCACACCAGTCGCAAGCGGGCCACTCAAAGTCATCGACGAGAGACTGCCTCGGCGAAGCTCATGTGATGCGGTGAGCATATATACAATATTACTGTCATTAAGTGCAAAGTGCATCGTTGTAGCGCTGACACCAAGTCCGCCTGATACATTCACTGCACGCGACGCGTCTCTAGTATCAACAGAGATGTATTCCTGTACGTCGTTAACCGTGTGTTTTACAAGCAACAGGTGACTATCTTTATCCCATTCCACCAGGCTAAAGCCCTGCGTTACACCATCAGTAGGCTGTGTATACGCAGCGGCAGGTATCGTAAGCTTGGTCGTTGTCGGGCTATCTGTATTGAGCGCCGTCAGAGTAATTTCAGGTGCGCTCGCATTAGCAACTACAGCCATAGTATGTTCATTTGGCGATGGTAACGCGCTTGCAACTGCAGTATATTTCGCAGCCGTACTGACCTTAGGGTTGGTAGGGAACAAGAGTGCATAGTTAAGCCACAACACCTTACCCGGCTTCACGATTACATCCTTTTTCCAGGTAGAGTAGCCGTCCTTACCAATCGTAACGGTGTGATTACCCGCAGAAAGCACAATTTTGCTCGCTGTCTTATTCGCAAGCTCACTATTATCTGCCGTAACCGTAGCACCAGATGGTCGAGAGTCGAACTGCACCAAACCACCCTGTTCTAATCTGCCATCATAACGATTAAACCGATACCCCTGCACAACAAGTACAAGTACTGCCACGATAGCAACAACCGCTAATATCATGATTCCGTACACAAATGTAAGTTGCAACCGCAAGCGACGCTTCGTAATTTTCTTTGGCATAGTCCTTCTATTATAACACTTGCATAAGCAGTAGCGACAAAGTATTATAAGGTAAGCACGAGCAGGGTAGGCTCGGAGTAACTGGGGAATTTATGAAATCAACCACCGTATCAATCAACGGCACTGTGTACGATAGTCGCACTGGCATGCCACTTCGCAAAGAACGTGGAGATACTGACGCAGCAAACCACGGCGCGCACAACGTCCACACCCAATTGCAAAAATCTACGACACTTAATCGTCGATATGTTCACCATGGCACGTCTACCGTTGCAAAACCCCACAAGGTCTACGTACCACAGCGCCAGCGTGTTGCCGCCCCAAGCGCTAATGCAATGCATCGCACCCCAGTTGCTAAGCACGCCACCCCCACAGCTCAATCTCAAAATCGAGTTACTAAATTTGCACAGCAAACTCCTCGCCACACCACTGCACCCATTGCAGATATCGGCCCAACTCGCCACGCCACCGTTCAACGCGCACAAGCTCGCGTCACGGAAAGCAAGCAAGCTCCTGAGCGTGTAGTCAAACCATCGCAAATCATCAAGCAAGAGGCTATCAGTAAAGCTATGGCCGAAGCTAAACCAAAGCACGAAAAGGCAAAGCAGCACCATCACCACGCCAAGGCGCATGCAAAAGCACATCGTGGCAAAGTTGCTCGATTCATGAGTATTGCAAGTGCATCTGTTGCCGTTCTTCTCCTTGGCGCCTATTTTACATACCTCAACATGCCAGCACTCTCGACTCGAGTCGCAGCAGCACAGGCAGGTATCGGCGCAGGCTACCCAGGCTACACACCAAGTGGCTACAGCCTTAACGGACCTGTCGCATACCAACAGGGAAGCGTCACGATGAAATTCGCCGCAAACGCAGGCCCACAAAACTACACACTGTCGCAAACCCACTCCGACTGGGATTCAAGCGCGCTACTCGAAGACTACGTTTCGCCACAAGCAGGAAGCAACTACATCACCACAACAGCCGGCGGCCTTACAATCTACAGCTACAACACAACTTCAGTTTGGATAAACAACGGCATCCTCTACACAATTCACGGCAACTCGACACTTTCTGACGAGCAAATCCAGCGTATTGCAGCCAGCCTCTAGCCTGACAGATAGAAAAGAGCATCATTTTAGGGTATAATTACCCCTATGACTACACGCACTCGTTTCGCTCCAAGCCCAACTGGCTTTTTACATGTTGGCGGCATCCGCACCGCACTCTTTGCCTTTCTCGTTGCCCGCCAAGCTGATGGTAAATTTGTATTACGCTTCGAAGACACCGACAAAAAGCGTGAAGTAGCAGGCAGCGCCGAACACCTTATTTCAAGTCTGCGCGCAATTGACATCGACTACGATGAGGGCCCAGACATCGGCGGACCATTCGGCCCGTACATCCAAAGCCAACGGCTCGAGCGCTACAAAGAGTGGGCAAATAAGCTTATCGAACAAGGTCGCGCCTACGCCGACCCATACACCCAAGAAGAAATCCAAGCCTTCCGCGATGAAGCGCAGGCAGCAAAACGAGCATTCCGCTACCGCGACCATCGCCCAGAAAATCCACCAGCCTGGGACGGCACACAGCCACTTCGCTTTAAGTGTGATCCAAAAAGCTTTACATATCACGATGAAGTAATGGGCGATATTACTACAAGCCCCGAAGTTGTTGACGATTTTATCCTTATTAAAAGCGACGGCTACCCGACGTACAACTTTGCCCACATCGTCGATGACGCCGAGATGGAAATTACGCATGTCATCCGTGGCCAAGAATTCATCAGCAGCATGCCGAATTACCTTGCGCTCTATGAAGCGCTTGGCCTCGCGCACCCAATCTTTGCCCACATGCCACACATCATGAACGAGCAGGGCAACAAAAAACTCGGCAAGCGCGACGGCGCCAAGGACGTTCTCGACTACATTCGTGATGGATACCTATCTGAAACTATGATGAGCTTCATCGCAACACTAGGTTGGAATGACGGCACCGAGCAAGAAGTCTTCACAAAAGACGAGCTTATCGAAAAATTCAGCCTCGCCCGCGTACAACGCAGTGGCGCACGCTTCGATGAAAAACGCCTTCTCTGGATGAACGGCCATTTTATTCGCGAACTCGACCTCGACGAACTCGCCGACCGCATCGAATTCTTTTGGCCTGAAGCAGCTAAAAAAGCACCCGAAGCCTACAAAAAGCAGGTGCTTGCACTCGCGCAAGATCGTATCAAAACATTGCGCGATCTTCCAGAGCTCACTAGCTACTTCTTCGAGGAGCCGGCCGTAAATCTCACGCTCATTACCGAAAATAAGCAACTCAAAAAACTTTCAAACGAAGAGATTAACAATCTGTTAAATTCAGTCAAAAGTGCCTTCGAACAAGTAACTGAATGGACTCCAGAAGCGCTGCAAGATTGCCTCAACCAACTACTCGAAATAACCGGCCAAAAACCAGGCACGCTATTCAGCCTCATCCGCGTGGTTACCACCTGGGCACCATTTAGCCCTCAGCTTAACGATACGCTCGCGCTTCTCGGTAAAGATACGACGCTCGCACGCATCAACACTGCTACCAGCCACATACAGTAAGTGCAGCCTGGGCAATCTGCGTAACCGTTTCCGTACGCACCGCTGCGCCAGTCTTACCGTTTGTATAAATCACAATTGCGTATGTATCCGACCCGTCGGTCACGATCGCCGCATCGTGCAACACATTCGTCTTTCCATCGACGAGCTCACCGTACTTATGGTAAATCATCAGCCCGCTTGGTAGCACGGACGAAATCAAAGTCTCATCATTCGTATGCTGCATGTACGATAGAAGCTGTTTCGTATACTCAGCATTCAATAACTTACCGGTGTATAGCTTCGTAAGCAACGCGGCCATGTCTTTTGCGCTCATTAAATTACCGTCAACGTTGTATTGCAGCCCAATCGATGTCGCGTATGACTGCAGCTCATCATTACCACCAAGCGCATCATTAATCGCATTCCATGAATCATTATTACTCTGGTTTATCATTTGCTGCAGTTGGTATGAAGCAGGGTAGGGACCAATCGTATCGTCGAGGCTCAGCACACCTTTCTCGACTAAATGATAGTACACAACCGCACTCAATACTTTCTCGGTACTTGCCGCCACAAACTGCGAGGTCGCGCCGTAAGTAGTTACTTTACCAGTCTTCACATTCTCAATTGCCACACCAATCGTATCGCTATTGTCTGCCGCGATAAGGCTTCGTATTGTCGCACCAGCCTGCTGGGCAATTACACCCTGCGCCTGTAGTTTTTTAGCTGAAGCCTCGGCAGTAGCCTTGTTCTGAAGAATCTGTACTCCACCGTAGCCTAATAGAACAGCCCCACATACAAACGCCACCGCCACAGTCACGAGCAGTTTACGTGAACGCCACCTACGCAGAGTAGGTTCTGGTATATAACGATAATGTCGCGGATTTCTATATTGATATGGCATAGATATACCTCTTTAGCAACCTTAGCCTATGCGCACTTAAGACACCCTGAAGCTTCACTCGAATGCCTCGAGCGAGACCTATCTCTATGATATACTAAGCGTAAGTATGATAGACGTCACTCCGCCTAAATCAGTCCATTCGCGGTGGCACAAAATCCGTGCATGGATACACGTACATCCCCAACGGACTTACGCGATTGTTGGTTTTTGTATTATCGTCTTGGCATTTATTGCAGCGGCTGTAGTTTATGCATTTGCACTTCCAGCCGACAAGCCTGTCCATGTTGCCGCAATCAAAAAGACGCCGCCAAAGAAAACCACACCTGTCGTATATTATTCACCCCTCACCGGAGTGAAAGTTCCCGACGAAGCAACTACGAAACTAGCCGTTACTGGTATCATGATTGAAAACTCGCCCGACGCTCGTCCACAAAGCGGGCTCAGGCAAGCCGGGATTGTTTATGAAGCAATCGCCGAAGGTGGCATCACGCGCTTCCTCGCACTTTACCAAGAAGCAAAGCCACAAATGATTGGCCCCGTACGCAGTCTCCGCATGTATTACCTTGACTGGGCGGCACCGTACCAAGCCTCAATCACACACTTTGGCGGGAGCGCGGCATCACTCGCCGAGGTAGGGAACGGCAATTATCGCAATCTCGACCTCATGAAATCGGGTAGCCAATACTACTGGCGCGCTACTGATCGTTACGCGCCTCACAACGTTTACACAACATTTGCAAAACTTGACGCGCTTAATGCATCAAAAAATTACACTTCGTCATCATTTACACCGTGGCCACGCCAAGATGGCAAACCGAGCGCAACACCGAATGCCACAAGTATAGACATTCATATTTCTGGTGCGCTCTACGATTCTCATTATGCATACGATGCGACAACCAACACCTACTTACGCAATGTCAACGGCGCACCAAGTACTGATCGCGAAGACGGCCAAATTGCGCCAACTACTGTTATCGCAATGAAAATAGACATGTCACGCATACTACAAGACGGCTACCGTGAAGATATCACTACAACTGGATCTGGCCAAGCAACCATCTTCCAAGATGGCATCGCCACAAACGCAACATGGCAAAAGAAAAGCCGCACCGACCCAATTGTATTTACCGATGCCGTAGGCAAAGAGATTCCGCTCGACAGAGGCCAAACCTGGGTTGCAGCTGTGCCAAATTCTAATGGGAGTGTATCGTGGCAGTAGAACAAGAGCAAACAAACGTACGTGAACCACAAATTCGCGAATATTGGCGCCGCTATCGTCGCACCGCTCGTGTCGTCGTTATTCTAATGGAAATTGTCGTCACGCTCATTGTTGGGCTTGCACTCCTCTTTAGCGATATCGATCCAAGCGGTGTTGCGTTCTGGGCAACAATGTCAGCGACACTCCTTGCCACTACTGCACTCAACTTCTTCATTCTAGACTTTCTCCTCACGCCGCTACGTGACCTTGCGATGGCCGTTACAAATGCGGCAGGCGAAAAGCCAACCGACCCACTCGCAAACCCCAACGCACCACGATACAGCAAGAACGGCTTCAAACCATTACTGCAATTCATATACGAGCATGCGCATGGCGAAAAAACTACTACAGACGAAAAGAGTGAAAGTCCAACAAATCCACAGCTTAAACGCCTCGAAACTGCACTACGCGAAACGAACACCGGCTTTATTGTTATGGACGCCCATGGCAAAATCCAATATGCCAACCACGCCGCTCCGGTCAAGCACGACACCAACGATGCGCTTGAGCTCGAGCTACTTTTCGATGGCGACAACACCTTCACAAGCTGGCTTGCCAACTGCCGCGAAACCGCCGTTCGTTCCGAGCAAAGCTGGGTACGTGTGCCGAATCGCATCGTTGGCGATGAAGAACGCCGTATTTTCAATGTAACCGCCAACTACGAAAAGGGTAGCGCAGCTGAGGTTGTAGTAGTTGCCTACGACGCAACCGGCGTCTTCCAACCAGAAGATGACGAGCTCGACTTCATCTCATTCGCAGCCCACGAACTTCGCGGACCAATCACCGTCATTCGCGGCTACCTCGATGTGCTCGAAATGGAACTCGACGATCAGCTTCAAGACGACCAACGCGAGCTTTTCAAACGCCTTGTCGTCAGCGCCAACCGCCTTTCAGGCTACATCAACAACATCCTCAATACCAGCAAATACGATCGCCGACACCTACAGGTACATCTTTCAGAAGAAAAGCTTGGCGGCATCTATGACACCATCAAAGACGATATGCAACTCCGCGCCCAGTCGCAGCGTCGCATGCTTTCGGTCGATCTTCCATCGAGCCTCCCAACTATCGCAGCCGACCGCTCAAGCATTGGGGAAGTACTCTCAAACCTCATAGATAACGCCCTCAAATATTCTAACGATGGTGGATCAGTATCAGTCACCGCAGCAACCGAAGGCAATTTCGTAAAGGTATCAGTCACAGATAACGGCATCGGCATCCCATCAAGCGTCATTGGCAATCTATTCCACAAATTCTATCGCAGTCACCGCTCACGTGAAACAGTCGCTGGTACTGGCATCGGCCTCTACCTATGCAAGGCAATCGTCGAAAGCCATGGTGGCCAAGTCGGTGTCACCAGCACCGAAGGACAGGGCTCAACCTTCACATTCACAGTTCCTATCTACGCATCAGTCAAAGACAAACTCCAGGCAAACGATTACACTAACGCCGGCCTCATTTCATCAAGCGACGGTTGGATTAAGAATCACTCAAAATACATAAGCTAAAGTGTTACAATAAAAGCATATGGCAATTAAGAACATCCTGGTTATCGAAGATGATCGCTTCATCGGCGAAATGTACGTCCGCAGCCTCAAGCACGAAGGCTACGACGTTGACTGGGTTGTTGATGGCCACGACGGGCTCGTAGCAGTCACGAGCAAGCCGTATGACCTTATGATGCTCGACATTATGCTTCCCGAAATGCGCGGTCCAGAAATCCTCAAAGCCCTTCGCGGAGGAAAGGTAGATAAAATCCCAAACACGCGCATCATCGTTATGACCAACTTCGACCAAGACGATGAAAGCCGCATGGCGATGCAGCACGATGTCGATGCCTACCTTATTAAGGCCGAAATCACCCCGCGTAAATTAGTTGAGGTGATTAAAGGTTTCGACAAGCAAGCGCCAGTAGATGAGCAGTAGACAAAAGCGGATACATCTGTTAGTATTATCTGAGTCAATCTTGTTTGGGTTGACCAAAACAACGGAAAATACCTTATATGATTCCATCATATAAGCTCCAAATTACTCGGAATAGCACAAAAATAGTAAACACATCTTTGCCGCTCTCCACTCACAATTTGGCCTTATCGTCTAACGGTTAGGACACAAGGTTCTCATCCTTGCAATCCGGGTTCGATTCCCGGTAAGGTCACCAAGTTTAACGCCTCACCTCGTGTGGGGCTTTAAACTTGGTGTTTTGAGTCTTTACAAGTTTTCTTTGCCTATTTTATTAAGCAATGAAAGAAGGGTGTGTGCCTCTATATCGTTCGTATCGATACCGGCATCATGCGCCACCATGAAGCCTTGCAGCAGACGCTGCGCATAAACTGCGTCCCTGCGTTTCAAAAAGTTAATGGTCTGGGTGTTATTCAAAAAATGCTGCGAAGTAAGAACAACTGTTCCAAAAAACGGCCCGAGAATTGTTTCAACATTCCTGAGGTCTTTAAGACGTATACTACTCGTTTGAGATACCCGCAGAAAGTCATTATGTACAATCGTTAATTTTTGTTTATCTATCTTTAACGTGTCAGCAAAAAGCACAAAAGGGAAAACTGTCTTAACGGCAAAGAGGTTGTCCGCCGCACCAGTTGATAAGTTAACTAAGCTCTTAGTGGAACTTTCAATTGCTACCTCACTATCACGATTGTGCACATGTATGAGTGGGCTCACTGATTCACGTACTCTTTTGGCCAGCAAGCTAGCCCTCTCTTTGATAATGCTTTGCTGAGATGCAATAGCATACTTCCCTAAATAGGTATTGGTAAAATCTTTCATACAAACTTCTCCTTTGTATGTTTAAAGGTGGCTCTATTAAGCCAATCTCTTTCGAAAGTATAAATACTCCGAACCACTAGTAGCCACTTTTATAGCGAGTCCTTGTGTTTGGAGCTATCCTAATTGCATATACCGCTTTTCGAAAGATACGCTGTCTTAATTATATCACCAAACTGCTTATGCGGCAATCGTGCACCAACGGCACAAAACCCGGCAAGTTGCAATAATGAGAAGTCCAAAGTATCAACTAAGCCCACTTCATTCTATGTAGGGGAGTAGCGTGAAAGTGCTAGCCGACCTCTAACAGATAAGGATTTGAACTGATTCTGCGAATAGTATCATTCCAGCGCACTATTTCTACCACTATTTCGCTATAAACCGAAGGCTCTAGGGTCAGATCAGAAAAGTTCCACAATTTATTTTGTGGAACTTCTCTTTGTGTGTAACCTCTGTAACATGGGTTCGATTCATCGTGGGTCGTAACGTACCTAACATCTAGTACTGAAATGTTAAGTAAAATCGTCTATACTTTACATTCATCTTTGATTCTTGGGGTACATTTTTTCCTTATTTGCTAAAATTGAAAGATGAAACTTCTTCTTACTTCTGCCGGAATAACAACACAAGCGGTAGCGGACAGGCTCTCCGAATTAATTGGTAAAGGCAACAAAAAAATAGGGTTTATTACGACCGCTGCTAATGTAGAGCCCGGCAATAAAGACTGGTATATTAATCAAGTTTTTAATTTGCGGGAGTACGGCTTCGAGTGGATCGATTTCATTGATCCTTCCGCCGCAAACGTAGACTGGAGAATGAGACTCAAGGAAGTCGGCGTAGTGTTTGTTTCTGGTGGCAATACATTTCATTTACTAGACCAGGCTCGCAAGACAGGTTTTGATTCATGGTTAAAGGAAAATATTGAAAACGTCGTGTACGTCGGTGTAAGTGCTGGTTCGATTGTCATGACGCCAAGCATAGGCATTGCGCCGGTAGATGGTGGTGATGAGAACTTACCAGGTATTATCGATTTAACCGGATTCAATTTTGTGGATTTCGAAGTATCTCCGCATACGCCTGAAATGGTTTCTACGGTAGCAAATGAGGCATACGCAAAATCTATCCAGAATAAGTTATATGCTTATAATGATAGATCAGCATTGTGTGTAGTGGATGGCAAGCTTGAAATTATAAATGATGGGCAATACTGGGAGTTTAACTAATATCTGATTCCTGGCCAACCCCTAATTCATTAAGTCGTTCGCTCAACCGTACTAAACTAGGCCATAAGGTGTTCCACATTTGGGATGTTAGGTTCACCAAAATTAAAACCCCACCAAGCGTGGGGTTTTAATTTTGGCAACCTTACACTACAAACAGTATCGCGCAGCTAAACCCCGAACCTCGTCACAAGCAAGATAAGTGCTGCACCCACAATCGTCAGTCCGATCGTCTTGTACGGTGATGCCTTAGAATGTGCCTGTGGCAAAATATTGCTCGATGCAATATACATCAACACACCAGCGAAAAATCCAAGGTAAATGCTGAGCGCACTTTCTGAAAAGTGAACAAACAAGCTAACAATTCCACCGGCAACCGGCGCAATTACAACTAGTGCCATCAACTGCAAAATTCGGCTCATATTGTTTTTGTGTAACAACATAAAGTTAGCCGTATCAAATCCATCAGCAAACCGGTGGCCAATAACAGCCAATGCCACGACAAGCCCGACTGTCGGACTAATCTGAAAGGCCACGCCAATACTAAGCCCGTCAAAGAAACTATGGCAGGCAAGCGCAACTGCCCGCGCCATGCCAAGCTTCGGGTGCGAGTGTCCCTTATACTGCGTTTCGTCCGCACCGTGAATCAGCAAAACCTTCTCGGTAATATGAAATACCAAAAAGCCCGCCACGAAAAAGAGCATCGGCCACACTGCATCGATACCCGTGCGCTCGACACCTTCAAAAACTTCAGGCAGCAAGTCAAACCCAACTAGCCCCAATACAAGTCCAGATGTCAGCGCCATAGCTAAATGAAGGTGCTTTTTTGTTCGTATTGCCGTGTAGCCGCCGGCGAGCGCCGCAATCGCAGCTGCGAGTGTAAATAAGAAAATAGTCATGGCAACAGTATAAAAGCTCGCTGTAGGTTTTTGCAAATTTGTCGCAATTATGTGTATAATTGCAATATGAGCAAATCCATTGAAGCACTCACAACCACGCTAAAATCCCACGGCTACAGCATCACAAAATCACGCAAAGCCGTATTCTTAGCATTGCTCGATAGGGAGCCGCAAAGCATTGGCGAAGTTGCTAAAATAACAAATACTATCGACCGCGCCAGCGTCTACCGTGTACTCGCGCTTTTTGAGTCACTCAATATTGTTGAGCGACTACCCATCGGCTGGAAGCATAAATTCGAACTAAGCGACGCCTTCAGCGAGCATCATCATCACGCAACCTGCATACGCTGCGGTAAAATCACTCCATTCGAAGAAAGCGACACAATAAAGCACGAGCTAAAAAAACAAGCAGAAGCGATAGGCCTCCTCGAAACCAATCACCAGCTTGAAGTTCGAGGTATATGCAACGCCTGCCGCTAACACGCAAACTTAGACGCAATTACATTAATATGTTATAATATATATACCTCCTCGGAGGTAACCATTTCACCGTCGAACTCCAGTTCAGGAAAGAGCGTGATCGTAGTGACCGCACAGAGCCTTGGGGCTGAGGCCGCAGCCACGGACGACAGCAAGCCGCGCAAGATGCACGTCAGCGTCATGCAGGATCAGTCTCCGATCGCGATCTCGACGATCGCGTTCAGCTGGCCCATGCACGACAGCAGGACCGATGACCCGCGAGGCATCGTGCTCGTGAAGGGTCAAGAGATCCCTGCGGGCATCAAGATGAACCAGGAATGCAGGGCTGTCATCGAGACCCTGCTCGGGCTCGATGACGTGGCCTTCGTCATCCTGCCGCCCTCGCACTCCTTCAACATGCTGGACGTCGGCCGGCTCTCACTGGCCGACGAGGGCGCCATCATGCGGCACGTCGCCGCCACGCTGGAGAGCTTCAACATCGACGTCGACAACCGCACGCCGTGATGTAGCTCCGCTCGTGGCGAGGGGCGGCCGCTACGGTCGCCCCTCGCCACGAGCGAGACCCGGGCAGAGCTGACGGTGAAATGGTATGGAAACTTCTTGATAGGTCGTCAACGCCACATTCCTGTGGCTATTTTATTAGTATTTTTTAGGTTATTATAAGTATAATCATCTTCAACAAAAGCGAATGGAATGAGGGGTAAAGTTCATACATGAAACTACAGCGACGTCTAATCATAGGCATACTGGTGCTTATTACGCTCGCAATCGGTGGATTTATCGCGAGCCAATCGTTTTTCGCGCATAAAACAAATAAAAGCCCCCAGGCAGACACAATAGCACCAGTCGTATCCTTGTATATTCCCTCAGAAACACTCGCGCAAGCAAAGACAGGGAATACGCTCAATCTCTCGGTCGACGCCAGCGACAACAAGCTTGTCGAACGCGTGGAATATCTGCTAGATGGTGTCGTGGTAGCCCGCAGTACTGAACCGCCGTTTAAGGCTGCTATTAATATAAGTAACCTTGCAGAAGGCAAGCATACACTACAAGCCTTTGCATACGATTTTGCCGGCAACATTGGCAAAAGCAAAGTGTTCTCATTTACCATCGACAAAGACAACTCTATTACGCCTGCCGACGAGGTCTCAACCGAGATCATCACAACGAGCAACAACCGCAGCGCACCTCGTGCAAAAACGACATCAAGCAGCACAAACGAAGGTAGCGGCACGGGTAATTCTCAGGGTGAAGATCCAGACGACAACACCCCACCTTCAAACCCATTAGCCGACCCAGCGAGAAACGCCAGCGGATGGTACATCGCACCACCCGCCCAAATATGCAACAGCAACGCCTGGAGCGGCGGGCCGACAAGCGCAGGCGCAGGTGATATTATCGTACCTGCCGGCGATAACACTGGATTCAACTTTAGCCAATCAAACAAAACCTACTGGTTTGCACCGGGCGAGCATACACTCGGCACAGGGCAATACAGTCAAATCACACCGGGCAACAACAGCACCTACATAGGCGCACCAGGGGCAATCCTGGATGGCAAAAATAATAACGACTACGCTTTCTCGGGTAACGCCAGCAATGTACGTATCGCATATCTCGAAGTTCGTAATTTCGGCCGTGGCCTCGATAACAACAACGAAGGTGTCGTCAATCACAACTCAGGCACTGGCTGGCTTATGGAATATTTATACGCCCACAACAACGACGGCGCAGCGGTATTCATCGGCACCGACAACACTGTTCGTTATAGCTGCCTAAAAGATAACGGCCAATATGGATTCAGCATGTTCAAAGACCAAGTTGAAGGCGACTCAGCTATCAAAAACATTGTGATTGACCATAACGAAATCACTGGCAACAATCAAGACGATTGGGAATCCCACATTTCAGGCTGCGGCTGTACTGGCGGTGGCAAATTCTGGGACGTAAAAGGCGCACGCGTAACCAACAACTACGTACATCACAACTTGAGCGTTGGGCTATGGGCCGATACTAATGATATTGACTTCTTGTTTGATAGTAACTGGATTGAAAAAAATAATGGTGAAGGTATTTGGTACGAAATCAGCTACAACACTACTATAAGTCGAAATGTCCTACGCCAAAATAACTGGACAGGGGGCAATCATAATACCGGCTCACCGGCGCCAGCCATATATATTTCAGAATCAGGCGGCGATAGCCGGCTACAATCAAGCACGAGTGGCAGCACCGACCTACGCATCCAGCATAATCTTCTTGAAGATAATTTCTCTGGAATTTCTATCTTCGAGAGCTCTAATCGCTTCTGTAATTCTAACGGCAACACGAGCAAAACCTATTGCACACCGTTTGTAACACCTAACATTATTCCGTCACCATATAATTACACATACCCGAACCCTATTAATGCCACACATCCTTGCTACACAAGTGTTGGCAGTGCGCCGTACACCGCCAATTGTCGTTGGCATTCTCAAAATGTCCAGGTATCAAACAATGAGTTTCACTTTACCGAAAGCAATGTTCCATGCGCGGGTACATTCTGTGGCGCACAGGCTCTATTCGCCACAGGCGCCAATAACATCCCATGGGCGCCTACAGCATACAACGTGCAAAATGTACAAAATGATGTGATGTTTAATAATCATAACCTCTTCTCGCATAATACCTACATTGGGGACTGGCGCTTCGTGAAAGGCAGTGGCGAAGTCATTAACTGGGATACCTGGAGAGGCACACCATACCTGCAAGATACCGGCAGCACGATCAGCGGGCAATCAATTGTTGCAAATGCGCTCAACGCCGATTCCGCAACACTCGAAGGCTCCATAGGGAACTGGCAAGATTGGTTCTCAACAAACCCTACACAGTCGACAGACACTGCGCATACCGGCACACATAGCCTTAAAATTAGCATGACGGCCGGTGGAAGCTGGGGAGTTGAGCTAAATAACTGGCCTGGATTTGAAGTCCGTACGTCGGGTGCAAAAAAGCTGAGTTTCTGGGCTAAGCAGGGCACAGGTGGTGTCACAAATATGCGTATGCGCGTAACATGGTACAATGCCGACGGCCAGGCTATTACCGATCCGCAAAACCCAGTCGAGGTCCCACTTACTCTGTCTTCAAGTTGGCAACAAGCTGTCGCCAACGTCACCGCTCCTATAGGCGCAAACAATGTACATGTACAGCTGCTAAGCCCTTCAGGCGGCGCCGGCAATAGCGTATATGTCGATGACATAGTGATTGCCGACGACAGATAGCCGACCTAAAAAGAGGTGGCAGTAGTAAAAGACTAGATGCTACACTAATTACAGTGCATAGAATAAATTTCACTCCGCTAGACGAATCAGCAACACGACTTATTGCAAAGTTGCCACCATCAACACGCCCATTCTTTAAATGCATGAGCTACGTGGGCCATCCAGTGACTATTTGCTGCTGCGCGGGCGTTATAGCCGCCGCCGGTCTTGTAAGCGATACTTCTCCTGTAACAATCGGTGGCGTATTTATCTGGATAACAATGCTCGTAAGCACGACATTAAAAAACCTTACTAAACGCTCCCGACCACTAACTGACTACGTTGCAGGCATGCGCATTCGCAGCTTTAGCTTCCCAAGCGGTCACACTACCGGTTCAACCATTACATTTGGGTTACTGGCATATTATGCCCTCTACTATCTACCTGCGCCATTAAGCTATATAACATTTACGCTCTTCACTTTGGGTATTATTGCTGTTGGCACTTCACGCGTATATCTCGGGGCACACTTTCCAACCGATGTAATTGGTGGATGGCTGCTCGGTGTAGCAGGGCTAACTGCAGCATTATTCATAGCAGGATCTCTGTAATGAAAGTTGTCCTCGCGTACAATCCAGACTCTGGCAGCCATACGTCATTGGAAGAATTAAGACAGCTCTTCAACAAAGCAGCTATCGAAATTATTGATCACATAAAAGTTAAGCAGGGGTTTGAAGCAACCCTAAAACGCCACCTCACACCGGGTACTATTATCGCGGTTGTCGGTGGCGATGGGACAATGAGCAATATTGCAAACCTCCTTAAAGGTACGGACGCAATCTTAATGCCAATCCCCGGCGGCACGCTCAACCACTTCACGAAAGACCTTGGCATCCCGCAGTCTATACCCGAAGCCTTGCAATATTTTAAATCCGCAAAAAAGACCAAAGTCGACGTCGGTCAAATCGACGGTAAAGTATTTATCAACAATTCCAGTATTGGGTTTTACTCTGACTCACTTTTCAAAAGAAACGAACAAGAAAAGCGCTACGGCAAGTGGCCCGCAATGCTAATCGCAACCCTTAAAGCCTTTCTTCGATATCGCACATATAAGGTAGTTATCAATGGCAAAGAATACTCCACACCACTTATCTTCATAGGCAATAACAAATACATCTTGCGCGGGCTTGCGTTTGAACGATCACGCTTAACCGACGGCGTACTATCGGTATACATAGTACGCGGTAAAGCACGGTTAAATTTATTTTTAGCATTCATGAGCCTGCTTCGCGGTCAAAAAAATATTCCTAAAAAGTTAAAGTCATTCAACACAAAAGAAGTAACAATAACCACCAAAAGGACGCTTCGCGTATCGAGAGATGGAGAATACGAAAAAATGCCGTCGCCACTACATTACGAGATACACGCTGCAGGCTTACATATTCTTAAACAATCTCAATCTACCTCAGATAGATAATTCTACAGATTTCGAGCTATTGCCTGGCGCACCTTACCCGCTCCAAACAAAGCAAATACCACTGTGCTCGCAATCAAAATACCTGCTACATTCAGGAGAAACAGAGTAAACGCATTATCTGCGGTAAACCCACCAGGCGCCAAACCAATTCCTGTAGCAACGAGCGGTGGCAGTAAAGAAACCGCAATAGCAACTCCTGTAATAGCCGACGCAACCTTAGGGCGCATAATGCCATATGCCGCAATCGCGCCTGATACAAGCGCAACAATAAAGCTATCAGTTCGACTGCCAGTGAACGAAACAAAATGGTCAGCTACTTGATTATGGTCAAAAATCATTGAAAGCCCTACAGCAGCCAGCAGTGCAATGACGGAAGCGACTACCAGCAACCCAAATGTACGCACAATAAGTTTCCAGTCGCCCGAAGCGAGCCCGAGCCCCAGCGTCAAAATAGGTGTCGCAAGCGGCGATACAATCATACTCGCAATCAGTGTGACGATACTATCATTAAAAATAGCAAAAGCCGCCAAGAAAATTGACCCAATGAGTAGCGCATAAAAGTCAACGTCATGGCGAGTGCGACCTAAGAGATCACTAATAGCCTGATATTCATAGGTTGCAGTTTCAGTTTTTGGCTTCATATCAAAATAATAGCAGATTCTGGATAATATTCGGTTTCCGCATTCTTAAATAAAACCACATCGTATTCTTGTAGCAATTGCACCGACAAGCATAACTAATATAAAATATAAAGATGGCTAGGCTATACCAACCCCGTGCCAAATTTTCAAGACATACCGGCAAAAAAGTATGGGTTATTATCCTGGGCCTTATCGTCATGAGTGCGCTAGGAATAGTAATAGAAAATCAGTTCTTTACACCAAAGCCCGCACCCGCAAAGCATCAGCCAGCCCACACCGATCAACCAGCTAACGACCCACAGCCCACACCACCAAAGCCCAGCGGGCTTACCGTACCGTCTAGCTTTACACTAGAGCAAAAAATCGGCCAGCTACTTGTTGTTGGTGTGTCCGATAAAGACATGGCTGTTACCCTAGAAAAGACTTACCAGCTTGGTGGCTTTTTATTAATGACAAACTCCAATATGTTCGATAAAGCCGCCACCGATGAGGTTAAGCAGGCTGGTGCTCTCGTGCCTATCATTGCAGTAGACCAAGAGGGCGGCTACGTATCAAGGTTGCCCGATCAAACCTTCCGAAAATACACTGCACACTACATGGGCTTACTCCCTGACGACCAGGTGCAGGGAATCGGCAGCCAAATGGGGCAGAGCCTCGCTGCAATCGGAGCGAATGTTGATTTTGCTCCAGTGCTCGATATAGACAACGGGCAAAATGCCGCCATAAGCTACTGGCAGCGATCATTTTCAAACGACCCAACAGTCGTAACACAAAAAGCCTCGGCATTTGCCGCCGGGCTACGCGCTGCAGGTATTGTCCCAACCTTTAAGCATTTCCCAGGCCTCGGCTATGCCACTGGTGCCACAAATGGCGACACCGATATTGGCCCTGCAACAACGCCACCATTCGCCACACTGCAGCAAAGAGATTTGCTACCCTATAAAATTATTCAAACATCTGACGTAAGCACCGTAATGGTAGGGAATCAAACCGTGCCCGGCTTAACTAACGGTTTACCGGCAAGCATAAGCGGTGCGACATACAGCTACCTGCGTATGAACTACAATTTCCAACAAGTTACATTTACTGACGAAATCGCCGGTGCAAAAGCCATCACGCAAGTAGAGCCAACCCCCACAGAAGCAGTCATCGATGCATTAAATGCCGGCGTAGATATGCCGCTTATCAACATATCAAACGAACAAGAAGTAGCCGACATTATCGCGGGCGTGTCGCAGGCCGTGCAATCGAACCAGCTCAGCCCCCAGCGTATTACAGATAGCCTAAACCGAATCATGGCTTTAAAAACATGGATAACCAAACATAACCCGTAAAGAAGACTGATGAACTATACTAATCTCGGACCATTAAGCGGTACTATTGACATACTCTGCGCAAGCCTCCTCGCGCTACTTACTGCGATTACGACATGGCAGCTATTTGCCAAAGCCAAACGACCAGGTTGGGCCGCATTAATTCCACTCTACAATACATACACAATGCTAAAAATCGCCAAACGACCAGGTTGGTGGATGATTCTATACTTCGTACCAATCGTAAATATCGTAATACATACAATTATTTCGATTGATATAGCCAAAGCTTTCGGCAAGCGTGCAGCATTTGGTTTCTGGCTGCTATGGATGCTTCCATTTATTGGCTATCCTATGCTTGCATTCGGGCAAGCGAATTACACTAACCAAAAGAAGACATCAAAGTCCCGACGTAAAACTCAAAGCAATAAGAAGCATACAGCGCTCATCGTAACCGTCAGCTTGCTTATGGCGGGATCGTTCATTGTAATGGCACTCGGCGCGTACTACCGTTACGAGAACCATAAAGTTCGCAGTGAGATCACTACCGAGACGACCAAGTATCAACACGTATCGTTCGATGCGCTTGATGAGTGGAATGACGATTACCGTATGACGGTCATGTACCCAAAGACAGACAACGTTCGAATCGATGCCGCTGCACGCGCCAAGATTGACCAATATGTAACAGACTTTCGTAAGCAGGTAGCGGCAAAGCCCACGGGGAGCGCTCCGTATTATCTCCACGTAGTCGGCTCAGTAAACTTAGCGAGTGACAAAGTGATCAATTTCTTGTTTGCAGGCACCTGGACAATCAATGGCACTGCGGGCAATATAACCGTAAACGCATTATTTGACCGCTCAACTGGTACGGAGGTGAAGACTACCCAGCTGTTCAAAGACAACGGCTACCTTGCAATCGCGAGCGATGCCGCACGTAAAGCGTTGCCAAATATTCTTAAAAACAATTACAACAAAACTCTCGTCGAGCAGGGGACTACACCCAAAGATGTTAACTTCGACCAGTACGAAATTGTCGATGATAAAACACTCAATATTATTTTTGAGCCTGGACAAGTGGCACCCGAGGCGCTTGGTACGGTAAAAGCTCCGCTCGCTCTTGACACTCTTAGCGCCGAGTGGAATCGAACCGAGGTAGATAAACTATTCCCTGATTTTATAGCCGCGCTACAGGCAAAAGAAGAAGCCGCAAAAAAAGCCGCCGAAGCTGAAGCGGCAGCAAAGGCCGCAGCAGCCGCTGCCGCGCAGTCTAGGCAAGTCGGCAGTTATCTCCCAGCACACGGGAATGTCGATTGCAGTCAAGCAAAATGCATCGCATTAAGTTTCGACGATGGCCCAGGCGCAGGCACAAATGCCATCCTTGATACGCTTGAACAATACCACGTACCCGCAACATTTATGGTCGTTGGCACACAAGTGGCGTCTCACGCAGCCGAGTTAAAACGTGAAGCTGCGGGCGGCAACGATATTGCGAGCCACACCTGGGATCATGCCGACCTTACCTCGCTCAGCGTCGCCGGCATTCAAAATGAAGTAAACCGAACCCAAGCAGCCATCATGAACGTGCTGGGCAAACAGCCGTTCATGCTCCGCCCACCGTATGGCGCATACAATCAGACCGTACTACAAACCGTCAACATGCCGCTTATCTTATGGAGCATTGACCCAGATGACTGGAGAGATCGTAACGCCGATATTATTTACCAACGAGTTATGAGCCATGCAAAACCAGGCGCTATCGTCATATCGCATGATCTATACCCGACAACCGCTGCAGCCTACGCTCGCATCATTCCCGATCTTATCAATCAAGGATACACGCTCGTCACTGTCAGTAACCTCATGGGTATCAATCCAGCAAACCTCACGCCACGGATCTACACAGGAGTCTACTAACCCTGCATAATTCAGCTCGTCGGTCAACCACAAATTAACAAGTTACATAACTAAATATGCTATTATAAATAAAGCGTAAGTAGATAGACCACACTTGCTCAGCAAGAGAATAAAAGACAATGAGTATGAAAGAGAATAACTCATGACACGCCTCCCTATACCTGGCGCAGACGCAGACACTTGGGGGAGCATTCTTAACGACTATCTACAAGTTTCTCATACCGTAGACGGCGAGTTAAAACCAGACGCCGTTACTCCTGCAGCAATTCAAGATGATTCCGTATCAGGTACAAAACTTCAAGATAACTCCATCACCAGCGCCAAGCTTGATGTCCCAGCCGGCAGTGACGGTCAGGTGCTCACCAAAGATTCTGGCAGTTCAAGCGGCCTCGCCTGGACAACTACTTCGGGCTCAGCTCCCGACGCCACCACAACCTCTAAAGGCCTCATCCAACTCGCCGGCGACCTTGCCGGCACTGCAAGCACCCCAACCGTACCAGGGCTCGCAAATAAAGCTGCTACGTCGACCACTATC
>Ga0070664_100000984_pt1 | contig 22323 bp, 17 predicted proteins | sample KBSC73metaG_FD_65863 | JGI IMG/M metagenome (GOLD analysis project Ga0070664, IMG submission 65863) | Corn rhizosphere microbial communities from Kellogg Biological Station, Michigan, USA - KBS C7-3 metaG | ecosystem: Host-associated > Plants > Roots > Rhizosphere > Soil ... | reverse complement strand
AACCCGGGCATGCAGATCGCCGTCGGCGGCTGCCTGGCCCAGAAGGACCGCGGCGAGATCGTCAAGCGGGCGCCGTGGGTCGACGTCGTGTTCGGCACCCACAACATCGGCTCGCTGCCGGCGCTGCTGGAGCGGGCCCGGCACAACGAGCGGGCCGAGGTGGAGATCCTCGAGGCACTCGAGGTGTTCCCGTCGACGCTTCCCACGAAGCGGGAGTCGACGTACTCCGGCTGGGTGTCGATCTCGGTGGGCTGCAACAACACCTGCACGTTCTGCATCGTCCCGGCGCTGCGCGGCACCGAGAAGGACCGCCGGCCCGGGGAGATCCTCGCCGAGGTCGAGGCGCTGGTGGCCGAGGGCGTCCTGGAGATCACCCTGCTCGGGCAGAACGTCAACTCGTACGGGGTCGAGTTCGGCGACCGGTTCGCGTTCGGCAAGCTGCTGCGCGCAACCGGCGCCGTACAAGGGCTGGAGCGGGTCCGGTTCACCAGCCCGCACCCGCGCGACTTCACCGACGACGTGATCGCCGCCATGGCCGAGACGCCGAACGTCTGCCACGCACTGCACATGCCGCTGCAGTCCGGGTCCGACGAGGTGCTCAGGCGGATGCGCCGCTCCTACCGGGCCACGAAGTACCTCGGCATCATCGAGAAGGTGCGCGCCGCGATGCCGGACGCCGCCATCACCACCGACATCATCGTCGGCTTCCCCGGCGAGACCGACGCCGACTTCGAGCGCACCCTCGAGGTGGTGCGCGAGTCGCGGTTCGCGGGCGCGTTCACGTTCCAGTACTCCAAGCGCCCGGGCACGCCGGCCGCCGCGATGGACGGCCAGGTGCCGAAGGCCGTGGTCCAGGAGCGCTACGACCGGCTCGTCGCCGAGCTCGAGGAGATCACCTGGGCCGAGCACAAGACCCTGGTCGGGCGCCGCGTGGAGGTCCTGGCCGCGGTCGGCGAGGGCCGTAAGGACGCGACGACCGGACGCATGTCCGGCCGGGCCCGCGACGGTCGCCTCGTGCACTTCGCGACGGGCGACGCCGACGTCCGGCCGGGTGACGTCGTCGAGACGGTGGTGACGTACGCCGCGCCGCACCACGTCAACGCCGACGGGCCGCTGCTGGCGCACCGGCGCACCCGGGCCGGCGACGCCTGGGCCGCCGCGCGGGCAAGGCCGGCGGGCGTCCTCCTGGGCATGCCGAAGGTGGGCACTCCCGCGTAACTACCCGGATCTTGGAGTCCTGTGGCAGCGCTGGCTACCACCGGACCCCACGATCCCGCCGAAGGGTCAGCTGGCGCCTTCGGCCAGGGTCAGGAACTTGCGCTTGGACTCCAGGGCCTGCTCGGCCTCCCGGATCCGGCGCGCGTCGCCGGCCGTCCGGGCCCGTGCCAGCCGCTGCTCGGCTTCGGCCACCTGCTCGCGCATCTGAGCCAGCAGCGGGTTGTCGGCCGGCGCGGTGCGCCGCCAGGCGGCGTCCATCGCGGTCTTGACCTTGTCTTCCACGGCGCGCAGCCGGCGATCGAGCCCGGAGCCGGCATCGCGCGGCAGCCGCCCGACGTCGTGCCACTGCCCCTGGATCTCCCGCAGCGTGGCCTGGGCAGCCTTCGGGTCGGCGTCGACGTCGATGGCCTCGGCCTGCACGATCAGGGCCTGCTTGCGCTCCAGGTTGCCGCGCAGTTCCGCGTCACGGGCGGAGAAGACCTCGCTGCGCCGGCTGAAGAACGCGTCCTGCGCCGCCCGGAAGCGTTCCCACAGCTTCTGCTCGGCCTCCTTGGACGCCCGCGGGGCCGCCTTCCACTCGCTCATCAGCTGCTTGAGCCGGTCGGCCGTGGCGTTCCACTCGGACGAGTCGGACAGCGACTCCGCCTCGGCGACAAGCTCCTCCTTGCGCCCCTGCGCCTGCTTGCGCGACGCGTCGAGGGTCGCGAAGTGGGCGCCGCGCCGGCGGGCGAACCCGTCGCGGGCGGCCGCGTAGCGCTTCCACAGCTCGGAGTCGGTCTTCTTGTCGACCCCGCGGATGGTCTTCCACTCCTCGAGGATCTCCTTGAGGCGGTCGCCGGCGCCCTTCCAGCCGGTGGCGTCGGCGGCGATCTTCTCGGCCTCCTCGACCAGCCCGGTCTTGCGGGCCACCGCCTCGACCTTGGCCGCCTCCCGCTCGGCGCGGGCGGCGCCGGCGCGCTCCTCGGCGTTGGTGGCGAGCTTGTCCAGCCGGGCGCCGAGCCCGTCCAGGTCGCCGACGACGGCCGCGGTGTCCAGGCCGGCCCGCAGCCGCCTGATGCTGGTCAGCGTCTGGGACGCGTCGGCGGCGCCGCTGCCGAGCCGGGCCTCGAGCAGGTCGACCTCGACCACGAGGTCGACGTACCTGCGCACGTAATGTGCCAGACCCTCCTCCGGCGTGCCCGCCTGCCACGAGCCCACCACGCGCTCACCGGCGGCGGTCTTGACGTACACGGTGCCGTCGGAGTCGACCCGACCGAACGCCGCCGGATCAGTCTCGCTCCGCTCGCTCATACCCATCCTCGTTCCATCCGGCCAACCGCCGCAGATGCGGATAACCCGACCCACCCGGTTGCCGCCATCGCACCAGCATTGTCCCCGACCGGCATTCTCACAGGTCGTCCCGGGGTTACGTCGACCCGTCGCGGCCGATTCGTGACCTTCATGGACGCGCTACGGCACGTTACACGCCGGTTGTCCGCAGTGGCGGGGGATAAGTGAGGCCGGCCGGCGGCCCGGCTACGGTAGGTCCGTGCCCCTCGCCGCCGCAGCGTTCTGCCCGCATCCACCGCTGCTGGTGCCGCGCTTCGCCGGCGGTCCGGCGCCCGAGATGGACGGCGTCCGCGCCGCCTGCCGGGCCGCGGTCACCCTGCTCATGGGCGGTGCGCCGGACCTGTTCGTGATCGTAGGCAGCGGTCCGGAGACGGTCGAGGTGCCGCCCGGCACGAGAGGCACCCTCGCGCCGTGGGGCGTCGACGTGCCGGTGTCGCTGGGCGTGCCGGGGCAGACCGACAAGGACTGGCTCCCGCTGAGCCTGGCCGTCGGCGCGTGGCTGCTCGGCGTCCCGCCGCGCCCGGTGCGCGGCCAGGTGGTCCGTGCGGACCTTCCGGCGCCCGACTGCGCGGCCCTCGGCCGCGCGCTCGTCGCCGGGCCGGCGCGGGTCGCGCTGCTGGTGATGGGCGACGGTGCCGCGGTCGACCGGGAGCAGCGGCGCGGCCCGGCGGCGACCGCGTTCGACGCCGCCGTGGCCGCCGCGCTCGAGGCCGGCGACGGCGCCGCGCTGCTCGCCATCGACGACCGCACCGCGGCCGGCCTGGAGTGCACCGGCCGGGCGCCGTGGCAGGTGCTCGCCGGCGCCGCCGGGATCGTCAAGCCGGCCCATCCGCGCCTGCTCTACCACGACGCCCCGTACGGCGTCGGGTACCTCGTCGCGAGCTGGTCGTGACCGTTATCGCGGTGGTCGGCCCCACCGCGACCGGCAAGACGGCGCTCTCGCTCGCCCTGGCGCACGCCCTCGACGGCGAGGTGGTCAACGCCGACTCGATGCAGCTCTACCGGGGCATGGACGTCGGCACCGCCAAGCTGCGCCCGGACGAGCGCGAGGGCGTGGCGCACCACGTCCTCGACATCTGGGACGTGACGCAGCCGGCCTCCGTCGCGGAGTACCAGCGACTCGCCCGGGCGGCCATCGACGACGTTTCGGCCCGCGGCCGCGTCGCGTTGCTCGTCGGCGGCTCGGGCCTGTACGTGCGCGCGGTGCTCGAGGAGTTCGAGTTCCCGGGCACGGACCCGGACCTGCGCGCGGACCTGGAGGCCGACCTGGCCGCGCACGGCCCGGCCGCGCTGCACGCGCGGCTGCGCGACCGGGATCCGGTCGCGGCCGCGCGCATCCTGCCGACGAACGGACGCCGCATCGTGCGCGCGCTCGAGGTCATCGCGATCACCGGCGGGCCGTTCACCGCCGAACTGCCCGATCCGACGCCGCACTACGACGCGGTGCAGATCGGCGTCGACAGGGACACCGCCGACCTCGACGAGCGCATCGAGCAGAGAGTGGACGCGATGTGGGCCGCGGGCCTGGTGGCCGAGGTGGCCGACCTCGCCGGGCACGGGCTGCGGACCGGCCGGACGGCCAGCCGGGCCCTCGGGTACCAGCAGGTGCTCCAGCACCTGGACGGGCAGTGCACCGAGGCCGAGGCCCGCGCCGAGACCGTCCGGGCGACGCGTCGCTTCGTTCGCCGGCAACGTTCGTGGTTCCGTCGCGACCCCTCGGTACGCTGGCTCGACGCGGCCCGGCCGGATCTGGTCGAGGCCGCCGTGAAGGCGGTGCGCGGATGAGATTCCTCAAGGGCCACGGGACGGGCAACGACTTCGTCGTGCTGCCCGACCCCGACGGCGCGCTCACCCTGACCGCCGACGTCGTGGCGGCGCTGTGCGACCGGCGCTTCGGCATCGGCGGCGACGGGGTGCTGCGCGTTGTCCGGTCCGCCGCGATCGGTTGGGCCCGCGCGAGCGGAACGAGCGCCGTCACGCAGGACCCGGAATGGTTCATGGACTACCGCAACGCCGACGGCAGTCTCGCCGAGATGTGCGGCAACGGCGCCCGGGTGTTCGCCCGGTTCCTCGTCGACCATGACTACGTCCTCGGCCCCGAGTTCGAGTTCGGCACCCGGGCCGGCGTCACCCGCGCGGTGGTCCGCCCCGACGCCGTATCGGTGTCGATGCGCCGGCCCCGGATCCACGGCCGGGGCGAGGCGCAGCTCGGGCCGCTGACGGTCAGCGGCGACGCGGTCGACGTCGGGAATCCGCACCTCGTCTGCCGGGTGCCCGACGTGTCGGTGGTCGACCTGCGCGAGCCGCCCGGCTACGACCACGCGCTGTTCCCGAATGGCGTGAACGTCGAGGTGATGCAGGGCGACGCGAGCGGCGGCCGGATGCGGGTCTACGAGCGCGGCTCGGGTGAGACGCTGTCGTGCGGCACCGGGGCCTGCGCGGTCGGCGCTGTACTGCTCAACGGCGGCACCGGCACGGTCCCGGTGGAGGTGCCGGGCGGAACGGTCACGGTGACGGTCGAGGCCGACCGGTGCTGGCTCACCGGGCCGGCCGTGCTGGTGGCCGAGGGGACCTGGCTACTCGACGAGATGCTTGCGCTTCGCCTGCTGTAGCTGCACCACGATCGACCAGGTCACCTCGTCGACAGGGCGGCCGCCGTTGACCTCGACGAGCCTCTCCCGCTCGGCGTAGTAGCCCACGAGCGGCAGCGTCATCTCGTCGTACACCTTGAGCCGGTGCTTGGCCACGGAGATGTCGTCGTCGGCACCGCGCCCCCGGCCGGTGAGCCGGCGCAGCAGCTCCTCCCGCTGCACCACGATGTGCACGGCGAGCTGCACCTGCACGCCCAGCTCACCGGCGACGGCGTAGGCCGTCTCCGCCTGCGGAACGGTGCGCGGGAAGCCGTCGAGGATGTAGCCGCCCGACGCGCTCGCCGCGATGACCGGTTTGTACAGCATGTCCATGATGATCGCGTCGGGCACGAGGTCGCCGCGGTCGATGTACTCCTTGACCGACCGGCCGATCGGCGTCTCCTGGCGGATGTGCTCGCGGAGCAGGTCGCCGCTGGAGATGTGGGTCAGCCCGAAATGCCGGGCGATCCGAGCGGCCTGCGTGCCTTTGCCCGCGCCCGGAGCACCGATGAGGAGCACCCGCACGCGTCGATGCTAGCGGTCCTGCGCGGAACCGCACCTCACGCCGCAGCCTGTGCCGGGCTCACCACCAGCCCGAGCGGACCCGTTCGCTGCCGCTTGGCCTGGTACATGGCCTCGTCGGCGCGGGCGATCAGCGCGTCGACGTCGGTCCGGCCGGCGGCGGCCCAGGCCACCCCGATGCTGGCCTGCACGTTCACCCAGCGACCGGCGAGTTCCAGGCCGCATGTCGACAGGTGGGCGGTCAGCTGCTCGCCGAGGTGGGCGGCCTCGTCGAGGCCGGGGACGTCGCGGGCCACGATGAGGAACTCGTCGCCGCCGAGGCGGCCCAGCAGGTCGGTGTCGCGGATCGCGCCGCGCAGCGCCGACGCCACGTAGATCAGCAGGTCGTCCCCGGCCGCGTGGCCGAGCGTGTCGTTGATTTCCTTGAACCTGTTCAGGTCGATGAAGATCGCGGCGACGCCGCCGGTGCGGCCGGGCCCGCCCGCCCCCACCGGCGCGCCGGCGTCGGCCAGGTAGTTCGTCGTGGCCGCCATGATCGACGCGCGGTTCAGGCAGCCGGTGAGCGCGTCGTACGTCGCGTGGTGGGTCAGCTCGGCGCGCAGCCGGGCCGCCTCGGTGACGTCGGCGACGCAGAGCACCGCGCCGGTGACGTCGCCGGACGGCGCGGTCAGCGGGCGCACGCTGACGTGGCAGAGCCGGTCGCCGCCGTATCCGCATTCCAGGTCGGCGTCCCCGCCGTCGGCGAGTGCCCTGTTCAGCGCCGCGCGCAGCGCCGGCCGGTCCGCGTCGGCGACGACCGCCTCGCCGATCGCTTCGTCCAGAGCCAGGCCGAAGATCTCGACGGCCCGCTCGTTCTGGTAGATCACCCGCCGATCGCTGTCGATCTGCAGGACGCCCAGGGGCAGCGCCTCGGTGAGCCGGCGCAGTAGCTGCTCGTTGGCGCGCAGCGCCTCCTGGGCGGCCATCTCGTCGGAGATGTCGACCATCTCCGCGACGACACAGGCGTGCTCCGGGTCGTTGAGGAGGTTGTGGTTGGTGATCTCCAGCCACAGGTAGTGGCCCTTGCGGTGCTGGTGGCGCAGCCGGACGCGGCGGGTGCCGCCGGGCGCGGCGAGCATGTCCATCCAGCTTTCGATGGCGCGCTGGTGGTCGTCGGGGTGCACCAGCTCGAGCGTGCGCCGGCCGAGCAGCTCCTCCTCGGTCCAGCCGAGCATCTTCGGCGTGGCGACGTCGACCGAGGTGATCACGGCGACGGCGTCCTTGCGGACGGCGCTGGACTTGGGGGCGATCTCGCCGATGGAAAGGCGCTGGCCGAAGCCGGCGAGCCCGGCGAAGTCGGTGAGCAGGCCGACGAACACGCCGTGCTGGGCGCGCACGTCGATGAAGTGCAGGCGGACGGTCTGGTTGGGGTCGGCCTCCGGGTGCACGAGGGCGTTCGCGACGCCCGTCTTGCCGGCCCGCGTCCAGGCGTCGATCACGACGACGCGGTCCTCGGCCGTGACGAGCTGCAGCGCGGACGCCCGTCCGGTGATCACCCGCTGGGTGGTCATGGGCACCGATGCGGGCATGGGAACGAACAGGCCGTTCTCGTCGATCGCGCTGATCAGGCCGTCCGGATGCTTGGCGAGCACCGCCTCGAGCACGGTCCGCCGGTCCTCGTGATCCACCTGTCCGTCCGCTGGCATACCGCCGTCATCGGCGCCTCGTGCTGGCGGCGAAGTGTTTTCCGGCGAAGCATTTGTCGACAGGCGAATGCTTCACAGGTGGACCGACTGCGGCGGTTCGGTCTCGAACGGCGGGTCAAGAGGGACCGGTGCGTCGGGGTCGACCGGCGGCAGCGGCTCGCCCTTCGCCGCGGCCCGGACGGCGGCCGCGACGGCCGGCGCCACCCGCGCGTCGAACACGCTCGGCACGATCACCGTCGGGTTGATCCGGTCCTCGCCCACGGTGTCGGCGATGGCGCGGGCCGCGGCCACACCCATCTCGTCGGTGTACTCCTCGGCGTGCGCGTCGAGCATGCCGCGGAAGACGCCGGGGAAGGCGAGCACATTGTTGATCTGGTTGGGCTGGTCGGACCGGCCGGTCGCGACGACCGCCGCGTGCTCGCGCGCCTCCCGCGGGTCGATCTCCGGATCCGGGTTGGCCAGGGCGAACACGATCGAGCGCGGGGCCATCGTGGCGACGTCGTCGCCGGTGAGCAGGTTCGGTGCGCTGACGCCGATGAACACGTCGGCGCCGCGCAGCACCGTGCGCAGGTCGCCGGCGCGGTTGTCGCGGTTGGTGTTCTCGGCGAGCCAGTCCCACGACGGGTTCGACACCGGCATGCCCCGGTACAGCGCGCCGGCCCGGTCGACCGCGACGACGTCGCCGACACCCTCGCGCAGCAGCAGCTTGACGATCGCGGTGCCGGCCGCACCGGCCCCGCACACCACCACCCGCACGTCGGAGATCGACTTTTCCACGCAGCGCAGCGCGTTGGTGAGCGCGGCCAGCACCACGATCGCGGTGCCGTGCTGGTCGTCGTGGAACACCGGGATGTTCAGCATCTCCCGCAGCCGGGCCTCGATCTCGAAGCAGCGGGGAGCGGCGATGTCCTCGAGGTTGATGCCCCCGTAGGCCGGCGCGATGCACCGGACCACATTGATGATCTCCTCGGTGTCCTGGGTGTCCAGGACGACCGGCCACGCGTCGACGCCGGCGAACCGCTTGAACAGGGCGGCCTTGCCTTCCATGACGGGCATGGCCGCAGCCGGCCCGAGGTTGCCCAGCCCCAGGACGGCCGACCCGTCGGTCACGACGGCCACGGTGTTGCGCTTGATGGTCAGCCGGCGGGCGTCCTCGGGGTTTGCGGCGATCGCGAGGCAGACCCGGGCGACGCCGGGGGTGTACGCGCGGGAGAGCTCGTCCCGGTTGCGCAGCGACACCTTCGACGTCACCTCGATCTTGCCGCCGAGGTGCAGCAGGAACGTGCGGTCGGACACCTTGCGCACGTCGACGCCGGGCAGGTCCTCGAGGATGTCGACGACCTGGTCGGCGTGGGTCGTGTCGGCGGTGTCGCAGGTGACGTCGACGACCACCGTCGTCGGGTCGGAGTCGACGACGTCCACGGCCGTCACGACGCCGCCGGCGTCACCGACCGCGGTGGTCAGTCGCCCGATCGCCGACGCGTCGGCGGGCACCTGGACCCGGACGGTGATCGAAAACCCGGCGCTGGGCAGCCGACCCCTGCTCATCAATGCTCCTCTGGAACGTTCCGGTGGCGGCGGCCCAGTTTAGGCCGGTGTCGCGCCGAACGGGTCCGTCTGCGCCGCGAACGGCCCGTCCGCCCGTTCGTGGCCGCACGCGGCGCACCGGGGCGGACCGGTCGGGAATGCGGGTGCATCGGCGCGTCCCGCGTGCCACGATCGAAGAACTGGAGGGCATCTTGCGACTTACCGACCGTGACACCGATCTGTTTACCGCAGTACCCGGCACCGGCGATCTCGATCTCGAGGAGCGCAACGCGCTGCGCCGCGTCGCCGGCCTGTCGACGGAACTGGCCGACATCACCGAGGTCGAGTACCGCCAGCTCAGGCTCGAGCGGGTGGTCCTCGTCGGGGTGTGGACCGAGGGCACCGCCGAAGACGCGGAGAACTCACTCGCCGAGCTCGGGGCGCTGGCCGACACGGCCGGCGCGCAGGTGCTCGACGCGCTGATCCAGCGACGCCAGCGGCCCGATCCGGCCACCTACATCGGCCGCGGCAAGGTCGGCGACCTGCGCGGCGTCGTGATCGCGACGGGTGCCGACACCGTGATCTGCGACGGCGAGCTCTCGCCCAGCCAACTGCGCAACCTCGAGCAGGAAACCAAGGTCAAGGTCGTCGACCGGGTGGCGCTGATCCTCGACATCTTCGCCCAGCACGCGAAGAGCAAGGAGGGCAAGGCCCAGGTCGAGCTGGCCCAGCTGCAGTACCTGCTGCCGCGCCTGCGCGGTTGGGGCGAGGCGATGAGCCGGCAGGCCGGCGGCTCCGCCGGCGGCAACGGCGGCGTCGGTCTGCGCGGCCCTGGCGAGACCAAGCTCGAGACCGACAGGCGGCGCATCCGCACCCGGATCGCGCGGCTGCGCCGGGAGATCGCGGGCATGGCCACGATCCGCGAGACCAAGCGCTCCCGGCGCCGGCGCAACTCCGTGCCCAGCGTCGCGATCGCCGGCTACACCAACGCCGGCAAGTCGAGCCTGCTCAATCGGCTCACCGGTGCCGGCGTGCTGGTCGAGAACGCGCTGTTCGCCACCCTGGACACCACCACCCGGCAGGCGCGCACGCCCGAGGGGCGGGTCTACACGCTGTCCGACACCGTCGGGTTCGTCCGGCACCTGCCGCACCAGCTGGTCGAGGCGTTCCGGTCGACGCTGGAGGAGGTCGGGCAGGCCGATCTCGTCGTGCACGTCGTCGACGGGGCGCACCCCGACCCGGGTGAGCAGGTCCGCGCGGTGCGCGAGGTGCTGGCCGACGTCGACGCCGACGGGGTCGCCGAACTGCTCGTGGTCAACAAGACCGACGCGGCCGACGAGGAGACCCTGCTGCGGCTCAAGCGGATGTGGCCGGAGGCCGTGTTCGTGTCCGCGCGCACCGGCGCCGGCATCGACGACCTGCGCGCGGCGATCGAGCAGCGGCTGCCGTGGCCGGCCATCGAGGTGCACGCGTGCGTCCCGTACGCGCGCGGCGAGGTGCTCGCCCGGGTGCACTCCCGCGGCGAGGTGCTGGCGACGTCCCACACGGGGGAAGGGACGCTCGTCCATGCCCGCGTCGACGAGGCCCTGGCAGCGGAGCTGGCACCGTACGCGGTGGAGGGGTGAACACCGAGAGTGAAGTGCCCGTAGGGACAACACCGGTAGTCCCGACGCTCTGTCATTCTTGACCGATGCGGCGAGTCGGACTGGTGGTAGCGACGGTATGCGGGGTCGTCGCTGTGTCGGTGGGAGGTACCGCGGCTGCCGCGGTACCCGCCGGCGGCCTCAGTAGGGCCCCCGCACCGTCCGCATCGGGTGCGGCGGCCACCCCGGCACCCGGCGCCGGCCAGCAGATCTGCTCGGTGAACGACTCCCGGCTGCAGGAGATCTCCGGCCTCGCCGCCGTCGACACCGGGTATCTGGCGATCAACGACAGCAACCCCGACCCGTCGGTGATGCGCATCTATCGGCTGGACAACCAGTGCAAGGTCACCGGGACGACGGCGTACCCGTCCGACGCGCGCGACCCGGAGGACGTCGCGGTCGCTCCGGACGGCACGGTTTGGGTCGCCGACACCGGCGACAACGACGCCAAGCGCACCACGGTGGCGCTGTGGAAGCTGGCGCCGGGGGAGAAGACCCCGGTGATCCACCGGCTCACCTATCCCGACGGGGCCAAGGACGCCGAGGCGATCCTCATCAACGGCGACGGCACGCCGATCATCGTGACCCGCGAGGCGGGCAAGCCGGGCATCTACCTGCCCAGCGCTCCGCTGGTGGCGCGCAGCAACGCGGGCGTGCCGCTGAAGCGGGTCGGCCAGTTCGACCTGCCGGCGAGCCAGACGAGCAACCCGCTGGGGCAGATCGGCCGCTCGGTGGTCAGCGGCGGGGCGACCGCGCCGGACGGCAAGCGGGTGGTGCTGCGCACGTACGCCGATGCGATGGAGTGGGACGTTCCCGACGGCGACGTGGTCAAGGCGATCACCACCGGCAAGCCGCGGGTGACGCCGCTGCCCAACGAGCCGCAGGGCGAGTCGATCACCTACTCCCGGGACGGCAAGACGTTCATCACGGTGTCCGAGGTGACGGCCGGGCGCTCGGCGCCGCTGCTGCGGTACACGCCCTCCGCGCCGGCCGCGCCGGCGAAGAGCCAGGCCGCCGGCGGCGCGAAGGACGAGGACGACGGCGGCGGCCTCACGTCGAACCTGACGATCGACGACATCACCTACCTGGTGGCGGCCGTCGGCGTGCTGGGCCTGATGCTTGTGGTCATCGGTGTGGTGGCGATCCGGCGGTCGCGGGCCGCGCGCCGGGCCGGCGGCGGACGCTCTGGCGGTAACGGCGGTCCGGGTGGGCCGCGCGGACCGGGTGGGCCGGGCGGCCCTGGCGGGCCCGGCGGGCCTGGCGGGCCGGGTGGCGGGATGGGCGTGGCCGGCATGGCGGCGGGCGGCGACGGCCGGGACGGGCCGCGCACCGGAACGGGGCGGGCCTCCGTCCGCTCGAACCCGTTCGACGACTTCGACGATTTCGACGACCCGCCGACGCGGGGCGGCCGTGCCGGTGTGCGCGGCGGCGCGGCCGGCGGGGCGGGGGGTGGCGCGCGCGCCGCGGGCCGGGCGCCCTCGGCCGACCGCACCGGCGCGGTATACCGCACCGGTGACATCCGCGGCGGCACCGGGGAGATCCGGACCGGCACCGGAGACATGCGGGGCGGCGGACCGACGGGTGGTGTGTACGGCGGCCGCCGCGATTCGGCCGTCGCCGGCGACGGCGGCCGGCTGGGCGCGGACGACGACCAGCGGGGCTACGACCGGCGTCGCTGATCGCCCGCAGAGCCGCCTGGCCGGCTCGGTTGCCGCCGGCTCAGATCCGGCGCAGGACCGCGACGACGCGTCCCATGATCGTCGCCTCGTCGCCCGCGATCGGCTCGAACGCCGGGTTCTGCGGCATCAGCCACACATGACCGTCGCGGCGGCGGTAGGTCTTCACCGTCGCCTCGCCGTCGAGCATCGCCGCCACGATCTCGCCGTTGTTGGCGGTGGGCTGCTGCCGCACCACCACCCAGTCACCGTCGCAGATCGCGGCGTCGAGCATCGAATCGCCCTTGACCTGGAGCAGGAACAGGGTGCCCTCGCCGACCAGTTCGCGGGGCAGCGGGAAGACGTCTTCGACCGCCTGCTCGGCCAGGATCGGCCCACCGGCGGCGATGCGCCCGAGCACCGGAACGAACGCAGGGGCCGGCCGGGCCGACCGGACCGCCTCCTCGTCTTCGGTGATCAGTTCGCTCGGCGGCCGCACGTCGACGGCGCGCGGACGGTTCGGGTCGCGCCGCAGGTAGCCCTTGCCCTCCAGCACCTTCAACTGGTACGCGACGCTCGACGGCGACACGAGCCCGACCGCCTCGCCGATCTCCCGGACGCTCGGCGGGTAGCCGTAGCGCTCGACCCAGCTCCGGATGAACTCGAGGATGCGCTGCTGGCGGGCCGTGAGGTCGGCGGCGAACAGGTCCGGGAACGCGCTGACCACCGCGGTGACCGCGCGGATCTCGGGCTCGCCGCCGCGCTGGCGGCTCGACTTGCGTGGCTTGGCCGGCGCCTGCCTGGTCGCCGTGCCCTTCGGAGCCGGCGCGGTCGGCGCGCCCTTCGGGGCCGGCTGGGCGGCGTGGGTGGCTGCGGCCGGGGCCGCCTGCGGCGGTGCGGAGCGGCGGCCGGCCCGCGGCACCGCGGCAGGCTTGGCCGGCTGGGACGCTGACCGGTTCTGCGCACCCCGCCCCTGTGTACCGGCGGCGCGGTCGTCGGCTGTCACGTCGTCCTCCCTCGGTTTCGGCCACCGGCCGCTTCGCGTCGACCGGTTGGCGAAGTGTTGCGCACGATCCGTGATCTCGGTGGCTCGCACGCTAGCCTCCCGGTCCGACAGTTTCAAACATCTGTACTACGCGGCGCGTCGTGTCGCTCGTTTTTGTCGTACCCGTCTGATACACCATCGTACGAGCGTGCGATCGAACTTTTGTTCGACGCGCCGTTCGAACTCGGGAGGTGCCAGATGCGGGAATTCGAACGATCGGGTGCCGGGCGTTGCACCGCGTCGCCCGTGCCGCTCGCGCGCACCGTTCGCGCGCGCCGCCGGCGGCCGGCTGCGGCGGCCACCGCGCGGGCCTTCCTCGCCCGCCGCGGGCCCGGCAGCCGCTCGTGGCGGGAGGCGGTCGCGGGGCCGGTCCCGCTGGCGGGTCCTCACTTGCCGGCGGGTCCTGAGTTGCCTGCGGGTCCTGAGTCGCTGGCGGGTCCGGAGTTGCTGGCAGAGCTGCGCCGCACGGTCCCCACGCGGCGGGAACCGGAGCGCGCGCCGGCGCGCGCTCCGCGGCCCGGTCGCCGGCCGAGGCCCGAACGCGCACCGGTTCCGCACCGGTCGGGTCCCGGCGAGGGCGCCGGGCGCCGGGTCGCCCCGCTGCTGAGCGAGCCCGCCACCGGTCGCGGCGTCGGTCGCGACGTCTGGGCCGCGCGGCCGCCGGTGCGGCTCACCCGGCGCGGCCGGCTTGTCGTCCTCGCCCTCGTGCTGCTGCTCGGCGCGTTCGTCGGGTTCCTCGCCGCGTCGCCGGGGCAGGCCGCCGATCCGCCGCGGCCGGCCGTCACCGCCGTCGTCCAGCCCGGCGACACGCTGTGGTCGTTCGCGGAGCGCAACCTGCCACGGTGGCGCACGATCGACGCCGTCGCCGAGCTGAAGCGCCTCAATCACCTCGAAGGGTCAGTGATCCACCCCGGTCAGCGACTGACGCTGCCCGTGCGGCGTTGAGACGTGCGACACGCGGGGCGGAATCGCTCGTTCGGCTTGCGTCCGCGTCCGCGGCGGCCTACCGTCAACCCCTAGATGTAGTAGTTACATGGGTGTAAGTTGTCCACAGGTTGGGCCACAGGCTTCGGCCGGCCACCCACAGGTTCTGCACACGGTTATCCACAGAACCACCCCCTTCGAAGCGGGGGTGGTCGGCTCGGCATGCCTGGCGGCGTGCAAATGATCACGGAGGAGGCAGCCATGCGGTGCCCGTACTGCCGGCACGCCGACTCCCGCGTCGTCGACTCCCGTGAGGCCGACGACGGTCAGCTGATCCGCCGCCGGCGGTCCTGCCCGGAGTGCGGCAAGCGGTTCACCACCGTCGAGGAGGCGGTGCTCGCGATCGTCAAGCGCAGCGGCGTCACCGAACCGTTCAGCCGGACGAAGATCATGTCCGGCGTGCGCAAGGCCTGCCAGGGCCGCCCGGTCGGCGACGACGACCTCGCCGTGCTGGCGCAGAAGGTCGAGGACGCCATCCGGGCCCGCGGCACCGCCGAGGTGCCGAGCCACGAGGTCGGGCTGGCCATCCTCGGCCCGCTGCGCGAGTTGGACGAGGTCGCGTACCTCCGGTTCGCCAGCGTGTACCGGTCGTTCGAGTCGCTCGAAGACTTCGAGCGCGAGATAGCCACCCTGCGCCGGGCGGGCGGCGTGGCCCAGTCCGGCGCCGCCAAAGGCACGAACGGCACCGGCGGCGGGGCGAACGGATCGGTGGTCCACGCCACCGGCTAGTCAGCCGGCGCACGGCGACGGCAGTTCGCGGCGATCGACGCCGCACCGACGAAGAAACAACAGATCGAGCGGCCGCGGCCGTGTGACATCGAGGGGGCCAGCCTGATGGCGGGGGAAGGTACGACCAGAGGGTCGAGCGCACCGGCAGCCGGCAGCAGTACGTCCAACGGCATCGTGACCGCGCGCAGCGGGGGGCGTCGCGCGGCCAACGGCGCGGCGGGGAAGGGACTGCGGGTCGAGCGGGTGTGGACCACCGCCGGCGTGCACCCGTACGACGAGGTCGCCTGGGAGCGCCGCGACGTCGTGATGACGAACTGGCGCGACGGATCGATCAACTTCGAGCAGCGCGGGGTGGAGTACCCCGACTTCTGGAGCGTCAACGCCGCCAACATCGTCACCACCAAGTACTTCCGTGGTGCGGTGGGCACGCCCGAGCGCGAGTGGAGCCTCAAGCAGCTCATCGACAGGGTGGTGAAGACCTACCGGTCGGCGGGTGAGCAGCACGGCTACTTCGCCAGCCCGGCCGACGCCGAGGTGTTCGAGCACGAGCTCACCTGGATGCTGCTGCACCAGGTGTTCAGCTTCAACTCGCCGGTGTGGTTCAACGTCGGCACGGCCTCGCCTCAGCAGGTCAGCGCCTGCTTCATCCTCGCCGTCGACGACTCGATGGACTCGATCCTCGACTGGTACAAGGAAGAGGGGCTGATCTTCAAGGGCGGCTCCGGCTCGGGCGTCAACCTGTCCCGCATCCGGGCGTCGAAGGAGCTGCTGAGCAGCGGCGGTACCGCGTCCGGTCCGGTCAGCTTCATGCGCGGCGCCGATGCGTCCGCCGGCACCATCAAGTCCGGCGGCGCCACCCGGCGCGCGGCCAAGATGGTGATCCTCGACGTCGACCACCCGGACGTCGAGGAGTTCATCGAGACCAAGGCCCGCGAGGAGAACAAGATCCGGGCGCTGCGCGACGCCGGGTTCGACATGGACCTCGGCGGTGCCGACATCGTCAGCGTGCAGTACCAGAACGCGAACAACTCGGTGCGCGTCTCCGAGGAGTTCATGCGGGCCGTCGAGACGGGCGGCGAGTTCGCGCTGCGCGGCCGGCAGCACAACGAGGTCATCGACACGGTCGACGCCCGCGGGCTGTGGCGCCGCATCGCCCGTGCCGCCTGGGAGTGCGCCGACCCGGGCATCCAGTACGACGACACCATCAACGACTGGCACACCTGCCCGGAGACCGGCCGCATCACCGCGTCGAACCCGTGCAGCGAGTACATGCACCTGGACAACTCCTCGTGCAACCTGGCCAGCCTGAACCTGATGAAGTTCCTCGGCTCCGACGGATCGTTCGCCGTCGACCGGTTCGTCAAGTCGGTCGAGCTCGTCATCACGGCGATGGACATCTCGATCTGCTTCGCCGACTTCCCGACCGAGAAGATCGGCGTCACCACGCGGGCCTATCGCCAGCTCGGCATCGGCTACGCCAACCTCGGCGCGCTGCTGATGGCCAGCGGCCTGGCCTACGACAGCGTCGGCGGCCGCTCGCTCGCCGCCGCGATCACCTCGGTGATGACGGGCACCGCGTACCGCCGCTCGGCCGAGCTGGCCGGCGTCGTCGGCCCGTACGACGGGTACGCCCGCAACGCCAAGGCGCACACCCGGGTCATGCGCAAGCACGCCGCCGCCAACGCGGCAGTGGTACCCGCCGGCGACGTCGACGCGGCCCTGCTCTCGGAGTCCACCCGGCAGTGGCAGCGCTGCCTGGAGATCGGCGAGCGCTCCGGTTGGCGCAACGCGCAGGCCAGCGTGCTCGCGCCCACCGGCACGATCGGCCTGATGATGGACTGCGACACCACCGGTGTCGAGCCCGACCTGGCGCTCGTCAAGTTCAAGAAGCTGGTCGGCGGCGGCTCCATGCAGATCGTCAACCAGACCGTGCCGCGCGCCCTGCGCAACCTGGGCTACCAGGAGGAGCAGGTCGAGGCGATCGTCGAGTACATCGCCGAGCACGGGCACGTCGTCGACGCGCCCGGCCTGCGGCCGGAGCACTACCCCGTCTTCGACTGCGCGATGGGCGAGCGGGCGATCGCGCCGATGGGGCACGTGCGGATGATGGCGGCGATCCAGCCGTTCATCTCCGGCGCCATCTCCAAGACGGTGAACATGCCCGAGTCGGCCACCGTCGAAGACGTCGAGAACATCTACTTCGAGGGCTGGAAGCTGGGGCTGAAGGCGCTGGCGATCTACCGCGACAATTGCAAGGTGGGCCAGCCGCTGTCGAACGCGAAGCCGGGCAAGAAGGAAGCGACGGCCGAGAAGCCGGAGCCGGAGAAGGTCATCGAGTACCGGCCGGTGCGCAAGCGGCTGCCGAAGAAGCGGCCCAGCCAGACGGTGTCGTTCTCGGTGGCGGGCGCCGAGGGCTACCTCACCGCGTCGTCCTACCCCGACGACGGTCTCGGCGAGGTCTTCCTCAAGATGTCCAAGCAGGGCTCGACCCTGGCCGGCGTGATGGACGCGTTCTCGGTGGCGATCTCCATCGGCCTGCAGTACGGGGTGCCGCTGGAGACCTACGTCAGCAAGTTCACGAACATGCGGTTCGAGCCGGCCGGCATGACCGACGACCCGGACATCCGGATGTCCACATCGGTGATGGACTACATCTTCCGGCGGCTGGCGCTCGACTTCCTGCCCTACGACACCCGCGCCGAACTGGGCATCTTCACCGCCGCCGAGCGGGCCGCCCAGGTGCGCGAGGAGAGCGGCGAGACCAGCGTCGACATGGCCGCCATGGCCGCGTCGGCACCGGTCGAGGCGCCCAAGCCGGTGGAGGTGAAGGCGGAGGACAAGACGGCCGCCGAGCCGCCGGTGCCGCCGCGGGTCGGGTCGTCCACCGAACTGCTCGAGGCGGTCCAGGGCAAGGCGGCCGACGCACCGCTGTGCTTCACCTGCGGCACCAAGATGCGCCCGGCGGGCAGTTGTTACGTCTGCGAGGGCTGCGGGTCCACGAGCGGCTGCAGCTGACCGGCGCGAGGCGATCTTGGACGTCTACTGCGGCGGCAGCCGCAGTAGACGTCCAAGATCCATATATGGGCGGAGGGCGGCTTTCGTCCGGCCGGCCGGGGCCGTACGGTGTCGGGCGTGAGTCTGCGCGGAGCCACATCGCGGCTGATTCTGCTCGGAGTGCTCGCGGGCGGCCTGGCGGCCGGCTGCGGCAGCGACCCGCCCAAAAAGGCTGAACCGCAGACGCAGACGGCGGCGGTTCCGGCGCGGGGCACCGACCGGGCGCCGGCCGCCGCCGCCGGCGGGGCCTGCCAATTACTCGACTTCTTCGCCGTCGAGCAACTGATCGGGGTGCAGTTCGAGGTCGCCGCCGCGGCCCAGCGCGACACCACAGTCACGTGCGTGCTGCAGAAGAGCGGAGCCGGCTACCCCGACCTCACGCTGGCGGTCACACCCACCTCGGTCGCCGCCGCCGGATTCAAGACGGCCGCGGCGCCGCCGGGATCGGCCGACCTGGCCGGCCTCGGGCTCGCGGCCTACCAACTGGTGCGGCCCGCGCCGGCGGCTGACGCGACGGCCCCCGGCCCGGCGGTGGAGATCGGCTGGCTCACAAAGACCGGCCAGCTCATGGTGGTGCGCTACCGCCTGCCGGCCGACAAGCCGCAGACCGAGGCCGACGGCATGGTCCCCCGCGTCGCGGAACTGGCGAAATTCCTGGACCCGTCCTGAAGTAACGCTCAGCGGACGGTGACGAATACGCGGGAGGCGACCTCGCGGGGGAGCATGACGTGCTCCTCGCCCCTGTCGATGCGCACCGAGTCGCGCTCCTGGGCGACGGTGACCCGGGCCCCCGGGTCGACGCCGGCGACGTGGAGCAGCCGCAGCACGTCGGCATTCGTCTGGACGCTCTCGCAGATGCGGCTCACCACAACGGGACCGTCGAGCCCCGGGAACGCGAGGTTGCGCTCGCCCTCGGTGGGCTCGGTGTGCGCCTGGGCGTCGAACTCGTCGAGGCCGGGGATGGGGTTGCCGTACGGCGACCGGGTGGGCCGGCCGAGCAGCTCGTAGACCCGCTTCTCGACGCCCTCGCTCATCACGTGCTCCCACCGGCAGGCCTCGTCGTGCGCCTCCTCGTAGGGCAGCCCGATGACGTTGACAAGCAGCAGTTCGGCGAGGCGGTGCTTGCGCATGACCGAGACCGCGTACGTGCGCCCGGCCTCGGTGAGCGACAGCATGCGGTCGCCCTCGACGACGAGCAGGCCGTCGCGCTCCATGCGGGCCACTGTCTGGCTCACGGTGGGGCCGCTCTGGTGCAGGCGTTCGGCGATGCGTGCCCGCCGCGGCGCCACCCCTTCCTCTTCGAGTTCGAGGATTGTGCGCAGATACATCTCGGTGGTGTCGACCAGGTCATTCACAGCCTTGCCTCCCGGTGGGGAATGCTACCTGCCCGGTAAGACAAACTGATGCCGTGAGTGAGCGAAGCGGGCTGACCATCGGCAAGGCACGTGACCGCCGCGCGGAGCGCGGCGGTCACGTCGAAGGCGTCGACTCGCGGAGCGAGTCGACGCCGTGAACCCGCTGATCGGCGTCCCGGAGCTCGCCGCCGCTCTCGCGTCGGCCCAGCCACCGATCGTCTTCGACGTCCGTTTCCCGCCGGGAAGCGCCGGCCGACCCACCTACCAGGAAGGTCACATCCCGGGCGCGATCTTCCTCGACCGCGACGCCGTGCTCGCCGGGCCGCCCGGCACCGAGCCGGGGGAGCGCGGCGGCCGCCATCCGTTGCCCGATCCGGCGGCCCTCCAGGAGGCCCTGCGCGCCCTCGGCGTCTCCGAAGATCACCCGGTAGTGGTCTACGACGAGGGCGCCGCGCCGCCCACGGGATCCGCCGCCCGCGCCTGGTGGATCCTGCGCTGGGCCGGGCACGCCGACGTGCGGGTGCTCGACGGCGGCTACGCAGCCTGGACGAGCGACGGCCGGCCCGTCACGACCGACGAGGTGGAGCGCCCGCGCGGCGACTTCACCGTCCGTCCGGGATCGATGCCGGTGCTCGACGCGGCCGGCGCCGCCGCGCGGGCCGCGGCCGGCGCGTTGCTGGACGCCCGCGCGCCGGCGCGGTTCCGCGGTGAACAGGAACCGCTCGACCCGATCGCCGGGCGCATCCCGGGTGCGAAGAACCTGCCGATAGCCGACACCGCCGGCCCGGACGGCCGGTTCCTGCCGCCGGACGCCATGAAGGAACGGGCCAAGGACCTGCCACCGGGCGGACAGATCGGCACCTACTGCGGCTCCGGCATCACCGCCGCGCACATCGCGCTTGCCCTGACGACGATCGGGTACGAACCGGCCGTGTATGTCGGATCCTGGAGCGAGTGGATCACCGATCCCGGCCGACCGATAGAAACGGGAGATCCGTCATGACGCTCGTGCTGTGGGACGAGAGCATGCTCGGCTACAACCTCGGCGACCACCCGCTCGACCCGGTGCGGCTGGAGCTCACCGTGGCGCTGGCCCGCGACCTGGGCGTGCTGGATCGCGACGGCGTGGTCGTCGAGAAGCCGCGCGGCGCCACCGACGAGGAGCTCCTGACCGTGCACACGGCCGAGTACCTGTCGGCGGTCAAAGCGGCGTCGACGGACATGGGCTTCGCCGGCTACGGCTTCGGCACCATGGACAACCCGGTCTTCGCCCGCATGCACGAGGCCAGCGCGCTCGTCGTCGGCGCCACCCAGCGCGCCGCGGAGGCGGTGTGGGCCGGCGAGCACCGCAACGCGGTCAGCATCGCCGGTGGGCTGCACCACGCGATGCCGGGCCGCGCGTCCGGGTTCTGCGTCTACAACGACCCGGCCGTGGCGATCAAGCGGCTGCTGGACCTCGGCGCCGAACGGGTCGCGTACGTCGACATCGACGTGCACCACGGCGACGGTGTCCAGGAGGTGTTCTACGACGACCCGCGGGTGCTGACGATCAGCCTCCACGAGACGCCGCTCGCGCTGTTCCCGGGCACCGGGTTCCCCGCCGAGACGGGCGGCGACGGCGCCGAGGGGACGGCCGTCAACGTCGCCCTGCCGCCCGGCACAGACGACGCCGGTTGGCTGCGCGCGTTCCACGCGGTCGTCCCGGGGCTTCTCCGGGCGTACCGGCCGACGATCCTGTTCAGCCAGTGCGGCGCCGACGCCCACCGGCTCGACCCGCTGGCCCACCTGCGGGTGACCGTCGACGGGCAGCGGGCCGCCTACCTCGCCCTGCGCGACCTGGCCGAGGAGGTCACCGACGGGCGTTGGATCGCCACCGGTGGCGGCGGATACGCCCTCGTCGAGGCGGTGCCGCGGGCCTGGACGCACCTGCTCGCCATCGCCACCGGCGAACCGCTGGACCCGGGCACGCCGACCCCCCAGGGCTGGCGCGACTTCGCCCGCACCCGGTTCCCGAAGGCGAGTCCGCCGAGGACGATGACCGACGGTTCGCCGGCGGCCCACACCCCGTGGCAGCCGGGCGGGGAGACCAGCGTCGACAGGGCGATCGCCGCGACCCGCTCGGCCGTGTTCCCGCTGCACGGCCTCGACCCGCACGATCCGCGGGACTGAGCGCCGTGGAACCGGCGGACGTCGTCCTGTCCGACGGCTCGACCGTCCACCTGCGCGGGATCGAGCCGGCCGATGCCGACCTGATCGTCGCCCTGCACAGCAGGCTGTCGGAGCGCACCCGGTACCTGCGCTACTTCTCGCCGTACCCGCGCATCCCGCCGCGCGACCTCGAGCGCTTCGTCAACGTGGATCACCACGACCGGGAGGCGATCGTCGCGTCGTCGGGCCCGGACCTGATCGCGGTCGCCAGGTACGAGCGGCTCGGCGAGGGCGCCCCCGACGCCGAGGTCGCCTTCGTCGTCGAGGATGCCCACCAGGGTCGGGGGCTGGGCTCGGTCATGATGGAGCACCTCGCCGCCCGGGCCCGTGCCGTGGGCATCTCCCGGTTCGTCGCCGAGGTGCTGCCGAACAACTCCCGCATGATCCGGGTGTTCAGCGACGCCGGCTACGAGGTCGCCCGCACCTACGCCGACGGCGTGGTGCACCTGACGTTCCCGATCGCACCGACGAGCCGCTCGCTCACCGTGCAGTGGGACCGCGAGCGGCGGTCCGAGGCGCGGTCGGTGACCCGGCTGCTGAACCCGCACGGGGTCGCCGTGTACGGCGCCCGCGCCGACGGCACCGGGCTGGGCGCCGCCGTGCTGCGGCACCTGCGCGACGCCGGGTTCGCCGGCAGTCTGCACCCCGTGCACCGCAGCGCCGGCGAGATCGAGGGGCTGGCCGCCGTCGCGGAGTTGGCCCCCGCAAGCGCGGACCTGGCGGTGATCGCGGTGCCCGC
>Ga0070664_100000978_pt1 | contig 22369 bp, 17 predicted proteins | sample KBSC73metaG_FD_65863 | JGI IMG/M metagenome (GOLD analysis project Ga0070664, IMG submission 65863) | Corn rhizosphere microbial communities from Kellogg Biological Station, Michigan, USA - KBS C7-3 metaG | ecosystem: Host-associated > Plants > Roots > Rhizosphere > Soil ... | reverse complement strand
ACGTGTTGAGCCTGTCCTACACGGGCAATACCGGTCTGGTGCAGCGTCTGCAACACGGAGCCGATGGGTCCGTCTCGATCCGTGCGGATCAGGCTGACTACGAGGCGCTGAACAGCCAGCAGAACCTTCAGCGGCACCTCGTGAAGGCCAACTGGGTCTGGGACCTTCCGGACTACAAGGCGACGAACGGCGCCGGTCACATCATTGGGGCAGTCGTCAACGACTGGCAGGTCTCGGGCCTGTTCACCGGTGGCTCCGGCAACCGCTACGACGTGGGTTACAGCTACCAGAACGGCATCGGGAACCAGAACATCACCGGCTCGCCGGACTACGGCGGCAGGATGGTTCTCGTTGGCGATACGGGCAAGGGCTGCTCGAGCAACCCGTTCGTGCAGTTCAACACCGCGGCCTTCCAGGGACCGACCTACAACAGCGTCGGCCTCGAGTCAGGGCGCAACTACATGGTCGGCTGTCCCGATCACACGACTGACCTCGCCATCGCACGCAACTTCCCGTTTGGCGGCGGCCGTCAGTTCCAAGTGCGGCTCGACGCGTATAACGCGTTCAACGTCGCGATCATCACTGGTCGAAACACCACGGCGGCGTTCCGCAGCCCGACCGACCAGACGCTGACCAATCCACAATACGTTGTGAACCCGGGCGACACGACCCTCGCGCCCGGCGCAGTCGGCACGGTCCTTGTCCCAGGCAAAGATCTGCCGAGGAACGCGGGCTTTGGCGCAGCCAATGCCTACTCGACCAACGCGATCAACGGCAACTACGGCCGATTCATCCAGCTGACGCTTCGCGTTCAGTTCTAGAGCGAATCGGTTCGGACACGAAAGAGGGGTGGGCTTCGGCTCACCCCTCTTTTTTTGTACGACAAGTTAGAAGTTAGAAGTCAAAAGTAAAGAGTGAGTTTCGCCGTCTGACCTTTGCCTTTTTTACTTTTGCCTTTTTACTTTTGCCCTCGTGTTATCTTCCAGACTTCATTCGAGGAGATGGATTGATGACCAAGGGTTTCAACGCGACGGCTGTTCTGGCCGTCGGGGCAATCGTGTTGGTGCTCTCGAACGGCATCGTCAGCGCGCAAAAAGCGTCCCCCGCCGACCTGGCCACCAAGCTCTCGGGCACGTGGATGCTGAATCGCGACTTGAGCCCGGGATTCCGCGCGCCCGGAGGACGGAGAGGCGGCGGCGCCTTATTCGCTGTGGCCGGACTGGCCGGGCAGCGCGGCGGCCGCGGAGGCGGCGGAGGCGGCGTCAGCGACGCGAGCGACCTCACGCCGCAGCAGCGCGCCGAGCAGGCGGCCATGCGCCAGCTGCAGCAGATTACCGAGAAGATCGTCATCACGGCGTCGGCGGAGACCGTGACGTTTGCAGACACGCGCGGCGAACGCACATTTGCCGTCAACGACAAGTCGGCGAAGATCGACGTCGCTGGCTCGCCGGTGAACGTGAAATCAAAGTGGGACAAGGACGTCCTGAGGCAGGAGTTCTCGAACACCCAGGCCAAATTGATCGAGACATGGGGCCTCGATGAGGCCGGCCGGCTGGTGCTGACGGCAAAAGTTGAAAGCATGACGCTGCTGACGCCGGATCAGAAAGCCGTGTTCGATAAGCAGTGACCAAAAGCGGGCGAATCGCCGCAATCACCGACCTTCACTGTCGCGCTGCACTCCTGTCCTAAGAGACGAACAGGAGAGAGGAGAAAAGATTTTTCTCTTAAGACACGTTCGCAGCGTGACGATGAACGTCGTCGATTGAGATCATCAGCCCCCCGCAGCCATCGCAAGCTCGCACGATTTGACCTAAGATCGAAGCGTGACTGCCCGGTCATTAATAGGTTTCTGTCTTGTGTTTCTGCTCGGGGCGCGACTGCCGCTAAACGCTCAGGCTCCTACGTCGGCCGCGCAATCGAACCCGCCAAAGGCGTCCGTACAGGACACGCTCACGCACGTCCGCGCGGATCTGTTCTCCGCCGCGCCTCACTTTCAGGACGACGTTCGAGACTTGAAGGCGGTGCTCGCGGCAAACCCGAATTCGGCGGAAGGGCACACGTTGCTCGGGCTCGCGTATCGCGGGCTTGGCACCCAGGAGATGCTGGCGGAGGCGGTCGCCGAGCTGCGTCAGGCGATCGAGCTCGATCCGTCGTTCGCGCCAGCGCGATTCTTTCTCGCCCATGTCTACCTCGATCTCGGGAGACCCAACAGAGCGAAGGAAGAGCTCGAAGCGGCGCTCGAGAAGTCTCCAGGCAATCCGCAATTCATGACGTCGCTCGGTGAAGCCGAACGCCAGCTGAAAAATCCCCGAAAGGCGATCGAGCTTCTCCGTCAGGCGATTCAGGCGGATGCGTCGCTCGTCGAAGCGCACTACTACCTCGGGCTGGCATTGTTCGACGCCGGACAGACGACCGAGGCGGTCAAGGAACTGGAGCAGGTTGTCCAGGCCGGCGCCGGACGCCCGGAAGCGTATCTCGCGCTCGGCACCGCATACATCGAGGCGACCCGCCTGGACGATGCGGTTGCGGCGCTGACGCAGGGGACGAAACTCGATCCGGCACGCGCCGATTTGCGGATTCAGCTCGCTCGTGCGTATCGACTGAAAGGGCAGCTGGACAAGGCGGAAGTCGAGATCGCTCGCGCGCGGCCGAAGCCCAATGCGACGCTGGCGGGGTCCTACACCGAGCACCAGCGGCTCGAATTCGATCTGTACTCTGAGCAGGGGATGATCAAGGCGAAGCGGGGCCAGTACGTTGCGGCCGCCGAGGCGTTCAAGAAAGTCCTGGCGATGGATCCGAATCACGGTCCAACCAACAATCGGCTTGCCGAAGTTTACCTGCAGCAGGGGCTCTTCAAGCTCGCATCCGAATATGCCGCTCGCGCTGCGAAGGCCGGCTCTCCATTGACTGAAACCGAACAACAGCTCATTCGCGCAGGTCTCGCCGGAAAGACGCCCGGGGCGCCTAAGTGAGCTGGCTGACGCGGCTGACGTGCATGGCCTGTGCGCTCTCACCTGCATTGATTCTCTCTCAGGGGCGTGCCGCGAAACCCGCGACTCCTCCGCTCTTTGCCGACGTGACCGCGAAGGCTGGCATTGACTTCGTCCACAAATCAGGCGCGTCGCCTGAGAAGTACATGGTCGAGACGTTCGGTTCAGGCGTCGCCTGGATCGACTACGACAACGACGGCTTCCCCGACCTGTATTTCATCAACGGCGCGCCCGGAACGGCGAACGCGCTGTACCACAACAACACGGACGGTACGTTCACCGATGTGACGGCGCGCGCGGGAGTCGCGGCGAACACCGGAGCCAACGCGAAGTCGTACAAGACCGGCGTCGCCGTCGGCGACTACGATAACGACGGCTATCTCGATCTGTACGTCACCGCGTTCGGGCCGAACATCCTGTTCCACAACAATGGCGACGGCACGTTTCGCGACGTCACGCCCGCCGCCGGCGTCGCCGGACCGCCGACCGAGTGGAGCACGAGCACCGGGTTCTTCGACTACGATCACGACGGCCGGCTCGATCTCTACGTCGTAAACTATCTCGACTATCGCCTCGAGGAGAATCTCTACTGTGGGCCTCGGAAAGAGGGATACCGGATGTACTGCCATCCGACGCAGTTCGACGGCATGGCCGATCGCCTTTATCACAACAACGGCGATGGAACGTTCACCGACGTGTCGAAGAAAGCAGGCGTGGCAAACCCCGCCGGCAAGGGTCTCGGCGTGACCTTCTGCGACTACGATCGCGATGGCGACACTGACATCTACGTCGCCAACGACACGGTGAGGAATTTTCTCTACCGCAACAACGGCGATGGCACGTTCACCGACGTCGCCTACGCGGCGGGAGTAGGATTCGATCCGAACGGCAAGCCGCAAGCGGGCATGGGCGTCGACTGTGCCGACTACGACGGGAACGGATATCCCGACATCTTCGTGACCAACTTTTCCGAAGAGCTCAATGCGCTCTACAAGAACCTCGGTGACGGCACGTTCGAGGATGTGTCCTCGCGCGTGGGTATGGATGCGGCGTTCCTCCCGCTCGGGTTCGGAACGAAGATGTTCGACTTCGACAACGATGGAGATCTCGACATCCACATCACGAATGGCCACGTGATCGACAACGTCAAGCTGTTCCAGCCGAATCTGTCATACGCGCAAAAAGACCTGCTCTTCGAGAACATCGGCGGTAAGTTCAAGGACATTTCTGCGCAGGCGGGCGCTGCGCTGCAGCCCCTGCGCGTCGGCCGCGGCCTCGCCGTCGCCGATTTCGACAACGACGGCTACCCCGACGTCGTCATCTCGAGCCTGGGCCAGCGTCCCGCGCTCTTGAAAAACCTCGGCGCGCGGGCGGGCAACTGGATCATCATTCGGGCGAAGGGAAAAAAGAGCAACGGGTTCGGCCTGGGCGCGACGGTCAAGCTGCAGACAGCCGATGGGACGCAGGTGAGAGAGATCAACAACGTTGCAAGTTACTTGAGCAGCAACGACACACGACTTCACTTCGGCCTTGGACAAGCGAAGATCGTTCAGCAAATAGAGATCCTGTGGCCGAGCGGCACGCGACAGGTGCTGAAGGACGTCCCCGTCAACCAGATTCTGGTAGTTGAAGAAGGAGAGCCATGAGGATTCTCTTCGCGCTGATGGTGGCGTCGCTGGCATTTCAGGCAGGTCCGTCGGGAAGCGGAAGCGTCAGCTACGCTGCGAAGAATGGACCCGGGAAAGGCCGTCACGTCGTGTTCCTCAGCGGCGACGAGGAGTACCGGAGCGAGGAAGGGCTGCCGATGCTGGCCAAAATTCTCAGCCAGCGGCACGGATTCAAGTCCACGGTGCTCTTCTCGCTCGATCCCGACGGCACAATCAATCCCAAGAACGGCAAGTCGATCTCCGATCCCCCCGCGCTCGACTCGGCCGACGCGATCGTGATGCTGCTCCGCTTTCGCAACTGGCCGGACGAAGACATGACGCGGTTCGAAAAGTTCCTGAACGCCGGAAAGCCCATCGTCGCGCTCCGGACGAGCACCCACGCCTTCAACGGCTTTCCGAAGGGCAGTCAGTGGGAGTCGTGGAACTACAACAACCAGGGGGGATTCGGGAAGCGGGTCCTCGGTGAAACGTGGCTCACGCACTGGGGAAACCACAAGGTTGAAGCCACGCGCGGCGCGATTGAACCGTCGCAGCAGTCAAATCCCCTGCTACGAGGCGTGAGCAACATCTTTGGCGAGACGGACGTGTACGAGGCGTACCCCCCAGCTGACGCCACGATTCTCGTGCGTGGCATTGTGTTGAAAGCGCTGACGTCAGACTCCGAGCCGGCCGACCGCCGGAAGCCGCGGTCGACCGATAAGGTCGAACAAGGCGTGAACGATCCCGCGATGCCAGTTGTGTGGACCCGGATGAACAAGAACGCGAACGGGACGACCAATCGCATCTTCACGACGACGATGGGGGCCGCGACCGATCTGGAGAACGAGGGACTGCGCCGACTGATCGTGAACGCGGTCTACTGGGGCGTCGGAATGGACGTGCCGCAGAAGGCTGATGTCGCCTACGTCGACGAATACAAGCCGTCGTTCTACGGCTTCGACGGCTTCCGCAAAGGGCTCCACCCCTCAGACTTCGAGATTGGTAAACAGGTGCCGGGAGAGCCGCTGCCGAGGCCGATAGGAAAGTAGAAAGTTAAAAGTTAGAAGTTAAAGGTTCCTGTTCCCTCTTAACTTTTAACTTCTAACTTTTAACTTCTAACTTTTTGCTTTGCCTCCGCCACCTCAGAAGTATTTTCCGACGAAATCGAGGAAAGCCTTCCAGTCAGCTGCAGTCGCCATGTGACCGCCGGTGTGGTAGTGCCAGCCGATGTCCCCCTTCGTCAGCGGGGTGTCGAGTGGCGGTAACTCGGTCGTTCCAAGATCGTTCTTGCCGAGCAGCTTGTACACCGGCCCAGCCGCAACGCCAGCTTTGAACTCACCGACCGGGTCGGCCCATTGATCCTGGGTGCCGCCGGTGATGAACACCGGACGCGGCGCGCTGAGCGCGATCAGCATGTGCGCATCGACGGGCATGTCATTCCAGTGTCCTGCGTACTTCTGGAAGTTGCCGGCGAACTGGTACGAGAAGTTCTGCGCCATATCGTCGACCGTTTCTCCCCAGTCGCGTCGCGCCAGCGCCGCTCCCATTTCGCCGGAACAGCTCGAGAAGACCGCGGCGATCCGTTCGTCCATCGCTGACGCCCAGAGCACCGTCTTGCCCAGCCGGGAGTGCCCCTGGACGGCGATCTTCTTTGCATCAACGAGCTTGTCGCTCTCGAAGTAATCGATGATGCGGCTCAGACCCCACGACCACGCGCTGATCGTGCCCCACTCGTCCGGCTTCGGCTGCTCCTGGCCCGCCGGAAGCGTCAGGCCAATCACCCCCTGGTTGAAGGTATTCAGGCGGTCTGGCTGTATGTCTTGATAACCCACCATCGCATAGCCCCAGCCGCGCGCCAGGATGTCGGCAGCCACCGGCGGATCATTGAACTGCATCGCGGGTCGGCCTTCGACCGGCGGACCGCCACCGAAGTTGATGATGAGAATGAGCGGGACCGGCTTCGCCGCCTTCGACGGCGTGTAGATCATCATCGTGACGCGTGGCGCGTCTGCGGCGGATCCAATGCGGCCGACGGCGCGGCGCATGATGGCCGTGTTGCCTTTCGCCGCTGGATCGGTGTCGACGACTTCCCACGTCACCTGCGGCGTGTTCGCCGGGATTCGCCCATAGATCTCTGTTTGATAGGCGCGCAGAATCTCCGGCCTCCGTTTGGTCCGCCACGTCTGCGCGTCGGGCACGCGTTTTCCGTCGGCCATGACAAGCGGGGCGGGCAGCGTGTAACCGGGGACCTTCGATTCGTCGTAGTTCGAGACGTGGCCCGTCTTCAGCGCCTTCCGCAGCGGGTTCCCGTTCGCGTCGTTACCGAGATTTGAAGGGTTAGGAGGGGGCTGCGGCGCGGGCGCCGGTGTCGACGGCTGCTGCGGCGTAGACGGTGTTTGGGCGAGAAGGCCAACGGACATCACGACACAGCCCGCGGTAATCAGTCTGCTCACCATGGCTCCTCCGCAAGAGATCTTCCGCCTAAAGGCTGAAGCCACACGAAATGTTCGGGATGCGGCGAGGCGCGAGCCGCGAATCGCGGGCCGCTAAAAAATGATATCTTCCGCCCATGACATCAGAACATCTGTCACGACGTGACTTTCTTGGCATGACCGCGGCGCTGCCCTTTGCCGCCGCCGCACTCGGCACCGCAGCGAGCAAGGTGCCGGTCGGACTGGAACTCTACTCCGTCCGCACCGATCTGGCCAAGGACCTTCCGGGCACCGTCACCGCCGTCGGCAAATTGGGATACGAGATCGTCGAGTTCTACGCGCCGTACCTCAACTGGACGACGGAGACAGCCAAGGACGTGCGCAAACGCATGGACGATGTGGGCCTGAAATGCCGCTCGACGCACAACAACGGGCCGTCGTTCACCGAGGACGGGCTGAAGAAGGCCATCGAGCTGAATCAAATCCTCGGCAGCACCTACATCATCATGGCCAGCGCGCCGAAGGCCACCGGCATCGAGTCCTGGAAAATTGTTGCTGACCAGCTGACGTCGATTTCGGAAAAACTCAAGCCGCTCAAGATGGCCACCGGCTATCACAATCACCAGGTCGAGTGGCGGCCGCTCGACGGGCAACGGCCCATGGACGTGATCGCGGCAGGCACGCCCAAGGATGTCGTGCTGCAGTTCGACGTGGGCACGTGCGTCGAAGTGGGCGCCGACCCGATCGCGTGGATCAACGCCAACCCGGGCCGCATCAAGAGCGTCCACTGCAAGGACTGGGCAGCTGGGAAGGGCTATGCGGTCGCGTTCGGCGAGGGTGACGCGCCCTGGAAGAAGATTTTCGACGCCGTTGAGAAAACCGGCGGCGTCGAGTACTACCTCATTGAGCAGGAAACCGGCGGCCCCGACGGCGAGCTCGCCATGGTCAAGCACTGTTTGGACAACTGGAAAAAGCTGAGAACGTGACTGAGGCCATGGGTGCCTGGGTGCCCTAGGGTGCCAGGAGTGCCCTAGCGCACCCAGGCACGACTCATGCCCCTCTGAATTCAACGTATTATTGATATAGACCTCTCTTCGACCGACAATCCCCCGTCGAGGTGTTGAAATGCGACCGAGAACCGGTGTGGCCGTCGCGGCCATTCTTCTTACGACGTGTATCGCCGGCCGGCTGGCCGCGCAAGGGCAACCGCCAGCGCCCGCTCCGGCGCCACAGCAGGCCCCACCCGCACAGCCCCCTCAGGGGCCGGGACAGGGCGGCCGCGGGCGTGGCCAGGCCACTTTTCCCGCGCAACAGCGGACGCTCGCCGATCAGGCCGTCATCGCCCGCGGCAAGACGCTGTTTGAAATCAACTGCCGGCTATGCCACGGCGCTGACCTGCGCGGTGGTGATATGGGCGGCGTCAACCTGCTCCGCTCGAACCTGGTCCTCACAGATCAGCACGGCGAGCTGATTCTTCCCGTCGTCAAGGGCGGCCGGAACAATCCGGGGATGCCCGTGATGCCGCCGTTCCCGCAGATTCCGGACGACGACATCAAGGCGGTTGCGGAATACATCCATGCGGTCGCATTCACGATGAGAGGCCAGGGCAACCCGCCGCCGTCCTCCGAGGCGGTCGCCCTCAACATCCTCGTTGGCGACGCGAATGCCGGCAAAGCGTACTTTGCGGCGAAGTGCAGTTCGTGCCATTCAGCAACAGGAGACCTGCAGGGGCTCGCCACGCGAATTGCCGATCCCGTGCAGCTGCAAAACGCATGGGTCGCGGGCTTCGGTGGCGGCGGACGTGGGGGCAGAGGCGGGGGCGGCGGAACGACAACCCGGCGCGAGATGCGCGTCACCGTAACCACGGCGACCGGACAGAAAGTCGAAGGCCGGCTCGATCGACTCGACGATTTCATCGTCACGTTGACGCCCGCTGATGGTGTGCAGCGCAGCTTCACCCGCAACGGCGATGTGCCGAGGATCGAGATTCAGGATCCGCTAGCGGGTCACAAGCAGCTGCTCCCCGTTTACACCGACAAGGACATTCACGACGTGACCGCCTATCTGGTGACATTGAAATGACGTTCAGAAAATTCATTCTCACGATAACGATTGCGACCGCTCCTGTGCTCGTGCTCGGGCAGGGCCAGACGTCGAGCACGCCATCCAATCAGGGTGGACTCGATCCCGCGACGATTGGCAAGCCGCTCGCTGATTCGTGGCCGACCTACTCCGGCGACTACAGCGGGCGCCGATACAGCACGCTGACCAACGTCAATCAGACGACCGTCAAGAACCTGTCGCTGGCGTGGGTATCGCGGGTCAGCGGGCCTCCGGGAGCCGCTGGTGGCGGAGGGTTCGGCGGCTTCGGCGGCGGACGTGGAGGTGGCGGCGGCGCACCGCTCATCATCGGCGGAGAAGGCCCGGACGATGTCGGCGGTGGAGGCGGCGGCGTGCAGATCAAGGGCGCCGTGTTGCAGGTCAATGGCGTGTTGTACGCCTGCGCACCGGATCACGTCTGGGCGCTCGATGCACGCGACGGCCACGAGTTGTGGCACTACTTCTGGAAGACGAAGGGCAGTACGCACATCGGCTGCCGCGGCGTCGGCATGTGGCATAACAACATCTACGTCGAGACGCCTGACGACTATCTCGTCTCGCTCGACGCGAGAAACGGCAAGGAGAACTGGCACGTTCCGCTCGCCAGCTTCGAGGAACAGTACTTCTCGACCATGGCGCCGATTGTCGTCGGCAACCACATCATCGTCGGGACCGGCAATGACCTGGATATGCCGGGCTTCCTTCAGTCGTTCGATCCGGAAACCGGCAAGCTGCAGTGGAAGTTCTATACGGTGCCGATGAAGCCTGGCGATCCTGGCCTCGAGACGTGGCCGAGCCTGACCGCGGCACAGCATGGCGGCGGACAGGCGTGGATTCCCGGCGTCTACGATCCGGAGACCAACCTCTACATCTTCGGCACCGGCAATCCAACACCGGGATACACGGGTGTTGGCCGGAAAGGGGACAACCTCTTCACATGCTCGCTGGTCGCGGTGGACGTGGACACCGGCAAGATGAAGTGGTACTTCCAGACGTCCCCGCATGACACGCACGACTGGGATTCGGCGCAGACGCCGATCCTGATCGATACGACAATCAACGGGCGCCCGCGAAAGCTGGTGTCCACCGCCGCGCGCAACGGCTACTTCTTCACCGTCGATCGGGTCACCGGCGAACACATCGTCACGGTGAAATACGGCACGACGACGAACTGGGCAAAAGGCATTCGCGAGAACGGATCGCCGGATCCCAATCCTGAAAAAGAAGCGACGATTCCGGGCTCGCTGGTGTCGCCAGTCGAAGGCGGCGTGACCAACTGGCAGCCGTCGGCGTACTCTCCCGACACGGGCCTGTTCTACGCGCAGGAGAACAACGGCTTCAATATCCTCTATCTGACCGATCCAGATCCGCGCGGATCGATGGGCCTCGGCGGGAAGCTGGCCTCACCAGTCGGATCGAGCGGAAACGCGCTGGCGGCGATTGACCCGAAGACCGGCAAGACGATGTGGCGTCATGCCTGGCCGATGAATGGCGGCGGCGGCCCGGGTCTCTTGACCACCGCAGGCAAGGTGCTGTTCACGGCGGACGGTCAGGGCAACTTCGTCGCGTTCGACGCAACGAACGGCAAGATCGTGTGGCACACGCGCATCGGCAACATCTCGAATGCGCCGCAAACCTACATGGTCGACGGCAAGCAGCACATCCTCGTCGCGGTGAACGATAGCCTTTACGCTTTTACGCTCTACTGAAAGGTTCTTCGGGGTTCTACTTGGTTCTACAGGGTTCTACGAGGTTCGTTCTTGGGTTCCACGAGGTTCTGAGCGCGTGAAGCTGGTAGAACACAGAACGAACCCGGTAGAACCCAGTAGAACCCAGCAGAACCTTGTCGAACCTAGTTTTGGGCGATTCCGAGGTTGATCGGCGTTTCTGCATCGAGGAAGAACCAGCAGACGGCGCCCAGCAGGTAGATCGCAGCCGAGACATAGAACGTAAGGTTCCAGTTCTGCCCCGTCCACGCCAGCAGGTAACCCACCGCCAGTGGCGACAGCGCGCCGGCGATGTTTCCCATCATGTTCATTGAGCCTGAGACGGTCCCCGAGTAGCGGCCGCCAACGTCCATGCACGCGGCCCACGCCGCCGGCATGACGAAGTCGTTGAACAGCCCGGCGATGCCAAGCACGATCATCGCGTCCGCCGGATCCTTGATTCCCGTAAACACGAAGATTGAGGCAGACGCTCCGACGAACCCGACGATAGCCACGATCCGTCGCGCCAGGCCGACTGAGTTCACGACGCGCGCCAGGCGAGGAATGACCCACCCGGAGATCATGCATCCCACCCCGCCGAGGAGCAGTGGAAGCCCTGCCAGCACCGCTCCCATCTTCAAGCTGGTGCCGCGCGCTTCGCGGAGATACGTCGGCAGCCAGGTCACGTAGAAATACCAACCGTACGAAAGCGCCACATATTGGAGGCCAAGCAGCCAGACCGCCGGCTTCGAACAAATCGGACCCCACGGCGTTGGGCCATGCGCGATCGCGCTTTCGCGCGCCGACGGCAGCAGCGCCAGTTCAGCGGCATTGACGCCCGGATGTGTCCGGGGATCATCGCGGAACCAACGAAAGAACGCGATGGCCCAGACCAGGCCAAGCAAACCAAACATCTCGAACGCGCGACGCCACGACATGTAGTCGAGCACGTAGGTGACGAGCAGCGGCGTGAACGCGCCTCCCCATCGTGCCGCGAGCCAGAGGTTTGCCTGGGCGCGCTCCCGTTCGCTGTGCGGCAGCCAGATGGTGAAGATGCGAGTCAGGTTGGGGAAGGCGCCGGCCTCCCCCATGCCGAACAGCGTGCGGGTCACAAGGAGCGAGGCGAAGTTCCAGACCCAACCGGTGGCGGCCGTGAAGAACGACCACCAGATCACGATCCGCATGAGCACGCGGCGAGGTCCCAGTCGGTCGGCCAGCCATCCGCCCGGAATCTCGAAGAGCGCGTAGGCCCAGCCGAAGACGGAGAAGACCCAGGCCATCTGAACCTTGGTCAAGCCCAGATCCTGGCTGACGAGCGGAGCCGCCTGAGAGATACAGACCCGATCGATATACGTGACGATCGCCAACAGCATCGCGAACACGATGGTGACGTGCCTGGCACGCGTCGGCGCGGCATGGACATCCGGGGATACGCGACGAGCCGAAGAAGGGATAGCCATCGGGGGAAATCATATGTCAAAGCCGCCAAATCGCGGCTCGCGGTTCGCGGTTCGCGGCTCGCTTAGAATGCCGCATGCCCAATTTCACAGTCGCGCGTCTCGGCCTCGACACCTACAGTCTCCGCTCCCAGAACTGGACCGCTTTTCAGCAGCTTGACTACTGCGCGGCCCAGGGCGTGCAGGTCGTGCACTTCAGCGAGCCGCGGTTGATCGGCGGACTCGAGGCCGCCCACCTCGAGCGGGTCCGCGCGCATGCAGACTCCCTCGGGCTGGAGCTCGAAGTCGGCATGCTCTCGATCTGCCCGACGTCGGGCATATTCGATCCCGCACAAGGCACTGCGGAAGAGCAGCTCGGCCGGATGATTGACGCCGCACGGATTTGCGGCTCGCCGCTGGTGCGATGTGTCCTCGGCAACGCGTTCGATCGGCGGATGCCGGGAGGCATCGAGCGGCACATCGAGGAAACGCTGAAGGTTCTTCGCGCCGTCCGCTCCCGAGTTGTCGACGCCGGCCTGAAAGTGGCGCTCGAAAATCACTCGGGCGATATGCAGGCTCGCGAGTTGAAGATGCTGGTCGAAACGGCCGGGACCGACTACCTCGGTGTGTGCATCGATTCCGGCAATGCTTCGTGGGCGATCGAAGATCCGCACTTCACGCTGGAGACGCTGGCGCCCTACGTGCTCACCAGCCACATGCGCGACAGCGCGCTCTGGGTGACGCCAGCGGGCGTCGTCGGTCAGTGGACGCGCATGGGCGAAGGCAGCGTCGACATCGCACGATATATTCGCACCTACCTCACGAGTTGTCCCGGCCGCGCCGTCTCACTCGAGCTGATCATGCATCGTCAGCGCACGTTCGACTATCACGATCAGGAATTCTGGTCGGCGTATCGGTCAACGCCGGCGTGGGAATTCGCGCAATTTCTGACGCTTGCCGAGAAGGGCGCGCCGCGGCCAGACGCAGACGCGTCATTGACTGAGAAAGTCGAAGATGTGGATATCAGTCTGAAATGGTTGCGGGGAGTGCTGGCAACGTAACCGGGTCCCGGATCCCGCACCCCAGATCCCGGGTTCAAAGCACGAACCGCGAGCCGCTAGCCGCGAGTTAGTCGCGCATCGAGTACCTCGATCCACGCCCCGCATCAGGAAAGCCGTGAATGCGAGCATCCGCGTCGGCGGCTCTGGCGAACAGGCTGGCTGGAAGTCCGACGCCAAACATGTGAATCAACAGGCCGTTCGTAACGACGGGCCTGATAAACCTCGGACGGCCGACGGACAACGGGAGCACGACGAGATTCATGAACAGCCACACGCCAATGCCGTAGGCGAGGCCGACGCCGAGTGGCCAGCGCCGCAGCGTCGCCACGCGGCGGCTGACGACGAGAAACGTCAGGACGACCATGAAGGCGATGAAGTAATGAATCGCGATGCCAAGGAGCATCGTGCGAAGGCCGCCTGAGAACGATGCGCGGCCGAGAAGCCCCGATGCTATCCCCTGAAAGATCTGCACCGGAGTGGTGCCCCTGAAGAGATAGAAAAAGATGATCGCGTCGAGCGCGTCAAGCGTCCCGACCGTGAGCGTACCGAGCAGAAGGGCGCGTCTCGTCGTCACGCCTTTTCCCTTTTGCCTTGTCCCTTGTCTCTTCCCCGTTTGTCTTTCATACCGTCGTCCACTGCCCGGTCTTTACCGAGCGCTGCACGGCGTCGAGCGCCTGCTGCACGGCCACGCCGTCGCTGAAGTTCGGATGGAACGGCTCGCCCTTCGACAGGCACTGCAGGAACTCGGCAAGCGCCGCGATGAATGTGTGTTCGTAGCCGATGATATGGCCAGGCCGCCAGAAGTTTCCGAAGATGGGATGCTTCATGTCGGTCACGAGCAGATCGCGCAGCCCCTGCTCTGTCGACGGCTCCGTCGCGTCGAGAAACTCGAGATGGTTCAGCCGCTCGAGGTCGAAGCGTAGCATCCCTTTCTCCGCGTGCACCTCGAACGCGTTGCGGTTCTTGCAGCCAATGCCAAACCGGGTCGCCTCGAACGTGCCGACGCTGCCATTGGCGAACTCAATCGTCGCGACGACCGCGTCGTCCACTGAGCGATTCGGCGCGAACGTCCGCGTCGTCGCCACCACGCGGCTCATGGCCCCATTGAGATAGAGGGCCGCGTCGAGCAGGTGCGTGAGCAGATCGTCGCCGACACCGGACCCGGCCAGCGACGGATCCATTTTCCAGCTTGGCGGCCGCGTCGGGTCCGCGCCCCATTGCTGCTTGTACGACGCATTGTAGTGAAAGATGCGCCCGAGCCGGCCTTCTTCAATCAGCTGACGCGCGAACGCTATCGCCGGCACGCGACGATAGTTGAACCAGACAAGCGTCGCGACGCCGCGCGCGGCGTCAGCCATCGCCCGCGCCTCGTCCAGCGACAGCGCGAGCGGCTTCTCACAGAGGATGGACTTGCCAGCCTGTGCCGCGGCGATCGCGACCGGGCCATGCATATGATTGGGCAGACAGACATCAACCGCGTCGATGTCCTTGCGATCGATCACCGCTCGCCAGTCAGTCGCGGTCTCCTCCCAGCCCCAACGATCCGCCATGGCTGACAGCGACGCGGCGTCACGTCCGCAGATAACCTTTCGAACGACGCGATATGGGAGGTCGTAGAAATGAGGGGCCTGAACGTAGGCGTTCGAATGGGCCTTGCCCATGAAGCCTTGGCCGAGGAGCGCGACGCGAAATTCGGGAAGCATCTAATGAAGTTTCCAGTCGCCAGTTTCCAGTGAATACACATCTCACCGGGAACTGGAGACTGGTAACTGGCAACTGTCTTAAATCGCCTTACTCTTTCTCGCCGTCGCGTCCCAGCCCAGCACCTTATTGTCCTTCATCGCTTCGAGCGCGAGCAGGGCAGGCAGTGCGGAGTTGTAACCGACCTCCATCGGCGCATTGGTCTTCCGGTTCTTCGCCTTCATTTTGTCGAGGAAGTCACGCGTGTGCGCGTGCAGCGGGTAGTCCTCTTCGACGCCGCCGCGCGGGTTGATGTATACGTTCGCCTCGACCAACTGCCCACCACCGCCGCGTCCGCCGCCAAACCCGCCAGCCCGTCCGCCGCCGGGCCCGCCGCCTGCGCGTCCACCGCCGGGTGCTGCGCCCGCAGGTGCGCCCGGGGCCGGCTCGGGTGGGACGCGATTGCGCGTCTGGCTGACTGGCGGCCGGAGCGCCCAACCCATGCGGTTCACCTGCAGCGTCCCGTTGCTGCCGTAGAAATAGACGCCCCAGCCTTCAATGTCGGGCGCCTTCGGATCGGCAAAGTTCGGTCGAGGAAAGACGTCGTTGGCGAAGGACATGATGTAGTTGTCGAACTGCCAGGCGATCGAGAACTGGCTGAACACGCATTCGGGGTCGGTATTCGGGTTCGAGTAGAAGCCGATCGCCGTAGTCTTGAGCGGCTGCTTGGCATCGGCGTCCATGAACCAGTTCGCGACGTCGATGTGGTGGGCGCCCCAGTCGCCGACGAGGCCGCTGCCGTACTCCCACCAGGCACGGAACGACGTGTACCCCATTTTGAACGCCTTCTTCGGCGCGTCGACCTGCCACGCGTCCCAGTCGAGTCCCGGTGGCACGTCGGCGACGTCCTGCTTGTTCTGCGAATAGCCACCGCCGTGCTGAATGAGGACGTGGGTGACGGGGCCGAGCGACGCCATCTTCGACTTGGCCTCGATGAAGTGATCCCAGCTCCGTTGCTGCGTGCCGACCTGGACGACGAGGTTCGGATATTTGTTGTAGGCGTCGAGCATCATGTTGATGCGCGCAATGTTGTTCGAGATCGGCTTCTCGACATAGACGTGCTTCCCCGCGGCGAGCGCATCTGCCGTGATCCGCGCATGCGAGAAGTCGGGCGTGCCGATGAGCACGGCGTCGATGTCTTTGCTGTCGAGGACACGGCGATAGTCTCCAACGACGTTGAGCTTCTGCGCGAGTGGACGATTGGGACTCTGAAAGTTCTGCTGTTTGTTCTGCGCGACCTCGCATCCCATCGTGAACTGCACGTCGTCGTAGCGGGTGAGCGAGTCGAACACGCGGGCGGCACGGCCGCCCATGCCGATGACGGCCATCCGCACGCGGTTGTTGGCGCCCTGCCACGCGAACAAGGGCTTGGTGGCTGCCGCTGTCAGCACGACCACGCCGTTCTTCAAAAGCTCTCGTCGATGCATGAACCTCTCCTTGGACCGCCGATTCCCGCGTCGGTGGCTTTGCGCACGGCAACTGCGCGATCGGCCACGCCGGGATAGACTTCGGCGGATTCTACAACCAATTCAATCAATCACTCCGAGGGGCCTCGCCCCTCGGACTGCCGGACACGCTCTCTCGCGAGCCGCTTCGTCGGCTCGCTTGTTCGCGCGGCTCGCGTCTTGTCTCGCAACAGCCTGCCTCGCCGTAGCACCGGTCGATCCCAAGGTGCGAAGGCGGGCTAAATCGTCGCATAGACCTGGTCCATCAGTCGCTGGTCTTCCAGCGCGCGTTCGAGGCTCATCTCCGGCTGACGCCCCGCGCGGATCGACGCGGCGAAATCCAAATACATCGCGCGGTAGCCGCGAATGTCGCGGAAGCCGGGGATGATCACGCGCGGCAGACCGGCCCCGCGCACGAGGACCGCCACGCCGTTGGACTCGAACGAGATGATGCCGCGGCGGCCCATCAGCTTTGAGAGCCGCAGTCCACGAAAGAGCGACGGCACTTCCCGCGAATAGTAGAGCGAGCCGACCGCGCCGTTGTCGTATGTGAACGAGACGAGCATGCTCTTCACACGCCGATCGGGCCCCTCACGCGACGGGTCCGGCCGGAAGCCCTGTATCGTCTTGATGCGTGGACCGAGGCTGCCCGCGATGTGCAGCCAGTGGATCCCTTCCTCGAAGAACGCATCGCCTCCAGCCATCGTCTCGTCGTTGCGCCAGTCGTCGGCTGTCTTCAGTCGGAGCGCGACGGTCATGAAATGCGCGAACACCATTTCGCCGATGGCATCTTCGGCGAGCAGCCGCCGCAAGGAGACGGCCAGAGGCTTGTAATGATCGTTCTCGCCGACGAGGATCGTCCGTCCTGCCCGATCGCGCTGCGCGATGATCCTGGTGTAGTCCTCAGCGCGAAGAAACGCCGGCTTCTCGACCAGCACGTGCTTGCCGAGGGTGAGCGCCCGCTCCGTCAAGTCGAGATGAAAGCTCGGCGGGACGGCGATGACGACGGCGTCCACGGTCTCGTCCGCGAGTGCCTCGTCATAGCTGCCAAACGCCGTCCGACCGCCGTACTGGCGTCGGAATTCTTCCGCCTTCCCTCGATCACGGCTCGCGTAGCTCGGAACGATCGTTCTCGAGAGCGCTCGTTTCAGGTGCCGACTGTGCACCCGCGTGATGAATCCGCACCCGAGGAAGGCAACATGCAACGGCTCGGACATGCGGCCGCTCAGGCCTTCTTCTTGGCCGTACCGCCGATCTGAAAGCCCGAGTTGTTGAAATCGAACCAGGCCGCATAGTCCGGTCCCTTCGGCGTCAGCGTCAACACCATCGTCACCGGACCCGAGAACGCCGTCAGCGGACCTGAGTAGTTTGTCGATGCCTTGAGCGTCACGACCTGGCCGGTCTTCGTAATGTCCGTAATCTTGTGTTCGGGGAACTGCGGCGCGCTGAGACCGGCAACGACCTTGCCCGCCTCGGTGCGGAACACGAGTGTCCCGACGAGCCGGCCCGTTGGCGTCTCGAGCGGGATTTGCCACGTGCCCATCAGCGGTGCGACATCGGCCGGCGTCACCGGCGCTGGACCGGGCTTTGTTCCCGCCGCCGGTGCCGCAGGTTTACTCGCTGCTGGCTTGGCGGCCTGGCCTTGGGTCGAATCATCGGTCCGCGCGGCGAGAGCGGAACTGCTCATGACGAACGCGGCCAGCAGCACAAACATCGGGAATCTACGAAGCATGAATGACCTCCTGAGAACGGGAAAAATACGCCTCAATGATTGTATGTTGATGTGTCACGCCGCGTCGGACGGCGCGTTCCGGCGAGAAAAACGATGAGTCCAGTCGCCATGAGAATGCCGCCGGTGACGACGAGCGGCATGGGATCGGCCGGCGCCACCCTCAGGTTCGTAAGAAACGATTCGATGACGGCGGCGATCCGCATCCAGCCGATCCACCCCGCAGCCGCCCCAATGACGACCGCCGACAGGACGAAGAGGCCGATCGCGACCACCGACTGACGATGGGCGACGCCGTAGCCGGTGAGGGCGTACACGCCCACCGCACCCGCGACGAGGGCAACCAACGCGACGATGCCGATAAGGGCCTTGCCATACTGCAGCAGCGCCGTCTGACCGGCATTGAGATATGACTCGACGGTGCGAATCGACGCCACGGGGGTCGTGGCGTCGACCTGCCCGACCTGCGCGCGGACTGCATCGCCGAGCGCGAGCGGATCGCCCGACGTGCGAACGATAAATGACATAACCGTACGTCGGCTTTCGAGCGAAGCGCGCTGCTCGGTCGCCTGTTGCCGGTGGAGCACGTAGATGAGCGGCGGCACTTCGGACGCTCCGCGGAACGGGATCGTGTCAGCCACCAGGCCGACGACCTCGCGTGCAGGTTCCTCGTCATTCGGAGAGAACGTCAGCGTCAGTCGTTGGCCAATCGGATCGTCGTTGGGCCACTGCTGCTTGGCCAGCGTTTCGTTGACGAGGACCACCCATGGCGAGTCGGGCCGATCGGCGGCAGAGAAATCACGCCCGCGAACGATGCGAATCCCCATCGTGTTGAAGTAGTTCTCCGTCACGGTCAGGTACTGCGCCGCGACCCGGTTCTCGGGCGTGTGTTCCGCGTCTCCGATCCAGAACTGCACGAACGGGTTTGCGGCGAACGGGTGAGTGCCCATACCCGCCGCCTGTGTGACGCCCGGCGTCGCCTGCAGCGCTGCGCGAATGCGATCGTAGAGGGCTGGCCCCGCCGGATTGAACTCGGCGATCTCGGGGCCGCCGGCCGCGGGAACATTGCGAGTGACGTACGGGTTGCGCGGCAGGTACACGTCGGCGCTGAGCAGTCCCGCCGGGTTGATGCCGACGTCGCGACCTTGCAGATCGCCGACCGCTCGCATCGCAAGACCGGCTGCAGCGATGAGCACGAATGCGAGCGCCACTTGAACAGCGACGAGCGCCGCAAGCGCCATCGCGCCAAGCCATCCGCGTGTGGCCGTGTCGGTCCGCGAAGCTCGCGACGCCGGCAGGAGTCCAACCGCCACCGTCACAACCAGGATGAGGACGAGGGTGAACGCGATCACGCGAGCGTCGAGGCCGACTTCGCTGAGGCGCGGGATCACGGTCGGCGTCATGTCACGCAGCGCCGGGAGTACGAGCGCCACGAGGACAACTCCGATCGCACCGGCGCCGAGCGCGAGCAGCAGGCTTTCGCCGAGCACGACGCCAGGACGGATCTCGTGCGAGTCGAGAACGGCGGACCGTTCGGCCAGGACCGTCCGCGCGCGCATCAGCACCGCTACGCTCACACAGAGAAGCAGCAACATTCCTCCGACGGCCAGCTGCGCAATTGTGAACGGCCTGCGCATCCCGCCGAATCGTGCCTCGCGCCATGGCGTGAGCTCGACGGTCCAGCCCTCATCGCGGTTCGGGAACTTCTGCGTGTACTCGTCGAGTGCGACCTTCACCGCCGCGTGTGCCTGTGTCATCGAGACTCCCGGCATCAGCCGACCGAGCGCGCGAAGGTTGTGCTGTGTCTCCTGTCCGGGGGCCGGGTCGAAGCCGAACGTGAACCAGGCGTCGGAAGAATTGTCCAGGAGACCGAATCCCGGCGGCATGACACCAAGGATCTGCGTTGGCTCGCCGTCGACCTTCACCGTCTGCCCGACCACGTCCGGGCGGCCGGCAAAGCGTCGCTGCCATACCGAGTAGCTGAGCAGTAGCGTGGGTGGGGCACTGGCCTGCTCGTCGGCAGCGACCGGAAGCCTCCCGAGTAGGGGTTTGGCGCCGAGCGCCGCCAGCCCGGTCGCAGAGATCCGGTGCCCGTCCAGCCGTTCCGCGGGGCCCGTGGCGTCCCCCGCAAGATTGGCCGACCGCCCGGCGTCGAAGGCGCCAACGGCTTCGAAAGCGGCGCTGGTCCTGTCGCGCAGAAGCAGATAGAGCCCAGGGCTCACGGCGCCTTTCGCTTCCGGCTTGTCGGGCGGCGCCATGCTGACATCGAGAAGCCGGTCGGCCGCCGGATACGGCAGTCCTTTGAACAACACCGGGCTCGTGAAGCTGAAGATCAGGACGTTGAGGCCCATGGCGACGGCCAGCGACGCCATGGCCACGGCCGTGAACCCCGGCGTGCCTCGAAGACGCCGCAAGGCCAATCCAAGTTGATGTGTCATCGAAACGTCCGAGTCTTCACCCGCCGGTCAAGACGCCTGGTTTCGCTTCGGCGGAGAAGGTTGGCGGGCCTTCGTCTGGATCATTCAACGTCGACGGAGCCGTAGCCGACACCTGGGGAGACCACGCCACGCGTGGTGTTCCCGTGAATCGGATACGAAACGGGCGATGTAAACGTTTACTTGTTCGAGCTCTTGCTCCCAGACTTGACGCTCGGGCTATCGTCAGCCTTCAGATCGCCCAGCGCATACTGCACGCCAGCAAGGATGTGTTCGAGCACCTGCGGGTTGTCGTAGTAGATCGACTCATGGTGGCCAAGCGCTTCGTAGAACAGCCGCCCCTGCCCTTCGCGACGGATCCAACTCAAGGCATAGTCGTGGTCAGTGCGCTGAGGGTTCTCCTTCTTCTTGTCAGAGTCGCTCATCAACGAATAATCGATGCTCGTGAGGACGTGCACGTTGTCGCGCGAGAAGGAGCCCTGCGCGTAGGTGTAGACCTCGTCATTGATGTTGAACGATTGCCCCTTGAAGGTCGCGTTGAGCGGGCTGGCGGGGTCGTCGATCTTCACGGTGATCGCCGTCGGCCAGTTCCAGTGGAACTTGAAGTAGCCGCCGATAATCTTGTTCCATTCGGGCCACAGCGGAGTGCCGCCGCCGGGCGCGCCGCTATGATACGAATCGCTCGCCGCATGAATGCCGGCGATCCCTTTTCCGTTGCGGATGAAATCGAGGAAGGCCTTCTTTCGCGCCGCGGTCGCCGCAGGGTCCTTTGGATCGTCGAGAAACTCACCGGTCGTGCTCGCGAGAAAGATCGCGTCGTACTGCTTCAGGTTCTCGGGAGTGAAAGCCGCAGCATCGTAGGTCGTGTCAGTAGTCCACGCTCCGGTCTTCTTTCCCATTTCAGTGATCGTCGCGGCCGCGAGCGGCCGAGACGAGTGCGCGAATCCCGCAGCTCGTCCGAGCACCAGCACCTTGCGCGGCCTGGCCGGCGTGGCGGGTGCCTTCGCGGGGAGCGCCGCGATCATTTTCGTCACGTCACCCGGGCACGGGACCTCAGGCTGCGCACTCCGGCCGCCGCACGGGTCAAGTGGCGGCTGCGCCGCGGGCGACTGCTGCGCCGTCAGCCGCGGGGAGAGCGTGATCAGCGCGAGTGCACAGATGCCCGCGACGAAAGTTCCGATCCTCATGAGGCCTCCGGGCAACGTTGATTGCGAGTGTGATGGTTGAGTGTTGATTCGTGGCCGTCCCCAATCGTCAATCAGCGATCATCAATCGAAAATTCTTATCCGTTCAATCGAAAATCAGCAATCAAAAATCAGCAATCTGGTGTGGTGATTGCACGTAAAATACTACGCACTCACCTACGTGATGCATCGCGGCGCGCGGCACGGGCCGTTTCCAAGGAGATTCGCGCCCGACAAGCGAGGAGAACTGCCGCAGCGTGGCGTGAGTAAACCGACAAAAACGTCGGAATCGCCTCCACCGAGAAACATTCGTGTCGGTGAAGGCGTGGACCAAGGAACGAAGTCAGAGGAGTCGAATGCCACGAGCACCAAAGAACCCCGAGGGAACCCCCACCGTTCGAGCCAAGCGGTCGCGTCGAGCCACCGACAATCAGGCAGCGCCAATTGCTTCCATCCTGGTCACCG
>Ga0070664_100000971_pt1 | contig 22434 bp, 23 predicted proteins | sample KBSC73metaG_FD_65863 | JGI IMG/M metagenome (GOLD analysis project Ga0070664, IMG submission 65863) | Corn rhizosphere microbial communities from Kellogg Biological Station, Michigan, USA - KBS C7-3 metaG | ecosystem: Host-associated > Plants > Roots > Rhizosphere > Soil ... | reverse complement strand
GCCCATGCCGGGGGCACAAAGAAAAACGGGCCAGCCCTGTGAGGAGCTGACCCGTTTCTCTAGAACGCAATGTTCTGGCGCGGCTGGCAGGAATCGAACCCACGACCCCTTGGTTCGTAGGCAAGACACCATAGCTCCACATGCGTCCGCAAGAGAACAGGACATCCAGAAAAATCCCTTACAGGACAAGACCTTGCAAACGATATGGCTCCACATGCCACCGCACGAGTACACTTAGATGGCCGCCAACTGTGGGGGCAAATGTGGGGGCAAAAATTGAGAGCGACGATTCAAGGCGAGCACTCGAAGCCGATCACCGCCCTTGGACTGAGGGCCCTCACAAGGGCGGACCATGGTCGGACGATCAGGTTTGGCGAGTCGATGACTGGCAAGGTCCGGGTCGGACGCGACGGCGCGATCAGCGTGCACGTTTCCTGGTGCTATCGAATCGGCGGCAAAACCCGCGAAATCCGCATTGGCACTTGGCGCGAACATGGCGGGATGTCTCTCAAAGCGCTTCGCGATGAGCGGGACAAGTTGGCCACCGAACTGCGCTCAGGTATCGATCCAATCGAACGGAAGGCGACTGAGCGACTTGTTGCCGAGGCAGATCGAGCCGAAGCTATGCAACAGCAGCTCCAGCGTGCCCACGCCGCCAAGGCCGCGAGCCTTGAACGACAGCGCCGGCTGACCATCCGCGAATTGTTCGGCCAATGGGTATCGACCCAATTGCAACCGCATACCCGTGCGGATGGAAAGCGCACTGGCCGCAAAGACGGTGGCCAGTACGTACGCGAGCAATTCGAGCGGCATGTGTTCCCCAAGATCGGCGACATGGCAGTCACCGACGTTCGCAAGGCCGACCTGCTGGCCTTGCTGGATGTCCAGAAGACTGCCGGAAAGTTGCGCACCGCCAATGTCCTGCTCGCCGACCTGAAGCAGATGCTCGACTTTGCCCTTGATCGTGAACTCATCGTCGGCAACCCGCTGACCACCGTGAAGAAACGGCATGTCGGTGGGGCGAGCGTGAAGCGCAACCGTCACTTGGACACGGATGAACTGTCGCTGATGGTGAAGGCGGTGCCCACGGCCGGCCTTCAAACCCGCACCGCCACTGCGATCTGGCTAACCCTTGCCACTGGCGTGCGCGTTGGCGAGTTGATGGGCGCAGTGTGGGCAGATGCCCTGCCCGATGATCTAAAGGGAGCCAAGCCGCAGCAGGACGCCTTGCAGGCCACCGCTAACGCCGAGAAGGTGAAGCTGGGTATCGTGAACATGGCCGCAAGAACATGGTACCTACCAGACACCAAAAACCAACGCGACCACACGATCCACCTGAGCGAATTTGCCCTGGCACAGTTCAAGAACCTCGCTGCACTGCGAGAACGTGACGCCGCAGGCAAGCCGGTGCCGTGGGTGTTCCCTGCGACCGACACGCGCAAGCCGGTGTCCGTGAAAAGTTTCAGTAAGCAAATCGCTGACCGTCAGCGACCACCTGAGGCGCGGATGAAGAACCGCAGCAAGGCCACGACTGCCCTCTCCATGCCTGGAGGCAAGTGGACTCCGCACGACTTGCGCCGCACAGCGGCGACCATTATGAGCAAGCTCGGCTTCTCCGACGACGTGATCAACGAGTGCCACAACCACATTAAGCCGGGAATGTCCGGTGTCTACAACCAAGATCGGCGGGAGGCCCAGCAAGCGCTCGCATTCAATGCACTCGGTGCACGACTGGCGCAAATCATGAGCGGCGACAACAGCATTTCCAACATCATCCTGATGCAGGGAGCCGCCTGAATGCCTCCGTTCGCGCTCTGGCAACGTTTGACATCAACTAGGGCACGATCAAGGCCGGCGAGGCTACCTCAAGATGCACGAGGGTCAGGTCAGCAAGGCCGACGTGTTGGGCCTTGCTAGGCGACAACGGCGTGCAGGTCACCGAGACCACGCTGGCTGACGAAGGCGAGCTGCTCGACGAGCGCGAGCGGCCGACGGACGATGGGTGCGGCTGCAATGTGATGAACGGCCAGCCCACGAAGTACAGGAACTACACGCCAGGCGGTGCGAACTACCCGGAGGTGCTGCCTGGTCGGCCCGAGAAGCCGACCCAAGGGTGCCATTAGGATCGTTCGTGAGCTGCCCAATGGCAGCCGCTACTCGATCGGGATGCGCTCAGGCGGTTCCCCCGACGGTAGCGTCTCTGAGGCCGCATCCGGCGAAGGCCGGAAGTTGGGCGTTCAGCCTGCATCGGGGGAAGACACCAATTTAACATAGGGCTCCTCGCCTCCATGCTGGAACTGCGCGGAGCACGGAACTGGAAGGAAGCACGAGATGAGCGATGACTCCGAGCCGCCGATTCCGCGCGGAGAACGCACCGTCGTTGCCGTGCTGCACCCGTGCCGTCGCCAGTGGAACGAACTGGAATCGACCGACCAGGCAGGTGTCCGATTCTGCTTCGATTGCTGCCAGCCTGTCGTGCATGTGCGCACGACCGAGGGCGTGATGCAGGCGGCAGCGTTGCGCCAGTGCGTCTTCATCGAACAGCACGAAACCAGGGGCTCGTACCTAGGTGCGATGAAAGTTATCGAGTACGGACCGGCGCAGGGGCCGCTGGTCTGGGATGACTGATAGCGGTGCTCACCGTTGACCCGGGACTGGCGGATCAACGCTCGCCGCTCCCAGCCGAGGAGCAAGCCCGCCTCGCGAGATCTCGACTCCAAGAACTGACTCGCACCGGGTCTATCTGGACGAGCACCGACTTGCCGTGCGAAAGCATCGGTTGAACGCGGGGGGCGATGCATGAGCTGATCGATGGCAGCTGCTACTACAACCAATCCGCGCTCAAACCGGGTTCCCCCGACGGTAGCAATCTCTGAGGCCGCATCCGGCGAAGGCCGAAAGTTGGGCGTTCAGCCTGCATCGAGGGAAGATCCCAATCTAATATAGGACGCCCCCGGTGACTCGCCGAAGGCCATCGGGCACATGCGCTACAACCTGTTGCAGCGTTAGGGGTGCAGCCGTAAGGTGAACAAGTCGCCGCGGCCAAGGAAGAAGGAAGCCCGCGATGATTCCGCCCCTAGAGCAAGTGCGCCTGCGCTCGATCATGCGCTGGCTGGCCGACCGACGCCCGCCGTTCCCACCCGAGGAGCGAGCCCGCGTCGCTACCGAACTGGACGACCAGATGATCCAGGCGTTCGAGGCGAAGGAGGCCGAGTTGATGCAGGCGTCAATGAACGCGGGCACCTGGGCGACGCAGGCGGGCATGCAGACGTTTCGCATGGACCTGCTGCTGGCGTGGGAACAGGTGCTCGCGGACTTCCTGCCGACTTCCGACTTCCGACTCGGACTCGGACTCGGACTCGGACTCGGACTCGGACTCGGAGGAACGATCTTCGCCGGTCGTGGCTGGAAGCGGCCGCAACATCGACCTAGCCGAACTTGCGCTCAAGACAGGGGCAGACAAACCCGACCAAGCCCGTGAACCGGGACGTCAAGGTGCACCTCATAGTCAAGCAGGGTGGCGCCTAGTGCTCGGTTTCAGGCCGACCAGGATGCGAGCAATTTGAGGGCCGACTCCCCCGCTGAATCGGCGATGGAACGCGCTGCCCAAACAAATCAAAATGTTGGCCAGGAGGTCCGCGATGATCAACGAACACTACAAGGCGAAGGCCCGCAAGCACTGGGCAAAGTGGCTGCCGGAGAAGTACAAGCAGCTCAAGGAGGCCGGGGAACTCGAAGCGGCGCTGCAAGTGGCCGCCAACAAGACCCGCGCTCGGATCGACGAGCTGATGGCGCAGGGGTATCAACTGCACGAGGCCGAGGAAGTCGCCCTGTCCGAGTTCGTGCTGCTGCGCCCAGAACCAGCGGCCGAGCTGGAGCCGTGGGAGCGCCGCGAGCTGGCCGAGCTGGACAAGGCCTATCGCAAAAAGATGCCGTAACGCCCGAGCGGGGCCTGTTCGAGACGCCCGACCCGTAGGCGCCGGCCAACCCTGGTCGCAGTGCCGGCGACCAATTTCCGGATCACGCCCCAGCTACGCCTGTGTGTGGGCAGTGAGGCCGAGAAGATCCGCGACAACATGACGGCGATCCGTTTGCTCAAGCTGCTCGAGTCGGACAGCCGGCGTACGACTGCCGACGAACAACGGGTGCTGCGCGCTACGTCGGCTGGGGCGGATGCCCAACGCATTCCCGATGGCTTGGATAGTCGGGATCGCCCGGTAAGCCAGATGTCTTGGTATAAATGCATTTAGCAAACGTAGGCCTGCCCGGACCTTGTTGCCCCCTAGCGGGCAGGCCGACTGGCCATTAAGTCCTGGGAGGGACCGTTCGTATGAAAGGTCGGGACAGCACGCCGGCATCGCTGGATGACTGCACTTCACCCTTGCTTGCTTGGACTCGAGAGCAGCGACTAATCATCGAGGCAAATGCGAGCGAGCGGCTCCTGATCGATGCCGGGCCAGGTACCGGCAAGACCGCCACGGCCTGTGCCCGGATTGCCGCCATGCTAGCTAGGGACGATGTCGACGCGACGGAGATCTGGCTGCTCAGTTTCACCCGCACGGCAGTCCACGAACTGCGCAGTAGGATCGTCGCCTTTCTTCCCGACGCGGCAAGTGCAGCGGCGCTCAGGATCACCACAATCGATGCGCACGCATGGGCCATCCATGCCGGCTTTGACGATGGCGCCATTGTTTCTGGCGGCTTCGACGACAACGTGCGACGAGCAAGCGAACTGGTGCAGTGTCACGATGGTGTCTTCGGCTACGTCAATAGTATTCGTCACCTGGTGATCGACGAGGCGCAGGACATCGTGGGACCACGCTGCGAACTGGTGCTCGAGCTCATTTATGCGCTGCCAGCCGAAGCTGGCGTCAGCGTCTTCGCCGACGAGGCTCAAGCAATTTACGGATTCTCCGAGGATGGCGGAGACCCGTCATTCACTGACGGAAACCTACCCGACAAGATCCGCAAGTTCCTGGGCGACCAGTTTTCGGAACTCAGCTTGGACAAGCTGCATCGGACCGGAGATGCTGTCCTGTCCCGGGTATTTAGCAGCGGCCGCGCGCTGATCCGCGACAAGGCATTGGATGGCAAGTCCCGCCTTACAGGCGTGCGACAGCTTGTCCAGGAGGCGAACCACGGCACGCTCGGCGCGTACTGGGACGATGTCAAGACGCTCACTGGAGACGACTCGGAGACCCTGCTGCTATTCCGGCGACGAGGCGATGCTTTAGCCGCATCCGGAAACATGGACGAGCTGCCGCACCGGCTGCGGATGTCCGGCCTGCCCCGCTGCATTCAGGGTTGGATCGTGGTGCTGTTGTGGGACTGGACCGCACCGGACCTCGATGAGTCCGATTTCACGCGGCTCTGGGCCGCCCGACTGGGTTCGCCTGCAACAACCGGCGCAGGCCAGGCCTGGGCCATCCTTGTCAAGGCCTTCGGTCGCTCGGAACGACGCATCTCGATGTCGCGGCTGGTCGCGAGGCTTGCGAGTGGCTCTCCAACTTACGAGCTACTGCATCCGGATTTTGGATCGACAGGTCCGATCTTCAGCACCATCCATGGCTCCAAGGGCAGAGAAGCTGCTGACGTAAGGCTTTACTTGGCGAAGGCCAAGGTCGCTGACCAGGAGGGTCTCGACGAAGAGGCCCGCATCGTGTTCGTCGGTGCAACGCGAGCAAAGAGGAGTCTTCGTATCGGATCGGCTTCGTCCGTGTCGGTCGCACGCAAGCTTGAGCCCTCCGGCCGTTCGTTTACCCCGTATCCCTTCGCCAAGGGCGTGAAGGGAGCCAGGGCTACCGTCGAAGTCGGGACGGGAAGGGACATCGATGCCACCGGGCTGGTGGGTCGCGCGCTCTATGCGGACGTCGCGGAAGCCAGGGAGTGTCAACAGCGCGTGATGGCCCTTGCTGACAGCTTTTCCCCGGCACAAGCCGACGCGACCGACGAAGGCCATCAGTGGCGGTTCAGGTTAAGCCAGGGTGGTGAGGGGGGGCACCTCTGCTACCTTAGTGCGGCGGTCGGCCGCGACCTCTTCTCGGTTGCTAAGTTTGTCGATCAGCTGGTCAAGCTGGGGCGCACGAAGCCGCCCAGGCAACTCAGACATCTGCGACTGTTTGGGGTTCGTACAGTCGCGATTGCGCCCGATAACCCCCTGCGCGAGCAACTGCACGCGCCTTGGCGGGACTCCGGCCTCGTCGCTGCACCCATGCTCATGGGGTATCCGATGGTCTATTTTCGATAGCGAGGGAGGACTCATGAACCCTGTCGATGTGAGGCATGGCATCGTGGCCCGTCTCAAGGAGGACCTTATCGGTCCGCACAAGGCGGACGAAGTCTTCGAGGGCGTCCGGATCAGGCCGTCAGACATCTACCTCACAGGCATTCTTTGGACCGTCGGCGAACGGATGGGCGCCGAGGACGACGATGGAAGCGAAGGAGAGGATGAAGGAGAGGCGACGGCGTCGCCGACGCTTGTGGGGCAGCAGCGGCCTTGCAGCATGGGGGTGTCGTTCTGCACTGCGGACACTCAGGGCGTCGACTGCATCGATGTGTTGGTCAGGTTTGCAACTTATGCCTTCGAGCGGATCGAAACGGAGAGCGGGGGGACACCGCAACAGAAGTGGACCCGGCATCCTCATGCAATCGACCTGAAAAGACTCGAGCTTCCGGAATCCGGGGCGAGGTTCGAGACGCTGGCTTCCGATGGGCTCGAGGCGAAAGTCCAGCTTCATCTGCGCACACGACCTAGTAAGGCAGGCCGGCTGGTGACTGCGACGCTCATCAACCGCAGCACCAGCCCCGAGGGCGATCGCAACGCGTCCGAAAGCCTGCTGCTATTCCAAGCCAGTCTTGAGATTCGGCCGACAGGCGGCACAACGTTCCTACCCCGGCCGAGTCGGCCGACGGCCAACGACGAGGACGAGGCGATCGCGCGGCTCCTTTACAGGGACTCTCCGGAGTTCGCCGCTGGCCACCAGTGCTCCGCCTCTTGGGTCGCCGAGGGAGGCCTCGCGTCTTCAGTGAGAACGGAGTGGCTCCCGTCCGCGTCCGTCATCGCGTTCCGAGAAGACGGCCATGATGTATTTGCAGATCTGGTGCGCCAGGGAGCGTTCGATGCTGGGCAACTTGCCACCCTTCCCGACGAGACTGTACTGGAGCGACTCTCCCAGCTTCCAGTTGCGTACGCCCGGTGGATAGCCTTGCAGGCGAAGCGTGCGACCGGACTCGCGGACGACCTCAGGTCGATCGCCAAGGACAACCTTAATGCCTGCGAGAACGCCTTTACCCGCATGAACGCTGGAGTTCAAGCAATGAGTTCTGATCCGCTCCTCCTGAGAGCCTTCAAGGTGGCGAACGCCGCGATGGCCCTCCAGCATTCATGGAAGGCGGCGGGACAGTCTAGGCCGCTGCAGTGGCGCCCTTTCCAGCTCGGCTTCATCCTGCTTTCTGCTAACTCCGTGTGTAACTCGTCGGCTCCAGACCGGGAGGTGCTCGATTTGCTGTGGTTCCCGACAGGCGGAGGCAAGACAGAGGCCTATCTAGCCCTGGTTGCAATGCTGTCCTTCTATCGTCGCGGCGCCTGCGCTGATCCCGACCAAGGCGCCGGCTGCGCGGCGCTCATGCGATACACGTTGCGGCTCCTTACTGCGCAGCAGTTTGAACGTGCCTCATCTCTCATCCTTGCATGTGAGCTTATCCGCCGCGGCATGTTCCGCGATGCCATTTGGGAGGGGCCTCAGGGCAACAGACCGTTTTCCATCGGTCTGTGGGTCGGGGGCGATGCGACCCCCAATCGCTTCAAGGCCGCAATGGTCAACCGGGGCAACCGTGACGGATCCACGGCCGAACAAATCGACGACTGCCCCTGCTGCCACAGGCGCGTGAGGTGGAACTACGACGACGTGGTGGAGTCGGTGCAGCCCTACTGCGAGACCGAGGACTGTCGCTTGGGACCCGGATTCGGTCTCTGGCCGGTTTTCACGGTTGACGACGACATATACCGCCAGCGCCCGACGTTGCTCATCGGGACCATCGATAAGTTTGCGCTGCTGACGACGAACCGCTACGTTGCGTCCCTGTTCGCTTTCGGCACCCCACAAAGTCCGGATCTCATCATTCAAGACGAGCTGCACCTGATTTCCGGTCCCCTTGGTACCATTGCTGGGGTATATGAGACTGCCTTCGACTGGCTGCTGCGAAAGCGGGAAGCGAGATGCAAGGTGATTGGTTCAACTGCGACCATTCGCAGAGCTGCCGACCAAGTCAGGGCTCTGTTCGATAGGGCAAGTTGCCAGTTCCCGCCACCGGGTATCGACCACGACGATTCCGGGTTCGCTGTGCGGGATCCGGCAAGAGCGCCCAGGCAGTACGTGGCAGTGTCCACTGCAGGGCGATCCGCGAAGTTCACGTTGCAGGCCGCGGCGGCCTCGCTCATGCAGTCGACGGGGCCGACCGTCGGGCTGACGAATACCGAGCGCGACGGTTACTCGACGCTACTCGCCTACTTCAACTCTCTCCGCGAACTTGGCGGCGCGATCGTCCAGATGCTGGACGACGTGCCGGATGCAATGAAGTTGTACGCCGAGCAGCGCAACGAGACTCCGCGGGCCAACATGCCGCCGCGCGAGCTGACGTCTCGCGCCCTGCAAAAGGAGATTATCGAGATCCTGGCCGATCTAAAGATCGCGGCTGGCAATCCTGCGTCCATCGACGTGGTACTTGCCACGAACATGGTCAGCGTCGGCGTGGACGTGGCCAGGCTAGGACTGATGCTCATGACTGGTCAACCGAAGACCCGCTCCGAATACATCCAAGCCACTAGCCGGGTCGGCCGGAGTTCCGCTCCCGGCTTGGTCCTTGCCGTGCTTAATGCGGCGAAGCCGCGAGACCGGTCCCACTTCGAAACGTTTACGGGCTGGCACTCAACGCTCTACCGCGATGTCGAAGCCACGAGCGTCACTCCGTTTGCTTCTCGCGCCCGAGACAGGGCCCTGCACGCAGCGCTCGTTGCGATGATCCGCCACGGGGATCCGGTGATGGCCAATCCTAATCTGACCGAGGCGCCGGCGGGACTGCTTCAGGCGGTGGTAGCGGAGATCGAGCGAAGGGTGGATGCCGTAGATCCCCGAGAGAAGACGGCCTGCGGCCGGGAGCTGGATGATCTGCTCGACAACTGGCTTGCGCGGGACCCGAAGCAGTACATCGACCAGTACAAGCCCAAGCAGTCGCTCCTTATTTCGGCCGACGTCAACGCCAGGCGAAGAGCGACCGGACGACTGCCCCCGGACGCCTGGCCCACCATGAACAATATGCGCAGCGTCGAGGCCAGCACGCCATTCCGGATGGCCGAGGTTCTCGCCAACCGCACCGGCGCACCTGCGGCAAACACTCCAGCGACCTCTGCGGAGAGCGCGGAGGGCGAAACCACCGCTGCACGCCCTGTGCCCCCTTGGAGACGATAGATGGCCGACAACTTTGTGGGTGAGCTGCGCCGAAGCGCAGTCCTGATGACCTATGCGCCCGGTGCAATCATGGACATGCGATCGGGCAAGGGACCAGTCTCAGGTGTCAGTGCCGGCCTGGAGGAATGGGATACGAGCGCACCTCTGGCCGGAAACCTAAAGTACCAGAAGATTGTGGAGCGGCGGCTCTGTAAGAAGCTTGGAAAGAAGTACTTCCGACTGCCCCCAGTGCTGGACGACAACGCTAAGCGTCTCGACGGGTCGCCGGACACGTCGTCGCTGGTGCTGCGGCGGTTCCCAGAGTGGCTCCAGTGCCCGATTTGCGAGACGCTACGGAGGGCGAACAAGTGGGGGCGCGACCCGGGTATGGCCTATCGCTTTTGCTCGACGTGCACGAGCAAGCGACCAGGTGGAGACAAAGTGTTTGCAATCCCGGTACGTTTCGCTGCCGCCTGCACATCTGGCCACCTAGACGAGTTCCCCTGGAACTGGTGGCTGCAGCACAAGCCCGGCTGCACAACTCACGGCAGGGACCGGCTCACGCTGTCCTCGGTCGGGCCGGGCCTCGGCGGCTTGATTCTCCGCTGTCCGGACTGCAGCGCTTCGCGTTCATTGGACGGTGCGTTCGGGAAAAAGGCGCTCTCCGGGCTGGCGTGCCATGGGCCGCGCCCTTGGCTTCGGACTCCCGATCTGTCCTGCGACTGCTCCGGTGACGAGGGAACCTTCAGGGCTGTGCAACGGGGCGCTTCGAACCTCTACTACCCTGTGATGGAGTCGGCGCTCGATATCCCGCCCTGGACCAATAAGCTCCAGCGCATCGTCGGTGACTACTGGGACGTCCTGCTGGACATTGAAGCCTACGCGGACCGCGTGGCGTACATTGGGACGTCGGCGCACCTGAAGCGCGTACTGCAGCGCGAGAACACCACTGCCGAGGCGCTGGCAAAGGCTTTCGAACAGATGCTGGGGGAAACCGACACCCTGAACGTCGATGACCTTCGTCTCGACGAGTACAAGGTCTTCTCGGGTCCTGCTGATGAGGAGGACGAGGAGTTCGAGGTGCACAGGGAGGTGGTGCCAGCCGAACTGCTGCCGTTCATCTCCCAGGTCATGCGGGTGGCGCGCCTGCGGGAGGTCCGTGTGGTGAAGGGATTCACGCGGATCAATCCGCCGTCGGATCCTGATGGGGCGCAGGTCGCTCCGATTTCCAACGCCTCTCTGGACTGGCTCCCGGCGATCGAGGTTCGGGGCGAGGGCATTTTCATCCAACTGAACGTGGATGCACTGCGTGCATGGGAGGCCCGGCCGGAAGTGCTGGCACGTATCCAGGCAGCCACTGAAAGCTGGAAGGGCGACTGGCGTCGCAGGAACGGCGACGAGCCGCAGCCCTTCGAGGCCACGCCGCGTCTGCTGATGATCCATGCGTTTTCGCATGCGCTCATTCGCCAGCTGACTCTGGAGTGCGGCTACTCGACAGCGTCCCTGCGGGAGCGGCTCTATGTCAGCGAAGGACCTAACGGCATGGCCGGCGTGCTGGTCTACACAGCGACGTCGGATTCGGACGGAACGCTGGGGGGGCTTCAGCGACGAGCCTCGCCAGACCTGCTGCTCCCTACCGTCATAGGGGCGCTGCGCTCTGCCCAGTGGTGCTCTTCGGACCCGCTATGCATCGTTGGGGAGACAGGTGCCCCTGACTCCCATTCCATTGCGGCGTGCCATTCCTGCATGCTCGTTCCGGAGACGTCCTGCGAGCACCACAACCGTTTTCTCGATAGGGCTCTTCTGACCGGGCATGACCCCGCTGCCCAGGTCGGATTTTTCGAACAGCTACTCGCCTGAGAATTTTCAGATGGCAATCATGTGGCCGCGTTCTCTGCCACGCTGGGTAACACAGGACCCCAGGCGGTCGGCCGAGTGCAAGGTGTATTCGCAACTAGCGCAGTCGCTCGACGACGCGTGGTCCGTCTACTACTCGCGGCCCTGGTGGGGGGTCAGCCCCACCGGGGGCGAGATCGACGGGGAGGCAGACTTCGTCGTGGCCCATCCGGAATGGGGTGTGCTCTTCCTGGAGGTCAAGGGGGGGCTTGTGGCCCATGATCCAAAGACTGGGAAGTGGACATCGAAGGATCGAAATGGTGTGTCCCATGGCATCAAGGATCCGATGGGCCAGGCGATGAAGTCGAAGCATGAACTTCACAAGAAGTTCAGGGTCGATTCACTCTGGCCTGCGAGACGAGTGCGAATCCGGCACGGTGTGGTGCTTCCGGACTGCAACCCGACGGGAGTCCACCTTGTGGGGGGGTATGAGCAGGAACTCTTTTGCTTTGCGACCGACCTGAAGGGCGGGCTCGTCGAATGGCTAACCAGCCGTCTTCGATCACATTCCAAGGGGCCGTCCGATCAGGAGGTGGGCCCGGGCGTCGCGGGGATCTCGGTGATCGACAGGACGATCGCCGCACCCGCAAGGCTTGCGGTGCCGCTTCATCGGGAGCTAGAAGCGGACATGGCTCAGCAGGACATCCTACTCACCGGCGCACAGATGCAGGCTATCGTCTTCATCGACACGCTGGAGCGGGCAGTGGTCGAAGGTGGTGCCGGCACCGGGAAGACGGTCATCGCAAGCGAGCTGGTTGCCAAGTATGCCGGGAACGGCAAACGGACGTTGCTGTGCTGCCTCAGCGAGCCTCTCGCCGGAGCACTGCGAAAGCGTCTGGGCAAGCGACCCCGCCTAGATGTCATGACGCTCTCCGACCTGCGTGCCGCAAGTGGCGAAGCAAGATACGACGCAGTTGTCGTGGACGAAGGGCAGGACGTCGAGTGGTCGGACTGGGATCTTCTGGAAGGGCGTGTGGACGACGGTGGTTGGCTTAGAGTTCTGTTCGACAGCAATCAGGCCGTCTATCGTGCACGAGACGACCTCGAGACAAGGCTTCAGGCGAGGAGCGTTCCGCTGCGGTTGAATCTCCGGAACTCGCTCCGGATCGCTGAAGTCACTGAGCCGCTGTACCGCGGACCGCTGATCACCTGCTTTGGAGCAGAGGGAAAGCAGCCTGTCCTGATCGAGTGTTCTGCCGCGGACAGCATCTCGCAAGCGGCGGCGAGCGTTCGCGAGCTCGTGAGGGGTCAGGGACTTCCCTGCAGCGACGTGGCCGTGCTTGTGCCTGACAATCGGTCGGCGGAGAAGATCACGTCCGGGCTCAAGGCGCTCGGACTCCGGGTGACTGACGCCATGGCCCACACATCTGGAGCCGTTGTCGTGGAGACAATTGCAAGATTTAAGGGCCTGGAAGCCATGGCGGTGGTCGTCCTCACCGACCGGCTGTGCGCGAACAACGCTGAGCTGTCCTACGTGGGTGTGTCGAGGGGGAGGGCGTTGCTGGTCGTCGTCGGGCCGACTCTCGGTACGAAGCTCGGTCAGGCACTGGACGGGCGATGCGACGTCGGCCCGTGATGATGCACACGCCGGTGTACCCTGCTGCACCCGTCACTTGAAGGGAAGGACACCATAGCCAACGACGAGCGGGGCCAACACGAAGCCAGACTCGGACCAGGGATGATGTAGGGCGGCGCAGGACGGATCGTCTGGCGAGAGTGCGATAGTCCTCGCACCCAGACTCTTAAGCCCGGCAAATTGCCGGGGCAGCTGCCTCTTGCGCAGATTCTTGGCGATCTGGAATAGGTCGTTGTTCACGCTGCCGCTGAGAAACAGCAGCGGCTCATCGAGCTTCGTGTTTAGCGATATGCCGTAGGCATAGCCCATCTCCGGACCGGACCGCCGGGCCGCGGCCAAGTGAATGCTGCGACGAATGCCCGCGATCCTGGTCTGCGCCCGAAGCGCTAGGCTGGCAGACACGAAGAATCGCCTTCCGACGAGGCCGGCCGCCTCGACGTCGCCCGTCCGGCCTATCTCAACTTCTGCGGCCCAGGGCGGGTTCGCGCACCGTGTGTAGGCCCGACCGCCCTGCGGAAGCTTCGATGCATAGGACATGAAGGAGTGTCCGATTAGCAAGCGCTCCCGGGCACGAGTGGCACCGACAAAGAGTATTCGGGCCTCGCTCTCGAATCCTTCCTCGTCCTCCAGCTTCATCGACTGCGGCCTAGGAAGGTACAGGCGGACCTCGCGCGACTCGCGGCCCTTGACGGCATGGATGGTGCCGACCACCGGCCCGTGATCTCCGAATTCCAACCTGCAGACATCGAGCGGCGGAGCAAGAGAAGCGAGGCGAAGGCGCAGCCGCCGGACATCTACCAGCTGATCGCTCACGCCTGCAATCTTCGCCAGCCGTTGCCAGGCCGCATCCTTGGTGACGCCTCCCATCGGAATTCTCCGGGCCCAGCGCGCATCGAAGTCGCCCTTCGACATCCGGGCCTCGGTCCAGTCCCAGAACACCACAGCAATCCAGTCCTCAAGCACCACCGGGAATCCGGACATCCTCAGCCTGTGCGGCTTGGTCCCCAACTGCCTGGACGCCGACAGTGCTTCGCCTCGGCGCCGAAAGAGAAGGAACGTGTCTTCTCCGGGTTCCTCTGCCGCGCTGAGACGCCGGAGATCCTCGACAGCGTCGCCTATGCTTTGGTGGCTGGACTGCGCAATTGCCCGCCTAACCTCCAGGTATTTTTTGCGCCCGAGCAGGCCTGTGCCGCGAACGACGAGCCTGCCATTGACAAATAGGTCGCACAGCAACGGGTCAGCCGTCCGATGCACCTCGGTGAGATCAGCTTCCCGGAAGTCAGGCCGGTACTTTCTTACGTTCTCCACAAGCGTTCCGAGGAGCGCGGGGCGGACGCTGTCCTCGGCTGCTTCATAGATTGCCTGGGCTTCGTCGCAAAGCATAGTGATGCCGGAGGTATGTGGCATCGCGTGAATCAGCTCAAGCACGAACTCGACGCGTGGGCCGACCACGTCCTGCGACTCGTCGATGAACAGGTGCTTCACCGAGTTTACGTATTCAAGGGCATGCTCATTCGACTTGATGACGTCCGCGGCATGCTGGACGCTCGCGTCGAAGCTGCCAGACAGCACCGGTTCTTCAGAGAAGCCGACGTTCATGGCCCACGCGTGCGCATCGATGGTGGCAACCCGGAGGGCATGGGCGTTCGCAGGATTCGTCAGATGACGGGCGATCCGGCTGCGGATCTCGGCGACGGCCGTGCGGGTGAAGCTGATAATCCAAATCTCGCCGGGTTCGAGACTGGCCCTGTCGAGGAGCCAAGCGATCCTGGCGCACAGCACCTCGGTCTTGCCGGTCCCTGGGCCGGCGTCGACCATCAGTCGCGCATGCTGGTCGGCTCGAATCACATCGAGCTGCTCCGATGTCCAGTTAATGCGCATGACCTTTGATCGAATAGGTTTGTCAGACTCGCTGTGCGGGCTCACTCAAGCCCGCCGCGCATCGCCACTGCTGGGATGGGTACGCTAACCTGATATCTCTCCTGCCGATATCGACTATGACGAGATGTAGCGGCGCCCCTGCATGTGCCGCGGCCGCCGTCGCACAGGGCGTCCGCCAAATAAGTGCGCGCGCCACAATCTTTGATCGACCGACGCGCTTCAACTCAGGCCTGAAGCGACCACGCGCCAGAACAGCTGATCCAGGAACTCCTCGGACCTGACCTCGCACTCCCATGCGGTGATCACCGTCCATCCTGCCGAGCGCAACGCGGCTTCGTTATGGCGGTCGCGCTCCGCATTCCTGTCGAATTTCGTGCGCCAGAACTCGGTCCGTGTACCGGGAAATGTGGCGAACCTGCACCCTATATGTCGATGCCAGAAGCACCCGTGGACCAAGATTACCGCGCGGTGACGGGGGAACACAAGATCCGGTGTGCCGGGCAAGGTGCGCATGTGGATGCGAAACCTTAGTCCTGCTGCGTGCAGATATCGCCTGACTATCCATTCCGGAGCGGTGTCCCTGCCCTTGATACCGGCCATCATCCGCGAGCGGAGGCTAGCTGAAACGATGTCAGTCATGGGAGCGCTACACAGTCGCACGCTTAGCATACAAGAAGCGGGGCGCGGCCGAGGCAACGCGTGTCCGCCTGGTAGGATAAGCCTCGTGTCATGGTTCTGCCGAACTTCCTAAATCAATTGTATGAACCGAGTACCGGTCATTGATCTCTTTGCAGGCCCTGGCGGGCTCGGCGAGGGTTTTTCCCGTTCTCGGGCTGCCCGTTTTCAAGTTGCCGTCTCCATCGAGAAGGACGAGATGGCCTTCGAGACGCTTCGGCTGCGCGCAGCTCACCGGGCCTTGACCAGAAGCGGCGCGGCCACGGCATTGGTCTGGCGGCGCTGGGATGCCATCTTGGCCGAATCCCCCTGGAACATAGCGTTCGAGGTCCTCCGCACATGTGCCATCGGCGCCATCGCAGAGGCCTGCGAAGAGGCGACACGCGAGGCCTGGCACTTCGAGCTTGGACCGGAGAACCGGCTCGAGGTCCACGCCGGCATACGAAGCAGGCTTGAGCACTTTTCTGGCGACCAGGGCCTGCCGAAGAATGCTGTCCTTATCGGAGGACCGCCTTGTCAGGCGTATTCGATCGTCGGGCGATCGCGGAACCGTGGTACTAAGGGATACAAGGCAGAGGACGATCCACGTCACTTCCTCTATCGTGAGTACCTGCACGTCATCAGCGACTTCCAGCCTGCGGTCTTTGTCATGGAGAACGTCAAGGGAATCCTTTCCTCCCAGGTCCATGACCGGCAAATTGTCCAGTCTATTCTTGGCGACCTTCGTCGTCCGGACGTTGCCTCCGGCGAGGACGTCGGCTTGGAATATGACCTCTTCCCGGTGGGTGCTTCTTCGGATGCGCTGTTCGACCTTTTGGAGCCGAGTCACTTCCTGCTGGAAGCGGAGGCGCACGGCGTGCCGCAGGCTCGGCATCGTGTTGTCATCCTTGGCGTGCGGCGCGATGTGAGCCAAGCCGCTGGCCCGGCAGGATACCTTCGACCGCTGGCGGCCCCCACAGTGCGGGAGGTCGTTGGGGATCTGCCCCGGCTACGACCGAAGTTGTCGTTCCGTGGCGCCGGCAAGGAATGGACGGACAGCTTCAGCGATCCCCTCATGGCAAATGCGCTAACGGCGCTGAAAGCAAGCGGCGACGCTACGCTCCAGCGCGTCGCCCGGCGCATGGAAACCGCACGCAAGGCGCTGGAACGTCAGCCGGATTCAGGTACCGGATCCGACAGGACCGTGCTCAAGCAAGGTGAGCTCGCGCGTCCGGCGGCGTTGGCAGCTTGGTACTGCGACCGCCCTTCCATGTTGCTGGCCAACCACGAGGCTCGTGCCCATATGCCGAGCGATCTAGTGCGATACCTCTTTGTCTCGTCGTTTGGTGAGGTGACAGGCAGCAGTCCTCGACTGCACGACTTTCCAAAGTGCCTGCTGCCCGCTCACAAGAACGTGAACCCGCATAAGCCGGAGGTCGCGATCTTCAAGGATCGCTTCCGAGTTCAGGTCGGTGATCTGCACTCAATGACCGTCACGAGCCACATCGCCAAGGACGGACATGCGTTTGTGCATTTCGATCCAACTCAGTGCCGCAGCCTCACCGTCCGTGAGGCTGCACGTCTACAGACGTTTCCCGACAGTTACGTCTTCCTCGGAAACCGTACAGCGCAGTACACGCAGGTCGGGAACGCCGTGCCACCATACTTGGCCTATCAGATTGCCGAGCTCGTCGGCGACGTGCTTGCGCGGGCGGGTCTCGCACAGAAAGTGCGACTGGGCAGACAGGGCGGCCCGCAGCCAGAGCAACGCGGGACGCGTACGTTGCGTGACCGCGAATTGGCGGAGCACCGCATCGGCAGTGGCCCGGCTCGATGACCGATTGGTGACGACAAGCCTAACATCGCACGCCGCAGATGGCTGCGGCCGTTGGAGCAAGCAGCATAGACGGCCGCAAGGGTCATGGGCTTCCTATCACCCGCCGCCGCCGACCGGCCGTTGCTGTTGGTCGCAGGACCGCTTCACATGCAATGACCGCATCTGCGCACAGATCCCGGACATCTTCGCAAACAGCTTCCGCCTGGTGACCGTACACTTGTTCAGTGCGCGTCCGTGTATGCCAACCTTCTCAATCTCCTGCTTGTAGTGGACGCGCCGAATACCTACGCCTTGCTGGAACGTGACCTTGTCGCCTGAGTGTTTACCGAGCTTTTCGGGCCATCTTGGGGTCGTGCACGGCCTCGGACGCGGGACAAGAGTTCCTCGAAAGTCGGTCGATACAGGTGCGAGCAGGAGGCGGGCGGGACGCCTGTTCCTACGCGCTCAAGCAAACAAAGCAGGCAAGGTCCCGACGTGTCACCTTCTAACCGCGTGATTCGACGTTCGATTGCAGTTCTCATGTTGTGACCTCAGATTTGTGCAGCGGATATTGGGTTCGCACGGCGCGCGTTCATCATCCAACACCATCGCGTTGATAGGCCTCCAGCGCATGGATGCGGCGTTCCAGTTCGTCGGCTTCGATCAGCTTCGACAGCGCGCCCAGTGACGACAACAGCGAGGCCCCTTGGCCCGGTGCGAGCGCCCCATCGGCAACAGCAAGCAGCACGGCACGCCCCTGATCGGAAAGAGTGCCCTCGGACATCGTGATCGGGATTGCTTCTTCGCTGGCCTTCAGCGGTGCAACTGTCCTTTCCAGCAACAGGCGGGCGGCTGCCACGTCGCCACCCAGGGCGCGCTCGGTCAGCATCTTGATCACGTTCGGCACGACCTCGGAAATCGATGCCCGCAGTTTCGCGACCTCGCCCGAGCCTGGCTTCCTGCCGGCCTTATTGCCGCTCTGGCCTTTCGTCCATCGACCCGAATTCTTCTTTTCAGTCATCGTGCAAATCTCCTGCTGTAACAGGTCCGGCGACGTGACGCGCGCTCGACGGCGGTAACCTGATTGAACTCTCGGTCGCCCAGTCCAACAGCGCCAAGGCATCGGCTTCGTTGTCGTCCACTGGGGCGTACCCACGCGCCTGCATCGCTGCCAACATCTCGGCTTTGCCAGCATTGCCCTTGCCGGTGGCGTGCTTCTTGATCGAGCCTACCGGTACACCGCTGTACGGGATGCCGTGGTGCTCGCACCAGGCTGTCAGCGTGGCGAGAAAGCCGCCGTAGGCGTGCGCCGCATCGACGCCCATGTGTCGGCGCACCTCCTCGAAATAGACCGCGCCCACCCCGTCTGTCGTGGCCTTTATGTCGGTCAGCCAGCGCTTGAATCGGAGGTATCGCATGCCGCCGCCCTCGAACCGGCTAGGCTTGAATGATTCGGTGCCGCTCACAGTGCCACCGTCGCGAGTGCGAAGCGCCCATCCAGTGGACGTGCCGAGGTCGAGCGCGAGTACGTTCACGAGCTCTCCTTCTTTTGCGGTTGTCGAAGACCAGCAAGCTCTGCGGCCTCGGTCTCAAAGTGTTCGAGCATGTCAGCTTGATCGCGCTGCGTGAGCTGCATGCATTCTGCGATCAGGGCAGCGCGGTTGCGTTCATCATCACCTCGCACATCACAGCATTGGTTGATCGAAGCGACCAGCGTGGCTGCGAGAACTTCGGCGTGCCGAACGCTCACCAGCAATTCCGACTTGCGTGCGCGGATCAAGTCGCGCTGAGCCGCAGTAAGTGCGGATGCCGGGGCAACGACCAGCCGTTGCCCGTCTGTGCGCAACGTCAGGCCGGCGTCGATTAGTGCTCGCAGCAGGCTCACTAGAACACCACCTCTGCATCGCCCCATTCCTGCCCTTGTGTCTCAGTCGTGCCCATAGATGCCCATTCGCCAGGATGGGCAGGAATGGGCACGACTGGGCCGGACTGGGCATGAATGGGCTCGTCGTCGGGAATCTCAGCGCCAGGCGGCAGCTTCCAATAGCTCGACATTTCCTTGCCAAAACCAGAGCGCCTGACGACCACGCCGATTCGTAGGCGCGCACTACGGATCACCTTTTCAGAGAAGCTTTCTCGCTTCATCTGCGCGATTACGTCGCGGCTTGGCACCATGTCCCGTCGAAGGATCCGCACAAGTGCCTCTACGGCGTCGTCAGTGGCGGTACGGCCATCTTCCGAGCCATTGCCCTCACCAGATTCGACAAGCAATTGGTGCGCAGTGCCATGCACCAAGCCGCCCCACAGAACGCGCGAGGCAGCAATGCCGGTCTGCACCTCAACCTGCTCTAGCCCGTACTCAAACCCACCATCATCCGGGCCGAGGTTGGATTTCGCTCGAGCGAGGATGCGCCGATCCTCTTCACCGTCTTCGTGCTTGACCTTGGCGGCCACCATGACCACACGGGCCACAGCGCCAAACGCTACAGATCCCGTGACTCGCTCCGTAGGATCACGGCCCGCCGTACCCTTACTGAAGTGACTGATGCCGAGCACAGCCGCATTGAGGTACGAAGCTAAATCGACGAGAGGTTGAAGCGCTCGGCGCACCTCGGCGTTTTTATGGGAGTCCCCCAGCACCACAGACACCAATGGGTCGACCACAAGCAGCCGTACGTCGGCGATAGCTTTGACTCGTTCCGTAAGTAGCACTGAATCCCGGGCCGGATCGAACGGCAGCAGTTCACCATCGATGCGTGTCCCACTCACAAAATGCACCCGCGATAAATCTGCGCCAGCAGCCATTAGGCGCGGCAGCAACGTGTCGGTTGGATCGTCCTCTCCGCTCCACATCAAGGCGTTGCCCGGCTCACAGCGTGTCCCATCGGGCCAGCATCTGCCACTGGTCAGGGTGGCGATCATGTCAATCGCGATGGTCGTTTTGCCCTGACCGGGTGGGCCGGCAAGGATCGCGAGCTTGCCGCGAGCCAGCCAATGCACCCAAAGCCAGTCGATTGGTGCCGCTGTGAGGTCGGATCCACAGGTGAGCACAACGCCGTCAGGGGCGAGTCGCTGGAGCACCTTGTCCGCACCACCAGCAGCAGCCACCTTTGCGTCCACGATCTCAATTGCATTGGCGCGGGCGGTCATGCTCGTACCTCTTCACGCAGGTAAGCAATGCGACCAGCCGCGGTCAGGCATCGGTCAAGGTCGTCGGCAGTCAGCTGGACGCCGCGCGCGATGTTCGAGCCACAGAGCGCGATCAGTTGTGCCTCGCTGTGCAACAACTCAAGCGCCTGCGCCGCTGACAGAAGCCGGCGGCGTTGAAGCGGCGCGCCACGACTCTCTCGCGGTGGAAACAGGTCGGACAGATCCAGCCCAATGGCTCCCACAATTTCGTCAATGCCACAGCCAGCGAAGCAATGAATCAGCAGGCGGCCATCCGACGCTTCTTTGATGGATAGTGACGGTACATTGTCATTGTGGGCGGGGCATTGCGCAGACCATTGACCGGGGCCGCGTGCACGCACCCTCGATAGGCGCGAAATCAGCACTTCGGCGCTCATTTGGTGCGGCCCCGCGTTGGGTCGGCAAGGAAAGCAGCTTCGCGGGCGGCAATTCGCGCCTTGCGGGTGGCTTGGGCCTTCGCCACTGCCGCCGGCTCGCGCGCCTTGACGCTGGCCTTCTTTGCCTTCGCTGACATGCGCTCTCCTGCTTCGGAATTGTGCGCAGACTGCTCGACGCGCTCTTGCCAAAAACGAAGCACGGCCGCCAAGCTCCAGCGGGTGAAGCGCGGTTGCTGAATCACGGGTTTAGGTGCGCGACCCGCGCGCACTTCCTCGTACCAGTAGCTTACCGACGACGCGCCAATCGCTGCGCTGGTATCGGCGGTAGCCAGTGGCACGTCCGCCAAGTCTTGGGGCAGCAGATTGGCTGCGGGTTTCAGGTAAGTGGTCATTTGCCCTCCCATGCGGTTCAACATGGTGAGCAGATTGCCAATGCGGGAGGCTCCCGCGTCAAGTCCCGCATCAACCCCCGCAGTCGTGGAGCAGTCGCGCCGAACCATGAATGCAGGAGTCAATGCGGGGACTCCCGCATCACTCCCGCATTGACTCCCGCATTTGTCGCAGCGGTGTATCTGCGACGAGTTAGCCGCGCGGCATGGCTCGATCTGCCCGGCGCCGCTCGGCTTCGTCGTCAAGGTCGCGGGCCACGTCTCGAACGTTGTTCCAGGGGCGGCCAGCCGCAGCTTCCTCCCGGGATAGTGCAGCCAGTGCGCCGCGCGTGCCACCCGCCCGCCAACCGCCGCCCTGTTGCGCAACACGGATTCCGCCAAGTTCGCCGTATCGATCGAAGCGGCGGCGCTGTCGCTCTTCACGCGTCTCCACGGCGCGACTCGCGGAATCGCCATCGTTGTCGTGCTCAGGTTGCGGCGCAAAGCCCTCCTCACCGACCGATTCGAGCCCTACGTCGGTCGGCGTCAGCACAACGCGCGGAAATCCCTCTGGAAACGTCCACGGTGGTTCAAGTGATTCGCCGAACGTGCGGAGGTCCTCCAGCAGAACCCAGCTGTCAGGCACGTCGTCGAGACGCTTATGCAGTGGCAATGAGGCACCCTCCCGGGCGTGCGCGTCAGCGATTCTTCGCCGTTCTCTGTAGTCGCTGAGAAACACCGAACAGCCATCAAACATTTCGGCCTCAGCGCGCATGACCTCCAGCGGGATGGTCATCGGCTCGATATTGCAAGACAGTGCGACGGCCATCCACAGTCGGACGCTTGGCATCTGGGTCCACCGCGACCAGTCTTCTACTGGCCCAAGTTCCATCCGCATCTCATGCACCCCTTTACGAGTTCGACCAGAGGGAAGGAAGGCTCGTCGGGGTTCCGCTCTGGCCGGCGGCGCAAGTGCCGACCAACTGCGCCACAGGGCACACACAGCTCGCACCAACTGTGGGGGCAAATGTGGGGGCAAAACACACGACAACGCCTAGAAAAGACAAAAGGGTTAGCACGCGTTAACGTGCTAACCCTCGTCTTTACTGGTGCGGCTGGCAGGAATCGAACCCACGACCCCTTGGTTCGTAGCCAAGTACTCTATCCAGCTGAGCTACAGCCGCGAAGCCTTGAAGTATACACGTCTTTTTGTAGATCACGCAAGTGCTGC